>Ga0207797_1000503_pt1 | contig 30145 bp, 31 predicted proteins | sample PRCRCaboRojoPR_6_FD_187275 | JGI IMG/M metagenome (GOLD analysis project Ga0207797, IMG submission 187275) | Marine sediment microbial community from Cabo Rojo, Puerto Rico - PR CR 10% Liquid 1 (SPAdes) | ecosystem: Environmental > Aquatic > Marine > Coastal > Sediment | place: Cabo Rojo, Puerto... | reverse complement strand
GACCTCTCGGTGGTCTACATCAGCCACGACCTCTCGCTCCTGCGGCACATGTGCGACCGCATCGCCATCATGTACATGGGCAAGATCGTGGAACTCGGGTCGACCGAGGACATCATCGAGAATCCGCAACATCCGTACACGAAGTCGCTCATCAACGCGGTGCCGGTGCCGGACCCGGAGGCCGGCCGCGAGCGCGTCGAGCTCAAAGGCGAGGTCGGCGACGTGATCGACATCCCGACCGGCTGTCGGTTCAAGGACCGGTGTGAGGAGTATATCGGACCGGTCTGTGACCAGGTGCTCCCGCCCCTCGAAGAGAAGTCCGACATCGAGGGCGACCGGGGCGTCGCATGCCACCTCTACGAGTCTGAAGAAGGCTTCGACCCGTACGGGATGGTCGACGACTCGATGGCGAGCGACGACGCGGCGGCCGCGTCGGCGGACGACTGACCGGGTTCCCGGCCCCTCGCCGTTCGACGTCGGCGGTCTCTCCCCGTCGGCGCGGCGACGTCGACGTTTTCGACGCGCTCAGTTCTCGACCAGCGACGCTCGGAGCGCCATCGCCGGTGCGGTGACCGCGTACGGTAGCTGTGACTTGTGTTTCTCGTCGACGCCGGTGACCGTGGTTCGCTCCCGGCCGATCCCCGTGATCCGTTCGAGCGTCGCGGGTTCGTAGGCGAGCGCGACGTCGTCGAGTCGTTCGGCTCGCTCGCCGTCTTCGAGACGGTATCCCTCGACGACCGGGAGGCGGGCGCGACCGATCTCGGAGAACTCTATCGTCTTCTCGTCGACTCGCTTCGCGTACTGCACGCTCGGCGGCATCACGCCCGACCGCTGGACGCGCTCGAACTCCTCGTCGTGCCACGGGTCGTCGAAGTCGGCCACGTAGACCGCGGCGTTCGACCGGAGTTCGTCACCCGAACGGTCGCCGCTCGCGACGTCGAGATGGCGGGCGTGGACGCGAGGTGGGCTGTCGAAGCCGATGCTCTGGACGGCGTTCCCCGCCGGGACGACGTTCTCGTCAGCCGCGCTCACCGTGTTGTGGAGGAAGTTCTCGACGGTGCCGTCCTGTACGAGCGTCACGGGATGGGTGGGGCGACACTCGCCGTCGTAGGCGGCGGCCGCCCACGACCCCGCGTGCACCGTGTCCTCGACGGTCAGCCCGTCGGCCGCGATCTGCTGGCCGACCTCGTACGGCGTCAGCCCCTGGTAGACGACGTCCTGTTCGAGGTAGCGCGAGACGAACGCGAGCAGCTGTCCGGCCGCTCGCGGCGAGAGCAGGACGTCGTGCTCGCCGACCGGACTCGTCGTCCCCGCGGCCCGCAGCCGCGCGGCGCTCTCGGCGACGTCCGCGAAGTGGTCCTCGAGGTCGTCGAAAAAGCCCAGCCCGCGGGTCGAGCCGTGGTGGCGCTGGATCTTCGGCGCGTCGACGGGCTGGAGCACCGTCCGGATCCCCGCTCTGTCGAGGACGGTCCGGACGGAACTCCCGGTCGTCGTGACGATAGACTGCTCGACGTGGGCGTCCGTGTAGGTGAGGCGAACGCGGTCGAACGCCACGCCCTCGGTCGCGTCCTCGAACGCGCCGACGACCCGGTCGAGTTTCCGGTCCAGCGACCACTCGTCGACGCCGGCCGTCGCCCACCCGTCGTGGACGCCGCGGTGCATCGATTCGGTGTCGACCCGGGCGGGCGTCTCCTGGGCGAGATACTTCCCACCGCGGACGGCCCGCTCGACCTCGTCTTCCAGCGCTTCGTCGGTGAGCGTCGTCGTGTAGCGGTAGTCCGCCGCCCCGTTCGCGAACACGCGCATCCAGAGCCCGGTCTCCGGGAAGGCCGTCGAGTTCCGGATACCGGTCTCGGTGACGACGGCGTCGGACTTCTCCTGGTAGACCCCGCCGACCTCGGCGTACGCCACGTCCTCGTTGGTCTCGAGGAGGTCCAGCACGCGGTCGATGGCGTCGAGCACCTCTGTGTGCCGTTCACTCATACCGTCCGAATTGGCGGGACGCCGTAAGAATGGTGCGCTGTCGCGACGGTCCTCCGTCGCCGGGTCGGTCGACGCGCCGGCCTGCAGACGCGTCGACCTCGCCGGCCCGGCCGCGAGTCGAGCACCGGAAGATGGTGTGCGGTAACACAATACAGATGTACCCGACCGCCTTCTGTTCGGTCGTTCACTCATGACTGGGCTTCCATCGGCGCTCGTCGGTGACGCGTACACCAGCACGCACCACTGGGAACTGCTCTGTGATCTCGTCGACGTCGACAACCGGATGGCCGGACAGGAAGGCGAAGCGGAGGCGGCCGAGATCGTCGCCGACGCCTTTCGGTCCCACGGCCTGCGCGACGTCGGGATAGACGAGTTCGAGATCCCGGGCTGGTGGCGCGGGTCCTCGGCGCTCGTCGTCGACAACGGTCGCTCGCACGTCTTCGACGCGGACTATCAGGTGATCGGGCTCCCGGGGACGCCCGGCGGCGAAATCGAGGCCGAACTGGTCGACGTCGGCTACGGTCGCCCCGAGGACTTCGAGACCGCCGACCTCGACGGCAAGGTCGCCATGGCCTCCAGTTTCACTCCCGACGACTACGGCCGCTGGATCCACCGGGGCGAGAAGTACTACTTCGCCGCCAACAACGGCGCGGTCGCGTTCGTCTTCCGGAACCACGTCGAGGGCGCGCTCCCGCCGACCGGGAGCATCGGCCGCGAGGACGGCCCCGGTCCGATCCCCGCGGTCGGCGTCTCGAAGGAACTCGGCGACCGACTGGTCCGGTACGCGAAAGACGGCGGAGTCGCCGCGGAGCTCGACGTCGCCGCCCGGAACGAACCGGCCACGTCGCGCAACGTCGAGGGCGTCCTCGGCCCGGACACCGACGAGGAGGTGCTCCTGACCGCCCACGTCGACGCCCACGACATCGCGGAGGGCGCAAACGACAACGGCGTCGGGACCGTCCTCGTCTCGGAGGTCGCCCGCCTGCTGAAGCAGGTCGAAGACGACCTCGACACGGCGGTGCGGTTCGCGGTCTTCGGCGCCGAGGAGGTCGGGCTGTTCGGCGCGTACCACTGGGTCGACACCCACCCCGCCGAACAGGTGAAGGCCGTCGTCAACGTCGACGGCGCGGGCTACTCGCGGAACCTCGACGTCTACACCCACCGCTTCGACGCAATCGGCGAGGTGTTCGAGGAGGTGGCCGACGAACTCGGCGTCCCGGTCGACGTCTCGAACGACGTCCGCCCGCACAGCGACCACTGGCCGTTCGTCCAGGAGGGCCTCCCCGGGTCCCAGGCGCGGTCGAAGTCCGGCGAGAGCGGCCGCGGCTGGGGCCACACCCACGCGGACACGCTCGACAAACTCGACGTGCGCGACCTGCGCGACCTCGCGGTCCCGCTGGCCGCGGGCGTCCTGAAACTCGCCGACTCGGCGGTGACCGTCGACCACAGGTCCCGCGAGGCGATCCGCGACGCGACGATAGAAGACGGCCACGAGGAGGGCATGCGCAACACCGGCGGCTGGCCGTTCGAGGATCTGGACGAAGAGTGACGAACGCAGACGACACACTGAAAACACGCACACCATGACAGTCTCTCTCGACTACGACGACCACGACCTCGGAAGCATGACGTGGGAGGACGCAGGCGAGGCGCTCCCCGACGCCGACTTCGTCGTCCTGCCGACCGGCAGCGTCGAACAGCACTCGAAACACCTGCCCGTCACCGTCGACACGTTGCGGGCCGAGAGTCTCTCGCAGAAACTCCTCGAGGCGGCCCCGGAGCACGACCTCTCGATGGTTCGCCTGCCGACGCTCCCGTACGGCTACTCGGAACACCACATGCGACTGCCGGGGACGGTGACGCTCATGGCGGACACCTACCAGACGGTGCTCGAAGAGATCGCCCGGTCGGTTCACGAACACGGCGCGAAGCGACTCGCGATCGTGAACTGTCACGGCGGCAACCGCGCGCCGATGAAACTCGCCGCCGACCGCGTCCAGCGCGAGACCGACATGGAGGTCTATCCCGTCCACTGGACCGACTTCGGGCGCGAGCAACTGGAGGAACGCTTCGGCGACGACTGGGGGCACGCCGGCGACCACGAGACCAGCGTCGTCGAACTGTTCTACCCCGACCTCGTGAAAGCGGAGAAGAAAGAGCCCCAGACCCGGAGAGCCGAGTTCGAGGCGCGCCAGTACGCCTACTTCGACGACATCACCGAACAGGGCGGACTCGGCGACCCGACCGACTCCGACCCCGAGTTCGTGGCGGAGGTCGTCGCGGACACCACCGAACGCATCCTCGAGGCGCTGGCCGCCGACGCGGCGCAGTCCGAGAACTGACCGCGAAGCCGGCAGGGCTTACCCAGCGCGAACCGCTTTTGGTCCCGTCGTCCGTCTGCTGTGTAGTATGCCACCGAACATCACGTTCGCCGCGGCGGGGGACGCCATCATCACCCGGCGGCTCTCGACCCGCGAGGCGGACGACCTGTCCGCGCTGGTAGAGCGCGTCCGGGCGGCGGACGTCTCCGTGGTCAACCTCGAGGTCCTGTTGCACGACTACGAGGGCTACCCCGCCGCGGACAGCGGCGGGACGTACATGCGCGCGCCGCCCTGGGCCGCAGACGAGTTGACGTGGGCGGGCTTCGACGCGTTCACGGCCGCGACGAACCACGCCGGCGACTACTCTCACGGCGGGATGGAGGCGACGATGCGGGCCCTCGAGTCGCGCGACGTCCCATACGCGGGTCTCGGACGGACGCTCGCCGAGGCGCGCGAACCGGCGTACGTCGACTCGCCGGCCGGGCGGGTCGGTCTCGTCGCCGCCTGCTCGACCGTCACGGCGGGCGACGAGGCGGGCGTCCAGCGGCCGGACCTGCAGGGCCGTCCCGGGGTCTCGCCGCTCTCGCTCGACGCCCGGTACGTCGTCGACGAGGCGACTCACGACCGGCTCACGGAGTTGAGCGAGACGCTCGGACTGGAGGCGGTCAAGGAGCGCGCCGCCGAGTACGGCTTTCCCGTCCCCGGCGAGGACGACGAGGGGCTGACGCTGCTCAACGCCGGCCGCGGCGACGACCTGCAGTTCGTCGTCGGCGACGACCCCGGCGTCGAACGGTCGCCCTCGGCGTCGGACCGCGACGCCGTGCTGGCACAGATCCGGGCCGCCGACCGGCAGGCCGAGTTCGTGGTGGCGAGCCTGCACGCCCACGAGGGCGAGGGCGCGTTCCGGAACGACCACAGCGTCCCGGCGTGGCTCGAGGCGTTCGCGCACGACTGCGTCGACGCCGGTGCCGACGCCTTCGTCGGACACGGCCCGCACGTCCTCAGAGGACTGGAACTCTACGCCGGGGCGCCGATCTTCTACAGCCTCGGCGACTTCGTGATGGAAAACGAGACGGTCGGTCGCCTCCCGGCCGACATCTACGAGCGGTACGACCTCGATCCGCTCGCGGCCCGGCCCGCGGATCTGTACGACGCTCGCGTCTTCGACGACGACGGCGACCGCGCGGGCTTTCTGGCCGACCGGGCGTTCTGGGAGTCGGTCGTCCCGGTCTGTGCGTTCGGGGACGACGGGGTCGAACGGATCGAGTGTCTGCCGGTCGAACTGGGGTACGAGCAGCCCCGCGGTCGGCGCGGCGAGCCGCGACTGGCCGGGGGGGAGGCGGCGACGCGCATCCTCGAAGAGTTCGCCGCGCTCTCTGCGCCCTACGGCACCGAACTGGCCGTCGAGGGCGGAGTCGGCGTCGTTCGTCCGTAGCTTCCGGAGTCCGTACCTTCATACTGCTGTCGAGCGGCTGTCACAGTATGACGCTCCTTCCAGCGGAGGTTATCGGCGACGCCTACACGAGCACGTATCACTGGAGCCTGCTCTCGGATCTGGTCGACGTCGGCAATCGGATGGCCGGACAGGAGGGCGAGGCGGAGGCGGCCGAGCGCGTCGCCGAGGCGTTCGAGGAGACCGGTCTGCGCGCGGTCGAGATAGACGAGTTCGAGATCCCGGGCTGGTGGCGCGGCTCCTCGCAAATCGCGACCAGCGGCGCGCACGACGAGACCTACGACGCGGACTACCAGGTGATCGGGCTCCCGGGCACGCCCGGCGGCGACGTCGAGGCCGAACTGGTCGACGTCGGCTACGGTCGCCCCGAGGACTTCGAGGCCGCCGACCTCGACGGCAAGGTCGCGATGGCCTCCAGCGAGACGCCAGACGACTACGGCCGCTGGCTCCACCGGATGGAGAAGTACGTCAGCGCGGTCGAGCAGGGCGCGGTCGCGTTCGTCTTTCGCAACCACGTCGAGGGCTGTCTCCCGGCGACCGGCGAGATCGGCTACAACAACCGCCCCGGCCCGATCCCGGCGGTCGGCGTCTCCAAGGAGGTCGGTGCGCGACTCCGGCGACACGCAGAGCGGGAGGACCTCTCGGTCCGAGTGGCCGTCGAGGCCCGCAACGAACCGTCGACCTCCCGGAACGTGGTCGGCGAACTCGGTCCCGACACCGACGAGGTCGTGTTGCTCACGTCCCACGTCGACGCCCACGACATCGCGGAGGGCGCAAACGACAACGGCGCGGGCACCGCGCTCGTCGCGGAGATCGCCCGCCTGCTGAAACAGGTCGAGGACGACCTCGAAACCCGGGTCCGGTTCGTCCCGTTCGGCTCCGAGGAGATCGGTCTGCGCGGGGCCTACCACTCCGCCGACCGCCTGGAACTGGACGACGTGAAGTGCGTCGTCAACGTCGACGGCGCGGGCAACTCGCGGACGCTCGCGCTCCGCGCCAACGAGTTCGCGGAGCTGTCTGCGCTCTTCGAGGCGGTCACCGAGGAACTCGACGTGCCGATGCAGTCGAGCGACACCATCAGTCCCCACGGCGACCAGTGGGCGTTCGTCCAGGAGGGCGTCCCCGCGGTGATGACGGCCTCGGCCTCCGGCGAGAACGGACGCGGGTGGGGTCACACTCACGCGGACACGCTCGACAAACTCGACGTGCGCGACCTGCGCGCGCTCTCGGTGGTCATCGGCTCCGCCGTCTTTTCGGCCGCCGAAGCCGACCGCGAGTTCCCGCATCGCTCCCGCGAAGAGACCCGGGAGATGATAGACGAGGGGTACGAGCAGGAACTGAAGAAGGGCGGTCGGTGGCCCTACGACGACGAGTAGCGATTCGGCCCGGGTCGCCCGGACCCGTTCACTCCTCGCGTTCGCGCTCTAGGGCGACGCCGACCGCGAGACCGAACGCGCCGAGACCCCAGGCGAGCGCGACGACGGCGGCGTTCGGTCCACCGGGCGCTCCGTTCAGCAGGCTCACGCACCCGAAGGTCAACACGCCGGCGAACGCGCCGCTGGTCCAGTTCGGACCGTCGGTTCGGCGGAGCGCGTCGGGATGTCTGAGCGAGACCGCCGTCCCGACGAGGTAGACCTGCGCGACGCCGAGAAGCAGTATCGGAGACCGGTCGGTCGCCGGCGTGAGGAGAGCGACGCCGCCGGTGACGGCGGCGGCGACGACGGCGGCGACGAGATAGCGACCGAGGCGGTTCACGCGTTCAGTCACCGCCCGCCGCGTCGGCGTCACGCCGCCCGCGACGCATCGACGCGGCGACGGCGACGGCGTAGACGACGCCCGTCCCGACGGCGGTCCACGTGAGTGCCCAGTGGAGGTCGGCGACCGGCGAGGTGAACAGTCCCGGGAGACCGAACCGCTCCCAGTTGTGTCCGAGCACGTCCACGGCCAGCGCGACGACCACCCAGCCGAGGACCGCGACGCCGACGCGGACGTTCACCCGGAACACCGTCGAGAGGTCGTTCCACGCGGGGACCGTGACCGACGGGGCGAGCGACCGTCCGGCGGCGAGTGCGGCGAGCGCACCCATCGCGAGGCCGGCACCGCGAGCGCCGTCGCCGAGGACCGAGGCGACGCCGACCCACGAGAGCGCGGCCCAGAACAGGAGCGTGACGGCCACCGGGTAGGACGACTCGAAGAGGGTACGGGGGGAGGGCAGGGGAGTCACGTACGCTCGACGTGTCGTCCCTGCAACTGTTAGGTTTTGTGATACCCGCCGTCCGGCCGGGTGTACGGCCGCGTTCCCGGTGGTCGATCCGACCCCCTCGCGTCACGCCGCGTCGCCGTCCTCGACGCGGTCGACGCCGGTGAACTCGAACCGGGCCCCCGCCTCGCCCCCGTCCGAGCGAGCCGCGAGCGTGACCTCCCAGCCGTGTTCCCGGGCGATCCGCCGGACGATCGAGAGTCCCAGCCCGCTGTTCCCGGCGTCGGTCGAGTAGCCGGCCTCGAAGACCGACGCCCGGACCGAGTCGGGGACGCCCGGCCCGTCGTCGGCGACCGCGAACCCGTTCGGGACCGGTTCGACGGTGACCGACGCGTCCGACCCGCCGTGCTCGACCGCGTTCCGGAAGAGGTTCTCGAACAGCTGCTGGAGCCGGTCGGCGTCGCCGCGGACGGTCGACAGGTCCCGCGCGGTGACGAGCGTCGCGTCGGCGGTGTCGACGGTGTCCCACGCGGCCGCCGCGACGTCCGCGAGCGAGACCGAGTCGGTCGGGTCGACGCTCCCGCCGCCGACCGCGAGCACGTCGCCGACGATGCCCTCGATCCGGTCGAGCGCGCCGGCTACCTTCTCGAAGTGGACGTCCTCGCCGCTCTCCCGGGCGGCTTCGAGCCGGATCGTCGCCACTTCCAGCGGGTTCCGGAGGTCGTGGCTCACGACGGCCGCGATGCGTTCGAGCTGTTCGACCTCCGTCGCGAGGTCGCGTCGCCGCGCAGCCAGGTCGGTGACGTCGGCGAACAGGAGATACCCCTCGCAGCCGGGGTCGTCGCCGAACGCCCGAACGCGGAACTCCCGGAGAGCGTCCCCGGAGTCGTCCCGGAGGCGTGCGGTCGCGCTCGACTGCCCGGAGAGGTCGTCGAGAATCGAACCCAGCGTCGTCGTGGGCCTCGCCGCGTCGGCCGTCGCTTCCGCGGGCGAGTCGCCGACCGTTCCGCGCAGTTCGACCTCGTCGAGCGGCCTCCCCGCGAGTCCGTCCGCCGACGCGTCGAAGGCCGACTCGAACGCGGGGTTGACCGCGCGACAGACGACGACGTCGCCGCGTTCGCACGGTCCGCCCGCACTCGCCTCGCTTTCGCTTCGCTCGGCTTCGGTCGCGTAGGCGACGAGCGGTTCGGGGAACGCCTCGAAGAGCGACCGGTCCGGGCGGCTACCGTCGGCCGGTCGGTCGCTCGTCATCCGTCCCCCGCGACGTCACCGTGCCAGTCTTCGGCCGTCCGGGGTCGCTCCTCGCCGGGACTCTCGTCGAGGAAGGCCTCGACCAGTTTCCGCTGGGCGGACCGGAGGTGGTAGTGGAGCGTCGGCGACGAGATGCCGAGCCCGTCGGCCAGTTCCTCTGCGGTGCTGTCCCGGGGCGACTGGAAGTAGCCGCCGTGGTAGGCGACGCGCAGCGCCGTCTGCTGGCGGTCGGTGAGGCGTTCGTGGAGCGAACTCCGGAACTCCCGGACCGTCTCGACGTCGCGGTGGCGGTCGCGCTTGGCGAGCAGTTCCGTTCCGGGGAACCGCTCGCCGATGGCCTCGACGGTCTCTCTGACGTCCTCGTCGGGCGCGACTTCGGCGACGAGTCGACCGACGCCCGCCTCGAACTCCGCCGACCGGACGGTCGCGCCGCGTTCGACCAGCGACAGCACCGGCGACGCGCCCGTGACCGTGACCTCGACGAGACCGCCCTCGAACGGGTCCTCCGTCGACGTCTCGTGGACGACGCGCCCGTCCGCGACGGCGTCCCGGTCCGTGATCGACCCCAGCACGTCGTCGGGACGAGCACCTTCGACCCCGACGTAGCAGAGCAACGACCCCTCGGCGAGTGGAACGACCCCCTCGACTGCGAGCGAGCAGTCGTGCCGGCCGGACGCCGCGACCAAGAGGTCCGCCCGGTCGCTCAGACCGAACGTCAGTTCGACGGCCGTGTCCGACAGGAGGAGGTTGCGCTGACGCGCGGCGTTGATGACGAAGCCGGTCGCGACGCCGAGGGTCTCGAGGCTCTCTCGCTCGCGCCGGCTGAACGCGTCCGGCCGGGTCGCGTACACCCCCAGCACGCCGTAGGTGGTGGTGCCGTATCGCAGCGGGACGGCGATGGCCGACTGCAGGCCGCGGGCGAAGGCCACCCGGCGAATCCGGTCTGGAACCGCGCCCTCGTCGACGAGTCGACGAACGATCCGGCTCTCGTCGGCCCGGAGCACCGCGTCCTCTGGGGTCTCCGGGGCGTCCGGCGAGTCGCCGCCCTCGACGACCAGCTCCACGAGTCCGTCGGACTCGCCGGCCGAGGCCCGGTGGACGATCCCGTCGCTCGTCGGTTCGCGCTCGCCGATCCAGGTGAACTCGTAGAGGTCGCTTCCGGCCAACCCCTCGCAGACCTCGGCCTCGATCTCCTCGCGGGTCGTCGCGTCGATCAGGTCCCGGACGATGGACTGGATGATGGCGTTGATCCGGTTGAGCCGGCTCAGCTCCGCCTCGCGGTCGGCCACCGACCCTTCGAGCCCCCGCCGTTCCGTGACGTCTCTGAGATAGACCACGAAGTCGCCGTCGACGACGGTCCGCACCTCGAACCACCGCTCCAGCTCCGGGAAGTAATCCTCGAAGCGCACGTCCTTCCGGGGCGGGTCCTCGCCCTCGAAGTGGCCGTGGAAGGTCAGCTCGGCCGACTCCGGGAAGATCTCTCTGACGTCTGACCCGACGAGCGCCGACGCCTCGCTCTCGAGAAGCGTCGTCGCGGCGGCGTTCGCTCCCGCGACCTCCCAGTCGCCGTCGACGACGAGCACGCCCTCGCTGACGTGGTCGAGAACCGCGTCCATAGGTGTGTGATGCACGGTAACAATTATCAATATTTGCCCCTCTTCGCTCGCGCGACCGGGAGCGCGGTTCGCCCGGTCGGACACCGAGTGCCGAGACGCCGGCGCGAGGCGGGCGCTCTCGGTTCGGGCCGGCCAGGAACGCGAACACGGTCCCGCCGACCGACTACCGGCGCTGGTCGAGCGCGACCGTCTCCTCCGCCTGGATCCACGCGGAGGGGTTCTCGACGTCGTAGAGGAGGACGTCGTCGTCGACGTGGATGAGTCCGATTCGGTCGTCCGTCCGGTTCGATTCGGTCGTTCGGGTGAGGTCGTCGGTCGAGGTCATGGGTCGTCACCGTTCTTCCCGCCGGGGCGGGTCGCCCCGACGATTCACAGTTGTACGCAAGCCCCCACTCCCCCTGTAATCGTCCGCTAGTCACCGAAACCCGGGTTCGACGCGCCTCACCCTAGATACTGAGAGTCCGACCGTCGAGGGACGCTTTCGGTACCGAGCGTCCGTCGCTATCGCGCCGCTCCTCCGAGGTGTAGTCGTGATGATGGACGACACCCACATCGCCGATGGCATCGCCGTCAAACTACTGCTGGCCGGACTCGTCGTCGCGAGCGCGTCGATCGGAACGCTCGCACTCGCCGGCGCGACGTCCTCCGCGGCCACGGGGAGCGTCTCCGACGACGCCGCCGCCCCGACTCCGCGCCTGCTGTTCCCCATCGACAACGTCACCGTGACCGGCCTGGACCGCGTCGCACCGCTCGCGTTCCCCATCGACAACGTGACGGTCGGCGACTCGTACCCGGTGCTGACTTCCGCGACCGGGGCCGACCGCTACGCGCTGGGCCAGGACATGGACCCGTACGCGCTGGGCCGGGACGTGAACGCCTACCGTCTCCTCCCGAACGTCGCCCCGGACGCGCCCGGCCAGGACATGGACCCGTACTAGCGGTCCACGGAACCGCCCGGGTCCACACGTCGAACGCACGTTTTATTGCCTGTTGTTACCAATCCCCACATTCCAGAGTGTCGAGACGATGAACCGTGACGCACTGGCCGTGGCCGTGGTGCTGTGCGCGGTGCTGGCCTCGGCGGCGACGGTGGCCGGCGGTCAGCAGACGCCGGTCGCCGGAGACGGTCCGGCGAGCGACCGCTGGAGCGCGGCGGGCGGTACACTCGTGACGGCGGCCGAGACACCGACCATCCCGGACGCCAGGGGCAGCGGCCGTACGGGCGCGCCGCCTCGACAGACGTCGGACGCTGCCCCGGACATCGAGGTGCGGCCGTCGACGCTCACCTTCTCGAACGAGTCGAACGACGTCGCCACGGAGACGCTCGACGTGCGGAACGTCGGCGACGCGCCGCTCACCGTGCGACTGGTCGCCGTCGTCGGCCCCGACCGGGACGTCTTCGAGCAGTCGACCGAGGGGCCGTTCACGCTGGCACCGGGCGAGCGCAGGGAGCTCACCGTCTCCTTTTCGGCTGCGGGCTCGCGACCACGGTTCGCGACGCTCCACGTCATGAGCGACGACCCGGACGAGCCACAAAAGAACGTCTGGCTCACGAACACCCGGACGGTCGCCGACGTCTCCCCCTCGCGCGTGCTCGAGACGAAGACGCTCGTGAACGCGACCGTGACGAACGCCGAGGCGAACACGACCCAGTCGATCAACGTCTCGTGGCCGCTGACCCGGGACGACGCGGTCGCGGTCGACGCGCTCTCCGTGACGCCCGAACGCAGCGGGAACCTCACGCTCAGCGTCGCGACCAACGCGAGTCGGTTCGGATCGGTCCCGGCGTTCGCGCTCGAGGACGGCACCGAGGCCGCCGGCTTCGTCCACGTCGAACACAGCATCGCAAACGAGCACGTGCGAAACGTCACCTTCCGGCTGCGGGTGCGCGAAGACCAGCTCGCCGGCGACGAGACCGGGCCGGAGGACGTCGCGTTCTACCGATACGAAGCGGGGACGTGGACCGAACTCCCGACGCAGTACGTGGGCGAGAGCGGGTCGCACTACTTCTTCGAGGCGCGCGCGCCGGGGCTGTCCGACTTCGCCACCGGCGTCAAGCAGGCGAAGTTCCAGATCACGGGCGCGGTCGTGACGGTGACGCGGATACGGACCGACGAGGGGACGACGGTTCAGGTCCGCGTCCGGAACGTGGGCGGGGCTGACGGCACGTATCGCGTGGAACTCCTGCTAGAAGACGCCGTCGTCGACCGGCGGGAACTGTCGATCGCACCCGACGGCACCCGGCAGGCGACCTTCGAGCGCACGTTCGACCGCCCCGGCGTCTACGAGGTGTACGTCAACGACCGCTTCGTCGCGAACGTCACGGTCGAATCCGCGGCGACTCCGACCGGACCCGCCACGACGCCGGCCGCCGAAAACGACGGGGTCGGGACCGACCGGTCCGTCCCCGGATTCGGCGCCTTCGTGGCGATGACGTCGCTTCTGGTCGCGACCCTGCTCCTCTGGCTCGGTCGCCGCCGCTAGCCGCCGGTCGCGTCGGCGTCGCGCGTCGAGGGCTCCCCGCTCCCGCGGACTCCACCGGGGAGGTCGATCTCGACGACCGTGCCGCGGGGGTCGCGGTCCGCAAACCGGAGGTCGCCGCCCGACCCGTCGACGACCCAGTAGATCAGCCAGAGACCGAGGCCGCTCGCGTGTTCGAGATCCGTCTCGCGTCCCTCGCGGATGGCCCGGCGTTCCTGTTCGGGGATCCCGGGGCCGTTGTCCGCGATCGCGATGCGAACGCGACCCGCAGTCGCGTGATCCGATTCGTCCGACCGGTCGCCGGCACCGTCGACGGCCGAGCGGTCGTCGGATCTGCCCGTTCGACTCTCGCCGACGGTCTCGACCGAGACTTCGACCCGCGGGTCGTCGGCGTCGTTGTGCTCACAGGCGTTCTCGCAGGCGTTCTCGACCGCCAGCCGTATCGACGGGAGCGCGTGGGCCCACGCCTCGTCCGGGGCGCTCGTCGCGATCTCGACGTCCGGGTACGCTTCGCGAAGATCCGCCGTCACCTCGGTGACCACGGCGCTCAACTCGACGGGTCTGGTCTCCTGGTCGGCCTCGAGCGCGGTCTCTATCTGTCGGGCGCGTTCGCTGAGGGCCTCCAGCCGCCGGCCGGCGTCGAGGATCGACCGGGCGGCGGCGGTCACGTGATCGTCGACGTCGCTGTCGGCGACGACGTCGGCGTAGGTCAGGACGACGCTCAGCTGATTGCGGAGGTCGTGACGTAGCACGCGGTAGAGCACCTCCAGCCGCTGCGTTCGCTCGCGCAGGGCCGCCTCGCGCGCCTCCAGCCTCGCGGCGAGGTCGTTGAACCCTCCGCCGATCCGCTCCCACTCGGTGCCGCCCCGCAGCGACACCGACTGCCGGTAGTTCCCCTCGCCGAGGTCCTCGAAGCCGTCGAGGAGTCGCTCCGCCTGACGGAGGCTCGCGGCGTACTGCCAGTAGCCGAAGCCGGCCATCACAAGCACCAGGAGCCCCAGCTGTCCGGCCTGAAAGAGCCCCAGTTGCCGGAGTCGGGCGTCGAGCGCCGACCGGTCTCGAACGACCGTCACCTCCCACCCCGTCGAGTCCACGGTCGCTGACCCCCGGACCGCCGACGGGAAGCTCCGGTCGCCGCCGTGGAGTTCCGTCCCGTTCCCGACCACCCTGACCGTCCGGCGACTCGTCTCCAGCGGCGGGAGTGCGTCGAAGACGGTCTGGTTGTCGAGGTAGATTGCGGCCGCGAGGACGCCCTCGACCTCGCCGCGGTCGAAGATCGGTGCGGCGAACACGAGGGCGTGCGCGTCGGCCCCCTCGACGCGTTCGGGCTCGCCGACGTAGATCTGGCCCTCGAGGGCCGACCGGACGTACGCGGCGTCGCTCCGGTCCGACCCGACGACGGCACGTCGCCGGTCCGCGCTGATGTCTCCGCGGAAGTCGACGACTGTCCCGTCGGCGTCGGTGAGCTGGACGGCGTAGAACCGGGAGTTGGCGAGAAACGCGTCCAGAAACTCGCCGCTCCGGTCGAACTCCCGCGCGCGCTCCCGAGACGCGACGAGCCCCAGATAGTCCCGCCGGTCCCGGATCGAGGCGTCTATCTGGTCGGCCGCCAGCGTCGCCGTCTCCTCGACGTTCGCGCGCGACTCCCCCACCGCGTCGCGCTTGTAGAACTCCACCGCGACGAGGACGGAGACGCTCAACACGAGGGTGACCGCCACGAAGACGATCGCGAACTTCGTCCGCAGACGCATGTGCTAGCTGTTGGCATGGAGACTGGATAGAGTTCACGGCGAACGCGTCGCTTCGGGACCCGTCGTCACCGACCCGACCGCACGAAGCTATAACAGCGTCACCGACCAATCGTATATTGACACGTGGTACCATGGAACAGAAACGAGACGGAACCGTGCTGATCGTCGACGACGAACGGGAGGTCGTCGACGCGTACGCCTTGCGGCTCCGTCAGCGATACGACGACGTGCGGACCGCGTACGGCGGGCAGGAGGCGCTCGACGCGATGGACGACTCCGTCGACGTGGTGTTGCTCGACCGCCGGATGCCCTACTCCGGCGACGAGGTGTTGCGCGACCTCCGCGACCGGGGGTACGACTGCCGGGTCATCATGGTGACCGCCGTCGACCCCGGCTTCGGCATCGTCGACATGCCGTTCGACGACTACCTCTGCAAGCCCATCGGGAAGGAGGACCTCTTCGCGGCGGTCGACCAGCAGCTCGAGGCGGCCTCCTACGACGACCCGCTCACGGAGTTTTTCAGCCTCACCGCGAAACTGGCCGTGCTCGAGACCGAACGCTCCCCGGAACAGCTAGAGGAGTCCGGTGCGTACCTCCGGATGCAGCGACGCGCGGCCGACCTGCGCGACGAACTCGCTGTCCCCGACGAGAGCTTCGAGGAGATGGTGGCGGAGTTCACGTCGATCAACCGCGGCGGGTGAACTCACCCGCGGCGCGAGCGCTCTCGTCCGACGGAACCGAACGAGACGAGGCCGGCGTGCGTTCGTCGCCCGACGCCGCCGTAAGGCGTCGCCGTCTCGCGTCTCACCGAACGTTCATGACCCGCCGCCGGGATCACGAACTATGGCCACCGCGTCGTCGCTCTCGGAACCGGCGGTCCTCGCGCACACCAAGCGACGGCTCTTTCCCGACGACGGGGAGTCGAACGCCTACGCCGTCGTCGACACGCAGTTCGCGATGGACGAGTGGCTCCCCGGCCGGCCGATTCCCCCGGCGGTTCGGGAACGACTCGCGCCGTTCAACCACGTCCGCGTCGGGTCGGGCTATCCGGACCTCGTCGGCGTTCGCTCCCTCGACTCCGAGCTCTTGTCGGTCGAGCGCTTCGGCGACGACCCGCCGCTGATCGCTGTCGAGGCGAAAGGCCACAGCGAGCGGCGGACGGTGGACGTCGAAGGCGGCGTCGTGCAGGCGTACGACCGGCTCCACGAGGCCAACGCCGCCTACGTCGCCGCCCCGGTCGAGACCGTCTCGCAGTCCGCACGCACGCTGGCCCGCGAACTCAACGTCGGCGTCCTCGGCGTCGACGTCGACGGGACGGTCACGCCGCTCGAGGTGCCGCGGGTCGTCGGCAACCGCACCTCCGACGACGCGACCGCGATCCGCTTTCAGGCCACGGTACAGGGCGTCGCCGACAGGTCGTTCGGACTGAACCACCCGAAGAACTACCTCGCGTACCCGCTCGCGCTCTACCACGACGACGACACCGAGACGGTGCTCGCCGATCGCGTCGTTCGGGCCGTCGACGACGCCCGCAGAGGGGCCGCGTTCCTCGGACTCGTCGAGGAGCGCCCGGATCGCGTCGACCTCACGTCGCTCGGCGAGGAAGTGATCCGATTCGCGCTGGACAGGTACGGCTCGGTCGACGTCGCACTCGACGCGTTCGAGGCGTGGCACGGATCCAGCGCCCGGTTCTGCGATCTCGCTCCCGAGTGGGGGCTCGTGACGAGACGAGTCGTCTGGGCGTATCCCGCGACCCGACTGCTCGTCGAAGAACTCCAGACGATGCGCGACGACGGGATCACCGAGCCCTCGCTGGTGGATCTGGTCGAGTGGCTCCACGCCCAGCACCCGACGTTCACCGTCGAACTGTTCCTCCGTGGAGACGAGGGGGTCCGGCGTCGCGTGCTCGACGAGGACGGCGACCTCCGAATCGAGGAACTCGCAGACGGGAACGTCTATCACTCGCCGACGGTGTTTCAGCTGAAGGCGATGCTCTATCACGCCGGGATTCTCACTGACCGCGGGGCCGAGCCACACCGCCTCGACCCATCGAACGACGAGTGGTCACTCAGACGACCACTGAGTCGCTGCCGCTGAGCGAAGGTCGCCGCGTCGGTGCCCCATCACGTTCCGCGAGACGCTGCTCTTCGACCTGAGCGTCGTGGGGAAGTGTAACTCGGCGTGGAAACGAGGGGTCGACGGAGAGAAGACGAAAATCGAGGGATGCTCCGGCAGGGATTCGAACCCTGGTCATTGCCGTGAGAGGGCAATATGATTGGCCGGACTACACCACCGGAGCGTACACTGCGTTCGCTCCGTACCTCGACGGGACGACCCGTCTCGCCACCGGAGCGTGTGCAATCAGTCGTAGCCGACATGGAAGTAAAACAGTTCCGCTTTCACGCCGCTGTGGGTCGATGTAGCGAACGCCGTCAGCGGTGGAACTGTCCGTCGACGAGCACGCGGTCGGGGTCGCCCCACGCCGTCGCGTCCTCGTTCGGGTCGTCGCCGAGCACGACCAGATCGGCCCGGAATCCCTCGGCGACGCGTCCCACGTCGTCGAGACCGAGCAGGTCGGCGGCGGTCACCGTCGCCGATTCGAGCGCCTCGGCCGGCGACATACCGTACTCGACCATCAGCTCCAGTTCCGACGGAACGTCGGCGAAGAAGTTGAACGGCGTGCCCGCGTCGGTCCCCATCGCGATCGTGACGCCGGCGTCGAGCGCGTGTCGGAACGCGTCCTCGAAGCGGTCGGTCGCGTCTTCGGCCTTCGCGACCGCCTGTTCGGGGATGCCGGCCTCGACGCCGTGTTCGACGATGCCGTGGAGCGCGCTCGCCGTCGGCACCCAGTAGGTCCCGTGGTCGACCATCAGCTCCGCCGTCTCCCGGTCCATGAACGTGCCGTGTTCGATGCTCGTGATGCCAGCTCGGACGGCGTTCTGGATCCCGACCTCGCCGTGGGCGTGGGCCGACGTCGGCACGTCTTTGGCACTCGCGGCCTCGACCAGCGCTTCGAGTTCCTCCTGTGTGAGTTCGGGCGCGCCGGTCTGTGCGCCCGTGGTCAGCACGCCGCCGGTCGCCATGCACTTGACGACGTCCGCACCGCGTTTCACCTGTTCACGGGCGGCCTTTCGGACCGCCGCGGGTCCGTCGGCCTCGGTGCCGATCCAGTGGCCGTGCCCGCCGGTCATCGTGATATTCTGTCCGGCCGCCAGCACCCGCGGGCCGGGGAGGACGCCGTCCTCGACGGCCGCCTTCGCGTCGAGCGCCACGGTGCCGGGAGCGCCGAGGTCGCGCACCGCGGTGACGCCGGCGTCGAGCGCGGTCCGGAGGTTCGCCGCGGCCCGGTAGGTCGCGGTCTCGACCGACTCGTCGCGCATGCTCTCGGCGTCGGGGCGACCGTCCATGAAGAGGTGGACGTGCGAGTCGACGAGGCCGGGCGCGACCACCTGCCCGGAGACGTCGACCGTCCGGTCGGCGTCGGCGACGTCCCCGACAGCGACGATGCGACCGTCTTCGATAGCGACGTCGGCGCGGCGCGTCCCAGTTACGTCTGCGATTCTCCCGCCAGTGAGTGCGAGCATACCTGAACGTCGCCCCGGCCGGTGGTAAACGTTTGACATCCACCCGGCCGTGAACGGCGGGGTTTCCTCTCGCTGGGGGTATCGACTACCGGCCCACGGAGGCAACTTGCGGGTTCGTATGCTCCTCGTTGGGACGGTGAGAGCGTGGTGACCCCGACCATTCGTGGTCGTCCCACTTGAGGCATACAGGCCGTGCCATCGGCCTTGCTACGTCGGTCTGCCGTTGACGAGACACAGAGTGTCTCGTTCGCCAATCAGAACTCTCTGAGTTCTGATGACGTCTCAGGAACGTCTCGGACGCGACGAGGTCCGCGTGACCCTCGAAGCCACACTCGCACGTCAGCGTGTCGCGGTGTCGAGTCGTCCGGTTGGTCGACCCGCAGTTCGGACACGTCTGCGACGTCCACGCCTCCGAACGCACTTCGACCTTGATCCCATACTCTTCGGCGGTGTCTGTGAGTCGGCTGATGAACCGGCGGAACGCCCAGAAGTTGTGCGTCTTCTCGTTCGCCCGGACGGACCATTGCGTTTCGAGGACGTCCACCAGGTCGCCCACGTACACGGTCGCAACGCCTTCGTCGTAGAGACGTTCGACGAGGTCGCGAGCGAGCGCGTCCTGTGCGTGGTCGCGCCGTCGCGTCCGCCGCCGGTACAGCCGGTCGATTTGCTGGACGGTGGACGCACCGAGCGTCCCGCCGTAGCGTCCGCGGTACTCGCTGATGTCCCAGACGTCACCGTCCGGGTCGGCGTAGTTCTCGCGGCGCTCGTAAGTCGAAGAAAACGGCGCTTCGACGACTCGACGAACTCTGCGAACAGGGGCGCGTTGCTAGCAAAGACCGAGGGGTCAAAATCTGGTGGCGCACCGGCATTCCAGAGTAGTGGGTGTCGGATTCACGCCCGGCCTGAAGGTCAGGACTCTTTCCTTGATTAGGTCGCCGTCGCCCGTCGTCGGCGTCGTGCGACGACCCGTTACTCGTCCGAGCGGGCGCGTTCCAGCGCCGACTCCTTCTCCGCGGCCGTGAGGTCGTGGTAGCCGTCGTCGACGCCGACGGTCGCGACGCTGACGTCGGCGGGCGAGAGTTCGTCGACCACCTGCAGCAGCGCCCGGAGCGCGAGTGTCACGCCGTCGTCGAGGCCCAGTTCCGGATCGTACTCCGCTTCGAGGAACTCGAGCAGGTCGCCTCTGTTGCCGCCGATGGCGGTCGCCTGCCACTCGTGGGGCGTCCCCGAGGGGTCGGTCTCGAACAGGCGCGGCTCGCCGTCCTCGACGCCGCCGACGAGCAGGGCCGCCCCGAACGGGCGGATGCCGCCGCGCTGGGTCGACTCCTGGAGGTTGTCGGTGATGCGCTTGGCGAGCGTCTCGACGCCGATGGGCTCGTCGTAGCGGAGCCGATTCACCTGCGCCTGCTCGCGCGCGTAGTCGATGAGCTTCCGGGCGTCGGCGACGTGGCCCGCGCTCGCCGCGCCCACGTGGTCGTCGAGTTTGTGGAGCTTCTCGATGCTCTCTGCTTCCATCAGTTCCGAGCCCGCCCGGCTCTGTGCGACGAGGACGACGCCCTCCTCGGTCCGGAGCCCGAGGCTCGGCGCGCCGCGATTGACGGCTTCGCGAGCGTACTCGACCTGGTAGATACGGCCGTCGGGGGAGAACAGCGACGTTCCCCTGTCGTAGGCCTGCTGGTTGTTCCCTTGCATCGTCATGCCTCCGTGACTCGTCGGCGACTGTCGTCCATCACGTAGGTGATACGACTCCAGCGGAATAAACGCTCCCGAATCGGTCAGTCTTCCGCGCCCGACTCAGACGCCGCGTCCACCTCGTCTACCTCGGCGTCGCCCGCGTTCGTCCGCACGCTCTCGATGCCCTGTCGGGCCTTCTGTTTCGTCGCGTACCCCTCGCCGCTGTCGGCGATGATGTTGCCGTTGTCGTGGACGAGTCGCCAGCGGTACTTCCCCTCGCGGTCCTCGTAGAGCTCGAAGGTCGCTCGGCTCATGCGTGTCGCTACGCCGAGAGGACCCATAACTCCACGGCCCTCAGGACCTCGGCACTACCGAGACGCGGACGTCGTCGAGGTAGTCGGTCCGGTCGGTCTCCCAGACGACGCTGACGCCGACCGAAAGCGAGAGCGCGTCCGTCGCGAGCGTCGGCGTCGACCACTCGAAGCGGAACTGCTCCCAGCCGCCCTCGCGGTCCATCGGTTCGCGCAGTCCGCCGACCGGCACGGTCCCGGCGTCGGTCGAGTTCTCGCCCGGCGGCGGGAAGTCGCCCTCCGACGCCGGCGGGTCGGGACCGAGTCGCATCACGAGGTGGCGGACGGTGTTGAACGACTCGCCCGCGCTCCAGGCCCGGACGGACGCGGTCGCGTCGTACGCCGTCTCCCGCTCGACGGGGACCGAACGGGTGACCCACGCCGTCCCGTCGTCGTGTCGGCCCTCGGTGAAGACCCGGAGGCTCCGACTCCCGTCTGCGGCCCGTTCGTCCGTCACGTCGATCGACCAGTCGAACTCGCCGCGCGCGTCCGATCCGACGCTCCCGTGTGCGGTCCACTCGTCGAGCCCCGACTCCCAGCTCTCGCTGACGTTCACCGGCTCGCCCGGCCCCGTGTCGCCGAGACAGCCGGCGACGCCGCCCGAGCCTGCGGCCGCGAGACCGACGAGGACCGCCCGCCGCGAGTGTGTCTCTGCCATCGTCTCGTTCTGCGTTCGGCGGACGCATGAATCCTCGCGACGGCTCCCGTCGTCCCGGTTTTCGCGACGTCGTCTACCGGCCCGGCTTCGCCCGAGACCTTCGGTCACCAACATTTACTGTCGACTGGACACGACAGGAGATATGGCCCTCGACGTCCCCGTCCCCTCCCTCCCGGCCCCGCGAATAGCGATGAGACGGTTCCTCGGTGCACCGTTCCGCAAGCAGACGTATCTGAATCTCGTCTACCTCGCGCTCGCGTTCCCGCTCGGCCTCGTCTACTTCGTCTTCGTGACCGCCGGGGTCTCGACGGCGGCCGCCCTCTCGGTCACTCTCGTCGGGATCCCGCTTTTCGTCGGCCTGCTCGCCGTCTCCTCGAAACTCGCGGCCTTCGAGCGACTGCTCGCGCGCAAACTCCTCGGCGTCGACGTCCCGACCCATCCCGGGAGCGAGGCCGCCGAGGAGGCGTCGCCCGCGCCGTCGCTCCCGAGGCGCGTCCGCGATGCGACCGTCGCGCTCGTCACCGACCTCGGCGTCTGGAAGGCGCTGGTCTATCTGACGACGAAGTTCTTCCTCGGAGTCGGCGCGTTCGTCGCGATCACGGTCTCGGCGACGCTCGGCGGGACGATGCTGCTCACGCCGACGTTCTACCGCCACGCGAACGTCTACGTCGGGTTCCGGTTCGCCGAGCCGGCGACCGTCACGACGCAGCTCGAACTGCTCTTTGGCGACTCGCTGATCGGCCTCACCTACCCCGTCGAACTCGCCTCGTGGCAGGTCACCACCCTCCCGCAGGCGCTCGCCGTCGCCGCCGGCGGGGGGATCGTTCTCCTCGTCTCGCTCCACCTGCTGAACGCGCTCGCGTGGCTCTACGGGAAGTACGTCGAACTGATGCTCTCGCCCACGTCGCTCCCCCAGCAGGTTCGGACGTTCGTCTCCGCGTGACTCGACGCTCGGTCGACGCGAGTCGTTTCTCGCACGTCGACCGGTCTAGATGCCGACGAACAGGACCACGAGGAGCGCGACGACGCCGACGCCGACGCGTCGCGAGACGCCGCGAACGGCCCTGACCGCGCCCAGCCAGACGTAGCCCGACCAGACGGTCAGCGCGGCGCCGATCGCTTCGGCCGCGGTGTAGAGCGGGTGCGGTGGCGCGGTCTGGACGACCGCGTGGTTGGCCAGCGTGACCTGCGCTCTCGCGGGGGCCGACGCCGGCGCGACCACCGTCGCCGAGAGCACCGCGGCCAGCGTGACGGCGCTCGCGAGGATCTGCGGGAGGTACCCCCACCCGGTCGCGACGAGCAACTCCCGGAACGATCCCTCCGACGCGAACGGGAGCGTCCCGAGGTAGAGCGCCGTTCCGTGCAGGAACCACGCGACGAACGTGCTCAGCAGCGCGGCACCGATCAGCGTAGCGGAGAGCCCGGAGCTCTCGACCGACCTGCCGCCGACGGAGAGCGAGACCGAGTCGAGAGTCGGCAACGGGTACGCAGACCGGATCCAGAGATACGCCGGGAGGACGCTCAGCACCGAGACCGCCGCGAGCGTCGACACGACGAGCAGCGGGGCCACCGGGTCGTCGAGTCGACCCTCCGCCTCGAAGAACCGCTGTGGGCGCGTGAGTACCTCGCGGAGCGTGCGCCACATGGTCGAAAGTCGTCGCTCCACTGACGTAAATCCCGCCGCTCAGTCCCTGAGCGCCTCGACCGGTCGGGCGTTCGAGGCTTTCCACGCCGGGTAGAGACCGCTTATCACCGCCGCGCCGACGCCGAACGCGAAGCCGAGCGCGACGTACCGGAACGCACCGGGCGGGAACGCGGTCGGGTCGCCCAGCAGCATCGCGTTCAGCGCCATCCCGAGCGCGACGCTCAGGACGGAGCCCACGACCGCGCCGATCACCCCGAGCAGGGTCGCCTCGCCCAGCATCAGGCGCAACACGTCGAGCCGGTGATAGCCGACCGCCCGGAGGACGCCGATCTCCTCGCGGCGCTCGACGGCGCTCATCAGCATCACGTTGAGGATGCTCACGCTCGCGACCAGCAGGGAGACCCCCCCGACCCCGAGCAGGAACTGCTGTATCGTGGCCATCTGCTCCATGAACCGCTCGACCGACGAGCGGAAGTCGCGCACGTCGAAGCGCTCTTTCCGGTTGTTCAGCGTCGCCTCGAGGCGGTCTGAGGTACGGCGGATCTCGGCGGGGCTGTCTTCCTGAACCGCGACGCGGTCGTACCGCTCGTAGGAGAACTCAGACGGCGGGAGGAAGACGGCCTCGTTGGGCTGATTGACGAGGCCGAACATCCGCGTCTCCGCGAGGACCGCGCGAACGCGGTAGGTCGTCCCGTCGACGGTGAGACTCTCGCCCGCGTGGACGTCGAGGTCCTCGGCCAGCGTCGCGCCGACGACGACGCCCGAGCGCCACGACTCCGGAATCTTTCCCTCCTCGGCCTCGAAGAGGCGGCCGGGCTCCTCCAGTCCCTTGACGCTGGCGTCCGTGGACTGTTTCAGCCGCGTCACCGTCCCTCGAGTCGTCTTCATCGCGTAGACGTCTGCGGCACCCGACTCGCGGTCGATCGCCGCCACGTGGTCTTCCGAGAGGCGATCGAACGTCGCGTCCTCGCCGGGCGTGACGACCGCGGTGGTGGTGAGCGCGCTCGCCCGCTCTAGCTGTGACTCCTGGAAGGCGAGACCGAACATCCCGAGCGACGAGATGGCGACGACGCCGATGACGATACCGAGCGTCGCGAGCAGCGAGCGCGCTCGCGCCCGCGAGAGATTTCGCTTCGCGAGCAGGACGGTCGGGAACCGGCGGGTGAGTGCGCCGAGCGTCATGGGTCGATCTCGCCGTCGACGAGCGTGATGGTCCGGTCGGCGTACTCGGTGACGAGCTCGTCGTGGGTGACGGTCACGACCGAGACGCCGTCGTCGACGATCTCGCTGAACACGTCGAGCACCCGATTGCCGGTCTCGCGGTCGAGATTCCCCGTCGGCTCGTCGGCCAGCAGGATGTCCGGGTCGTTGATCAGCGACCGGGCGACCGCGACGCGCTGTTTCTGGCCGCCGGAGAGTTCGTCGGGGTAGTGGTCGAGCCGGTCGCCGAGTCCGACGCGTTCGAGCAACCGCCGCGCTCGGTCCCGGGTCTCGCCCGGTTCGCCTTCGAGCAGCCGCGGCACCTCGACGTTCTCGCGGGCCGTGAGCGTCGGCAGCAGGTAGAACTGCTGGAAGACGAAGCCGATGTGGCGCTTCCGGAGGTCGGTCCGCTCGCTCGTCGAGAGCGACCCCGCGGTGAGGCCGTCGTCGAGCGCGACTCGGCCCGACGTGGGCACGTCCAGCAGGCCGAGCACGTTGAGCAGCGTCGACTTCCCGCTCCCGCTCGGGCCGACGACCGAGACGAACTCGCCGGGCTCTATCGTCACGTCGACGCCTTTCAGCGCGCGGAGCGTCCGCGACCCCGACTCGTACTCCTTGACCACGCTCTCGGCGCTAATGGCCGCCATCGTATCGCCTCCACGCGACTGCGCCGACGAGGACGACTGCGCCCGCGCCGACGCCACCGGCGACCGTGATCGGCAGGCCGCCCCGGTTCGTCGAGCTCCTCTCCCCGACGGCGGTCGTGGGGTCGTAGGCGACGGTGACGGTCTTCGTCCGCGTCACGCCGTCCACGAGATAGCGGACCCGGAGCGGTATCTGCACGGTCGAACTGTTCTCCGTGAGCCGCGCCGACACCTCGAACGAGGTGAAGTCGCTCGCGGCGACCGAGCCGACGAAGTACTCGGCCTGCGACTGCCCCGGTCTGACGCCGTCGCCGTCGCGGACGCCGACGACGACGCTCTCGACGCCCGTCTCGCCGACGTTGCTCGCGGTGCCGCTGATCCGAAGGCGCTCGCCGTCGCGCGTGACCTGTAGCCCGGTCAGCGTCACGTTACCGGGATGATCCGGCGCGGTGAACGCCGTCGAGAGCGTCCGCGTGAACGAGCGGTGGGTGCCGTTCGCGTCCGTGTACGCGACGTCCACCGTCACCCGCTCGCGGCCGTCGGTGTCCCCGGTGGCCGTGAACCCGAAGGTGCGTGCCTCGCCGCTCGCGATCGAGGAGGCGACGCGGCTGTTGTCCTCGACGGTCGCGTCGTCGCCCTCGACGGTCAGTTCGACGCCGCGGATCGCCCCGGACTGGCCGTTCGCGAGCGAGACGTTCATCGTCGCCGGACTGCCCGGCAGCGTCTCCTCCGTTCGCACGCTCAGCCGGGGGTGGTTCTCGTAGACGGTCAGGTTCACCGGGTGGACGACGGTGTGTGCCCGCGAGGGCGAGAGGAGGCGAACGTGGACGTAGACCCGGTGGTCGCCCGGTTCGTCGATGGAGAAGTTCGCGGTCCGGGCGACCGAGTCCCCCGGCTCCAGCCGCTCGTTTCGGCCGAGGTGGTCGTACTCGTCGCTGTCGGGTGCCGGTCCCTCGCGGACGCTCACGTCCTTGACGACGTACTCGGTCGTCCCGTCGCCGACGTTCGCGAGGCGGGTCGTGAGCGTGAAGTTCTCGCCGGGCGTGGGCTGGTCGGACGAGAGCGACGTGCTGATCGTGACGACGCCGTCGCCCGTCGCCGCCGCGGTGTCGACCATCGCGACGCCGCCAGCGACGGCAGACACGAGCAGGAGTGCCGTCGCGGCGAGCGAGCGGACGCTCACGCCGGACACCCCCTCGGTCGGGCGCGGGGACGCTGTCGTCGGGCGATGCGATTCGGTCTGGAGGGCCTGGTTCGCTGCATCGTCTACCTCGTTCGAGGCGAGGGGACCGACCCACTTAGTCCGGGATTCACAGTTTCTGACTCGGAAACTCTGGACCCAAGATTTAAGTCGGGGCTCCGTTGGTCCGACCGTCGCCGCCGCGCAACCGAAAACGTGTTAGCACATCGCCACGGCTATCCGAGGGACCGACCGATGGGTTCGGACGCCGAGCTGTCCGACATCGCCGCCCTCCTGGACGACGAGTACGCCCGCGACATCCTCGCCCAGACGAGCGTCGAGCCGATGTCCGCAGCCGACCTGAGCGAGCGGTGTGACGCGTCGCTCCCGACCGTCTATCGTCGGGTCAATCAGCTGCAGGAACACGACCTCGTGACCGAACAACAGCAGGTGGACCCGGACGGCCACCACTACAAGACCTACCGCGCTCGCCTCGACCGCGTCGTCGTCGACCTCGAAGACGGCTCCTACGAGGTTTCGGTCGAACGCGTCGAGGTCGACCCGGCCGACCGCCTGACCCGACTCGTGGAGGGGTTACGGTGACCGGTCGGGTCGCGCTCCAGTCGGTCGTCGGCGGCTCGGTGGTCGGCGTGCTGCTGGCGATGCTCGCGACCGCGCTGCTCGTGGTCCTCTCGCTGGTCGTCGCCTACGAGGCCGTCCGCGGCTACGGCGACGCGGACGACCACGCGCTCGGCTCGCTCGCCGCCGGTATCGTGCTCGTCAGCGCCGGGCCGACCCTCGTCACCCTGCTGTTGACGAATCTCACGGCCACTCCCGCCGAGGTGGTCTCGCTCCTCCAGCGACTCGCAGAGCTGTTCGGACTCCTCGCTATGGTTCACGCGATGTACTATGACGGGTAAGGACACACCGTACGCGCGACCGCCCGAGCCCCGTTTCGGAGGCGACGCCGCACGCGACCCCGCGGGGGTGGTCGACTCGTGAGCCTCCCGCCGATAGATCCGCTGCTCGCCCCCGCGACGCGCTCGGCGCTTGCCGTGCTCGGCGACGCCGTCGGCTTCCTCACGGCGCTGCTCGCGGTCTTCGTCGCCTATCAGGGCTACCGCGGCTACCGCCGCAACGACAGCACCGCCGTCCTCTCGCTCTCGGTCGGCGTCCTGTTTCTGACGGCGCTTCCGTTCGCCGCCTCGGAGGTGCTCTCGCTGCTCGCGGTCGGCTCGGACGCGGAGACGATCCTGCTGGTCCAGTTTCTGAAAGTCGCCGGACTCGGTGCGGTCCTGTACGCGCTGACGCGGGCGTGACCCGAGTCGGATCGGAGCCCCGACCGAGCGTCAGGGCGCGAGCCGGTTCTTCCGGTTTTTCATGTGCTCCTCGTAGTACTCGAAGGTGATCGGACACCACTCCGCGGCCTCGTCGAGCACCTTCTCGGTCATCTCGCGGATCTCCCACTGGCTGTCGGCGGCCGCCCGCATGTCGGCGACGTGCATCAGCATCCGCGCGTTCATCGACATCACCATGTTGACCTCGGTGCCGATCGGCAGGACGAACCGGGCGTCCTCCGGCGGCATGCCCAGGTCGAGCAGCTCCTGGTACTCCTCGACCGAGCGCTCGACCGACTCGCGGAACACCTCCTCGCGTCGCTCGACGATTCCCTCGTCGACCGACCCGGTCTTCTGGTTGCGCCCGACCCAGTCGGGGTCGGTCGCCGAGGGCGGCGTCACGACGAGTTCGCCGTCGGCGACGTCCTCTGGGTCGACGTCGTCGAACGAGACGTAGCGCATGCTCCGGACGTCGAACGAGACGTGTCGGTGGCGGGTGATCTGGGCCATACACGAGCGGCTGATCCCCTTGATCGCGAACGTGGCGTGGGCGTGCTCGAACGGGCCGAAGTGGCCGTGACTGAGCAGGTGGCCGATGAGCGTCTCCTGTTTCTCCTCGACGGTGTCGCCCTCGACGCCGGACATGATCTCCTCGAAGGAGTGCTCCCCGACGAACTCCTCCATGTAGTCGTTGCGAGCGGCGGTGCAGATCACTCGTTCCGGGTCAGACGTGGCTTCGAGTAGCTCGACTTTCATGCTGTAGTTCTACTTCGATGCTCTGTGCGAGCATTAAAAAAAGCGAGCGAAAACCCGGTGGGCGAAACCAGTCCCGGATCCGACAGGCTGCCGTCTCGACACGTTCGCCACCGAAGTCCGAAGAGCCAAATCGCGGTGTCGCCTACGGGCGCGCATGATTCGGAATCTCGCCCGGGGCGTGCAGGCGTTCACGAGCAACGCCTTTCTCGTCTCCGGCGACCGGACGGTGCTCGTCGACGCCGGCGCGAACTTCGACGTCACCGCGGCGGTGCGCGAGCACGCCGACGGCCTCGACGCGCTCGTTCTCACCCACACTCACGTGGATCACGTCGACAACGCCGACGCGGTGGCCGCGACGTTCGACGTCCCGGTGTTCGGCTTCGACGCCGACCATCCGGCCGTCGACGAGGCGGTCGCCGACGAGGAGACCGTGACGCTCGGCGACCACGAGTACACCGCGCTCCACACGCCCGGCCACAAGGACGACCACCTCTGCCTGTACGCGTCCGACCCGTCGGTCCTGTTCGTCGGCGACCTCGTGTTCGCGAACGGGGGCTTCGGTCGCACGGACCTGGCAGAGGGCGACCGCGACCGCCTGATAGCGAGTCTCGACCGCCTCCGCGACGCGGTCGACGACGACCTCGCGGCGATGTACGCCGGCCACGGACCGAGCGTGACCGAGCGTCCGTTCGACGACGTCGAACTCGCCGCGCGGGCGGCCCGCATGCGCTGATTCCGCGACTCCGAGGCGACTGCGGGCGCGGCGTCGAGGCGACTGCACTACGCGAGATCAAGCAGCGCGTCGTAGGCGTCCCGGTAGGCGTCGGCCACCGACGCGGGGTCGCGACGGCGCTCGCCGGGGAGCGCCGGGAGCGGGACCGTGGCCACCGGGTCGAGCACGTCGACGACGGCCGCGGTGTGCTCCTCGAGCTGTCCCTCCCGCGGACTGCCGCTCGCCACCTCGCAGGCGCGCTCGTAGCGCGCGCCATCGTAGACCCTGACCCGTCCCGGCCGTACCACGGCCACGGCGTCCACGCCGAGGTCCGACAGCGGCCGCGCGACGTCGCCGTAGGATTCGACGACTGCGGCGGGCGTGCGCTCGATCCGGTCGGTCAGTCGCTCGAACGCGGGCACGTACCACTCGGCCATCAGGTCGTTGAACGCGGGCACCTCGGTGACGCGCTCGGCGGTCGACAGCGGGAGTGCGTCCGCGACGACCGCCGGCATCTCGGCGGTCCCGTTCACGACGAATCGCTCCCCGTCGGGCGTCGAGAGCCGGTCGACGAGAAACGACCGGTCGCGCTCGCCGAGCAGTCCGGTCGTCCCGGGCGTCGGCCGCCAGAGCCGGTGCAGGGGGTTGAGGTTCTCGGGGACCTGCTCACCGGCGCTCGCGGCGGAGAGTCGGCGCGCGTCCTTGCCGTAGAGTCGCCCGTCGTCGAGCGCCGCCAGCACGTCGTCGTGGTCGAACCAGAAGTCGTTGCCGGCGCGGGGTTTGTAGCCGACGGGAGCCAGCCCCTCGCGCCGGAGGCGAGCGAGCAGTCCCGTCGAGAACGTCGTCTTGCCGGCGTCGACCCGGTCGCCGCCGGCGACCAGCAGTCTCATTCGTCGGTCTGCAGCCCGTAGTAGCCCGGCTCCTCCTCGCTCGGCGGTTCGGCGACGACCAGTTGCTCGGAGTTGCGCATGATCCACGGGATCGCCCAGTCGAGCAGGATCTCCTCGGTCTCGACGTCTATCTCCGCGTCCGGTTCGAGCCCCTGCAGGAGCCGAGCGATCTCGTAGACCGTGTACATGAGGTCCGGCTCCAGCAGTTCCTCTGCGGTGTAGAAATCGGCGGGATAGAGCTGGTCGAACTCCGATTTCGGGATCGGCATGCGCGAGCGTACGCCGTCTCGCTCGTAAATCCTGTCGGTCTCGGTGTCACGTCGACCTCACGCCGTCGCGGCGGCTCCGCGACCGACGCCTGAAAAAAAGTCCGGATAGACGGTTCGTCGTTACTCGAAGAGGTCGACGGCCTGCTGGTAGCGGGCGGCGGGCTCTTCCCAGTCGACGACCTGGAAGAAG
>Ga0207797_1000502_pt1 | contig 30188 bp, 27 predicted proteins | sample PRCRCaboRojoPR_6_FD_187275 | JGI IMG/M metagenome (GOLD analysis project Ga0207797, IMG submission 187275) | Marine sediment microbial community from Cabo Rojo, Puerto Rico - PR CR 10% Liquid 1 (SPAdes) | ecosystem: Environmental > Aquatic > Marine > Coastal > Sediment | place: Cabo Rojo, Puerto... | reverse complement strand
GAACTAACGATCCGCATTGGCGGCGAGGCCGGGATGGGGCTGGAGTCGAGCGGTGCCGGGTTTGCGAAAGCCCTGACACGGGGCGGCCTCTATGCCTTCGGCCTCCCCGACTACTACTCACGCATCCGGGGAGGACACAACTTCTTCTCCATCCGTGTCTCCCCCGAGCCTCTCATCTCCCACGCCGAGCCCGTCCACCTGGTGCTGGCGCTGGACGTGGAGACGATCCGGCGTCACACGAGCGACGTGGTGGCGGGAGGGGCCGTCGTCTACGACGAAGAGGAGGAGGTGCCCGAGGAGCTGCAGCAATTGGGCGCCGACCGGGAGGTCAGCTTCTTTCCCGTGCCGCTCACCGAGCTGGCCGAGGAGAAGGGCGGACGGGCCATTATGCGCAACACGGTGGCCTTCGGTGTGGCCGCTGGTCTGATGGGGTTCGATCTTACCTATCTGGACAGCGTCATCCGCGACAATTTCGCTCCCAAGGGCGAGAAGGTGATCGACGCTAACCTGCGCGTGGCGGAGGCCGGGTTCGAGGCCTCCCAGTCTTTCCAGGCGGACTTTCCCTTCCGCATGGAGGCCGTGCCAGATGCCCCGCCGCGTATGATTCTGAACGGCAACGAGGCCTTTGCCCTGGGCGCCCTGGCCGGCGGCTGCCGCTTCGTGGCCACCTATCCGATGACGCCGGGATCGCCCGTTCTGCACTGGTTCGCAGCCCACGGCGACGAGTATGGCGCCGTGATCAAACATACGGAGAGCGAGATCGGAGCCATCAACATGGCGATCGGGGCGGGCTTCCAGGGGGCGCGGGCCATGTGCCCCACCTCTGGCGGCGGCTTCTCGCTGATGGTGGAGGCGCTGGGGCTGGCCGGCATCACCGAGGTGCCGGTGGTGGTCTACAACGCGCAGCGGCCGGGCCCGGCGACGGGACTACCCACACGCACAGAGCAGGCGGATTTGCTCTTCATGATGCACGCCTCGCAGGGTGAGTTCCCGCGCTTCGTCCTGGCGCCGGGGACCGTGGAGGATTCCTTCCGCGTCGGCTGGCAGGCGTTTAACTTGGCCGACCGGTATCAGACCCCCACGCTGGTGATGAGCGATCACTACCTGGCGGCTGCCTATCGCACTGTGGAGCGTGATGCGCTGGGCTTCGACGAGGTGACGATCGACCGCGGGGCGCTGTTGAGCGAGGAGGAGCTGGACGCGCTGGAGGAGCCATACAAGCGCTACGAGGTGACGCCGTCCGGCGTCTCGCCGCGCGCGACACCGGGTCATCCTAACGCCGTCTGGGTCTCCACCGCCAACGAACACGATGAGTTCGGCGCCGTGAGCGAGGACGCCGAGAATCGCATTGCTCAGGCGGACAAGCGGATGCGGAAGATAGACGGTATGCGCCAGGAGGTGAAAGGGCCGCTTCTCTATGGACCGGAGGAGGCAGAGCTGACGCTGGTCTGCTGGGGGTCGACGTACGGTCCGGTGCGAGAGGCGGTGGATCGCCTGAACGAGCAGCAGGCCGGTCGCGTGAACATGCTGCACTTCACCGCGCTCCATCCCTTCCCGCCGGAGGCCGAGGCGGCTCTGGATCGGGCACAGCGGACGGTGGTTGTGGAGGGAAACGTCACCGGTCAGCTGGAGACGCTGATCCGCGCTCGCACAGGGCTGTCGGTGGATGACTCGATGCGCAAGTACGATGGGCGCGCCTTCACCCCCGAGTACGTGGTCAATGATCCAGCCGTGACCGACGTGGTCAGTTAGCTTTTTGAGGTGCCGGGCATAGGCAGGGCGTCGGCCGAAGGCCGCTCGGCCTGGCCGGGTCCGGGCACCATAGGGAGGTATGCATGGTATCGCTAGGAGATTTCAACACAGACACGCTGCCCACCTGGTGCAAGGGGTGTGGCAACTTCGCCATTCTGAGTGCGATCAAGATGGCGCTGGCTGAGCGCGACATCGCCCCACACGAGATTCTCTTCGTCACCGGCGTAGGCTGCGGAAGCAAGCTGCCGCACTACATGCGGAGCACGGGCTTTCACACGCTCCACGGGCGGACGCTGGCTGTCGCCACCGGAGCCCGGTTAGCCAACCACGAGTTGCCGGTGATGGCCGTCCACGGCGACGGTGACAGCTTCAATGAGGGTATGAACCACTTCGTCCAGACGGTTCGACGCAACGTGAATCTGGTCGACGTCGTGCAGGACAACCGCATCTATGGCCTGACGAAGGGACAGTACTCGCCTACCAGCGAGAAGGGGAAGCGGACGCCAACTTCACCGCAGGGCTCCATCGAGCGCCCGGTGAACCCTCCGGCGTTGGCGATGACCCTCGGCGCCACGTTCGTCTCCCGCGGCTACTCCGGTGAACTGCAGCATCTGGCGTGGCTGATCGGCGAGGCCCTGGAGCATCCCGGCTACGCGCTGGTGGACGTGATGCAGCCCTGCGTCACCTGGAACCGCTCCTACGCCTACGGGTTCTACAACGAGCGGGTCTACAAACTCCAGGACGAGGAGGGTTATGACGCTGGGGACCGAGAGGCGGCATGGGAGAAGGCCCAGGAATGGGGCGAGCGCATCCCGATAGGCATCCTTTATCGTGACGACTCGGTGCCCACGTATGAGGGACAGGTGCCGGCGTTGGGGGACGGTGCGCTGGTGAAGCAGCCCCTGAAGACGCTGACGGGGGACCAAGTGGAGGCGCTGCGGGCAGAGATTATGTGAGGTGAACCGGGCGGTCGGATGGCACTTCCGACCGCCGGGCTGCGTAAGAGAGTCTCTAGTAACGCCCAGTGTAGGGAAGGGGGACGTTAATGCCCAGAGAGGTGGTGGATCTCCCATACCAGGTGGAGTATCTATCCATTCTGGATCAGGATGGGAGGGTGCTGGACGAGGATCTTGAGCCGGATATTCCGGAAGATCGACTGCTGCGGATCCATCGGACGATGCTTACGGCGCGACGCTTCGACGAGCGGATGCTTCAGCTGCAGAGGCAGGGGCGGATCGGGACGTTCGCGCCGGTGAAGGGTCAGGAGGCAGCACAGTTGGGGATCGTGGCGGCTCTCCGGGACTCGGATTGGATGGTCCCTTCGTTCCGCGAGCAGGCCGCGTCCTTGTGGCGCGGTCAATCGATGGAGAGCTTCTTGTTGGTCTACGGGGGGTTCTACCAGGGCAACGAGCTTCCTGAGGACACGCGAAACCTCCCGGTCGCCGTACCCGTGGGCACGCAGCCGCTGCACGCCGTGGGGCTCTCGTATGGGATTAGGTATCAGGGGAGCGACGATCTGGTCGTGACCTTCTTCGGCGACGGCGCCACCTCCGAGGGCGAGGTCCACGAGGCGATGAACTTCGCCGGGGTCTGGCAGACACCCACCATCTTCGTCTGTCAGAACAACCAGTACGCCATCTCGGTGCCGCGCACCCATCAGACTCAGTCGAAGACCCTCGCCCAGAAGGCCCTGGCCTACGGTGTTCCGGGGCTCATGGTGGATGGCAACGACGTCTTGGCCGTCTATGCAGCAGCGGAGGAGGCGGCTGAACGCGCTCGGTCGGGTGAGGGGCCGACCATGATCGAGTGCGTCACCTACCGGCTGACGATGCACACCACGGCCGACGATCCCAGCCGCTACCGGGACGAGGAGGAAGTCGAGAAATGGGAGAGGCGGGAGCCGATCTCTCGCTTCCAGGCCTACCTGAAGAACCGGGACCTGCTCTCCGACGAGGAGATCGACGAGGTGGAGGAGGAGATTCAGGCCCAGATTCAGGCGGCTATCGACGATGCTGAGGCACGGATGGAGGAGCTCGAGGGTGAGTCGTTGACGATGTTCGACCACATGTACGCCGAGATGCCGCCGTATCTGCAGGAACAGCGGGACGCCTTCCAGGCTGAACGGCAGGCGCAGGGCGAGGAGGAGGGAAGCCATGGCTAAGATGACGATGGTCGACGCGCTCAACACGGCGCTACGCCAGGAGATGGAGAAGGACGACACCGTCGTCGTGCTGGGTGAGGACGTGGCCGTCGACGGCGGCGTCTTTCGCGTCACTGACGGCCTCCTGGAGGCTTTCGGTGAGGAGCGGGTGATGGACACGCCCCTTGCCGAGGCCGGTATCGTGGGGACCTCCATCGGCATGGCCATCTCTGGTCTCAGGCCGGTCTGTGAGATTCAGTTCTCCGGCTTCAGCTACCTGGCCTTCGAGCAGCTTGAGGCCCACGCGGCGAGGATGCGGTGGCGCACCCGAGGGGCTTACACGGTGCCTATGGTGCTCCGCACGCCCTATAGCGGCGGAGTTCGAGCCCTGGAGCACCACTCTGAGAGCCGCGAGGCTTACTGGGCCCACACGCCGGGGTTGAAAATGGTCATTCCCTCTGCGCCGCGCAACGCCCGTGCCCTGTTGGTGAGCGCCATACGCGATCCCGATCCCGTGGTCTTCTACGAGCCTAAGGCGATCTATCGGGCCTTCCGCGAGGAGGTGCCTGAGGATGAGGAGACGTGGCCCCTGGGCAAGGCTCGGGTGGTGCGGGAAGGTGGTGACATTACGCTGATCTCCTACGGCGCGATGATGCGTCCCACCCTGGAGGCGGCGGACAAGCTGGAGGACGAGGATGGCGTCGAGGCCGAGGTGATCGACATCTTGACCATCTCCCCTCTCGATCACGAGACGTTCGCCGAGTCGGTGAAGAAGACTGGCCGGGTGGTGATCGTCCACGAGGCGCCGCGGAGCTTCGGCCCCGGGGCCGAGATCATAGCGCGGTTGGTGGAGAAGTCGTTCTGGTACCTAGAGGCGCCGATCCGTCGCGTCACGGGGTACGACGTGGTGATTCCGTTGTTCGCCTACGAGAAGGCCTATCTGCCGAGCGCCGATCGGGTGTTGCGAGCGGCTCGGGAGACGTTGGAGGTGCAGGCGTAGTTTGTTGGGGGCCGATGTACAAGTGAGGAGGCTGGAGGAAGATGGCTCGAACGTTTAAGCTTCCGGATCTGGGAGAGGGGATCCACGAGGGTGAGATCATCGAGGTTCTCGTCGCAGTTGGCGATGAGATTGAGGAGGGCGACGATATCCTCGTGGTCGAGACGGACAAGGCGGCGGTCGACATCCCGTCACCGTATACCGGTGAGGTGACGGGCATAGAGGTCGAGCCCGGTGATATGGTCCACGTCGGGGACGTGGTTATCACGTTCGGCGGGGGAGAGGGGGAGCCGGAGGGCGGGGAGGCCGAGGAGCCTGAGGCTGAGGAGGCGGAGGAAGCCAAGGAGTCAGAGAAGTCAGAGGAGCCAGAGAGGGCAGAGAAGGAAGATAAGGCAGATAAGGCAGAGAGAGAAGCCCCTCGGGAGAGAGAAGGGCCGGTGCCGGCCTCACCATCGACGCGCCGGCTGGCTCGTGAGCTGGGTGTCGATCTGCCCCAGGTGCCGCCGAGCGGGCCCGCGGGTCGGGTGACGTCGGAGGATGTTCGTGCCTTCGCGGAGAGGGAGGAGGAAGAGGAGGCGGCTCCAGCCCCTCCGGAGGAGGCGCCTGAGCCGGCTCCCGTGGAGATTCCAGAGACAATCCCGCACGGAAGGGTGCCCTCGCTGCCTGATTTCACCCGTTGGGGCGAGGTGGAGCGGGTGCCGCTGCGTTCGGTCCGTCGGTCGACGGCCAAGCAGATGGCGCGATCCTGGTCACAGATTCCGCACGTCAACCACCAGGACAAGGCGGATATCACCGAGCTGGAGCGCTTCCGGCAGCGCCATAAGGAGCGGATCGAGGAGCAGGGCGGTAAGTTGACGCCAACGGTGTTCGCTATGAAGGCCGTCGTCGCGGCGCTCAAGGAGCATCCGCGCTTCAATGCCAGCCTGGATCCCGAGACGGAGGAGATTATCCTTAAGCGGTACTACCACATCGGGGTGGCGGTCGATACGGACCGCGGGCTGCTGGTTCCCGCGATCCGGAACGTCGATAGGAAGAGCATGACCGAGCTTTCGGTCGAGCTGTATGAGATGGTGCAGCGGACGCGTTCGGGTGATACGTCGCTAGACGAACTACAGGGCGGCACCTTTACCATCACCAACATCGGCATCCTCGGCGGGACGGGTTTCTTCCCCATCATCAACTTCCCCGAGGTGGCTATCCTGGGGATGGCTCAGGCACGTTGGGAGCCCGTGGTACAGCGCGACGAGAAGGGGAGTTTCGAGACGGAGCCCCGGTACATGTTGCCTCTGATGCTGTCGTTTGATCATCGCGTCGTCGATGGCGCCGATGCGGCGCGCTTTGTGGGGGTTGTGAAGGAGGCTTTGGAGTCGCCGGAGAACCTGCTGTTGATGATGTAGCAAGCGTTCCCAAGTCTGTCAGACTTCGGAACGCTTCGATCTGATTGCCGAATCACGAAGACGTGGCTTGTCTGGAGGTGACGTTTGATGGTTATGGGAGAGCAGACACTACAGACCGAGGTGGCGGTCATCGGCGCCGGTCCCGGTGGTTACGCCTCCGCGTTCCGTATGGCGGACCTTGGGTACGAGGTCGCCCTGATCAACCAGGAGGAGCGGCTGGGTGGGGTCTGTCTGTTGCGCGGGTGCATTCCAGCCAAGGTGTTTCTTGAGGTTGCGAATCTGATTCACGACGCGGGACAGGCCCAGAGCTGGGGGCTCGACTACGGTGATCTCGACATCGACGTAGACAGTTTGCGAGAGCGGAAGAACTTGGTCATCGATCGATTGGTGAACGGCCTGGGGAAGCTCGCCGATCAACGCGATGTGCAGGTCATTCAGGCTCGCGCCGTTTTCGAGGCCTCGGATCAAGTGCGGCTGCAAGGGGAGACTGAGGTCGCTCACGTGAAGTACGACCACGCTATCCTGGCCAGCGGCTCCACGCCCATCCCCCTGCCCGGCAGTGAGTTTGCTGAGGGCAGCCGGATTATGAGCTCTGCGGGCGCGCTCGCTCTGCCCGACATCCCGGAGTCCCTCCTGATCGTCGGCGCTGGCTACAACGGGGTGGAGCTGGGATCGGCCTACGCTGAGATGGGCAGTCGAGTGACCATGGTGGAGATGATGGACGAGATCCTACCGGGCGTCGATCGCGACCTGGTCAAGCACCTGAGACGTCGCTTGAAGCGGATCTATCATGCGATCCATCTCAACACCACGGTGGAGTCTATGGATGAGGACGAAGACGGCGTGACAGTTGCGTTCGAAGGGGATATCGACGTATCGGAACAGACCTTCGATCGTGTCCTGGTCGCTATCGGACGACGTCCCAACTCGCAGGACCTTGGCTTGGAGAATACCGACGTCCGTGTCGATGACGATGGTTTTGTCGTCGTGGATGAGAAGCGGCGCACCGACGACGAGCGCATCTTCGCTGTGGGCGACGTGATTGGCGGTCCGATGCTGGCCCACAAGGCTATGCGGGACGGCAAGACGGCCGCCGAGGTGATTGCTGGTCAACCGGCCGCGTTCGATGTCCGCTGCATACCGGAGGTGATCTACACCGATCCTCAGATCGCCTGGTGTGGTCTCACGGAAAGCGAAGCCGCCGAACAAGGGCGTGACATTGAGCTAGGTAGTTTCCCTTGGACGGCCTCGGGACGGGCGTTGGCAATGGGCGAGACTTCGGGGTTGACGAAGATCGTCTTCGACGCCGAGACGGAGCGGGTGCTGGGCATGGGGATCGTGGGGCGGGAGGCCGACAACATGATCGCTGAGGGTGCTCTGGCTGTGGAGATGGGAGCCGTGGCGCAGGACTTAGCCCTGACGATTCACCCCCATCCCAGCCTGGTCGAGACGGAGGCTGAGGCCGCCGAGGCCTTCCTGGGCTTGGCCACCCATATCCTGTCGGGGCGCAGGTAGAAGAGGCAGCGTGAGCGCATCGAGCCGCCTTGTAGAGGCGGCTAGAGAGGAGGTATTGACATGAGCCCGAGACAGATCGTCGAGGTCACTTGCGAATGCCCGTACGTTGAGTGCGAGCAGCACATCTCGTACTCACGCGGGGTGCTCCGACGAACGATCATCTGTCGTCACCCTGAGAACGCCGGGTGTTTGTGCGTGCTGAACGAGGCGGAGACCGCGGAGTGCGAGCTCTGCCCGACGGAAGAGGACGAGGAGACGGTTCACATCGACGTGAAGCGCAAGTGACTGTCTCAACGTTGAGTGGAACTTGAGACCGGCGCCGCAGTCCGCTGCGGCGCCGGTCTTGAAAGACTAGCTAGCGAAGTTGACGGGGAGGTCCCTATGGGAGAACGAGTCGTTGTCCGCCAAGATCGGGAGTTTGTGACCAGCATCTTGGCAGCTGATCCTCACGATCCGGAATCTGAGGAGCTTCACGAAGTCCATCACGTCCACGAGCTGACGCCTTACGGTATGATGATGACGAGTCTGGCGTCCTGCACCGGCATCGTCCTGCACACGTACGCCCAGCACCACGGCATCGACCTGCAGGAGGTGTCGTTCGATTTGACGTACGACCGCATCTTCGCCGAGGACTGTGCGGAGTGCCAGGATATCGAGACCTATAAGGAGCACATCGACGAGGCGATCTCCCTCAGCGGCGACTTGACCGACCGCGATCGAGATCGGCTCTACACAGTCTCCCACCATTGCCCCATCCATAAGATCCTGGCCAACGGCATGGAGGTGGAGTCTTACCTGGCCGAGGCGTAAAAGCCGAAGTCCGGTGAGCTGACTCAGCAAGCGAGCCTGAGTATCCTCGCCCATAGCCCCAGCCTGCTTAGCAGAGGAGGTCTCTCGTGACTCAGGACATCAGGATTACCTACGCAACACTGTCGGAAGCGGCTGATGACGAAGAACTGCAGTCGGCTTACGACCGGGCCATCGATCGCGTTGGCGCCGACTGGTTGGGTGCGGAGGTGCCGCAGTCTATTGACGGCGAGGAAGTCTACGCCGACGGGACGCCAGGGTCACCTGGGACGTTCGAGAGCTTCAGTTCCTTCGACATCAGCCTCCATCTCTGCACCGCCCAGAAGGGACGGGCAAGCCACGCCCGTGCGGCTGTTCAAGCCGCTGCGAGGGCCTTCTCGACCTGGCGCCAAACACCCTGGCAGGACCGCGTGACGATCATCCGTGACATCGCCGATAGGATTACGGAGGAAAACCTTGATCTGGCCTCCTTGATGGTCTTTGAGGTAGGAAAGAGCCGGCTGGAGGCGCTGGCCGAGGTTGGGGAGACGGTTGCGCTTCTCCGCTATTACGCGGATGTGATGGAGAGAAACGATGGGTTCTCCCACGAGATGGGGAAACTCGACCCCGGTGATCCGGATGAGCAAAACGTCAATGTGCTGCGACCCTATGGTGCCTGGGCCGTGATCTCACCCTTCAACTTCCCGTTGGCTCTGTCAGCCGCGCCCATTGCGGCGGCGCTGTTGATGGGTAACACGGTCGTCTTCAAGGCCGGTTCCGACACACCCTATATTGGCTGGAAGACGGCGCAGCTTTTCCTTGAGGCCGCTCTGCCGGACGGAGTGGTCAACTACGTTAGCGGGCCGGGCAGCGTCGTGGGACAGGAACTGCTGGAGGACGCTGACGTTGCAGGCTGGACCTTTACGGGCTCCCACGATGTCGGCATGACTATCCTGAGGCGGGCGGCCAGCGGCCCTTATCCTCGACCGGCCATCGTCGAGATGGGCGGCAAGAACCCTGCCATTGTCTCCGAGACAGCCGATCTGAGGAAGGCGACGCTCGGTGTGATGCGCGCCGCCTTCGGGCTTACTGGCCAGAAATGCTCGGCGTGCTCTCGTGTCTACGTCCAGGAAGGGATCTACGACGCCTTCCGGGATGAGCTGGTAGAGATGACGAGCGACCTGGAAGTCGGCGATCCGACTGAACGAGACACGTTCACCGGTCCGTTGATCAATCAGAGGGCCCACGAGAAGTTTGAGCGTTGCGCCACGATGGCTCACGCCGATGGTGACGTGTTGGTCGGCGGGGGTCTCCTGACGCAGGGTGCGTTCGGATCTGGATACTTCGTGGAGCCTACCATCGTGGTGGGGCTCCCCGAGGATCACACGTTGGTGAGAGATGAGCTTTTTGTGCCCATCCTCCACCTCGCGCCAGTCGCTACGTTGGATGAAGCGATGGAGAAGGCAAACGACACGAAGTACGGCCTGACCGCCGGCTTCTATGGCGAGGATGACCAAGAGATTGACTGGTTCTTCGAACACATCCAGGCGGGCACGACGTATGCCAATCGAGCTGGGGGAGCGACGACCGGCGCCTGGCCGGGCGTTCAGCCCTTCGGAGGGTGGAAGGGAAGCGGCTCCACCGGCAAGAACATCGGCGGACACTACTACTTGCCGCTCTATACGCGTGAGCAGAGCCAGACCACCATCGGTTAGGCACGGTCCCAGGAGGATCTCACCGAAATCGAGTCTCCTCTCGGGGCGCGGCGCCGAGCAGTATGGGATGAGGATCGTGAGACGACATAGGCTCTGGAGGTAACCGTGAGTAAGCTGAAGGAGATGGGCACGCCGATCTTCTGGGCCGAGGGCCATCCCGGCCCTTTGGAGGCCGAGGGTTGGGAGGTGGAGGTAGGAGGGTTGGTCGACCACCCGATCACCTTCACCTACCAGGAGATCATTGAGTTGCCCAAGACAGTGGTCGACGCCCGGTTGACCTCGGTCTCCGGCTTCAGCGTGGGAGGCGCCTGGGGCGGCGTGCACCTGAGCGAGGTGTTCGACCTCGTGGCGCCGAAAGCCGAGGCTTCCCACGTCCAGTTTGTCTCGTATCGGAGCGTCTACACCACGTCCATCCCTCTGGGGGTGGCTCGCCAGGAGCGCACGCTACTGGCCTATGCTTTCGAGGGGGAGGCGCTGGAGTCCGACTACGGGGGGCCGGTGCGCCTCTTCTGTCCCTATCTTTGGGGCTACAAGTCGGCCAAGAGCGTGATCGCCATCAACCTGATCGACTACTCCATTCCCGGGTACTGGGAGACGCGAGGGTACCCGGATAGCGCGCAGATCAAGCCGCGCCGCGTTCTCGACGTGAACAGCGGTGAGTACCGCCGCATCCCCGGCGGCGAGGTCACCGAGTTCGTCGATTGAGCCGTGCCGGTCAGACCCTTGAGATTTCGCGAAGTGTACAATCACGGATAGGAGGGGGAGGATGTTTGACGTGGGCGACAAGGCCCCAGATTTCACCTTGACGGCCGATGACGGGCGCGAGGTCGGTCTCTCTGACTTTCGGGGTCAGCAGGTGGTGATCTACTTCTACCCCAAGGCGGACACGCCGGGCTGCACGAAGCAGGCCTGCGCGGTGCGCGATATCTATACCCAGATTGAGGCCGAGAACGCGGTGGTGATCGGCATCAGCCCTGATGATCCCGAGGATTTGGTGGCGTTTCGAGAGAAGCACGATCTCCCCTTCATCCTGCTCTCGGACCCGGATCACGAGGTGGCGAAGGCGTACGGGGTGTGGGGGGAGAAGAAGGCCTTCGGCAAGACGTATGAGGGCATCAAGCGAAGTCACTTCGCCATCGACGAGGAAGGACGCATCGCGGACTTCCAGGTCAACGTGCGACCCCAGAAGACGGCGGATCTGGCCTTGAAGCTGATCAAGCTGTAGACACACCGTCGAACAGCTAGGTTGTCGTTCCCCTGCGGCGGGGTGTGAGATGGAGTCGAGGCGGGCCACAGATCCTCTGGTGGCACGTAGGGCGGTCTAGGTCGATGGTCGTTCAGCGCATCCAAGCAGCTTTGTAGTATGCTTCAAGCCATGCTACAATGTGCTTCTTCCTGTGACGTTGAGGGCCTCCCTGCTTGGAGAGATTGCACTGAGGCCGCGGCAACTGTGCGATAAGACATCGTACACAAGGGGGACGCATACCCCATCCAGACACGCAGAAAGGTCAGCCACAACGAGGGACGCTATGCATACACTAGACGTGATTACCAAGAAGCGCGACGGGGGCGAGTTATCTCGAGAGGAGATCGAGTTTTTCATTCGGGGCTACACCGAGGGCTCGATTCCGGATTATCAGGCCTCGGCATGGCTGATGGCCCTGTTCCTGCAAGGTATGACGGACCGTGAGACCCACGATCTCACAATGGCTATGGCGCACTCCGGCGACACGCTCGATCTGAGCGATTTGACCCGTTCCACCGAGGGAGGTCAGAAGCTTCTGGTGGTGGACAAGCACTCCACCGGCGGGGTGGGGGACAAAGTGAGCCTTATGTTGGCCCCGCTGGTGGCTGCCTGCGGCGTGCCGATGGCGAAGATGACGGGGCGCGGGCTGGGGTTCACCGGAGGTACCATCGACAAGTTAGAGTCGATCCCGGGTTATCGGACCGATCTTAGCGTGGAGGCCTTCAAGGCCCAGGTGGAGGATATTGGCGTCGTCCTCACTGGACAGACGGCAGACCTCGCGCCAGCGGACCGGAAACTGTACGAGCTGCGCGATGTGACGGCCACGGTGGAGTCGATCCCCCTGATCGTCAGCTCGATCATGAGCAAGAAGCTGGCCTCCGGAGCCGACGCCATTGTGTTGGACGTGAAGGTGGGCAACGGCGCTTTCATGACCACGATGGAGGAGGCGGAGGCGCTGGCCCACGGGCTGGTGCGGTTGGGAGAGCAGGCGGGACGCCAGGTGGTGGCGCTGATCTCGGACATGAATCAGCCGCTGGGCTGGGCGGTCGGCAACGCGCTGGAGGTGCGCGAGGCGATCAGCGCCCTCCACGAGAGCGGACCCCGAGACTTCCGGGAGCACGTCCTGACGGTGGCCGCTGAGATGCTACAGCTGAGCGGTCGGGCGAGGGATCCCAACGAGGCCCTGACGCTGGCGCTGGACAAGCTCTCCTCGGGTGCGGCGTGGCGCACGTTCCGTGCCATGGTTGAGGCGCAGAGCGGCGACGTGAGCGCCATCGACGACCCAGAGAACCTGCCCCAGGCCTCGCTGGTGGAGCCGGTGCCGGCGCCGCGCAGCGGCTACCTGGAGGGCATCGACGCCGCCGAGGTCGGCCTGGCGGTGGTGGATCTGGGAGGGGGGCGAGAGGAGAAAGGGCAGCCCATCGATCACAGTGTAGGGGTAGTGGTCCATCATAAGGTCGGCGATCTGGTACAGAAAGGGACGCCGCTGTTCACGGTGCACGCCAACGACGAAGGGAGGCTGGAAAAGGCACGGGAACGGGTGCTGGCGGCGCATACCTTCAGCGACGGGCCGGTGCAGCCGCTGCCCTTGTTCTATCGGCGGATCGTCGAGTAGATATGGTCCCCCATCCGGCCGGGCGACGCTCTCAGCGCTAAGGTCCCCAAGCCAGGGCGCGCGCGGGGCTTGACGTGAAAGGCAGGCTGTCGTACACTCGTGGCGTTACGTTTGAACGTGATCGCGCCGGCCGACGTACGACCCGGCGTGCAGGTCAGTCTTGAGTGTCCAGGGAAGCGAGGGTGGCACGATGGCAGAAGGAAGCGAAAAGGTGAGCAACGACACATCTCTGGCCTTGATAGGCCTCGTGGCAGGCTTCGTGATGGGCCTGATCGTAGCCTGGATCGCGGGCCGGCGGCGCGAGGAGCAGCGCCAGGCTTCGCGCCCAGAGGAGATCGAGGAGAAGCGTGTGCCGCTGGAGCCGAAGCCAACGGCGACCCGGGTAGCGGCCTCGCCGGTTGAGATGACGCCTGAGCCAGAGCACGAAGCCGAACCGGACCCGGACGATCTGACCCGCATCGAGGGCATCGGTCCCAAGATGTCGAGCATCTTGGCGGAGGACGGTACGGGGACGTTCGAGCAGCTGGCGGGCCGTGATCCCGCCGCTTTGCGGGCGTTGCTGCGCGAGGAGGGGCTCCCGTTCGCAGATCCCAGCACGTGGCCTGAGCAGGCAGCGTTGGCTGCTGCTGGTGCCTGGGACGAGTTGGAGGCGCTGCAAGAGGAGCTCTCTGGAGGACGTAGAGTCGGATAACTGTCGGGAAACCATCCCGACCTACGTGGTAGGGAGTACATGGTCGGGGGAGGGGAGGATGTAGGGCGGTTTCGTTAACCGCCTTGTCGACGGTCGGGTAGCAAACTCGACCTACGCGTCAAGTGGCTTTGCAGAGGATCAAGGAGGATAGGATGGATGAGTTAGTGCAGCTCGTTTCGGAGAAGGCCGGCGTGTCCGAGGATCAGGCGCGGCAGGCAGTCGACACGGTGGTTGAGTACCTCAAGGAGAAGCTGCCGGAGCCCATCGCCGGGCAGGTGGATAAGGTCTTGAGCGGGACCGGCGACGTCGACGTGCAGGGCCTGGCTCAGAGCTTGGGCGGCATGCTGGGCAAGAAGTGAACGACGCTGGATAAGCCGCGGGCCGCCGTGGCGTGCTGTTCTGTGCTCTGGAACGGCGCGCCACGACGTTGCGCGTCTGGCTGGCGAAACCAGAGGCGCGGCGAGCGGTAAGCGCTGAGCCTGACCTACATCTCAACTTTCATCATACGGCTCTCGTGGTAGCCGACGGTGACGGTCCGCCAGCCGCTCAACATCTCGTCGACCTCGACGTCGCCGGTGTCGACGCGCAGGCAGTCGAGGGGCTGCAGCTTCTGACGGGTGGCGACGACGCGCACGTGGTCTGCGCCTGTTTCTTTGAGCACCTGCGGTGTGAACTGTTTGTTCCCCCGGCCGAGGATGAAGCCGTTGCCCCCCAGAGGGGTGACGATGATCACCCGCTTCTTGTGCTCCTGGAACAGGTCGAGGATAGCCCGCTCGTTCAGATCCTCGCCTATCAGCTCCCCGTCGTGGACCGCGTCGACGCCCAGGAGGGTCTTGGGGAGCTCCAGGGCCTCGGTGATGGCCCTGACGGTGGTGCCAGGGCCCAGGAGATAGAGGGTCTCATCGTCCATCGCCTCTACAACTGAGGCTGCGATCTCCTTCTTCGCCTCCTCGACCGATGCGCTGCCGCTGGAGGCCACCTTGCCGTGCTGGAGGTGGCGCTGGGCATAGGGTACCAGGAGGTAGCCGTAATGCTTGGAGGCCAAACGATCCTGGCGGAAGGCCTCCTCGTCGATGTCCAGGACCTCGTGCTCCGTGACGGGCGGAGTTCCGCCCCCTCTGCCCTCCACGAAGGCGTCGACTAGGTCGGCGGCTGCCCTGGGGTTGAGGGCGAAGGCCGAGCTGTAGACCTTGACGCCAGCGGGCACCGCGACGACAGGCAGCTGGCAGCCGACGGCGTCGTAGATGTCTCGCGCGGTGCCGTCGCCGCCGACGAAGATCAGCAGCTCGGCTCCACGGTCCATCATCTGGCGGGCGATGCGCCTGGTGTCCGCCGGGGAGGTCTGGTCGCTGATCTCACCCACCACGGTGAAGTCGATGCCGGTCCCCTCGACGTGGCGGGCGCCCATCTCACCAGCCGCGGCCAAAACCCTGATCTCGTCCCTATGCTCCAGATGGGCCAGGAAGGCCGCGGTCCGGCGAGGGGTCACCGGATCGGCGCCCAGGTTGAGGGCTTCCTTGTAGAGCTCGCCGTCGGTGCCCTTGAGGCCGACGCTGCCGCCCATGCCGGCTATGGGGTTCACGATCAATCCGAGCGTTTTCATGAGGATCCCTGTCTTCCCTGACCTGGCCCCTTGCCGGAGTGCAGCCGGCGCACGACGAAGCGCAGGCCGCGGCCAAGGACGTCCTCTGCTCGATCCACGATGGTCGTGATCTTTTCCAGGACGTCCTCTTGGCCCTCCCAATGCTCCTCCAGGATGGCAGGGTCGAGCTGATTGAGCTCAGCAACGATGTTCTGGAGAATCCACGCTGCGACGACCACGTCGTCCAGGTAGCCGGGCGGGCCGAGGAAGTCCGGTACCATGTCGAGCGGCGTCACGAAGTAAGCGATGCCGGCGGCCACCTTCGCCTTCGCCCGGAGCGGCACCCGGCTATCGAGGGCCAGGCGTGACAAGAGTACGAAGAGGTCCGGCGCGGCAAGCAGGTACTCGAGACGCTTCTCCGGGATGTCGCGCCTCTCGGCCCAGCGTTTCACCCGGTCCCGCAGCCGGCGGTAGAATCTCCTCTCCCGAGGGGTCCGAAAGGTTCTCTCGTCTTCCATAGGTCACTCCAAGCCAGGTCATTGACTGGCGGGGCGCAGATCCGCCAGGAGCGTGGCGGCGACGCTGGGCAGACCGGCACGCGTTCCCCGCAAAGTGGTGGGAGACCGCTTACCGGAAATGCGTGCCTAGAGCGCCTCGTTCAAGTCCCGCTGATCAAAGGCGCGCGGCCGGCCCTGTTTTCCCCCCTGCACCTGTTCCGCTGTCTCCTCGACGACATCCGTCGCCTCGCCGCTGTGTACCGTGGGTGGGGAGAAGATCTGGTGGACGTCCGAGCTGTCGCACGCCGGACAGGTGATCTCCTCAGGTCGATCTTCGGGTGACATATAGAGGCGCTGAAAGGCCTTGCCGCAGCTCTCGCATTCGTACTCGTAGATTGGCATCCGTCCTCCTTATCGTCTAGGTGTCTGGTCAGGAGACCAGGCACTGCTTCTTGATAGAAGGTGTAGCGTCAGTATAAGCTTCTTCTTCGAGTCGTGCAAGGTGGCGGGATCACATATGGTCATCCCGCTGGCGCAGCTGACCACAGCCAGCCTGGATCGCCGCTCCCCGGCGCACGCGGATGGTGTAGGGCACGCTGCGTCGCTCCAGGACAGCTGTGAAGGCGTCGATGGCATCGTCGGTGGTCCCGGCCCTGTCGAAGCCCTGCGACGGGTTGAGGGGGATCAGGTTGACGTGGGCCAACAGGCGACCTTCTGAGCTGTAGAATCGGTCGGCCAGGGCGTGGGCCTGCTCGGGGGTGTCGTTCAACCCCTCGATCAAGGCCCATTCGAAGCTGATGCGCCGGCCTGTCCCCTCGACGTAGCTCGAGCAGGCGTCGAAGAGAACATCGAGTCCGTAGCGCCGGTTGACGGGAACGATCCGGTCGCGCAGGTCGTCGGTGGCGGCGTGGAGGGACACGGCCAGGGTGATCTGCAGTTCCTCCTGCGCCAGCCGTCGAATCTGGGGCACCAAGCCCACCGTGGAGAGCGTGATGTGACGCTGGCCGAGACAGAACCCCTCAGGGTGGTTCAGGCGGCGAATGGCGGCCAGCACGTTGTCGTAGTTGGCCAGCGGCTCGCCCATACCCATCAGCACCACGTTCGTGAGATGCTCGCCTTGTTCCTGAAGGTGGCGGGCGAAATGGAGGGCCTGGGCGACGACTTCACCGCTGCTCAGGTCGCGTCGGAAGCCCATCTGACCGGTGGCGCAGAAGGGGCAGCCCAGGGCGCATCCCACCTGGGTGGAGAGGCAGGCAGTGCGGCGGGTCTCGTAACGCATGAGGACCGCCTCGATGGTCTCCCCGTCGGAGAGGCGGAGCAGATCCTTGCGCGTCCTGCCGTCGGCGGTGCGGTTGGTGTCGACGATCTCTAGTACGTCGAGCATGGTCTCCTGCGCCAGCCTGGCGCGGAGGTCCTTCGGCAGGTTGGACATCTCTCCGAAGCTGTCGACCAGGTGGACGTAGAGCCACTCCCAGACCTGATCCGCGCGGTAGGATGGCTCGCCCCAGCGCCCCAGCACGCCCCTGAGGGCGGGGAGGTCGAGGTCATAAAGATGAATCGGCTCCTCCATCCCGTCTGCTCTCGTCATCGTCCTCACCGTCAACAGGCTGATGGCAGGAAGCGACGTCACAGTGCTGCCACGGAGCGTCGCTTCTGGCGAGTGGTCCGCCGCATCAGCTCTCCGACAGGACCTCCTTCCACAAGGGGATCAGGCTCGTGATATCTTTGCACACCAGATCGGGCTTGATGGAGGAGGTGCCTAGATCCTCCGGTTGAGTGATGCCCGAGAGTGTCAGCACTGTGGTCAGTCCCACATTCGCTGCGCCGGCGATGTCGGTGTCAATTCGGTCGCCGATCATAGCTGTCGTCTCCGGCGTAGCCTCCATACGCCGCAGGGCCTCCTCGTACATACGGGGTTCCGGTTTGCCAGTGACCGTGGGCGACACACCGGTGGCCGCTTCCAGGGCGGCCAGGATCGCGCCGTTACCCGGCGCCGGTCCGCGCTCCGTAGGAAAGGTAACGTCTGGGTTGGTGCCGATGAAGGCGGCGCCGTGGTGGATCAGCAGCGAGGCAGTGGTCAGTTCCTCCCAGGTCAGCTCGCGGTCCCAGCCGACGACGACGTAGCTCGCATCATCGTCACTCAGGCTGAAGCCTCGGTCCTTCAGGGCCTGCGCCAGGCCGTCTTCGCCGATGATGGAGACCCGAGAGCCGGACGGCGCGATGTCGCTCAGGTAGGCGGCGACGACGAGGGAGGACGTCAGGATGGTCTCCAGGGGCACCTCCACGCCGAAGCTGGCCAGCTTGGCCGCGTACTGCTCCGGGGTGCGGCTGGCGTTGTTGGTTGCCAGGGTGAATGCAACGTCGTGGCGACGGAGGAAGGCGAAGAACCGCTCCAGCCCAGGAAGGGGCTCGTCGCCGCGCCAGAGCACGCCGTCCATGTCGATCAGTAGATGACGAATCCGTCTCAGCACCCGAGCTGAGGACGACTGCTGGGAGGCGGGAGATGACTCGGTCGAGGTTTTGGTCGATGGCTCGACCGAGTTGAGCAGTCGGTCGTAGTCTGCTGGCGTATCTACGTCCACCAGCACGCTGGGATCGTCGACCCGGACGGTGGCGACCGCCTCCGGGTGACGCTCGATGAGGCTGCGCCCCCCTTCGTCACCCGTCACGGCGGAAAGCTCCGGGAAGAGACGGCGCGGGAAGAGCACGGGCGTCCCGCGACGCCCGTCGTGGACGGGGTGGACGATGGGGTGCTTAGATGCCTCGAATCGACGGACCATAGTGCGCAGGAGGTCGGCAGTGACGCGCGGCTGGTCGCACTGGAGGAACAGCGCGCCGTCGGCTTCCGGTGGAACGCCGACCAGGCCCGTCTGCACCGACGTGCTCATGCCCTCCTCCCAGCGCCAGTTGATCAGGGTCCGAATGGGCCGGTCGCCGAGGGCGGCGTAGATCTCATCGGCCTGAGCGCCGAGCACGACGATCACCGGCTCCAGCCCCGCCTGGAGCGCTGTATCGGTCACGTGAGCCACCAGGGGCGCCCCCTGCCAGTCTAGGAGCTGCTTCGATCGACCGAAGCGCGTCGAGGCGCCTGCGGCAAGGACGACGCCGGCGATCTGCCTAGCCCCCAAGGGCCTCCCCAAGGGCCCCCCTGAGCTCGCCGCATGGTCTGTCGAATCGGTCACGGTGACGATACCTCCTTATCCAGTGGACTAGCCTACCATTCACACCGTCTATTCTAACGCAAGTCGCCGCCGCGCGCAATGGCTTGCCAGCCTCTGGGGCGTCAACTATAATGTCCCTCTGTATGCCACAGGGAGGTGGGATGAAGTTATCCGTCATTGTGCCCGTCTACAACGAACGTGACACCGTCGCCGAGATCCTGCGACGGGTGCGAGCGGTGGGCCTCAAGGTGCCGATTGGGTTCGGCCCAGAGGACGGCTCCATTGTCAAAATGGAGCGTGAAATCGTGGTGGTGGACGATGGCTCCGCCGACGGCACGCGGGACATCCTTCACGGGATGGAAGACGATCCAGACCTACGGCTCGTGCTTCACCAGGAGAATCAGGGCAAGGGCGCGGCAGTTCGCACCGGGCTCCAGCAGGCCAGCGGCGACGTGATGCTGATCCAGGATGCCGACCTGGAGTACGATCCCCGCGACTATCCGTCGATGCTTCAGCCCATCCTGGAGGGCCGGTCTCAGGTGGTCTACGGATCCCGTTTCCGAGGAGGGCCGACGAAGGCGATGTTCTTCTGGCATATGGTCGGTAACCGCCTCCTCACGCTAGTGACCAACGTGCTGTACGACTCGATCCTCAGTGACATGGAGACCTGCTACAAGGTCTTCACTCGCGAGGTGGCCGATCAACTCGACCTTCGGGCCTCCGGCTGGGGATTCGATCCGGAGATCACGGCCCAGATTCTGAAGCTGGGCTACCGCATCTACGAGGTGCCCATCACCTATACGGGCCGCGAGTTCCACGAGGGGAAGAAGATCGGGTGGCGAGATGGCCTGACGGTGTTGTGGACGCTGATCAAGTACCGTTTCTTGCCGTGATTCCGGAAGGGCTTCAGCCCTTACGACGACGTCATCGCTGGGGAGGGCTTCGCTGGAGCCTGGTAGGACTGCTGCTCCTGGCCTGGGCGCTCCGGCTGCCGCCGCTGCTGAGGAGCCCGCTCCACCCCGATGAGGCCCTCTACGGGTACTGGGGCCTGCTGATCGGCCGGGGGCAGGATCCATGGCTGACCAGCGGTCCGGTCTACAAGCCGCCCTTGTGGCCCTATCTGGTCTCTGCCTTTCAGCTACTCTTCGGTGACACGAGGATTGCGCTCCGTCTGCCCGGCGTGATGGCCGGGCTGCTGGCCGTGCCCCTGACCGGGGCGTTGGCGCGGGTGCTGTACGACGACGCGTGGACGGGGGCGAGCGCGACTACGGCCGCGGCGCTCTCTCCCTTCGCCATCACGTTCTCCGGCACGGCGTTCCCGGATCCTCTGATGGTGACGTGGGGGCTGGGGGCGTGCGTGGCTGCCGCCCGCGGGCGCTCGCGCTGGGCGGGCCTCCTGGCAGGTCTGAGTTTCGCCACCAAGCAGACTGGGCTGGTGTGGCTGCCTTTGGCCCTAGGCTTGATGCTGGCTCGAGGGGCGGGGAGGGGGCCCTGCGCGCAGGATGCGGGGCTACGCGGGTTCCTCATTGCCTGCCTTGCGCCGATTGGGCTGGTCTTCGCCTGGGATGGCGTCCGCGTGGCGCTGGGCGGAGATGCTTTCTGGTCGGCAGGTGTCGTCGGCTACGGCGGCCTGCGCCTCATCTGGGCTCACGAGCTATGGTCTCGCCTGCGAACGTGGGCTGGACCGATGGGGGCGCTCTTCGCGTCGCCAGGGGTCCACGTTCTCCTGCTAGCGGGCCTGCCCGTTCTCCTCTTGAGGGCGCTGATCCAGCGCCCGGGGCCGGGCCACGCCCTCTTTGATCTGCTTCTGGTCTCTTTTCCCATCGCCTACGTGCTGCTCCACTGGCTGGTCGCCTTTCCCATCTGGAGCCGCTACCTGCTGCCGCTAGCGCCCGTCCTGGCCGTTCTGCTGGGGCGGGTTATCCGGGTGATCGCCTCCCTCGAATCGGGCCATCAACAGTGCAGCTACCGCCCGGCCCTTGGCGCTCTGCTCCTCGTTCTTCTCCTGGTCCTGCCGGCCCGAAGGGCGAGCGCAGGGCGATCGTCGCTGGCCGAGGAGGGCGCTCCCTACGATGGCATCGATGCTGTCATCTCGTTCTTCAGCGAACTGCCCGAGGGATCGGTCGTCTACCATCACTGGTTGGGCTGGCACTACCACTACGGTCTGTTCGACGCCCCGGTCTACCTGGCCTACTGGCCGACCCCCGCGTGGCTAGCCAGGGACGTGCAGGCCTTTGGATGGCGAGACCCGAGGTACGTGACGTTCCCGGCCTGGGAGTCGAGCGCGCGCACGGAGCGGGCCCTGGGCGACGTTGGCTACGCCCTGGAGCCGGCGTTTCAGGTCAGGGGCGACAGGGGTGATCGGGCGTTCGTGGTCTATCGAGTCGTGCAGTCGTCTGCCCCATGAAGCGCTCAAGAGATCTGCTCGGCGACGCGGCTGCCCCGTCGCTCCTCTGCCTCCTGGTCATCGCCGCTACCTGGCGTATCACGCTGGCCGGGCGGGTGCTGGCCGGCGGTGACGTCTTCAGCTACTTCTATCCCTACTGGGCCGAGGCGACGCGGGCCATTCGCTCCGCCCGCCTGCCGCTGTGGAATCCGGCCCTCTTTATGGGCGTGCCCTTCTTGGCCAACAGCCAGGTGGGGTTCTTCTACCCCCTCAACTGGCCGCTGTGGCTCCTTCTCCCAGCGCACCGCTCGGTGCACCTGACGATTACGCTCCACCTGGGTCTTGCGGCTATCAACGCCTACGTCTGGGGCCGTTCGTCGCTCCGCTTGGGGCGGATGGGGGCGTGGGCCGTCGGCGCCATGTTCGCGCTGGGCGGCTACCTGGGCGCTCAGGGGGAGCACGTCAACCAGCTGCAGGGCTTGGCGTGGCTACCCCTGATGCTGATGCTGGCGAATCGCGTCGCTCGTCCCGCGGCCGCCTGGGCTGGCTTAGAGGCCGGCACTGAGCGCCAGGCAGGAGGTCCCTGGTTGCTGCGGAGACGCGTGCGGGCCTCCTGTGCTCTGGCTCTGGTGACTGGCCTGATCCTCCTGGCCGGTCACACCCAGACTGCCTTCATCTCGCTGTTGGGCACGGCGCTGTACGGCCTGATGCCGCCGCTCTGGCGCGCTTTGCGCGGGGGCGGTTGGCGGCCGATGGTGGGACGGGCGGTCCTTCTCGGCGCCGGGGTGGTACTGGGTGTGGCCCTGGCGGCCGTTCAGCTCCTTCCCACTTGGCAGTTGTCACAGTTGTCCGTGCGCGCCGGGGGCTTGCCGTTCAACGAACGGGTCTCCTTCTCCCTTTCCCCTCTCTACGTCGGGCGCGCCATGCTGCCCCCTCTGGGAGGCAAGGTCCCCCCGGATCACATCGAGCACGTGGCCTACGTCGGGATCACTGGGCTGGCTCTGGCGTCGGCGGGCTTGCTGATCGACGTGCGCCGTCGCCTGAAGCGGGGGGCTGGAGCGGAGGGTGCACGCTGGGGCCTCTACGCTCTCGTTCTCCTGGGCCTCACCTTTGCCCTTGGTCTGTACAATCCGTTCTACGTCCTCCTGGCGCGCTACGTGCCCGGTTTCGCCCACTTCCGGGTGCCAGCTCGCTGGTTGGCGCTCTACGTGGTCGGTGTGGCGGCGCTGAGCGGTCGTGGCGTGGAGGCGTTGTGGAACCGGAGAGCGCTGGGCCAAGGCCTCGTGCCCCTCGTGGCCAGTTCACTGGCTGTCTTGATCCTGTGGGCGGCCGTGGGTATCTGGTTGGAGGCGGGCGGTGGCGTCGATCCCCTCGGCCTCGTGGGTTGGGCCGGCGCGGCGGTGGGCGCCATAGGACTTCTCTCGGTCGCCCATCGCCATCCGCGAGCAGCGACGCTGGGGTTGCTGTTCTTGTTAACGGGCGAGCTTCTCCTGGCCGGCCGGGCGCTGCCGTGGAGCCGCGCGACCGCGCCGCAGGCCTTCACTAGCCTGCGCCCAGCAGTCGCCCACCTGTTGGCCTCTGAGGTTGAGGATGGCGCGCCGCGCGCCCGTTTTCTCAGTATGTCGGATACCACGTTCGATCCTGGTGACCTCTCTCTGATCGAGCGCATCTATGGGCCTCAGTTGTCGGATGGCCAACTCTACGAATACGTCGTCGCCACCAAGCAGAAGGAGGTCCTGAGCCCCAACTTGCCCCTGGCCTTCGGCGTGCCGGCGTTGGACGGGTACGGTGGGGGCCTCTTGCCCTTGCAGCGCTACGTCTCTCTCCAGCGCGCTTTCTTGCCGCCGGAGGAGGTCTCCATCGATGGACGACTCCGGGAGAATCTGACGAGGATTCCGGCGGGGCGATGGCTGAGCCTGTTCAACGTGCGCTACGTCATCACGGACAAGCTGCTAGATGCCTGGATTGACGACGTCTTCTACGATCTCCAGTTCGGTGCGCGTTTGTCGGGAGGTGAGAGCGCCGCCGTGGGGGAGGTGCCGAGATTCGAGGCGACGGCGCTGGGCTTGGTCTCTCACCTTGAGCAGGGAGCGGCGGTGCCCGATGGTTCCCGCGTAGGCGTGGTCAGAGTGGGTTTCGAGGGCGGTTCAGTGCGGACGTTCGAGGTGCGTGCCGCTGAGCATGTGCACGGGGTCCCTCCACACGGCCAAAGAGACCGAATGGTGACGCGGCTTCGATGGTCGGGGCCGCGCAGACCGGTGACGGTGACCGTCGAGGCGACCCTGTCCGACAGCGCGTGGGCTGTTCATGGCGCAAGCCTGATTGACGAGCGGACGGGGAGCTTCCAAGCGTTGGTGCTCTCCGATGGCGGTCGGTTCCGACTGGTCCATTCAGGGGATGTGAAGATCTACGAGAATCTGGAGGTCCTCCCCCGAGCCTTCGTCGTGCCCCAGGCCCAGGTGGTGGGCGATGACGAGGCCGCTCTGCGGGTTCTACAGGATCAGCCCTTCGATCTCTCGTCACAGGTAGTGCTGAACGGTGACCTCCCGTCCCACGATGAGGTGCACAATGGCCCGGCGGCTGCCAGACCAGCGGGGGGCGCGACGATCACGGTTTACGAGCCAGAGCGAGTGGTTGTTGGGGTGACGTTGGACCGCCCAGGCTACCTGGTGCTGACCGACGCGCACTATCCTGGCTGGCGAGCGATGGTGGACGGCGAGCCTGCACCGATCTTTCGGGCCGACTTGCTGTTTCGGGCCGTGGCGCTGGAGCCCGGCCGGCACCGTGTAGTTTTCACCTTCCAGTCCGTCCTTCAGCGCGTGGGCTTGGGCATCAGCTTGAGCACGCTGGTTCTGTTGGCGGTGGTCTGGCATGAGCGCCGGATTGTCGGAACCTGGGGGCGATGCTATAATAGAGTGCAAGGTTGAGCGCGCGGTGCTGTGCCGCGTGAGAGGGAGACCGTGATCTGAAGGTGGAGAGCTCGTTCGGCGCAAGGCCGACCGTCCCGATCGTGCTTTCCACCGCCATCGCGTTGCTGATTGCCTTACGAAGGACACGCTTGAGCTATTGCTGCTGAATAGGAGGTTGGACAATGAACACCTTTAACCGAGTCGCGCTCGTGCTGCTGCTGCTCCTTGCGATGGTCCTCTGCTCTGTAGCCTTCATCGTGCCCCTGCAGACGCTGCAGACGGTCGCCGTGCAGGCGGACGCCCTGGCGGATCTCCTCGCCCGGGTCAGGCCGGTGGTGCGTCTTCCCGTCGGTATCTTGGTGGCCGTGATCATAGATCTGATCGGAATCCTCCTCATCGTCTTGGAGGTGAGACGACCGAGAGTCAAGTCGATCCAGGTCGAGCAAGCGTCCGGCGGGGAGGTGACCCTCAGTGTGGCCTCGATCGCCGATCAGCTCAAGGCCGAGATCGATAAGCTTCCTGAGATCCTGCAGGTGAAGCCGAAGGTGTCCGCTAAGCGGAACGGTGTCATGGTCGAGGTCGACGCAAAGATCGCCGCCGAGACGGGCGTGCCGAATAAGGCGGAGCGCATCGTCGAGACCATTCGCCACGTCGTGGAACAGAAGATGGGCCTCAAACTCGCTCGCCCGCCGAAGGTCAACATCGAGGCCGTCCGCCGTGCGTCTGATCGGCGGCGGTCGATGGAGGAGCCCACACCCGCACCGGCGCCCACCCCCGCGCCCGAGCCCACGATCGATTCGGCGCCCCTGGAGACGGACGTCGAAGAAGACGAGCTTCCTGAGGGCGGAGGGTAAGTCGCCTCACGGGCTTGATCGTCAGGTCACCTGTAGAGGCGATCGAGCTCAGGCGGCTACCTCGGTGTTGAGCGTGGACCGAGCTATGTTGTGAAGAACGATCAAGAGCACCTAGACCTGGCAGCACGAGTGGAGAGCGTGCTCTTCGTGGCGGAGGAGCCGGTCTCCACTCATCGCTTAGCGCAGGTGCTGGAGGTCACATCTGATAGAATCGAGGAAGCTCTCGATGCTCTGGCATCCTGCTATGTGGACCGGGGGCTCCGGTTGCAGCAGGTTGACAGCAGCGTGCAGCTCACCACGGCGCCGGAGACGGCTCCTTACGTCGAGCGTTTTCTGGGTCTGCGGGCTCGCGTGCACCTCTCGCAGGCGGCCCTGGAGGCCGTAGCCATCGTTGCCTATCGACAGCCCATCACCCGTCCCGAGGTCGAGGCGATCCGCGGCGTTGGATCCGACAGCGTCCTCCGCACGCTGCTGAAGGCCGGTCTGATCGACCGGGTCGGGCGGGCGGATGACGTCGGTCGTCCTTTCCTCTACGGCACCACGCCAGAGTTCCTCCAGCATTTCGGGCTTCAGAGCCTGGATGAGCTGCCGGCGCTGGGGGAAGACGACGACATGGTACAAAAGTCCTCTTGATTCATCCCCCTGCATCCTGGTAAACTATCACACATAGGAAGATGTTCCAACGTCTGACTGGCGTTCGACGGTTGTGCTCTCTGCGTGACAGGAGGCGGGAGCACGTGGTCGCCAGCAGCCGGAGCGATTAGGTCGGGCATATGGGCCGGCGGAGAAGCGCAGAGGTGCGCTCTGGTCATCGGCTCTGCTTTGATCTCACTCTTTGACGCCTAGCTATGTCCCGCAGCTCTGTAGGGGGTGGCAGTGGATGCCAACGTTCTGATCGTCGATGACAGCCCAGTGATGGTGAATACGTTGAGCAGCATTCTCTCCAGTCAGGGGTTCCGTGTGGCGACCTGTGACGACGGAGAGACTGGCTGGAAGCACCTCATGGCCGGAACAAGGGGCAAGGTCCCTATGCCGGACGTGCTGCTGCTCGATCTCAACATGCCTGGGGTGGACGGGCTCACGCTCCTCGGTCGGATACGCAAAGAGGAACAGCTTGCTCGCCTGCCGGTCATCATCATCACCGCTGAGACGGACCTGAAGACGCGCACCAAGGCCTTGGGGGCCGGGGCGGATGACTATCTCTCCAAGCCTGTGGAGCTCTCGGACCTTCTGACGCGCGTCAGGGCGTGTTCCACCCGGAACACCTGAAGCCCCCTTCTTCTTGGTAGGGAAGCCCCCACTATTCCTCTACCCTCGGCCCTTCGACGTTTAGCTCTCCGCTGCCGCTGAGTCGCCAGGTTGCTGCTCCTCGATGATGGCCTCTGCTTCTTCGGCTCGATCGCGAGGGACGAGGAGGCGGACCGCTCCTAGCCCGTCCACCGTGATGCCGTAGACTCGGCCAAGGCTCTCGTAGTCCAGCAGGACGGGGATCCCCTCCGCCTCGAGCTTAGCCTTGAGCACCTGGGCTCTCATCAACCCCGGAACAGTGCGGATGACGGTCAGATCTGGAAAGCGCGACGTTTGTCTTTTCACCGGTGACCTCCTTCTTAGCCACTAGTCTGCCCTGAATTGGCACATTTGTCAAATGCAATGAAACTGGTATAATTCGCGATGGTGTGTTGGCGAAGGTTATGGAGGAAATAGCAACTTGATTCAAAGGAAGACTCAGAGTTCGAGTTACTGGGCCGACTACGTGATTGGTTCTGAGGATCTTCAGTATCTTAGCACGCTGCTCGTCGAGGACGAGTTGCCGCGATCCACACAGGAACTGAGTCAGGCATTGGTGCGTCACCACGCGCGACAGGAGGAGGCGCTCATCGAAAGGGCGCTTTCGGAAGGCACCCCCTACCGCCCCAAGCGGAGCTATGAGGTGGGGGAGCGGGTGGTCTTCCCAACGCTGGACTACCGTGCGGGTGAGGTCGTCAATGTCCGCCCCGGTCACAACCCCGAGTATGATCCGTTCAAGGTCATTGAAGTCGCTTTCGACGAGGGTGAGGCGCGCGAGTTCGCGGCCGAGTTCGAGAATGGACATCCCCTCAACGAGAAGACGGCGACAGCTATCGATGCCGAGGATCTGCGTTCCCCCGAGGAGCTGGCCTCCCTGCACGGGCCCAAGCTTGCCGACCGGCTGGAGGAGCGGTTGGAGTCGGAGCCCGACTTCATCCGCCTGGCCGACAAGTGGTTCCGGAGGGACCTGCTAGTCGACGTGCACGAGGGGCATCTGAACCTGGCGGAGGCGGTCTTGGACGTGGCCGGGGGAGGCCCCCTGCCCACCGAAGCGCTGTTGGGTGATGTGGAGCTCCCGGAGGAGATCTCGCCTCAGCTGCGAGTTTTCTCTCTGAACTACGCTCTGCAGCAGGATCAGCGGTTCGACGAGGTCGGACCCTCCGGGCAGGTGCTCTGGTATCTACGCCGTCTGGAGCCGGAGGCGATTGAGTCCACGCCGCGCTATCTCCGGTATGAGCCTCTCGCGTACGAACCCCCTCTGCTGACCAGCGAGATGCGATCGCTGGAGGACGGGTTGGACGACGAGTGGTCGGATCTGGAGCCGCCGAAATCGTTGTCGGAGCCGGTCGAGGTGGTGCTCATCTATCCCCACTGGCGATCCGGTACCCTGCCGCTTTCCAGTCGGCTGTCCCAGATCTTCCCCACCGCTCGCACGGAGCGTATTCGGTTTACGTTCGTCGACGGTGATACGGGAGAGGAGATGCCGGGCTGGGTGGTCGAGGACGACCGGTATGTCTACGGCTTGGACGAGTGGTACCGGGAGAACGGCATCCCTGTGGGGGCCTACCTGGAGGTCGCCCAAGGCGAAGAGCCGGATAAAGTGGTCGTATGGCCCCGCAATCGTCGCTCAAGGAGAGAATGGATCCGTGTGGCGTCAGCGCGGAATGGTCAGTTGGCCTTTGAGATGCACAAGGAAGAGATCAACTGCGACTACGATGAGTTGACGGTCCTGGCAACGGACGATCTTGACGGGTTGGAGAGACTGTGGAAGCGAGCGCAGCAGGAGGACCGTTCCCTGCCCGACGTTGTCGGAGAGGTTTTCCCGGAGCTGGTGAAGCTTAGTCCGCAGGGAAATGTGCATGCGGCGACACTCTACAGCGCAGTTAACGTCGTGATGCGCACGCCACCTGGCCCGCTGCTGGAAGTGCTGGTCACCAGCGACAAGTATGCGCCAGTTGGGGACAATTACTGGGTTCTGCACGCTGGAGCAAGTGGAGCGTAATTCTGTCTATGGCTGAGATGACGATTCCTGCGTCACTGCGCGAGGTAGTTAAACCGACCCTGGATACGCCTCTTCACATCGACTATGAGTGGTGGAAGCGGAACAAGCGGGATATCGGGATAGAGCTGCGATCCCACCTTTGTCGGGAGCATAAGGAGGCCTTCGGGCAGTCGGTCGACGCCGGTGAGAAGATTGATTGGGTTGACGAACAGACTGGTGAGGTGCGACGGGTGAACGGTCTGCAGCACGTCCTTCACGTCCACTGCAGTAAGCAGCCGGATTACATCAACGATGACCTGTCGCTGGTCGATGCCGTCTTTCGCGTCTTCCTGGCCAGAGGGAACAAGCCGCTGTCCGCGAGGGAGCTGGGGAGCGTCACGGGGCGCTATCCGGAGAGGATCCTGCGGACGCTGACCGGGCGACGTATCTACAAGGGCATCCGTCCCGTTCGGTAGCTTGGTCTTCCAGTTTGCCCGTTCTGTCATCAGCGCCACGTCCCGTCGTGGCGCTTCTTTTTTCTCTGGCCGTTCAGGGGTATCAGAGGCTTGGGGCACGGCGAGACGACAGATGCGGGCTGGGCTGCTAATTCGTTTGCTTGACAGGGCAATAGCTCTGGGTTAGAATACCTGCACAGGGGCCCCAGTAGCTCAATTGGATAGAGCATTGGACTTCTAATCCGAGGGTTGCAGGTTCAAGTCCTGCCTGGGGTACTCAGTGAAACGGGGCACACACGTGGTGTGCCCTTTTCTCTTTGAGGCTGACGCTGGCTTAGGTAGACCCTGGAGGGATCCATGAAGGTCGTCAATGTGGAGCAGATGCAGCGTATCGAGGCCGACTCGAACGAGGCTGGGCATTCCTATGCAGTGATGATGGAGCAGGCGGGCCGCTCCTTGGCCGAGGCGATCGAGGCCCGGGTGGACCCGCGCGGGAAGCGCGTGTTGGTCCTGGTCGGCCCAGGGAACAACGGCGGTGATGGCCTGGTGGCGGCGCGCTACCTGAGCCGAGCCGGTGCCCAGGTCACGTGCTATCTCTACAAGGACCGTCACCCGGCCGAAGACGAGAACTTCCGTCTCGTCTTGGAGGGGGACGTGCGCGCCGTGCTGGCCGAGGAGGATGACGAGCAGGGGAAGCTTCGGTCGCTCACGGAGGAGGCGGACGTTCTGATTGACGCCCTCCTCGGCACCGGCACGCGACTGCCGCTGCGCGGCGGGCTGGCGGAGATGCTGGATGTGAGTGAGCAGGACCGGGGGGACATTCGACGCTGGTACGAGCGGCATTTTGCCATATATGAAGTCGTGCGCGGCGGTGACGATACCATAGAGGTCCGCAACCTCATCAACGACCGGCCATATACGGTCCGGATGAACGTGCAGGACAACCCTTACGAGAGTGGCTCGTTCGTCTTCGGCAGCCTGGTGCCCTGGCGAGGAGAATGGTACTGGTCGGGCACACAACGGCTCTATGAGGAGGCCCCGCCGGAAACTATCGAGGCGTTTGTGAGACAGTTGAAACGCGACATGCCTCAGGTAGTGTGCCGGTACTGCGAGGATTACGAGCAGGAAGCGCGCAGACAGGCCAAGGCTTTTCATGAGGAGCTGCTGGATCGCCATGGGAAGGATCTGGTTTATTATCCGGATGGTCTCTCTATGGCGGCTG
>Ga0207797_1000501_pt1 | contig 30195 bp, 32 predicted proteins | sample PRCRCaboRojoPR_6_FD_187275 | JGI IMG/M metagenome (GOLD analysis project Ga0207797, IMG submission 187275) | Marine sediment microbial community from Cabo Rojo, Puerto Rico - PR CR 10% Liquid 1 (SPAdes) | ecosystem: Environmental > Aquatic > Marine > Coastal > Sediment | place: Cabo Rojo, Puerto... | reverse complement strand
AATACTGCAACAATCCGTCCAAGCGGGGCGAGTGTCACGAGCCGCTCTCGGTCCCACAACTGCATCCCAACAAAGATCGCGAGCCCCACCCCCGCCCCTCCCAGCCACAACGACATGGAAACCGACCCAGCCCGAGCTCCCCCGATGCCGAGCGCGAACGCCCCTGCGATGAAGAGCGCCGGATACGCAGACCAGTGAACCGATGAGTCGGGACGCACGAGTTGGGACGCAATCGCGGGGGGAGACGGGACCAAGAGACACGATTCGCCGCTGAAATCTAACGTTCACCGAGGACCCCACCCCGAATGTGCCAAAATCCAAAATTACAGGAATCCGAGTTTGGGCCCGAACCTGCCTCCGCGATCAGAAATAAGAGCCGTCTCCGTATACCTTCCGCGGCAACTCCGCGCGCCCCCAACGGTTGTCCCCCATGAGCACCCGACGCGAAGCCCGCGAACACGTCATGAAGGCGCTCTACGCGTATGAGCAGGCCGACGGAGATCCCGATCAAATTCTCCACACGCTGATCAGGGCACCCCTTCAGGACGACCCCGACACCCGCGACTTTGCCGAGCGCCTCTTCCAAACGACGCTCGACACAATGGTGGAGGCGGACGAGATTATCGAGAAGCACGCGGAAAACTGGGAGATCCACCGTATTGCCGTCATCGATCGTTCGCTGCTCCGCATGGCCACTACGGAGCTCCTGAAATTTGAGGAGATCCCACCGAAGGTGTCGGTCGACGAGGCGATCGAGATTGCAAAGAAATATAGCACCCCACGAAGCGGGACCTTCGTGAACGGCATCATTGACGCCATTCTCCTCGACCTCCACGACCAGGGACGCCTCAACAAGTCGGGGCGCGGCCTGATCGGCATGGACACCATCCGTGAGCGGGCCGATTCCTCCTGAGTTGCGATTCTTGCCGCAGACCCCCAATCTTTACTCCGGGCCAAATTATTGCCTGGATTCGCCACTCTCCTGACCTCCGCACGGCTGGGCACTCGCAATGGGCCTCATAGCAATCGGCGACATTCACGGCTGTCCCCAGTCGCTCGACGCGCTTCTGGCCCGAATTGACCCCTCGCCGGACGACCACCTCCTGTTTGTGGGCGACTACATCGACCGTGGCCCCGATTCGAAGTCCGTGATTGAACGGCTCCTTGATCTCCGGGAGGACGTGCCCTGCACCTTCCTCCGGGGCAACCATGAGGCGATGATGATTGAGTACCTCGACTCCGGCGCCTTCAGTCTGTGGCGCATGAACGGCGGCGTCTCGACGCTCCAGAGCTATCTCCGGGACGGGACCTCCGAAATTCAAATTCCGGCCGCCCACGCCGAGTTCATTCGCGACACGAAGCTCTACCACGAAACGGACGACTTCCTCTTCGTGCACGCAGGCCTAAATCCCGGCCTTACGGTTGACGAGAACCTGAAAAACCCCGACGAGGAGGTGCTCCTGTGGGAGCGAGGGCACTTGGACGCCCAGGAAGTGTCGTGGGAAAAGACTGTAGTGTGCGGCCATACGCCCCAGCCAGAGCCCATCAACCGCGAAAAGCTCATCCTTATCGATACCGGCTGCGTCTATCACATGAAGCCGGGGATGGGCCGCCTCACGGCCGTCTATCTTCCGGAGCGGGAGTTTATCGACGTGCCGTACGCCGACGGGTGAATTCCTTGGAATAGGAGAATGGGGGAAGGGGAGAAAGGAGGAATGGAAGAAGAAACTCGCACTTCCAGCACGGTCTCCAGAACCGTTCTACCCAGCTCAGTATGTCTCTTCAGTGCGGCCTCGTCGGCCTCCCCAACGTCGGAAAATCGACGATCTTCAATGCGCTGAGCAACGCCGGGGCCGCGGCCGAAAATTACCCTTTCTGCACGGTCGATCCCAACGTCGGCGTCGTCCCCATCCCGGACGAACGGCTTCCCCGCGTCGCCGAGCTTGCAGACTCCCCCGAGACCCATCCCACGACCATCGAGTTCGTGGACATCGCGGGCCTCGTGGAGGGAGCCGCCGAGGGCGAAGGATTGGGGAACCAGTTTCTCGCCAACATCCGCGAGGTGGACGCCATTGTTCACGTCGTGCGCTGTTTCGAGGACGACGAAGTGGCACACGTCTCGGGCTCGGTCGATCCAGTGCGCGATGTGGAGGTCATCAACACCGAACTCCTGCTAAAAGACTTGGAAACGGTGGAGAAGCGTATCGGGAAGGTCGAGTCGGCGGCGAAGAAGGGCGACCAAGATGCCGCCGAGGAGCTGAAAGTGTTCGAACGCCTCCATGATCACCTGAGTGAGGGGCACTGGGCGCGGTCGTTCGACGCCAGCGAGCCCGAACGCCCGCTCATCGACGAACTGTTTCTGCTTACCGAGAAGCCGGTCCTCTACGTTGCCAACGTGGGGGAGGAGGCGTTGCCCGACGGCAACGAGTACGTCGACCAGCTACGGGCTATCGCGGAGGAAGAAGAAACCCAAGTCGTCGTCATTTCGGCGGAACTGGAAGCACAGCTGGCCGACCTCGATCCGGCGGAGCGCCAGCTGTTTCTGGAAGATGCAGGCCTGCAGCGTCCGGGGCTCGAACGCCTCATCCACGCCGCCTACGACGTGCTGGACCTCATCACCTTCTTTACAGCCGATGAGAAGGGCGCCTACGCCTGGACCATCGAGAAGGGCACTCCGGCGCCGCAGGCCGCCGGCAAGGTCCACAGCGACATGGAGGAGGGCTTCATCAAAGCCGAAACGATCCCCTTCTCCGATTTCGACGAGGCCGGTTCGGAGGCGGCCGCCCGCGAGGCGGGACTCATCCGGACCGAAGGCAAGGACTACGTGGTGGAGGACGGGGACGTGATGGAGTTTCGATTCAACGTTTCGTGATGCGTGACGACCTGACGCGTGAAGTGTCCAGGTGTGGTCCATCACTCTTCGAATCACGCATTACTCCATCTGCACCTCTGCGCTCCGCCCCATATCTTAATCGAGCCCGTCACATCTTCGAAGACGCCCCCATTACTATGCCCCGAATCCGACGGTCACTGATTACCGCTTTTCTCGCCACCGCCCTGCTGGGTCTCGGCTGTGCGTCCGAATCGGAGCCAGATGGAACAGCGTCCGCGGTAGCTCCGACCGACACCATCGAGTTGCAGACGCGCGCCGACTCGGTGGCCTACCGTCTTGTGCAGACGCACGGAATGGACGCGTGGGCTTCGGCCCCATACCTGCGGTTCGACTTCGGCATCGAGACGCCGGACGGACAGCAAACCATTGCACGCCACCTCTGGAACCGACAGACCGGGGACTACCGAATCGAGTGGTCGACCGGCCCCGACTCCTCGTACGTGGCCCTTGTGAACGCCCGAGAGGTACAGGACAGCCGCTTGGCAGGAACGGTCTACCTCAACGGCAATGAACTCACAGGCTCTGCCGACAGCACGGCCCGCAAAACGGCCTACGCCCGCTTCGTCAACGATACCTACTGGCTTCTGTCTCCGCTGAAGGTGTTCGATCCGGGCGTCAACCGTAGCTACCTTTCTGACTCCTCGACCGCCGAGCACGACGTCCTCCACTTGACGTTCAACGATGTGGGCCGCACCCCTGGCGATCAGTACTGGCTCTACGTGTCGAAGGAGACCGGCCGGCTCGACCGATGGGCGTACCACCTCCAAGGCATGCCGGAGAAGGCCCCGCCGCAATTCTACGACTGGACCGGATATCGGGAGCTGACGGCCCCGAACGGGACGGTCCGTCTCGCTGAACGCAAGGAAGCGGTGGGGGCCGATCGGGCCCTCCTCACGAACAACCTCGCGCTGCCTAGTACACCACCTGACGGTGCCTTCTCGAATCCGGAACCGATGCTGGGAACCGGCGAGTAACATCCCGCTGCGGAGAGAAGAACGCCTCCTCGGTCCCCAACGCCCGACCAACGACGCCCGCCGTGGACTACCGGTTTCAGATTGCTCGGCGCTACCTGGCGAGCCGCCGGGAGGTGTCCCTCATTTCGATCATCACCGGCATCTCGATGACGGGCGTGACCCTCGGCGTGGCGGCCCTCATCGTGGTCCTCTCGGTGATGAACGGGTTCTATGATTTCGTGCGGGACCTCCTCGTGTCGCTCGATCCGCACGTCCGCGTGGTAAGTGCGGAGGGACAGGGCGTCGCCAATGCCGATTCTTTGCTCCGCCTCGCCCATGAAACAGAGCACGTCACGGCGGCCGCCCCGTACGTGGAAGGAAAGGCGCTGCTCCTGAGCCGCGACGGGAGCCAGACGAATCAGGTGATTCGCGTCCGAGGGGTCGATCCGTCGATGATGGAAACCGCCGCCCCGACGATGGCAATGGGCGCCTTCGATCTGAGGCGAAATCCAGAAGGAACCCCAGGCATCGTGCTGAACCGAAGACTGAGTCAGCGCGCAGGAGTTCTCCCGGGGCGCGGCGGACAGTCGGCGGATGCCGTAGGTCTGTTGTCGGCCCCCGCCATCGAGCGCACGCTCACGAACATCTTTTCGAGCCCACCCATCCGGCGATTTGAGGTGAGGGGCCTCTTTCAGGTGCAGGGCGCCTCCGAGCAGAAGAGCGTCTTTATCTCCCTGTCCGAGGCGCAGCGGCTCTTTCGCACGGAGGGGCGCGTGACCGGCATCGACCTCCGCCTCGACAATCTGGAGCGGGCCGGGGCGGTAAAAGCGGCGCTCCAGCGCAGGCTGGACGGCGACCGCTACACCGTGCAGACGTGGTACGACCTCCAGAAGTCGCTCTACGACGTGATGCGGCTGGAGAAGTGGGGCGCCTCCGCTATCCTCGGGCTTATTGTCATCGTGGCGGCGTTCAACATCATTGGCTCCCTCACGATGGTTGTCATCGAGAAGCGGGGCGACATCGGGGCGCTCCAGGCGATGGGGGTTTCGAAAACCAATGTCCGCCGCATCTTCCTGTACGAGGGCGCACTCATCGGAGCCGTGGGGACGGGCCTCGGGCTGGTTCTGGGTCTCGGCCTCGCCTTTCTGCAGAAGTACTACGAGCTGGTGCCCATGGCCCAGGCCCAGTCGTTTCTCATCGACGCGTACCCCGTGGCGGTCCGCCCGCTCGACATCGTTCTCATCGCGATCGTCTCCTTCGGGCTCTGTGTCCTGGCCGCACTGTATCCGGCGTCCCGCGCCGCGTCCATCGAGCCGGCCCGGGCTGTGCACATGGATGCGTAAAGCGTTGGAACGTTAGAAGATTATACGTTAAATGTCCTTTCGGACGCAGGCCAATTTCCACGTCCGTCGAAGGTCTGTTTGGGACTTCCCAGCCCTTTGCGAGAGGGTGGACCGGTCGGCGTCCGCCGCCGTACGAAGCGTTGTGTTTTCCATCGTCTCCCCAGCTGGCCATCTTCTCCATGCTCAACGACCACTTTGACCTGATCGGTCTACCGGACCGGCCCGAAAAGCCGCGGGAGCGGGGGCTCACGCACATGCTGGACAAGGGCCTCTCGGCTCGGGAGGTGGAGAATGTGCTCGACGGGGCCGCCCACATCGTCGATCTCGCCAAGCTGGGGTGGGGCACGGCCGCCGTGATGAAGAACCTGGAGAAGAAGCTGGCGGTGTACCGGGACGCGGGCATTCCCTTCTTCTTCGGTGGCACGCTCTTCGAGGCGTACTTCCTGCGCGATCAGATCGACGACTACCGCCGCCTGCTCGACGACCTGGATGTGCACCACGTCGAGATCTCCGCCGGGGCCGTCTCCATGCACCACGAGGACAAGCTCGACTTCATCGAGCTGTTCGCGAAGGACTTCACTGTGGTGAGCGAGGTCGGCTCCAAAGATTCCAGCGACGTGATGGCGCCGTACCGGTGGGTCGAGTTCATGCAGGCGGAGCTGGAGGCGGGCAGCTGGAAGGTGACCGCGGAGTCGAGGGAGGCGGGAACGGCGGGCCTCTTCCGCCCCAACGGCGAGGTGCGCACCGGGCTCGTCGACGAAATTCTGTCCCGCGTCGACCCGCACGACATCATCTTCGAGGCCCCCAACAAGACCCAGCAGGCGTGGCTCATCAAGCACCAGGGGGCCAACGTCAACCTCGGCAACATCCACCCCGAAGAGGTGCTTCCCCTCGAAACCCTCCGCCTCGGCCTGCGGGGCGACACGCTCTTTGAGTTCCTTACGCCGGGCATCACGCCGCACCTGCCGGGCGGAACCCCGTCGGGGGATGGCCATTGACAACTAGACTGAAAAGGGGACAGAGAATTCCTCGCAGAAAACGGTGAACTTGCGCCGTCTTCACGAACAAAGCCCCGCGGTCCCGCCTACAAACCCGCCGATTTGGCGCGCGGTCCACCCCTGAGACGGCGGGTCGCCGACGCGGGGCCTCACGCCACCGCAACGAATCAATCCACCGATACAGTTATGGCTCGCAAAGACGACGTCACGGGCGAGGGGCCCGTCACCGGAAACAGCGTGTCGGACTCCAACCAGAAGACGAACCGCCGTTTCAAGCGCAACCTGCACGAGAAGCGGTTCTACATTCCCTCCCAGGACCGCCACGTGAAGCTGAAGGTGTCCTCGAAGACGCTGAAGACGATCAACAAGAAGGGCATTCAGGCCGTCCTAAAGGAGGCCCGCAAGCAGGGCTACGACGTGTAAGGATCGTCCGCGTAGACTGACAGAAACAACCTCTTCAGTACGATGGCAACAGGTGACCGCGTCCAGATCACGCTTGAGTGCACGGAGGAGCCGGGCACGTCGCGCTACCACACGACGAAGAACCGGAAGAACGACTCCGACCGCATCGAGCTCATGAAGTACAATCCCGTCCTTCAGAAGCATACCCTTCACCGAGAGAAGAAATAAGCCATGGCACAGCAGAGCAACGGGTCGGCCTCGCGCAAGATGGCGAAGCTCATTGTCGCCGAGGAAAAAGAGGACGGCAACTACGGCTTTCGGCAGAAGATCGTCCCCCTCGACGACGTGGAAGACGAACTGGAGGAGGCGAAGAAGTTGACCTAGACGGTCGGCTTTGTCGGATCCTCCCCCGCGCGGGGCGTGGCGCAGTCCGGTAGCGCACCTGCTTTGGGAGCAGGAGGTCGCCGGTTCAAATCCGGCCGCCCCGACAGCTGTCGGGACTCCTCTGGTCGCCCCGACGACTTTGCCCGGAGTTGCTGGCGCGACACCGTCTCCGAAAATCGACCTGCGCCCGTAGCTCAGTTGGATAGAGCAGCGGACTTCAACAAGGAGCGTCCACGTGGCGACGCGTGGGCTGCACGGTGCCGTAACGGGGAATCCTGTGAGATGGTAACCCCGTGGAAACTCAAGGAACCAAACTTGAGGCTCCGTAGAGACTGTACGCACCGCGTCCCTAATCCCTTCGGGACGAAGAGACAGTCCAGACCACAAATCCTGACCGCCATCGGGAGCAGCGAAAGCTGTAGTGGTACGCTAATCCGCAGGTCGCAGGTTCGAATCCTGCCGGGCGTACATTCCGGGCCGCCGGTTACGGCCCCGAGGAGAGGAACTCAGTCCGGAATCTCCTCATTACAATATCGAGACATATTCTGGTGACGTGGCCGAGTGGTCAGGCAGAGGCCTGCAAAGCCTCCTACGGCGGTTCGAATCCGCCCGTCACCTCCGCAAGCGTCCGCTGGGCTCGGCCCGGTGGGCGCTTTTTGTTTGCGCCGTGCTTCGTCTCACTACAGCTCGTTGAGTTGTATGCCGAATTCTGAGTCGACAATGAACACCTGGGTCATCGACGATTTCGGCGGCCCGGACGTCTTCGAGCGACGCGAGATCGCTGTACCTGATCTCGACGACCATCAGGTTCTGGTCCGAGTGCACGCCACGAGCGTCAATCCCGTCGACTACAAGATCCGCCGCGGCGACGCCGAGGCGCTGTGTCCCCCGCATCCTGCGACGCTGCACGGGGACGTGGCGGGGATCGTGGTGGCGGTGGGGGACGACGTGACGGCCTTCGATGAGGGCGACACGGTCTACGGCTGCGCGGGCGGCTACCCGCCGGTGCCACACGGCGCCCTGGCCGACTATATGCCGTGTGACGCCCGTCTCCTCGCCCCGATGCCCGACGCGCTGTCGTTTCGGGAGGCCGCCGCGCTGCCGCTCGTCACACTGACGGCGTGGGAGGGGCTCATTGACAAGGCCGGGGTAGAGGCGGGCGAGCGCGTCCTCGTGCACGGTGCCACCGGGGGCGTGGGCCATGTAGGGCTGCAGCTCGCGGCGTGGCGCGGCGCCGAGGTGACCGTGACGGCGTCGTCGCAGCGGAAGCTCAACATCGGTGCCGACCTCGGGGCTGACACGCTCATCAACTACGAGGAGGAATCGGTCGACGAGTACGTGGAGCGATGCACCGACGGGCGCGGCTTCGACCTTGTGTTCGACACCGTCGCTGGCGAGAACGTGCAGACCTCCGTAAAGGCCACGCGGCTCAACGGACAGGTGGTTACGGTCGGTGCCCCGGCGGACGGCGGACTCCGGCGGGCCTACGGCAGCGGCCTCTCGGTCCATTTCGTAGCCATGCTCATTCCCATGCTGCACAACGTGAGGCGGGCCCATCACGGGGAGATACTCCGCTGGACGACTGATCTGGTTGAGGAGGGCCACCTGCGTCCCCTCGTGGACGACCGCACGTTTACGTTCGACGAGATCGGCGACGCCCACACCTACGCCGAGTCCCACAAACAAATCGGCAAGGTGGCCGTCACGCACCCCGAGGCGTAATTGCACCTCGCTCTTCTGTAGCTTTCGGCAGCGAGTGTACAGAGACCTCGGAGGTCTCTGAGGCGGCGTCCCAAACGTGCGTCCTCGTCGCCTCTCCACCGATTCCATTCCACAAACAAGCAGCAAAGACCTCCGAGGTCTTGCGGTGCCGACTTCTACACAAGAGCGATTGCACCTTCTCCGATCTGGGTCCACCAGTGATGCTTTACTTGCTTCGCCACGCGGAGAGCACCGTCTCGCCTGACGTGCCGGAGTCGGATTGGCCGCTGAGCGAGACGGGGAAGGAGCAAGCTCGGGCCTTGGTCGAACATCTTTCCGGCGCTCGGATCGACGCGATCTATTCGAGCTCGTACCGGCGGGCGGTGGCAACGGTGCAGCCGCTCGCAGCGGATCGCGACCTATCGATTCATACGGACGACCGGCTTCGAGAGCGCGAGCTGACGGACCGGTGGCTCGACGACCACATGGAGGCCCTTCGGCGCGTCTGGAACGACTTCGATCTGGTGCTTCCCGGCGGGGAGTCCAGTGCCGAGTGCCAGCGACGGGTCGGAGAGGTGCTCAGCGAGCTGCGCGCCCACCACGGATCCGACGATCGCGTGCTCGTGAGCTCCCACGGCAACGCGATCGGGCTGTACCTGAATCACCTCGATTCAAGCTTCGGCTTCGAGGACTGGACCGAGATGCGGAATCCGGACCTGTTTGCGGTTGGCGGGGATCGGTGGCGGCGCGTCGAACTGTGACTCCAGAGGTGCAGCAGGCCACAGCGTCCTTGTTTCAGAACGGTGCGTCGTCTTCGAAAGACCCACCTCCCCCATCAGCGGGACCGCCCGCACCTCCCCCGGACGCCTCGCCCGGCGCCGGACCCATTGGAGCAGAGCCGTCGCCCTGCGGCGGGCCGCCCGGCTCGTCGTACTGCGTGAGTGGCTCGAAGCGGGCGTACTGCTTCACGAAGGCAAGCTCAACACTGCCGATGGGGCCGTTTCGCTGCTTCTCGACGATGATCTCAGCGATGCCCTCCGTGGAGTTGCCCTGCTCGTCGACCGTGATGCCGTAGCGCTCGGCGCGGTAGATGAAGGCCACCACGTCCGCGTCCTGCTCAATGCTACCGCTCTCTCTGAGGTCCGAGAGCTGGGGCCGTTTGTCGCCCCCGCGGTTTTCGACGGCGCGGTTGAGCTGGGACAGGGCGATCACCGGAATGTCGAGCTCCTTGGCCAGTCCCTTGAGGGAGCGCGAGATGTGGGCAATCTCCTGCTCGCGGTTCGCCCCGCTTCGCAGGTTGGACCCGGAGGCCTGCATGAGCTGCAGGTAGTCGACCACCACGAGGCCGATGTCGTGCTCGGCCTTTAGGCGGCGGCACTTCGCGCGGAGTTCCAGCACGCTAAGGCCCGGCGTGTCGTCGATGTAAATGTCGGCATCGCTTAGCTGTCCGGCGGCCCGGGCCAGGCGTTGCCAGTCGTCGTCCTTCATCCGGCCCGTGCGCGCCTTGTGGGCGTCCACGCGGGCCTGGGAGGTGAGCATGCGCTGGGCGAGCTGCTGTGCGCCCATCTCCAGCGAAAAGACGGCCACGCCCGTCGGGTCCTCCGGGTGTGTGGCGGCGTTTTGGGCGGCGGCCAAAGAAAATGCAGTTTTCCCCATGGAGGGCCTGGCCGCGATGATGATGAGGTCGGAGTCCTGCCAGCCGCTCGTGAGGTCGTCGAGCTTCGGGAAGCCGCTGGGGACGCCCGTGATGCCGCTGTCCTGCCCGTGAATGTTCTCCAGGTGCTCGAAGGTGTCCTTCACCACCTTGTTCATCGGTTCGGCGGCGCGGCGGAGCTGGTTGTCCGAGATCTGGAAGATCTTGCTCTCCGCCTCGTCGAGCAGCTCAAAGGCGTCGGCTCCGGGGTCGTACGCCTGGCGCACGACCGTCGTCATCGTCTCGATCATCTTGCGGAGCAGCGATTTCTCCGCGATGATGCGGGAATGGTACTCCACGTTGGCGGCGGAGGCGACCTGTGTGGTAAGCTCGGTCAGGTAGTACGCGCCGCCAATGTCTTCGAGGTTGTCGCGCCGCCGCATCTCTTCAGTCAGCGTGACGAGGTCGACCGGATTGCCTCGCTCAAAGAGGTCCTGGATCGCCTCGTAGATTTTCTGGTGCTTGCCGTCGTAGAAGGCGTCCGACGGGAGGATCTCGATGACTTGGGGGATGGCCTCTCGCTCGATGAGCATGGCGCCGAGCACCGACTTCTCCACGTCGGTGGCCTGGGGCGGCACACGGCCCGACTGCTCGTGGACCTCCTGGGCCTGCTCCCGCTGCTGCTTTCCCTGATCTCCCCGCATTTTTTCGAGGGGATAGGACGAGCGGGAGGACTCGTCGATATTAAATCGTTGCGAGTCATCGCTCTCAGCCATGAACGGGGCGCGGGGATTGGGCCGAACGGCGGACAGAATCCGCCTCGGAGAAATCGCGAACAGGGACGTCGTCTCCGGAAAGGAGACCGGTACGACGCCGGTCAAGTTTCGTCGGCTACTCGTCCTCGGTTAGCTCGTCGTAGCGCGTGCGGAGGAGCTTTACGTCCTCCCACGTAGGCCGCTTCCACTGCGAATTCCGGAGGAGAGCGGCCGGGTGATAAGTCACCATCAGCGGGATGCCGTAGAAGTCGTGCTCCTGTTCGCGTAGGTTGGAGAGCGACGAGCTGCGATCAAGCAGCGTGTTGCCGGCCACCTTGCCCACGGCGAGGATAATCTTGGGACGGATGAGCGCAATCTGCTTGTAGAGGATGGGCAGATGGGCGTCGATCTCCTCGGCGTGCGGGTTTCGGTTTCGGGGCGGGCGGCTCTTCAGGATGTTGGTGATGTAGACGTCCTCGCGCTTGAAATTGATGGCGTCGAGGATCTTGTCGAGGAGCTGCCCGGCCCGGCCCACAAACGGTTCGCCCTCCTTGTCCTCGTCGCGCCCGGGCGCCTCGCCAATGATGACGAGGTCGGCGTGCGGGTCGCCGACGCCGAAGACGGGGTTCTCGCGGTCCTCGTCGATGGGGACGAGCACGTTGTCGGCGAGGTACTGCTCCACCTCCTCCAGCGTTTCGGCGTCTTTGTAGGGGGCGTCGTCGGGGACGAGGGACTCGATCCGCTTCCAGGGCGGCAGCGACGGGTCCTCGGTGGGATCCACCTGGTTGCCGAAGAGATCGCGGTTGGGCATGGGTTCGTCGGGGGTCGAGTCGTCGGAGGGAGTCGATGAAGGGGCAGTCGTATCGGTCTCGGACGAGGTGGATGCACCGTCGTCGGAGGCTGTAGGGGATGACGGGTCGTCGGTACCGGACGGGGCTGTCGTCGTGTCGTCGGAGGGAGTGGTGGACGAATCGGCGGGGTCCGAAGGAGAGGAGGTTTGCTCGTTGGACGCAGGCGAAGACGACGATTCAGTGGTGTTCGATGCAGTGGGCAACTCGTCGTTGCGATCGGGCGTCGGGGAGGGAGACGACTTGTCGGTCTGGTCGGCGGATGTCAGGGGCAGGAGGTCTCCGCGGAGGGCGCGCTCGTGCTCGATGATGGTGCGTAGCTCGCGGAGGAGATCTCTCATCGAACGGGGGGAAGGGGGAAGAGGTAGGAGGGAAGAGGGACTACGAGATTTCTTCCTCGTGGACGGCCAAGATCCGATCGAGGAGAGCTTCGGCCACGTCGCCCTTCGGCATGAGCGGCAGCTCTTCGGTCGTGCCGTCGCGGCCGAGGAGCGTGACCCGGTTGGTGGGGCCGAAACCGGCGCCTTCGTCCCGCAGGTTGTTCACCGCGATCCAGTCGAGGTTTTTCGCCTCCAGTTTCTTGCGGGCGTTCTCGACCGCGTCGTCCGTCTCCAGCGCAAAGCCCACGAGCACCTGCCCAGGTCGCTTGTGCTCGCCGAGCGCCTTCAGGATATCGGGCGTCCGGCGAAGGTGCAAGACAAGGTCCTCGTCTGTGTCGTTCTTCTTACGCTTCGAGGACGACGGGTCGGCAGGTGTGTAGTCGGCTACGGCCGCCGCCATGAACACGTAGTCCGCCGTCTCGCGCCGCGCCTGCACAGCCTCGTTCATCTCCTCGGCGGTCTGCACCTGCACGACCTCCACTCTGTCCGGCGGATCGAGCGTGGTTGGGCCGCTGACGAGCGTCACCGACGCGCCGCGCCGCGCCGCCGCCTCGGCCAGGGCGTACCCCATCGTGCCCGTCGACGGGTTCGTGAGGACGCGGACTGGATCGAGCGGCTCCCGGGTGGGACCCGCCGTCACGAGCACCTCGGTGCCGGCGAGCGACGACGCCTCCGAGGGGTCGGCACGCTCTGGATCAGCGTGACGGTCGTCAATCATCGCGGCCACGCGCTTCAGGATGGCCTCGGGCTCGGGCATTCGCCCTTGTCCCACGAGCCCACTCGCAAGCTCGCCATGCTCGGCGGGCATTACGTCGTAGCCGATCTCACGGAGCCGCTCCAGATTCTCCTGGGTGGCGGCGTGCCGGTACATGTCCCGATCCATCGCCGGGCACACCAGCAGCGGACAGCGGGCCGAGAGGGCGGTGGCCGTGAGCATTGTGTCGCAGAAGCCGTGGGCCAGTTTGGCAATTGTCTGGGCCGTGGCGGGCGCCACCACGAAGAGGTCCGCCCACTGCCCGAGCGTGACGTGCTTCGTCCACGAGCCGTCCTCGTTCTCCGGAAAGATCTCCGTGAGCACCTCTCGTTCAGACAGGGTGCCGAGCGTAAGCGGGGGGATGAAGCGCTCGGCGTCGGGCGTCATGAGCACCTGCACCTCGGCCCCGGCCTTCTTGAGAAGCCGCACGAGGAGGGCGGACTTGTACGCAGCGATGCTGCCCGTAACGCCCAGCACCACGTGTCGCCCGGACAGGTCGGGAGGGGAAGCACTCATGGGCGCGAGTGATCAAAACGACAGGTCACAGAAACAAAAAATCCGGTCGGCGACGCCGGCCGTCCCGTGAAAGAAGGCGGGACGGAGCGGTCCATCGCCAGCCGGATTTGGGCAGGGTCCGAAACGATCTCGTCCCTGAAGTCGGAATGCGGACAATCCACGCCGCCCGCTGCGGGGACGGGAAGACTACTCGTCGGGCTTCCGGTAGTAAATTTTGTCTTCGATGAACTCGTCAATGGCGATCTCCGTCGGTTCGGGCTTCTTCTCGAACTCCAGGGACACCTTTGCTTGCTCCTCCTGCATACGTGCGTCCTCCATCTCCGGCCCAAAGCCTTCGAAGTAGGAGAGCTTGTCGTCGAGCTCCGAGCGCATGTCAGACGCAACCTGCCGCGAGCGCTTGGACAGGATGGCGACCGTTTCGTAGAGGTTGCCGGTCCGGTCGGCCAACTCGTCAATGTCGAGCGTTTCGATTGCCATGGGTAGAAAAAGTGTGCTACGCGAGAAAACAGTTGGTCATGCGACGTCGGAGACGCCCCGATTTGAGGGCATTGGTGATGCGTGAGACGTGATACGTGGCACTTTTCTCTCAGCAGTGCGAGTCGCGCATCACGGATCACGCGTCACGAACCTAGAAACCGACGAATTCGGGTTAGGGTTTCCTCCACCGCCACGTCCAGGTCATCATTCACAACGACCGCATCGCAGGCGTCGGCCTTTTCCATCTCCTGCTCCACCCGATTGAGGCGATCCTGGAGCGATTCGCGGTCCTCGGTGCCCCGTCCCTTGAGCCGGCGCTTCAGTTCCTCCAACGAAGGCGGCGCTACAAACAGCACCAGCGCGTCGTCGCCGAACGTACGCTTCACGTTAAGCGCGCCCTTCACGTCGATGTCGAGCAAGACCGGGTCATCCTCCGCCCGATTCTCAACTTCGGAGCGGAGCGTGCCGTAGAACTGGTCGGGGTACACCTCCTCGTATTCGAGCAGGTCCCCGGCCTCGATCCGCGCGCGGAATTCCTCTGGCGTGAGGAAATGGTAATCTTCGCCATCGGTCTCGTCGGGCCGGGGCGAGCGCGTGGTGGCCGACACGGAAAACTGCATTGCCGGCATCGCCGCCAGCACGCGATGGGCAATAGTGGTCTTGCCCGCACCGCTGGGGGCTGTGAGGACGACGATGTTTTGGTCGGGCATCGTGCGTTGAGGGTTGAGTGTTCAGGGTTGAGGGTTGGGGGCAAACCGTCTTCCGGAACGCTCAACGCCCAACCCTCAACGCTCAACGAATTATTCCACGTTGCGGATCTGCTCCTTAATTTTCTCGATCTCCTCCTTCATCTCCACCGCGTGCCGGGAAATCGTTTCGTCGTCGGCCTTGGCCCCAATCGTGTTGGCCTCACGGTGAATCTCTTGCGTGACGAACTTGAGCTTGCGGCCCGAGGGCTCGTTGGCGTCGAGGGCCTCCCGAAACATCTTGAGGTGCGAGTGGAGGCGGACGCATTCTTCGGTCACGTCGAGCTTGTCGGCCAGGAGGGCGATCTCAGTTTCGAGGCGGTCGGGGTCGAGGTGCTCGTCGTCCATGAGCTCTTGGAGGCGCTCACGAAGCCGGGTCTGTCGTTCTTCTACGCGGGTAGGGGCCCGTTTCTCGATGGCGTCGAGGTGATCGTCTATGGCGTGCGTGCGCTGCTCCAAGTCCTCGCGCAGAGCCGCGCCTTCTTCCTCGCGCATCTGCTGCAAGTCCTCGATGGCGGCGTCGAGCGCCTCCGTGACGGCCGGCCACGCGCGCTGAATCTTGGCGGCCTCCCGTTCCTCCTCGCCCGCAAAGATGTCCTCAAACTCCATCAGATGATCGAGCCGAATCGGCTCGTCAATCTGCGCGGCCGCGGCGAGCTGCTCCAGGCGCCGCTTGTGATGCATCGCCGCGTCGGCGTCCACGTCCACCGGCAGGGTCTCGGTCCCTTTCAACTCGGCGGACACGTTAACGTCGAACTGGCCCCGCTCGAACGCCTCCTTCATCCGCTGTCGCACGTCCGACTCGGCCTCCGGGAGCGGGTCGGGGAGGTGGACGAAGATGTTGAGGTGGCGCTTGTTCGTCGACTGAATCTCGACGGTTGCCGACGCGTCTTCGGTGCTGGCGTGGCCGCGCCCGAAGCCCGTCATGCTACGAACCATGAGACGTGGGGGGTGAGGGTAGGGGGGAGTTAAGCGCTGGGAAGCAGGCGCTTGAGCCTTAAGGTTCTTCGTTCAACTGACGCACAACCCAAGACGCTTAGCACAGAAGGGATTGGATCAAATCAGAAAAGCCGAGTCCGGTGGCGACTCGGCCTTCTGGACGGCGGGATGCGACAATGCGGAACGGCGGAGGGGGAGGGATTCGAACCCTCGGTACCGTAAAACGGCACACTCGCTTTCCAGGCGAGCACCTTCGACCACTCGGTCACCCCTCCGGAGTCGGCAATGTCGAATTTCGAATGTCGAATTTCGAATGTTCAGGGAGGGTTTCCAGGGTCCATTCGCCATTCGGAATTCGAAACTCGACACTGCTCGTCATACGTCCATAATCTGATCTTTCTTTTGCTCCAGGAGCGCGTCGACCCGCTCCGTGTGCGCGTCGGTAATTTCCTGGAGGTCCTCCTCGGCCCCGTAGTACACATCCTCCGAGAAGTTTTCCTCGTCCACAATCCGCTTGATCTCATTCTTGGCGTTCTTGCGGATGTTGCGGATGGAGATTTTCGCCTCCTCGGCCCGCTCGCGGCTCGTCTCTACGAGCTCCTTGCGCCGCTCCTCGGACAGGGGCGGGATCGGAATACGGATCTTCTCCCCGTCGTTGTTGGGGTTGAGGCCCAGGTCGGCCTTCATGATTCCCCGCTCGATGTCGTCGATGGAGTTTCGGTCGAACGGCTGCACCACGATGAGGTCGGGCTGTGGGGCGCTCACGCTAGCCACCTGCTCCAGCGGCGTCTGGGAGCCGTAGTAATCCACCGTCACGTTTTCGAGCATGGCTGGCGAGGCACGGCCGGCGCGGATGGTGCGCAGTTGGGACCGCAGGTACGAGACGGACTCCTCCATTTCCTCTTCGGCCTCGTCCAAGAGGTCCTGAATCGGATCGTCGGGCATGGGTGAACGGGCGATTGGTGAACGGGAGCGCAGTGAGCCTCTCGATTACGCCGGAACGCGTTCGGCAGACGCCTTTGCCTCGTCCCAATGCACGCGGGTGCCCACAGTTTCCCCTTCGAGGAGGCGCCGCAGATTCCCCGACGTGGCCATGTTGAACACGATGATCGGCATCTTCGACTCTCGGCACAGTGTGAGGGCCGTCATGTCCATCACACGCAGGTCGCGCTCGATGACCTCGCTCCCGTGAATCTGCTCGAACCGCTCGGCGGAGGGGTCCTCTTCCGGGTCCGCCGTGAAGACCCCGTCGACCCGCGTGCCCTTCAGAATAACGTCGGCGTCGATTTCGAGTCCCCGCAGCGCCGCGGCGGTGTCAGTCGTAAAGTACGGGTTTCCCGTGCCGGCCCCAAAAATGACGACGCGTCCCTTTTCGAGGTGTCGGATGGCGCGCCGACGGATGAATGGCTCGGCGATCTCCTCCATCTTGATGCTCGACTGCAAGCGCGTCACGAGGTCGACCTGTTCGAGCGCATCCTGCAGGGCCATACCGTTGATCATTGTGGCCAGCATGCCCATGTAGTCAGCGTGGGCGCGTGTCATGCCCTGCATCGCGTTCTCTACCCCCCGAAAGATGTTGCCGCCCCCAATGACGACAGCCACCTCGGCCCCAGCCTCTACGGCGGTCTTCACCTCGTTCGCGTAGTTGCGGAGGACGGTCTCGTCGATCCCGAAGTCGCGGCTTCCTCCCAGCAGCGCCTCGCCACTGAGTTTTAACAGCACGCGCTGGTATTTGAGGGAAGAGGCCGAAGCGTCGTTGGACGTAACGCTCATCGAAGCGAACCGGTCTGGTGTGCGGCGAGTTTGAGTGATGCGTGAAACGTAATCCGTGAGACGTGAGGAAACGGAGCATCACGAATCACTCGTCATGCATCACGTCTTATGAACCTGAGCAATTACGGAAGGGCGCGCGGTATCGAGAGCAACGCGGCGACCGGCACATTCCGGCGTACGTGAGGCCGGATGGCACCGTCTTTTGACGGCACACCCGGCCCGACCACATCGACAAGCACCGCCCTGATCGCCTAATCGCCGAGGGCGTAGCGGGTGAAGCGCTTCACCGAGAGGCCCGCGTCGTCGAGCATCTCCTTTACCGAGACGGAGGAGTCCTTCACGAAGGCCTGCTCCATGAGGACGTGGTCCTCGAAGAAGCGCTCTAGCTTGCCCTCCACGATGTTGTCGATCACGTGCTCGGGCTTGCCTTCGTTGATCGCCGATTCGCGGGCCACCTCGCGCTCCTCCTCCTTCACGTCCTCAGGCACCTCGTCGCGCGTGACGGCAATCGGTTCCAGGGCGGCCACCTGCATCGCCACGTCGCGCCCGGCCTCCTCGACCTCGCCGTCGCCGTGGACCTCCACAAGCACGCCGAGCTTCGAGCCCGGGTGGATGTACGAGATAATCTGGCCGTCGTCGCTTTCGAGGATGTCGAAGCGACGGATCGTCAGCTTCTCGCCAATCTTCCCGGTGAGAGCAACGAGTTCGTCCTCGATCGTCGCATCGCCGTCGTACGAAAGCGCCTTAAGTTCGTCCAAATCCTCCGGCTTCTCCTCAAGGACACGCTCGGCCACCGACGTCGCGAACGTCTGGAAGTCTTCGTTGCGGGCGACGAAGTCCGTCTCGCAGTTGATCTCCACGATGGCGCCGGCGCTCCCGTCGTCGGACACGGCCGTCACCACGAGGCCCTCGTCGGCCTCGGCGGCAGCGCGGTCGGAGGCGACCTCCTGCCCCTTCTTGCGGAGGATGCTGACGGCCTCGTCGAAGTCACCATCGGCCTCCTTCAGAGCCTCCTTGCAGTCCATCATGCCGACGCCCGTGGCGTCGCGCAGCTCTTTTACCTGTTTGGCGGATACACTCATGTCGTCAGAAAGTCGGGGAACTCGTTCGGCAAATGCGTGCGGTCGGCGCGGCTATCCCTGCGCGGCCTTCTTCTTGGCCTCCTTCTCCATCTTGCGCTCCTCCAGACCCTCCTTGATGGCGTCCGTGATGGTGGAGGTCACGAGCTCAATGGAGCTGAGCGCGTCGTCGTTGACCGGAACGGGGTAGTCGACATTCTTCGGGTTTCCGTTGGTGTCGACCATCGCGATGATCGGGATGCCGAGGTTATTCGCCTCGCTCACTGCGATGTCTTCCCGCTCCACGTCGACGATGTAGATGGCGCCGGGGAGGTTGGCCATGTCGCGGATGCCGCCGAGCGTGTCTTCGAGCTTCTCGTGCTCGCGGAGCCGCATCAGCTTCTCCTTCTTCTTCAGCTTGTCGAGCGTGCCGTCTCGGTCCATCCGTTCGATCTCCTCCATGCGGCGAATCGACTTCCGTATCGTCTGGAAGTTGGTCATGGTGCCACCGAGCCAGCGGTCCACCATGTGGGGCATGCCGCACTCTTCGGCGTGCTCCCGGAGAATGTCCTGCGCCTGCTTCTTGGTGCCGGCAAAGAGGATCTTCTTGCCGCGCTTGGCGAAGCGGCGGGCGGCGTCGGCGGCCTCGTCGAGCAGGACCTGCGTCTGCATCAGGTCGATGATGTGGATGTTGTTCCGCTCCATGAAGATGTATTTCTCCATGCGCGGATTCCACCGGCTCGTAAGGTGGCCGAAGTGGGCCCCAGCCTTCAGCAGCTCCTCGACGGTGACGCGGTGGGAGGTCTCTTCGTCCGCGTCCTCTTCTTCTGTCGTCTCCGAGGGCGCTTCCTCGGGGGCCTCGTCTACGTCGACGGATTCCTGTGGAGCCGTGTCGGCTTCTGCTTCAGGAGCAGACTCCTCGGAGGATTCGTCCGTGTCTACCTCCTCGGCGTCGGGCGTGGAAGCGTCGGCCTCTCCGGACGCTTCGTCCGTGGAGTCGGTCTCAGGGGGAGATGCGTCGTCGGTCTCTTCGTCGGGGGCCGCTTCTGCGGTCTCGTCTTCGTCCCGAACGTCGGGGTTTTCCGTAGTCGTCTCGTCAGCCATAGTATTTCGTCAAGTGCGTGGGAGATTGGGTTTGTGCTACTACGACCGTCGCCTGCGCAGCGAAACCGGACTTTAAGCGTGGGGACGTGGGGGAGGAGGGCATTCACGTCTCTGCTCTCTACACCCATGCTCCCGCGCTCCCATGCTCAACCGCGGTCAACCCACTGTCGCATCGGGCCGTATGGTTGATTGGTGCAGTGTCGAATCGCGAGTTTCGAATGTCGAATTGAATCCATTCGACACTCGTCGTTCGCACTTCGAAACTGTCTAACGTTTGCTGTACTGGCTCTTCTTGCGGGCGCCGGGCTGGCCGTACTTCTTGCGCTCGACCATGCGGTCGTCGCGGGTCAGGTAGCCGGCGTCGCGGAGCGGGCCGCGCAGCTCCTCGTCGTACTCGACGAGTGCCCGGGCGATGCCGAGCCGAATGGCTTCGGCCTGACCGGTGAGACCGCCACCGGAGGCGTTGACCTTTACGTTGAACTGACCGATCGTGTCGGTCACGTCGAACGGCTGGTCAAGCGAACGGCGGCGCCAAGCGACCGGGAAGTAGTCTTCGGCGTCTTCGCCGTTGATGACGAAGCTGGAGCCGTCGCCCGGACGCAAGTACACGCGGGCCGTGGAGGTCTTGCGGCGCCCAATGGCCTGGTACTGGGTCATCTTGGGCATGGTGACATCGGAATTTCGGAAAAGTACGTCGACGATCGAGGACGGAGTGGAGACCGCCCGGGAGACTACGCGTTTTCGAGCGGTTCGGGCTGCTGGGCCTCGTGCGGATGGTCCGAGCCGGCGTACACGCGCAGCTTTTTGAACATGTCTCGTCCGAGGGGACCTTCCGGGAGCATGCCCTGCACGGCCTGCTCGATGATGTACGTGGGCTTCTTCTCCCGCACCTCTTCGGGGCTTTCGTGGCGCTCTCCCCCCGGATAGCCGCTGTATTCGTGGTACGTCTTCTGCTGCTCCTTCTTGCCCGTGAAGCGGGCCTTGTCGGCGTTTACCACGATCACGTGATCGCCCACATCTACGTGGGGCGTGAACGTCGGCTTGTGCTTGCCGCGCAGCACATGGGCGATGCGGGAGGCGAGGCGTCCCACGATCTCGTTCGTGGCGTCCACGACGTACCAGTCGCGGTCCACCTCGTCCGGCTTGGCGTTGAAGGTCTTGAAGCTTTGCGTGTCCATCGGTAACAGTCCGTCGCTTGTCGCAGTCCGGAGGAGGGCGGGGGAGGCGCGAAAACCCTGCGACTCCACAAAAAATCAGGCCGTCCGAGCATCGGGAAAGGGCCTGTATCCCGCCGAGGGGCAGAGACAGCGGCGATTGAGACGCTTCTCCGCGCTACGTCCTCGCGTCTAGAGATTTATTGCAGTCACTGTGGCACGGACGAGGACCTACCAGGTTTTCGGGGGCGAGGGGATTCCTGTAATCTTGACGGAGGTCTGAGGGGGGATGGACGTGTGGAAGTTTGGAGGTGTTGGGGTGTTGGGGTGCGGGAGCATAGTGAGCGACGCTGAGCTCCGACGACCGAGAAACCCTTCAGGATGTCCGCGCTCCCATGCTTCCATTCTCCCACTCCCTCGGAGCATGCGTTCTGGCGCGGGCTCTGAGAAACAGACTCTGTACTTCTGGGTCCGGCATTCGATTATCCTCTGCAGCGGAGGTGGGGGAACCCTGGTTCGCCCGTTCCATTGCACACATCTCTACGTACGCCGATTTGAGCGCAGTCGTCCTGGCGCCATGTTGACGATCGATATTACGTCCCTGTCGACGGGGATTCACCACCTGGAACTGGCCCCGTCCGCGGAGCAGGTCAATCTGGACCCCTCCACGTTCGAGGACATTGAGGTGGACGTCGTCCTGCAGTACCACCGTGACCGCATCCTCGTGAAGCTGCACGCGACGGCCACGGCCGAATTGACGTGTGATCGGACCCTCGAACCGTACGACGAGAAGATTGAGGGGGCCTACAACGTGCTCTTCGGCCCGCCGTCCATGGTGGGGCAGGAGGGAGAGGAGTTCGAGGAGGTGCGGCCCCTCGACCCGTCCGACCGGGAGATTGACCTCACGGACGTGGTGCGCGACACGCTCCTGCTCGCGATTCCGCAGCGTCAGATTGCGCCCGGCGCTGAGGACGAGCCCATCACGCGGGAGTTTGGCGCCACCGAGGAGGAGACCGACGACGAAGCCCCCGTTGATCCGCGGTGGGAGGACCTGAAGGAGCTCAAAAACGGTGAATAGCGATCTGGGACCTCCAGAGGCCGTTTCCAGCTATAAATTCTGAGCGAAATGGAATGGCGTCGTCGAACACCGGGAGGGCCCCTTCCATCCTTATGGAAGCCGCTATCGGTGATTGCTTGAAAACGCCTCGCCCGATCCACCCATACGACCGATCATTTTCTCGGCTTACTGAACCATGGCTGTTCCGAAACGAAAACATTCGAAGTCCCGCACTCGAAAACGCCGCTCCACGTACTACAACGAGCTGGAACCGCCCCAGCTCATGGAGTGCAACAACTGCGGCAACCCGAAGGTGATGCACCGGGCGTGCAAGCACTGCGGTCACTATCGGGGCCGCCAGGTGATTGAGCCGTCCGACGAGTTGATGGCGTAGGTCGCTGGGGACCCTGCTCCGGGGGGAATCGAAGACGCAGGCGCCCCGTTTCCGCTCCGAGTCCTTCCTGGCAGCACGATCGCCGGGCCGGACTGGGAGCATTTCTTTGTCGGGTCTTCGTGCCGTGACCAGGAGCGGAATCGGCGTTTCTCCCCGCGTACGCCTATGTTTTCCGTCGGACTGCCGTGGCGCTTTCCGGGCGACGGCACCGTCGCTCGGAGCGGTCGCGTCTCGGCGTTTCTCGGCACTCGTTTTGGCAGATACACCGACGGTTCGTATGGCAGCATCGCGCATCGCAGTGGACGCAATGGGTGGCGACGAGGCCCCGGAAGCAGTCGTTCGGGGTGCGATTCAGGCCCTTCGCCAGGCCGATGAGGACCTGTCGGTGCTCCTTGTGGGCCCCGAAGATCAGATCCGCGAGGTCCTCGGTGCCCACTCGGAGGCCCCGGCAGAAGCGATTCAAGTCGTGGACGCGCCTCAGGTGATCGGGATGGGCGAAGCGCCGTCGACCGCCGTGAAGCAGAAGACGAACTCGTCGATCCACCGGGGACTTGCCGCCCACCACGACGATCACGCCGACGCGTTTGTGAGTGCCGGCAACACAGGGGCCATCATGGGAGCGTCCATGTTTATTCTGCAGCGGATTCCCGGCGTGGAGCGCCCGTCGATTGCCGGGTTTTTTCCCACCCTAGAGGGCTCGTCCGTCGTTCTCGACATCGGGAGCAACGTCGATTGCAAACCGGACCATCTCCTGCAGTTTGCCCGGATGGGGAGCGTCTACGCGCGTCAGATCCTCAAAAACGAGGATCCGTCCGTCGGCCTGCTCAACATTGGGGAGGAGCCGGGCAAAGGGAATGAGCAGGTGAAGCAGGCCTACAAGCTGCTCCGGGACGCGGAGGACTTGAATTTTGCCGGCAATGTGGAGGGCAGCGACCTGCTCTTCTACGCCGCCGACATCATCATCTGCGACGGGTTCGTGGGCAACGCCCTCCTGAAGTTTGGCGAGAGCATGACGACGGTCCTCACGGAGATGACCGAACAGGAGATGGAGCGTCAGGGCCTCTCCTCCGACGAGCAGGGCCTCGTGATGGGCGTGTTCGACGAGGTGCGCAAGGGCTTCGATCCTGAGGACGAAGGCGGCGCCCCGCTTCTGGGTGTGAACGGGAACGTGCTCGTGGGGCACGGGCGGTCCTCCCCCGACGCCATCGCCCAGATGATTCACTCGGCCGCGACGCTCGCCTCCGAAGATGTCGTCCACGCCCTTGAGGCGGCCCTCGCTCCAAACGCCGCGTAGCCGGAGCACGCCCTCGCACTGATCGCATTTTCCACGATCCCTATGTCTTCCGCTTCGTCCGTCCAGGCCGCCATCACGTCCATGGGCCACTACCTCCCCGAGGAGCGGCTCACGAACGGGGATCTGGAAGAGATGGTGGAGACCAATGACGAGTGGATTCGAACCCGAACGGGCATCCGCGAGCGCCGCATTCTGGGCGACGACGGCAAAGCCACGGCCTTCATGGCCACGGAGGCCGCCCAGGAAGCCCTCGACAAACGCGGGATCGGACCGGAGGAGGTGGACCTCATCATCGTGGCCACAGTCACGCCCGATATGCTCTTTCCGGCCACTGCGTGTCTGGTGCAGGACAATCTCGGTGCCTCCAACGCGTGGGGATTCGACTTGTCGGCGGCCTGCAGCGGATTCATCTACGCCCTCACCACGGGCTCCCAGTTCATCGAGAGCGGCCAGGCGGACACGGTGCTCGTCATTGGGGCCGACAAGATGAGTTCGATCACCGACTACACGGACCGCACCACCTGCATCCTCTTTGGCGACGCGGCGGGGGCCGTAGTGCTGGAGGCCGACGAGGAGGCGGGGCTCCACGATGCCGTGCACCATGTGGACGGGGAGCACGGGGACCTGCTCTGCATGAAGGGGGGGGGCAGTCTCAACCCGCCGACCCACGAGACGGTGGACGCGCACATGCATTACCTTCATCAAGAGGGACGGCAGGTCTTTAAGTTTGCCGTGACGCGGATGGCGGACGTGTGCGAGGAGATTATGGACCGCAATGGCCTCGACGCCGAGGACGTGGATTACCTCGTGCCCCACCAGGCCAACCAGCGTATCATCGACGCGACGGCCAAGCGTATGGGCCTCTCATCCGAGCAGGTGATGATCAACATCGACCGCTACGGCAACACGACCGCCGCGACGATTCCGCTCTGCCTCTACGACTGGGAGCCGGAATTGGAGCGGGGGGACGACCTGGTGCTCACGGCCTTCGGCGGCGGATTTACCTGGGGCGCGGGGCACCTCACCTGGGCGTACGGCTGACAGTGGCGAGTGGCGAATTGTGAATGTCGAATTCATCACGCTCGGTTTTGCTCGCCGATCCCTACGCTCCTGAACTCGCACCTCGACGTTCGCAAATCGAAATTCGCAATTCGACATCGTCATGACGGCATTTCTCTTCCCCGGGCAAGGGTCACAGTCGGTCGGAATGGGCTACGAGCTCTACGAGCAGTATGACGTGGCCCGGGCGCGCTTCGAAATGGCCAACGAGATCCTGGAGGATGTGGATCTGCTCACGCTCATGTTCGGCCTGGAATCGAGCATCGACGATCCGGAGGAGGCGCTAAAACAAACGGAGGTCACGCAGCCGGCGCTTTATACCCACAGCCTCGCAGCCATGGCGGTGCTGGAGGCGAAAGGGGTGGAGCCCGACATGGTGGCGGGACACAGCCTCGGCGAATACAGCGCGTTGGCGGCCGCAGGGGCGCTCTCGTTCGAGGATGGGCTACGCGTGGTTCGTCGCCGCGGGGAGTTGATGAGCGAGGCGGGCGACCGTCGTCCCGGCAGCATGGCGGCCGTGCTGGGGGGCGACATCGCCGAGATCGAAGAGGTGTGCGAGGAGATTTCCGCGGAGGGCGACGGGGTGGTGCAGCCCGCCAACTACAACGCGCCGGGGCAAATCGTCATTTCGGGGGACGTGGAGGCCGTGGAGCGCGCGACCGGCGCCATCAGCGGGCGCGCCATGCCCCTTCCGGTGAGTGGGGCGTTCCACTCGCCGCTCATGGAGTATGCCCGCGAGGGGCTTGCCGAGGTACTGGACGCAGTCCCCATTCAGATGCCCCAATGCCCGGTGTACCCGAACGTGACGGCCGAGCCGACGACCGATCCCGACGAAATCCGCCGGCAGCTCAACGAGCAACTCCTCTCTCCGGTTCGCTGGGCACCCACGCTCCAGCGCATGCATGAGGACGGTGCCTCCCAGTTCGTAGAGGTGGGGGCGGGGCAGGTGCTGCAGGGCCTCGTGGGGCGTACCCTGGGAGACGATGTCGAGGCGATGGGGGCGGGGACCCCCGATGAAATTGCGGCACTGACGGGTCGATAGGTGGGGACGGCGACTGGGGCCGTTGGAGAGAGGAACTGCACGCCAGTTGTGCGAGTCCTATCCTGCACACGTTGCGGATTGCTCCTCTCTTCTCCCGACTCACATCTCTCCCCGTCCCATGCGTTCGAATTCCGGAGCCGCCTTTCATTCCCCAAGCGCTCTTCTCGGCGTCATCTTCGTGCTCCTGATGCCTCTGCTCGTCGTCGGCTGCGGCGGGGGCGACACCTACTCCGTCAATGAAGGGCAGATTGCCGAGCGGTTTCTCCCAACGGAGCGGAGCGTGGACCATCATCCAGATTCCGTGCGGGCCCTCACTATCACCGAGAAAGAAGGGAAAGTCCAGTACCAGCTCCAGAGAAACTATCAGTCGCTCGTCGAGAAATGGTCCTGCCGCTTCCAAAATGTAGGGCCCGGTCGCAACGTCCGGTCCCGAACCTACGCGACCTTCTGGAGCCTCGAGCTCTCCCTCGCGTCGCTCCAGCCGGAAATGGGCATCCAGTCGCTCCGGGCGGAGAAGGCCCGAGAACTGATGGAGAAGCGGCGGAAGGGGTATTTTGATACCATCCAGGTTGACGTGTACTGGTTCGTAGAGCGGAGGGGACAGAGTGGAATCATTTCCGGGCCCAGCGCCCGCACAGAACTCATCGTTGGGGACAACACATACCGTCCGCTTCGAACGGACCATGGACCTCTCCGGGAGGCGTACGTCAGCGGCGGGGGCACGATCTTGTACCGCCGAAACACGCTCCATTTTCCCCGCACCGTGGAGGAGACCGACATCCTGAAGGATGCATCGGGCATGCAGCTTGAAGTCCGCCGGACGGGTTCCAGCTCGAAAGAACAGTTTGCGTGGCGGTGGGAAACCGAACAGTCCGTGTAGTCGCTGGTCCCGCCCCGGAGCGTACGTGCTGCCACTGAGGTCCGTAGGATGGTGCGCACCCGTGTCGTAAGCTGTGATCCTCTGCCGTAGCGGCCGGGGAATTCGTCGCTGTATTCGTGAGGCTCTTGCCTTTCCGGACGGGATTCCCAATCTTCCTCCAGCGCTGCGCTCCCTCCATCGCCGTACGCATTCCTCCTCATGCAGACCGATTTTCGTGGATCCACCGTTCTCGTCACCGGAGGCACGCGCGGAATTGGCCGTGCCCTCGTGGACGCTTTCGCCGACGCGGGCGCCAACGTCGCCTTCACCTATCGTTCTTCCACCGACGCCGCCGAGGCGCTCGTCGATCAGCTCGAAGGGCGGGGCACCGAGGCGCTATCGCTGCAGGGTGACGTGGCCGACCTGGAGGCCGCGCAGGACCACGTCGATGCCGTGATGGACCGCTGGGGGTCGCTCGATGTGCTCGTTAACAATGCTGGTATCACGAGGGATGGGCTCCTGCTCCGCATGTCGGAGGAGAACTGGGACGATGTGATCGACACGAACCTCAAGGGCGTCTTCAACTTCTGTAAGGCGGCGTACATGCCCATGATGCGCCAGCAGCGCGGCGCCATCGTCAACATCTCCTCCGTGGTGGGCACCACCGGCAACGCCGGGCAAACGAACTACGCCGCGTCCAAAGCGGGCATCGTCGGCTTTTCGAAAAGCCTCGCCAAGGAGCTGGGCAGCCGCAACGTGACGGTGAACGTGGTGGCGCCGGGCTACGTGCAGACGGACATGACCGAGGAACTAGACGCGGACGCCCGCGAGTCCATCCTCGACGCCGTGCCGCTTGACCGCCTCGCCGACCCCGACGAAATCGCCAACGCGGTGCTCTTTCTAGCGTCCCCGGCGGCGGACTACATCACGGGCCACGTCCTGCACGTGAACGGCGGCCTCTCGATGTAGCGTCGGGCCCGCTCCCGGTCGTTTATCGAGTACGAAAACTGCGTCCTGGTGTCGTCGGCCTGGTCGCACCGTTCCGCGGCGGCGGACACTTGCTTCCCCGTGCTCTTACGCCCCATTCGATCTGGGTCCACCAAGGATTCACAGGATCGATTGGAGGGGCTTACTGTTATACTTCTGATGCCTTCGGATTCGATCTCGGCCGCGGCATCATACCACCATTTCGCCCCCCAGCGAAGGTCGAGGCACATTCCCGAAGGCATCCCTTACCGTCCTGACTGTCCCTGAAACTGAGCCGTTTGCCGCATGGCCCCCGAATTCTCAAAGAGCGCGTACACGAACGTTATCGACCTGACCTCCGAGGCGCAAAAAGAGCGCCGCCGCGACGAGGTGGGCGAAGAACTCCGCGAACCCGATCCCCCGCTCGACGAAGTCTACGTCGACGAGCTCTCCGGTGACATGGAGCAGGCCGTCCACGCCGCCGGCTGGACCGAACTGATGGATGTCCAGCGCAAGGCCATCCCCTACATCCTGGAGGGGCGCGATCTGATCGTCCAGTCGCAGACCGGATCGGGCAAGACCGGTGCCTTCCTGCTCCCGCTGTTCGACCTCGTGAATCCGGACAAGAAGGAGCAGCAGGTCCTCATCCTCACGCCCACCCGGGAGCTAGCCCGACAGATCCACGAGGAGTTTGAGAAGATGAAGATCGCCACGCCCCACACGAACCGCATGGAGGCCGTGCTCATCTACGGGGGCGTTGGCTACCAGCCCCAGATTGACGGTCTGAAGAAGGGGGCGCAGGTGGTCATTGGCACGCCCGGCCGCATCCTCGATCACATCAAGAAGGGCAACTTCGACGCCGGCACCCTCCGAATGCTGGTGCTCGACGAGGCCGACGAGATGCTCTCGATGGGCTTCTATCCGGACATGAAGGACATCGTCGAGCACGTGCCGGAAAACCGCGTCTCGTACATGTACAGCGCCACCATGCCGCCCAAGGTGCGGTCGGTGGCCCGCGAGTTCCTCGACGACCCGGGCTTCCTCTCGCTCAGCACCGACAAGGTGAGTGTGGAGGAGAATGAGTACCGTTACTACCTGGTGAACCCGATGGACAAGGATCGGCTCCTGGCAAAGCTTCTGGAACTGGAGGAGCCGGAGTCGGCCCTCATCTTCGCCAACACGAAGCGGGAGGTGAGCTACCTCAACAAGTTCCTCGGCAACAAGGGGTACGACATTGATGAGATGTCCGGCGACCTCTCGCAGCGCAAGCGCGAGGAGGCGCTCGACCGGCTGCGGGAGGGCAACCTCCGGCTGCTCGTGGCAACGGACGTGGCGGCGCGCGGCATCGACGTGTCCGATCTGAGCCACGTCTTTATCTACGACGTGCCGCAGGACCACGAGTACATCATTCACCGGTCCGGCCGCACGGCGCGGGCCGGCGAGGAAGGCACGACGATCGTCCTCTCCACCCACGAGGACGAGTTTGAGCTCAAGCGGATGGCTAACACATACGACATTGAGCTGGAGCGGGCAGAGCTCCCCGAAGATCCGCACAGCGAGGCCCGCGATCTACTGGAGGATCGCTACGCCGAGACCGACTCGTCCCCCAACGGCGTGGAGCAGAGCGTCGAGGACTTTGTCCCGCTCGTGCAGGAGCTCTCCGAGGACCGTCCGGAGCTGCTCGCGTCCGTTGTACGAGAGCTCTACGCCCGGGCGAAGCAGGAAGAGGAATCCGACTGATGCGTAACGAGTGATGCGTGAGCGTCTTTATCGACCACGATTCCGTATCCTCTCGCGTTTCACGCCTCACGCATCAGTCCCCAAGACCCGTTCCGTCTGCCGGTACGCGATGAGCCCGCTCGCTGCGAAGATGACAGCGTAGATGCCAAGGGGGGTTTGGGTCTGCGCGACGGCCTGGTAGGCGAGGGCCGAGACCCCGGCGGCCACCCCGCCGGCGACGAGGAAGACAATGACGTGGAGGAGCCATCGACCGAACGCCTGGCCGGGCGAGAGCGATTGGTCGGACATTGGACACGTTCGTTGGTCGGGAAGGATCGAGGGGCGTGAACCTACCAGGACGGGGAGATAAGGGCAAACGGTCGTCGTGCGCGAGAGAAGGGGAGCGTGGGGGAGTGTGAAGAGGCGGTGCTGCCGAACTGTCCCTCATTTCTCTATGGTCGCGTTACAAGATCGTCATCCTGGGTTTAAGCGTACATGGGGGTCGATTTTGCTATACTATAAGCAGACGTGTTAACCAAAATTGCGCTCTCAGCACGGGGCGCTTTTTCTATTTTGGGTTGGGATTCCCCTTCTTCCGACCCTGGTGATCTCAACGCGCCCTTTTCGGCCGCCAGTCGAATGGCCTCTATCAGGTCGATTTTCCCCCTCTCACGGCCTCTGGACGGCGTTTTTGGTCCTCAACAGTGCGCGGACCGATGATTTGGAGGCGTGTCAGCGTCGACCTGAGTGGGTTGCCCCCTTGCAACGGGCCACGAGTTCGCTCTGAACGGGTCCGAATGCACCGCCCTTTTCCGGATTCTGAGCATTTCCATTCTCAGGGGTGCACTCCTCCGGAGGATTACGAAGGACCGCTGATTTCTCGTTTCCCGCTGCGTGCAAGCCTTTTTCAGTTCTGCGCCGCCGGGCGCCGAGACGAACTCGACACCACCGGGGGCGGCTGGTATCGCCACTGCGCGTCCAGCGACCACCGTCC
>Ga0207797_1000500_pt1 | contig 30231 bp, 16 predicted proteins | sample PRCRCaboRojoPR_6_FD_187275 | JGI IMG/M metagenome (GOLD analysis project Ga0207797, IMG submission 187275) | Marine sediment microbial community from Cabo Rojo, Puerto Rico - PR CR 10% Liquid 1 (SPAdes) | ecosystem: Environmental > Aquatic > Marine > Coastal > Sediment | place: Cabo Rojo, Puerto... | reverse complement strand
CTGAATCGTCGGCGTCGTCAGCGTCGTCTGAATCGTCGGCGTCGTCAGCGTCGTCGGCGTCCTCGCCGTCGTCGGAGTCGTCGGAATCGTCGGAATCGTCGGAGTCGCCGTCGTCTGAATCGTCAGCGTCGTCGGTCACCTCTGTGGCCCCGTCGTCCGACGCGACATCGCCGGCCAGGGCGACGACCTCGTCCGTGGACAGTTCGCTCACGACGGCGTGCGTGACCGTCCCGTCGTCCTCACCCTCGACCGTCCAGAACACGACGGTCCGGTCGCGGACGGTCGCGGCGGTCGCCTCCCGGCCGTCGACCGTGACGGCGGTCCCGTTCAGCCGGTCGTACGGGAGGTCGTCGGCGTCGGTGGTCACGAGCGAGACCGTCGCGGTGTCGTTCGTGTACGACTGGGCGACCGTCGCGTCGCCCCGGTAGGTCGTCACCGCCGCCGTCTCGAAGGCGAAGCCGTCGGCCTCGAGTCGCGGGAGGTCGAGGTCGGTCGCGTCCTGGACGGCCGCGTACGAGTCGTACCGGTCGACGTCGTAGACGCCGCCGTCTGTCGTCGGCGGCCGGAACGTCGACTCGTGGATCGAGACGTTGAACGCCTGGTCGTCGTAGCGGACGTCCGTCTCGTTCGTGCCGTCCGTCAGGCGGAGCCTGAGGAGCCGCGAGTCGTCGGTCGCGACCCAGGCCGTCCCGCGCACGTCGTAGCTCTCGTTGACGGGCTCTAAGGCGACGACGTACGCCTCGGTGCCGTCGATCGTCTCGATCCCCGTCCGCGTCGCCGTGACGTTGTCCGTCCAGTCCCAGTCCGTCGGCGTGGCGGTCGCACCGGCGGCCGCGTTCTCGTCGCCGCCCGTCTCACCGCCGTCGCCGTCGTCGCCGTGACCGGCCGACGCCGACCAGTTGGCGACCGCGGCCTCACACGCGTCCTGCCAGCTCGTGTACGTCCCGTTCGTCCGCTCGGCGATCCACGCCGACGCGTTCCAGTCGCGGTCCTCGGAGTCGGCGTCGGCGTCGGCGTCGTCGCCGAGCCCGACCGACCCGTTGGCGGCCGCGAGCGTGGCGGCGTCGGGCGGCGCACAGACCGCACTGGCGTTCGGGTCGGTGGCGTCGGCCGTACGGACGAAGCCGTACTCGGGGACCGCGACCCACGCGACGGTCCCGTTCGTCCCCGCCGCCAGCGTCGTCCCGTCGGCGGTGACCGCCACGCGCGAGGCGTTCGGCTCGGCGGCCGCGAACGCCACCTCTGCCGAGCGGGTCGCGGTCCCGTTCGAGACGGTGACGTTCGCCCGGCCGGTCACCGTCTCGGCGTGGGCGTATCGCGCGTGTGCCTGCTCCACGATCGCCTCGCCGGAGGGGCCGTCGGCGGCCGACTGCGCGAAGGCAGCGCCCGCGACGACCGCGCCCGCGACGGCGACGAGTGCGAGGACGACGGCCGGGGAGACGCTCCCGATCCCGTCGTCCCCCGTACTGCGCCGGGTGTCGTCTGACATCGAACGCGCGTTGGGGCTGGACGTTCATATACGGTCGGACGTGTCAGATCGACGCACGAGCGCGACCGCCCGGGGTCGGGTGGCGACGCCCCCAGGCGTTCCGGCCGGGCGTGTACCGAGGGACGTCGGGCGTCCGGCCGGGCGTGTACCGAGGGACGTCGGGCGTCCGGCCGGGCGTGTACCGAGCGACGTGGCGCGGCAAGCTTCATGCACGTCAGTCCGCTAGACGCGGCCAGTGTACACGAGCGACGAGCCGACGAGGGACGGCCGGGCGTCGGCTGACGCGGACGTGGAGCCGACGGACGACGCGGCCACCGACCCGCCGACCGGCGCGCACGGCGACCCGGATGCCACTCGGGCGGCCACCACTCGGGACGGCGACGGCAAGGGCGACGGCGGCGCCGCCGACGGCGACGCGGATCCGGTCGTCGCGGTGCGCGACGTCCGGAAGACGTACGACCTCGGCGGGACGGTCGAGGCGCTGGCCGGCGTCTCCCTGACGCTCCCGGCGGGCTCGTACACCGCGGTGATGGGCCCGAGCGGGTCGGGGAAGTCGACCCTCTTGAACCTCGTGGGTGCGCTCGACACGCCGACGTCTGGCACCGTCGAGGTCGCCGGCCGGGACGTCGCCGCGGTCGAGGAGGCCGACCGGGCGGCGCTGCGCGGCACCGAGATCGGGTTCGTCTTCCAGACGTTCAACCTGATGCCGCGGCTCGACGCCGTCGAGAACGTCGCGCTCCCGCTGGTGTTCGCCGGCTGGGACCGCGACCGGCGCCGGGAGCGCGCCCGCGACCTGCTGGACCGCGTCGGCCTCGGCGAGCGGTACGACCACCGCCCGACGGAGCTGTCCGGCGGGCAGCGCCAGCGGGTCTCCATCGCCCGCGCGCTCGCCCCCGACCCGGCGGTGATCCTCGCCGACGAGCCGACCGGCAACGTCGACACCGGGACCGGCGCGGGGATCATGCGGCTGCTGGCGGACGTCAACGACCGCGGGACGACGGTCCTCCTGGTCTCCCACTCGCGCCGGATCGCCGGGCACGCCGACCGGATCGTCCACCTGCGCGACGGCCTCGTCGAGTCGATCGAGTCGATCGAGTCGGGCGAGTCGGGCGACGGCTCGGCCGGGGACGCGGCGGCCGACACGAGCGGGGCCACGTCGGACGATCCGACTCGCGGCACGGCGGCCGGCGAGTCCGACGAGCCCGCAGCCGGAGGGGGCGACGCGTAGATGGAGCCCCGCGAGACGCTCCGGATCGCGACGCGGTCGGTCCGGTCGCACAAGCTCCGGTCGACGCTGACGGTGCTGGGGGTCGTGATCGGGATCGCGTCGGTCGTGACCGTCGCCACCTTCGGTGCGAGCGTGCAGGCCGACGTCGTCTCGGAGGTGGAGTCGTCGAGCGCGAACAACGTCTACCTGCTGGCGACGCCCGACGCGGACGGGGACGGCGACGGGCCGGGCGGCTTCTCGGGGGCGCTCCAGCCCGTCTTCACGACGCGCGACGTCGAGCAGCTCCGGGCCATCGAGGGCGTCCAGCGCGTGCTCCCGCGGGGGAACGTCCCGGTCTCGTCGCTGTCGTACCGGGACGACACGGTCGCCCGGACGCAGGTCACGGCGACGACGCCGGGCGCAATCTCCGCGGACGCGGTCGTCGAGGGGCGGGCGTTCCGCGCCGGGGCGAACGAGGTGGTCGTCAACGAGGCGGCGCTCCGGGCGTTCGAGGCGAACCTCTCGGTGGGCGACGAGCTGACGATCACCCGCGGGAGCGGCGAGGCGACGACGGTCGAGGTAGTCGGCGTCGTCTCGCGGACGGCCGGCCAGCTCCCCTTCGCGGGCTTCTCGGGGCAGCCACGCTTCTTCCTCCCGGTCGACCCGTTCTACCGGACGGCCGTCGAGAGCCCCGCGCTCGGGGTGAACCAGGCCGCCTACCCGCAGCTGACCGTCGTCGCGGACCCCGCCCGGGTCGCCAGCACCAAGGACCGCGTCCGGACGTACCTCGAGACCGGGTCGGACGCCGCGGAGCTGAAGCCGTCGTCGTTCGCGCTGACCGCACAGACCAGCGGCGACTTCGTCGACCGGATCGAGGAGATCATCACCCGAATCACCCGGTTCGTGACCGGGATCGCCGTGATCTCGCTGATCGTCGGCGCCGTCGGCATCGCGAACATCATGCTCGTCTCGGTCACCGAACGGACCCGCGAGATCGGGATCATGAAGGCCGTCGGCGCGCGCAACCGCGACGTTATCCAGCTGTTCCTGGCCGAAGCGGGCCTGCTGGGCGTCCTCGGGGCGATCGCTGGGCTCCCGATCGGGATCGCGGCCGCCTACGGCGCGACGATCTACGCCGAGGTGGGCTTTACCCCCGCGCCGACCTGGTTCGCCATCGCGGTCGGCGTGGGCGTGCTCGTCGGGCTCGTCGCCGGGCTCTACCCCGCCTGGCGCGCGGCGCGCGTGGACCCGATCGACGCGCTGCGGTACGAGTGATACGAGTGACGGCCGGCGCTCTCCCCGCCGGGGGATCGAGTCCCCGATCCGGACGGCCCGAGTGCCGCCCCCAAGACATTTGCCCGACCGGCCGTCCACACCCTACATGGTCCGCCGCCCAGCCCTCCCCCTCCAGGGCCAGCCGTCGAGCGCCGCCGGCGCTCCAGGTTGGCAGACCGACGACGCCGATCGTCCGACCCCCGGCTCGACCCCCGCACCGGTCGACGTCCCCCTCCCCGACGCCGACGGCGTCGAGCCGTTCGTCCCGCCGACGCCCGCCGACGGGCCCGGTCGGGCCGAGCCCGAGCCGTACCCTCCCCTCCCGACCGCAGACGGCGCCGCGGCGGCGTACGCCGCGGCCCTCGCGTTCGAGGAGGCGCTCGTCCACGACGCCGTCCTCGCGGCGGCACCGTGGGGCGCCGGCGACGAACTCCGCGTCGGCGCGACGAACCTCCGCGTCGACACCGACCGGACCGGCGTCCGGCCGCTGGCCGACGGCGCGGTCGTCCGGACGGCCTACCACGGGACGCTCGGCTACGACCTCGCCACCGCCGCGACGACCGTCGGGGCCGCGTCCCGGCTCCCGTCGCTCCCGTTCGAGGTCCGCGCCGACTACCGCGTGACTGACGGGGGCGTCGTCCGCGTCGACCGGTCGCCCGGCGACCTGCCGTGTGAACTCCCGGACGGTCCGGTCGCGATCCGACGGCCGGTCGACGGGGACTGCCGACCGTAACTCGACTGCGTCGACCGGCCGGAGCCGTCGATCGACCGCGAGCACCGGTCCCCGGGGTCAGCCTTCGTCGCCGACGAGTTCGTACGCCCCGAAGTCGTCGACGGTGCCGACGGGCGGCGCGCCGACGGCGAGCCGGACGTCCGTCTCGTCCGTCCGGTTGCACAGGTCCCGGACCGTCTCCGGGTGGACGCGGACGACCCCACCGGCACGTCGTGGACGTCGCCCTCGATCGCGATCTGTCCGTCCGTCCGTGCGACGAACACCTCCTCCTGGCCGTCGTGCGTGTGCGGCGTGGTCACCTCCCACGGCTCGACGGTCGCCTGGGTCGCTCGTAGCTCGGTGCAGCCGAGCGGCTCGGTCAGTTTCCGGACGGCCGTCTCGCAGGTGACGAACTGCTCGGCCGGTACCTCCTGTGGCGCGACGATGCTGTCGCCGCCATCGTGGCCGATCGATCGGTGCCGCCGACGTTCGGTCTCGTGGTCGCTCCCGTCGCCCGGGCCCGGTCGTCGGGCCGGTCCCGCCTACCAGGGTTCGCTCTTGAGGTCGAGCAGGTACGCCCCGACGTTCGTCACCACGTGCAACAGCGGCGTCGTGAGGAGGACGACGACGACCTCGCCGGGACCGAAGGCGCCGAGGAACCAGTCCGGGTCGACGACGGCCGAGCAGACGAGCGCCCCGACGACGAAGTCGAGCTGGTCTAACAGCGGAACCGGGGCGCCCCGTTCGGTCCCCAGCCGGCGCTTGACGAACGAGCCGGCGATGTCGCCGAGCATCGCGCCGCCGGCCAGCGCGACCGCGACGGCCAGCGGGAACGTCGCGAGCGGGACGCCCGCGACCGCGGCGACGACGCCCTGGATCGCGTTGAGCGCGAGCGCGAGCGCCGTGCCCGCGAGCGTGCCCGCGAGCGTCCCGCGCCAGGTCTTGCCGTCGCCCAGCAGCCGCCGGCCGTGCAGGGTGCGTCCCCCGTCGATGGGTGCACCCCCACCGGCCAGCACCGCGGCGTTGTTCGGGACGTACGCCGGCAGGATCGCCCACAGCGCGCCGACGACCGTCGCGTAGACCATACCCGGGGTCCGACGGGGCGACATTAATCCCCGGCGATTCGCGCCGGCCGGCCGACGGCGCCGTGGTCCGTCCGATCGGTGCGGCCCGACCGTCCCCGCCGCTGCCCCGTCGTCCTGCCTGTCGACACCCCGTCAGGGCCCTCGGCCCTCGGCTCTCGGGGTAGTCTCACCGTTCGGGAACCAGCCTCGCAGGCTATCGCCACCGGGCGCCTCCCTCCACGTGGAGGAATCCACGATGAACGGAGCGAGAACCGGGGACACACACGGGCGCGGGCGACCGATGGCGATCGATCGGTTCCTGCCGACGTTCGACGTCACGCAGATCCGCAACGCCGTGGTCGACGCCACGCCCGAGGAGACGTACGACGCGGTGCGCCACGTCGACCTGGTGCGGATCGGCGCCGTGCCGTGGCTCCTCGGGGAGTTGCGGTACCTCCCGGCGCGGATCCTCGCGCTGTGGCGCGGCACGGAGCCGCCGGAGACGCCCGACTCGCTCACCTTCGACGACCTCACGGACGAGAGCCCCTACGTCGTCCTGGACGAGCGCCCCGGCGAGGAGTTCGTGCTCGGTGCCGTCGGCACGTTCTGGCAGCCCGAGATCGAGTGGGCCGAGGTCGACGCCGCGGAGTTCGCGACGTTCGACCGGCCGGGGTACGCGAAGTTGGTGATCGGCGTCTCCGTGCGCCCCTACGGGACCGACCGGACGCTCGTCACCTACGAGGCGCGGACCGCGACGACAGACGGGGCGTCCCGTCGCCGCTTCCGCCGCTACTGGACGCTCGTCGGCCCGTTCGCCGGCTACCTGATGGGCCGCGTACTCGAGACGGCCAGGACGGAGGTCGAACGGGGACGGCGGATCCCCGTCGAGTGAGACCCGTCTCCCGGTGAGGACGTTCGAGTCCCCACCGTCCCGTCGCCACGCACGACGCCGTCGCGCCGCGTCGTTCTCCGGCACCGCGTTCCCGTACCCCAACCAACTTCACCGACCCCCGTGCCGCCCGGCGTGGACAGGCGTTCGCGCGAACGGTCACGACGTGCTCCAGTCCCGACGTACTCGGCTCCCGGCGGCCACGAGCGACCGCGGGACCGCCCGCCCACACCCCGTCCCGGGTCCCCGACCCGACGCCCACGCGGGCCAACACTCAAGCACGGCGGCCGGTTACTCTCGGCGATGCTCCCGCCAGTCGCCACGCGGTTCGTGGCCGGCGAGTCGGCGCCGGTCGCGATCGACCACGCCCGGCGGTTGAACGCCGCGGGGATCGGGGCGATCCTGAACCTGCTCGGCGAGCACTACGACGACCGCGCCCCGGCGGACGACGACGCGGCCGCCTACCGCCAACTCCTCGCGGACCTGGGTGATTCGGGACTGGACGCCTGCGTCTCGGTGAAGCCCTCGCAGATCGGGCTCCCGGTCGACGAGTCGGTGTTCCGGGAGAACCTCCGGTCGATCGTCGCCGCGGGCGACGACCACGATCGGTTCGTCTGGGTCGACATGGAGGGCTCGGCGACGACGGACGCGACGCTCGACGCGTTCGTCGACGTCGCCCGCGAGTTCGACGGCGGGGTGGGCGTCTGCGTCCAGGCGAACCTCCGGCGCACCCGCGAGGACCTCGCCCGGCTGGCTGACGTCCCCGGGAAGGTCCGGCTGGTGAAGGGCGCCTACGACGAACCCGCGTCGATCGCCTACACGGACCGCGAGGCGGTCGACGAGGCGTACCGCGAGGACCTGCGGTTCTGCTTCCGGGCGTACGACGGCGGGATCGCCGTGGGGAGCCACGACCCCGAGATGATCGACCTGGCGACCGACCTCCACGACCGGTACGGGACGCCATTCGAGATCCAGATGCTGATGGGCGTCCGCGAGGACGCACAGCGCGAACTGGCCGCCGCGGGGTACGACGTCATGCAGTACGCCCCGTTCGGGTCGAAGTGGTTCTCGTACTTCTCCCGTCGGGTGCGCGAGCGCCGGGAGAACCTCGCGTTCGCGCTGCGGGCGATCGCCGGCCGGGGGTGAGTCGGCCGGGGGTGAGCCGGCCGCCGTGCCGAAAGAATCAATCGGCTGTGTCCACTGACACGCATGTGAGACGCGACATCCCGCAACCGCCCGATGCCGGGGTGCTGAACGGCCTCCGCTTCGGGACGGACCCGCTCCGGTTCCTCGACGCCGTACAGGCTCGCTACCCGGACGCCGTGGAAGTGCCGATCCCCGGTCGACCGCCACTGGTCGTCGTGACGAACCCCGACCTCGTCCACGACGCGCTCGGCCGGCCCGAAGCGTTCGGACGCATCTCGGGCGACGGCCTCGGACTGCCGGCCGACAACGGGCTCGTACAGAGCGAGGGCGACCTCTGGCGCCAGCAGCGGTCGATCATGCTGCCCGCGTTCGTCGGGCAACAGGTCGTCGCGTACGGGGACACGGCGGGCCAGCGGAGCGTCGTGCTGGGCGACCGGCTCGGCCGAGCGGCGGCCGACGGCCGGACGGTCGACCTCCACCGGGAGATGACGACGCTGACGATCCGGGTCGCCTCGGAGATCCTGCTCGGCGAGGACGTCGGCCGGGAGCGAGCGGCGACGTTCCACGAGTGGATGCAGGTCGCGACCGACGAACTCGCCATCTCGCCGTCGGGGATCGCCCCCGACTGGCTGCCGCTCCCGAACTCCACGGAGTACGAGGCGGCGGCCGGGGAGATGCAGGCGATGGCCGAGGAGGTCATCGACAGGCGACGGGCGACCCTGGCCGACGGCGGCGAGCCCGGGGCGGACATGCTCTCGCTGCTGCTCTCGGCCGAGGACGATCCGACGGTGGAGTACCCGCCGAACCAGATCCGCGACGAGGTCCTGACGTTCCTGATCGCCGGCCACGAGACGACGGCGCTCTCGCTGACCTACACCCTGTCCCTCCTCTCGGCCCACCCGGAGGTTCGCCAGCGGGTCCGCGAGGAGGCGCGATCCGTGCTCGGCGACGCGACGCCGCGGTACGAGCACGCCGACGACCTCCCCTACACGACTCGCGTCTTCCGGGAGGCGCTCCGGCTCTACCCCGCCGCGTGGGCGGTGTTCCGGGAAGCGAACGCCGAGGTCAGGCTCGGCGACTACCGCGTGAAGGACGGCTCGGCGATGATCTTCCCGCAGTACTCGATCCACCGCGACGGTCGGTACTTCGCGGCGCCCGAGACGTTCGATCCCGACCGGTGGGAGCGGCGCGACCCCGACGCCGTCGACGCCTACTTCCCGTTCGGGAGCGGTCCCCACGCCTGTATCGGCCGGCAGTTCGCACTCACCGGCGCCACCCTGACGACGGCGAGCCTGATCCGCGACCTCGACGTCCGCGTCGACGAGGGCGCGCTCGACGACCTCCAGGCGACGATCACCCTCAGGCCCCGCGACGAGGTGAACGCGACCGTCGAGCGGGCCGAGTAGCCGGATCGCGGGCGGTATCGCCGCCGTCCTCCGCGATCGCACGACGGACCGGGAGCGACACCGGAGGCACCGGGACGACCGACGCGGCCCGCCGGGACGGCCGAACCCGAAGTGTCCAACTTAAAGACCCCCGGCGCCTACGGTCCGGCAACCGCATGTCCTCCTGGAAGCGGGACGCCGCCAGCGGGCTCGTCGTCATCGTCCCCCTGCTCGTCATCGCGTTCGTGTTGAGCTGGGTGTACGCTCGGATCAGCGGCCTGCCGTTCGTCCGGGACATCACGGTGGAGACCACGCCGATCCCGCAGGCGTACGCCCAGCTGATCCCGGTCGTCCGGGTGCTGCTCACGCTGCTCGTCTTCGTGCTGCTCGTGCTCTCCGTCGGCTACCTGATGCGGACGACCGCCGGTCGGCTCGTCGAGCGGGTGATCGACGGCTTCTTCAACCGCCTGCCGGGCCTGCGGGTGCTCTACAACGCCTCGAAGCTCGCCGTCGAGACCGCGCTGACGGGCACCGAGGAGCTCCAGAAGCCGGTCCGGGTCGAGCCCATCTCCGGCATCCGGCTGACGGGGTTCAACACCGGGAAGACGACCGACGACGGCCGGAAGGTGGTGTTCGTCCCGACGGCCCCGAACATCACGACCGGGTTCATCATCGAGGTGGAGGACGACCGGGTGATCGAGACCGACGAGCGCGTCGAGGAGGCGCTCACCCGCATCCTCTCGGCCGGCTTCGCCGACGAGGACACCGGCATCGAGATCGCCGTCGAGGACGAGGTCGCCGAGACGAACGCGGACGACTGACGGGCCACCGGGCGCTCGGCGGTCCGGACGGCCCGGCCCCGCATCCCGGGACCTGCTGACCTCCGCCGGACTCCGCCGGACCCCGCCGGCGGAACCCCTAGACGTCCACGTAGGTGAACCAGTCGTCGTGGGCGTCGGTGCGGCGCTCGACGAGGTCGAAGAAGGCGCTCTGGATCTCCTCGGTCACCGGGCCGCGCGAGCCGGTCCCGACCTCGACGTTGTCGACGCGGCTGATCGGCGTCACCTCGGCGGCCGTCCCCGTGAAGAACAGCTCGTCGGCGGTGTTGAGCTCGCCCCGCGAGATGACCGCGTCGTCGTGGACGGTGTAGCCCAGGTCGCGGGCCACCTGGATCACCGACTGCCGGGTGATCCCGTCGAGGATGGACTGCGAGAGGCCCGGCGTGTAGATCTCGCCGTCCCGCACCAGGAAGACGTTCTCGCCGGGGCCCTCGGCGACCTGGCCCTCCTTGTTGAGGACGATCGCCTCGCGGAAGCCGTTCCGCCGGGCCTCCTCGCCGGCCAGCAGGGAGTTGACGTAGAGGCCGGTCGTCTTGGCGTTCGTCGGGATCTGGCTCGAGGCGTGCTTGCGCCACGACGACACCTTCACCGCGATGCCGTTCTCTAGGGCGTCCTCGCCGAGGTAGGCGCCCCACGGCCAGCAGGCGATCGCCACCCGGACCGGGCAGTCGCCCGGCGAGACGCCCAGCTGGTGGTAGCCGTAGAAGGCGATCGGGCGGATGTAACACGACCGCAGCTCCTGGCGGCGGATCAGCTCCAGCGTCGCCGCCGTCAGCTCCTCGCGGTCGTACGGCAGCTCCATGTCGTACGGCTTGCCCGACTGGTAGAACCGATCGAGGTGGTCCTCCCACCGGAAGATCGCCGGCCCACGCTCCTCCGTGTCGTAACACCGCACGCCCTCGAAGATCCCCGTCCCGTAGTGGAGCCCGTGCGAGAGCACGTGGATCTGGGCGTCCTCCCAGTCGACGTACTCGCCGTCCATCCAGATAGTGTCGACGTCCATCTCGTCGAATCCGGCCATACTCCCACCTCCTCCGCTCGGTTCTTAACAATTGTCGTACCGCGCGAACGCGTGTCGGGGCCGCCGGCGGGCCACCGACCCTATCAGTCGTCGGCCTCGACCGGCTCCGGCCGCGGGATCGTCACGTCGGGGAGCCCGGCCTCGATCTCCTCGCGCCGGTCCTCGAACCGGCCGGGGAGCACGAGCCGCCCGCCGAGCTCATCGAGCGGTTCGTCGCTGGTGTAGCCCGGGCCGCTCGTGGCGAGTTCGAACAGCACGCCCCCGAACTCGCGGACGTAGACCGAGCGGAACCAGTGGCGGTCGATCTGCCGGGTCGGACGCAGTCCCTTCGACCGGACGGCCCGCCGCATCGCCTCCTGGTCCTCGTCGGTCGGCGTCTGGAAGGCGACGTGGTGGACCGTGCCGTGGCCCTGTCGGCCGCTCTCGACGGTCGGGAGCACGTCGACGTATCTGCCGACGGGCCCGGTCGCGGCGAAGCGGGTCCGCTCGTCGCCCGGGGTGTCGCCCGGCGACTGCTCGGTGCCGACCTCCTCGAAGCCCATCGTCCGGAGCAGGTCCATCGTGGGCTCGGGGTCCGCCAGCCAGAGCGTCACCGAGTGGAACCCGCGGATGGCGGCGTCCTCGGGAACGAACGCCGTCCACGGGACCGTGGGGTCGTCCTCGGGGACGTCGACCGCGACCAGTTCGACCGGCAGGCCGTCCGGGTCGCGGAACGGGAGGACGGTCTCCCCGAACCGCTCCACCGGGTCGTCGTAGTCGACGTCGTGCCGGTCGAACCGGTCTTCCCAGTAGTCGAGGCTCCCCTCGGGGACGCGGAACGCCGTCCGGGAGACCTGTCCGGAGCCGACCTTCCCCTGCGGGAGGTCCCCCCACGGGAAGAACGTCATGCTCGTCCCGGGAGTCCCCTCCGCGTCCGCGAAGAAGAAGTGGTACGTGCCGGGGTCGTCCTGGTTGATCGACCGCTTGACCAGCCGGAGGCCGAGCGTCTCGACCCAGAACTCCAGGTTCCGCTGCGGGTCGCTCGCGATGCACGTCACGTGGTGGATGCCCGGCGTCGGCGTGAGATCTGCCATTGGCCCCCGTAGGGTCCGCACCGACTTGAACTCCAGCGGACACGGGTGTTACCGGGTTCCCACCGCGTCGCCACCGCCGGGGGACGCGAGCGCGGGGGGTCGTCGCGCCTCCTCGTCCAGCGCGTTCCGGACGCCGGCTACGCCGCGTCGCCGACCGAGTTCCAGATGTCGCCGTGGATCCGCCACGCCCCGTCTTCCCGCCGCCAGAGTTCGATGAACTTCACCCGGTCGACCGTCGTCCCGTCGTCGTCGCCGAGCGTGGCGCGCCCGACGCGGCTGGCCGTCTCCGCCTGTACGTCCACCTCCACCGTCTCGATGTCGACGGACGTGATCCCCGCGTCGTGCACCCCCGTCCAGAACTCGACGACCTCGCCCCGCCCCGTGACGAACCCGCTGTCCGGTGGCATCACCCGCGCCTCGCGCGTGTAGAGGTCCCCGATCCGGTCGGCGTCGCCGCTGCTCAGAACGCTCCCTACCTCGTCGAGTCGCTGTCGTATCTCGCTCGTCTCTGTGGCCATCTGCTCCTCCCGTCGCGGCGCGTCGCTCGACCCGTCCCGTCCCCCACCTGGTCCCGCAGCGAGCGCTGCGCGTCCGTACGACGCCCACCGTGTTAACTGCTACCAGGGATCATCGGCGGCCGGAACGACCGCTCTCCGTCGATCGGCTCGCCGACTCCCCCGTCGACCGACTCGCTCCGTCACTCGGCGGCCGACGTCCGCGAGGCCGTCGGCGGGACCAGTTTCATCCCCCTGCCCGCGAACCTCCACACATGCCACGCCGGACGGTCCTCGTGACGGGGGCGACGGGGCGCGTCGGCCCGGTCGTCGTCGAGCAACTGAACGGGCACGGCTACCGCACGGTCGGCGTCAGCCGGCGCGGTGCGGGCGAGGACCACCCCGCGGATCGGGTGCTCCGGGCGGACTGTACCGACCCTGGCGACGTCTACGGCGCCCTGGCGGCCGCCGAGCCCGACGCGGTCGTCCACCTCGGGACGCTCTCGACGCCGCGCCACGACCCCGGCCACGTCGTCTTCGAGAGTCAGGTCCGGTCGACGTACCTGGTCGGGGAGGCGGCCGCGTCGCTGGGGGTCGACCGCGTCGTCGTCGCCTCCAGCCTGGCCGCCCTGGGGACGACGTTCCAGCCCGAGCCCGTCCGCGTCGCGTCGCTCCCGGTCGACGAGTCCCACCCGCTGACGGCCCACGACCCCTACGGGCTGGGCAAGCGGGCCGCCGAAACCGCCGCGGACGGGCTCGCCCGCCGCCCCGACGGCCCCGACGTGGTCTCGCTGCGCTTCCCGACGCTGTTCGACGACGAGCGCCTGACGACCGTCCTCAGGGGGACCGACCGGACGCTCGACGGGCTCCGCGAGGCCGGGCTCTTCGAGGTGGCGCGGGACACGCTGTTCGCCTGGCTCCACGTCGACGACGCCGCCGCGGCCGTCCGCCGGGCGATCGAGGCCGACGTGACCGGTCACGAGCCCCTCTGGCTGTCGGCGGCCGACACGACCGTCGACGAGCCCAGTGCCGACCTCGCGGCCGAGGTCTTCCCGGAGGCCGAGGTCCGCGGGCCGCTGGCCGGGCGCGAGTCGCTGCTGGACGCCTCGCGGGCGCGGGCGCTGCTCGACTGGACGCCGTCGGTGCGGCGGGTGACAGAGGAGGGGGACTGAGGGACCGTCGGGGCGGTCCGCTCGTCGGAGCGTGGCCGTCGGGACGCGCCGCTCGTGGCAGTCGCTCGGACGCCGGTGGCCCGGAGGGAGAACCGCGTCCACCCGTCGTTCGACGACCGCCGCTCGACGCGCGTCGCGCGTGGCGTCGCTACTCGACGTCGATCGGCGCCGAGTCGTCGGCGGGGTCGAACGTCACCTGGAGCACGCCGTTGTTGAACGTCGCACGCGCGGAGTGCTCGTCGACCCGGATCGGGAGGCGCACGCGCTCGTCGTACTCCCGGCGGTCGTTCGCGGCACTGATCGTCAACAGCTCGCCGTCACACTTCAGGTCGATCGCGTCCTTCCCGATCCCGGGGAGGTCGGCGACGACGCGAACGCCCTCCTCGTCGCGGTAGACGTCGACGTGCGTCTCCGAGCTGAACCCCGCGTCGCCACCGGTCATGTCGTTCATCATCCGTTCGATCTCGTCGAAGAGGTTCCCGAACGGATCGTCCCGGTCGTCCCTGTCCATGGTGAACGGAAGGCACGTTCGCGTCAAAAGCCTTCTGACCGTTCCGCGCTGATCCGGTGTGTTGAGGGTTCGAGCCGGCCGTTGCTGGTCCCTCGTCGGGCGACGATCCGGACGACGACGTCGGCCGGTCGCGGCCGCCCGTGTCGGCTGGCGGCGCCGGCCCGACCCGCCCGACCCGCCGCGCGCTCACTCGCCGGCGGCGAGCGCGTCGTCGACGTCGGCGGCGAGTCGCCGCTCGGCGACGACCCCCGTCCGGCGGGCGACGACGGTTCCGTCGGCCGCGAGGACGACCGCCGTCGGGATGGTGGCGGCCCCGTACCGCCGCCCGGCACGCATACCGGGGTCGGTCACGACCGGCCAGGTGCCGCCGTGGCGGTCCCAGAAGGCCCGGACGGCGGCCTCGTCGCGCTCGCTCGTCACCGAGACGACGAAGAGCTCGGCGGGGTCGAACCGGTCGCGCACGGCGCGCAGGTTCGGCATGACTGCGCGACACGGCGCACACCACGTCGCGAAGAAGTCCAGGAGGACGGCCTTCCCCGGCGGGCGCAGTTCGACGAGCCCGCCCTCGCTCCCCCGGACGCCCACGTCGACGCTCGGGAGGAGCAGCCCCGCGTCCGGGTCCAGTCCGGCGACTGCATCCGCGTCGCCCCCGTCGTCGGTTCGCACGCCCGCTTCCGCGTCGGCTGTCGCCGCGCTCCCGTCCTCGACCGTCGCCTCGTCGGCCCCCCCGGCCCCCGACTCGGGCGGGACGGGCGTCGACCCGGAGCCGGGCGCCGGCGTCGCGTCGGTCGTCGCGTCGCCCGTCCGGCCACCCGCCCCGTCCTCCGCCGCGACCGACCTCGACCGCCCGCCCGTACAGCCGGCGAGGCCGACCAGGAGGCCGACCGCGGCGAGCACCTCCCGTCGACGCCGGTCGCGAGTCATCTCGCCTGACTGTCGGTCGACCCGGTATATAACCCTGTCCCGATCCCGGACAGGTCAGTCCACGAACGGTCGTCGTTTCGGGGGCTGACACGACGTGCACTGTCTGAAACACCGATTTTATCGCCGCTCGGGCGCCAAAGTGGACGGTCTACCCGACATTCTCGAAACGTTTAAATCGACTTCTGTCAATTCAGGGGTACAGACGGGTGTGAGTGCCCCACCCGGGAACGCCGGGGCGCGCGTCGACCGACCGCGAACGGTCGGGGACGGGCGTCGACGGCGGTCGCAACCGAGCAGCGTCGTCGGAGACGGGTTCTCGACGCGGCAGTCTGGGGGGAGATCCGCGACAGAGGGGATCGACGGGAGCGATCACGCCGGTCCCGATCCCCATGTCGTCGCCACGCCACACCCACCCGTTCGTCCAGTCGTTCGCCGTCGTCGCGGCCGTTCTCGTCGTGACGAGCACCGTCGCGCCGGTCGCGGCCACGGCGGCCCTCGCCCCCGCGGGCGGGGTCGCCGCCGCGAACACCGACTTCCCGGCGCCGCTCGCGGCGTCGCCCGCCCCCGTCGACGCGCAGGCGCCGATCGACCCGCCCGACTCGCTGGGGAGCGACGTCGGGGCAGCCGGGGTGGCAGGGACGGCGGCCCCGGCGTCGACGGCCGGGACGACCGGCCACGAGCCGTGGTACTTCTATTTCTCCGGGGTGAACACGGCCAACGGCAACCTCTACCGCGCCGAGGAGGACCTCTCGATCGGCGCGCTCGGCGGCGACCTCCGGATCGTCCGGGCCTACAGCAGCCACGCGAGCGCCGACCACGGCCCGTTCGGCTTCGGGTGGACGCACAACTACAACGTCCGGCTCGACGAGCGGCCCGACGGCTCGGTCGCGCTGTTCGACGCCGACGGCTCGGTCCACGAGTTCGCGCCGACGGCGGGCGGCTACGCGGCGCCGCCGGGCGTCCACACCCGGCTCGAGGCGACCGCCGGCGGGTGGGTCCTCCGGCGGACCGACGGGACGGGCTACCGGTTCGACGCCGACGGCCGGCTCGAGGCGCTGGAGGACGCCAACGGCAACCACGTCCGGCTGACGTACGCCGGCGACCGGCTCGTCCGCATCGCCGACGACGCCGGGCAGCAGCTCGACCTCGCGTACGACGCGGCCGGCAGGATCACGGCCGTCACGGACCCGCTCGGGCGGACCGTCCGGTACGCCTACGAGACCGGCGACCTCGTCGCGGTGACGGACCCGGCCAACCGGACGACGACGTACGACTACTACGAGAACCACAAGCTCCGCCAGGCGGTCGAGCCGTCGGGGCGGGTCCGGACGATCGCGTACGACCCGGGGACGGACCGCGTCCGCTGCGTGGGGAGCGGGCGCGCCGCGTCCGGCTGTAGCGAGGCGGGCTACGCCGTCACGTACGACGACGACGCCGGCACGACCTCGTTCCGGAACCTGCTGTCGGACCGCGTGACCACCGTCGAACTGAGCGACCGGGGGACGCCGCTCCGGGTGGAGACGCCGACGGAGACGGTCGCGTTCGGCTGGGACGCCGAGTTCAACCGCGTGTCGACGACCAACCGGACGGGGACCTACGAGTACGCGTACGACGACTACGGCCACCGGACGGAGGCGGTCGACGCGTTCGGCAACGTCGAGCGGTGGGAGTGGGAGACGACCGACGACGCCGGGCGCTACCAGTCCCGGCTCGTCTCGCACACCGATGCCCGCGGGGCTACCACGTCGTACGGCTACGACGCGGCCGGCAACCGGGTCTCGGTGACCAACGCCGCCGGGGACACCCGCCGGCTGACGTACGACGCGAACGGCAGCCTGGTCTCCCGGACTGACTTCGGCGGCCACGAGACGCGGTACGCGTACGACGCCCGCGGCTTCCGGACGGCGGTCGTCGCCCCCGACGGCGGCGTCACGAACGTCACCCGCGACGCCGTCGGCCGGGTGACGAGCCGGACGGACCCGCTGGGGAACACCTACCGCTACGAGTACGACGCGGTCGACAACCTCGTGCGGCTGGTCGACCCGCTCGGCGGGGAGACGACCGCCCGCTACGACGCACAGGGCACGCTGCAGGGCGTGACGCGCCCCGACGGGCAGGTCCGCCGGCCCGACGGCGTCCCCAGTCCCCCGTTCCCGCGTGGCGCGGACGTCGACGAGTCGGGGAACGTCACCACGATCGAGACCGACGAGTACACCCTGACGAGGCGCGTCGACGCGCGCGGTCGGCTCGTCGAGCGGACGGTCGACTACGGCCCGTTCGCGCACACGAGCGAGTACCGGTACGACGAGGCGGGCGCGCTCGTCTCGGTGCTCCTCCCGGACGGGACGCGACGGATCGAGCACGACGCCCTCGGGCGGACGACCCGCGTGGACGGGCCCGACGGGACGTGGGCGACCTACGCGTACGACGACGCCGGCCGACGGATCGCGACGAACTACTCGAACGGGGTCGGGACGAGCTACGAGTACGACCCGGCGGGGCGGCCGACGCGGATCGTCGTCGCCGCCGCGAACGGGTCGACCCTCACCGACCGCCGGTACGCCTACGACGCGGCGGGCAACCCGACGAGCGTCACCGACGCGGACGGCGACGTCACGACCTACGGCTACGACGCGCTCGGGCGGCTCGTCTCGGTGGCGTTCCCCGACGGCGAGACGGTGACGTACGGCTACGACGGCGCCGGCGATCGCGTCTCGCGGACGGTCAACGGGACCGGGACGACCGACTACGTCTACGACGACCGGGGCCGGCTCACGCGCGTCGGCGTCACCCGGTACAGCTACGACGCGAACGGGAGCCTCGTCGGGAAGACGGTGAACGTCGTCGACGCGAACGGGTCGCGGACGGACGTCACCCGGCTGGCCTACGACGCGGCCGGCCGGCTCGCGAACGTCACTACCCCGGCCGGCGAGACGGTGACGTACGACTACCTCCCGAACGGCGAGCGGCTCTCGCGGACGACGGCCGACGGGACGACGTACTTCCTGTACGCCGGCTTCGAGCTGGCGGCCGAGTACCGCGCGAACGGGACGGTGCGCGCACAGTACCTCCAGGGCCCGGGCGTCGACGACCCCGTCGCCCGGATCACCGACGGCGGCACCGCCTTCTACCACCGCGACGGCGCGCGGAACGTCCGGCTGGTGACCGACGCCGCCGGCGCGGCCGCGAACCGCTACAGCTACACGCCGTTCGGGCGGCTCCGCGAGCGGACGGAGGCGATCGACAACCCGTACCGGTTCGGCGCCCGCCGCTACGACGACGTCTCGGGGCTCTACTACAACCGGCTGCGGTACTACGACCCGGCGACCGGCCGGTTCACGCGGATCGACCCCGCGGGCCTGTCGGCCGGGCTCAACTGGTACGCGTACGCGGACAACAGCCCCGCCCGGTACACCGACCCGATGGGGCTCGATCGCTGGGAGGGCCGCGGCATCAGCGCGGGCGGGACGCTGCTCGTGGGCGGCTTCTCGTCGTTCACGGGGACGTTCGAGAACCTCGACACCGGACAGACGTGCACGGGGACGATGTACTGCGCCAAGGCCGGCATCGGCCTGGGCGGCTCGGTCACGAAGGCGGTCACCCACTTCGACGGGCCGAGCTGTGGCGAGTCCCTCCGGAGCACCAGCATCGACTTCTCGGTGTGTGCGGCCGGCGGGGCCGGGATCGGCGCGGAGGGGTGTGCCAACCTCGGCTCCGACGGCGGCCAGGCCGGCGCCGGCGTCGGCGGCTTCTGGGGCGCCGCACTCGAGGCGGTCGTCCTCATCTGTTCGGTCAGGGACCTCGACTGCTCCTGTGTCGAGGGCTGTGGCGAGTGTGACGACGACGACGACCCGCCGCCGGGCAACGACCACCCGGACGACAACCACGACCTCTCGACGCTGTCGTACGCCGAGCGCTACCCCGCGGCCGGGGCCGGCTTCCCCGACTTCGAGTACGGCGCCGGCTCGGTCGCGGTCCTGAGTCGTGGGTTCTCGGCGGAGCTGACCGACTTCCTCGCCGAGCGGAACGTGACCGCCGAGACGGTGCCCGCGACGGTCGACCCCGACGAGCTGGCGCGGTACGACGCCCTGGTCGTCCCCAGCGGCGGGCTCCACGGCCTCCAGTCGTTCGGCTCGTTCGAGTCGACGCTCGATGGGTACGTCGACGGCGGCGGCACGCTCGTCGTGCTCTCGCAGCCGCGGGGCTACCACTACGACCCCGTCCCGGGCGGGCTGGGCGGCTACGGCTGGCTGGAAGACCAGAGCTGCCAGCTCGGCTCCGTCGGCGTCACCACGTTCTGTGCGCCGCTTTCGTCCCTCGAGGACGGCGTCGCCGACCTCAACGTCGACGGTTACTTCACGGCGTACCCGAACGACGCGACGGTCCTGCTCTCGCGGACGAAGAACGGCGAGCCGGCCATGCTGACGTACGACTACGGCGACGGGCGCGTCCTGGCGACGGCCGCCTACCCCGACTGGGCGTTCGGCCACCACGCCTCCCACGCCGACGGGCGCGCGATCCTCGCGGACGTCGTCTCGTGGGCGCGGTACGGGCGGACCGTCACGGAGTACGGGCCCGGCGAGCGGGCCGCGGTGAACGGCACCGTCACCAGCTACGTCGACGTGGCCGTCGACGACGTCCGCGTCGAGTTCGTCGATCCCGACGGGCAGTCGTACGCGACGAACGTCTCGGGCGGGCTGGCGCCGCTGGCGAACCGCAGCGTCGTCGCGGGCGCGACGCTGCCGACGAGAGCCGCGCGGGGGCTCTGGACGGCCGAGTACAGCCTCGCGAACGACACGTACGGCGTCGTCCAGCGCGGCCGGCTCGACCGGTTCGCGGTGGTGGCGTTCGACCCGACGGCCGACGGCTGGAGCTACCGTGGCGGCAACCTCTCGCTGTCGGTCAACAGCGACAGCGAGCAGTACGCCGACGGCGCGAACGCTTCGTTCACGCTGACGGTCCGGAACCGCGGCGACGCCGCGGAGACGGTGACCGTCTACTGGTCGTTCCCGCACAACTACTGGGAGACGCGCGAGGCGATCTACGGCGCGGGGACGACGAGGCCCGCGACCCGCGACAGCCCGCTGAACCGGACGCTGACCGTCCCCGCCGGCGGATCGGAGTCGGTCGGCTACGAGGTCCCGGTCGTCTCGTACGACCGGCTGTGGGCGGAGTTCCACCGCGGGCCGAACACGAGCGGGGAGTACCTCGGCCGGGCGAGCCGCGGGTTTTTCACGTTCGAGCCGGCCGTCGACGTCGACGTCGCGACGAACGTCTCGGCGTTCGCGCCCGGCGACGACGCGACGGTGACGGCCTCGCTGTCGGCCGACGACGCCCTCGACGTGGAGCGATCGATCCGGGTGGTCGGCCCCGACGGCGGCCTGGTGGCGGCCAGCCGGACGTCGGTGTCGCTGACGCCGGGGGCGACCCGGAACGCGACGCTGACGGCCGACCTCCCCTCGCCGACCCGCGGCGGGATCTACACAGTCGTCGCCGAGGCCACGAACGGGGGCGAGACGGTCGGCTACGACAGCACGACGTTCGCCGTCCCGGTGACGGACCTGTCGGTGGCGCCCGACTTCCCCGAGCCGCTCGCGAACGCGAGCACCGTCGGGTTCGACGTCGAGCACGTCCGCGGGTTCGCGACGAACGCGACGCTGAACGTCTCGCTGGTCGACCCCGCGGGCGCGGTCGCCTGGGAGACGAGCGAACCGCTCGCCGTGGCGCCGAACGCGACCGGGCGGGTGACGGTCGCGCCGACGCTCGACGCGCGGGCGGTCGGCGACTCCCGGCTCCGCGCGACGCTCTCGTGGGGCGCCGGGCGATCGATCGACCGCGCCTGGACGCTGCCGAACGGCGCGACCGCGACGACGACGTTCGACCGGCGGACGTACGCCCAGGGCGGGACGGCCGACGCGACGGTGACCGTGACGAACCTCGGCGCGTTCGACCGCGACCTCCCGGTCGCCGTCGCCGTCCCGGACGCCGGCTTCGCCGAAACCCGGACGGCGACGCTCGCGCCCGGCGAGAACGCCACCCTCGGGTTCGCCGTCGCCCTGCCCGGCGACATCGCGGCCGGGAGCCACGACGCGACGGTGACGCTCGGGGCCGGGACGGCCCACGAGCGGACCCGGACGGACGCGATCGTCGTCCCCGAGTCGTCGCTGTCCGTCTCCGTGCCACGCGGGACGTACCCGGCCGGCGATCCGCTGCCCGTCGCCGTCGCGAACGACGGCGGCGTGGCGACGACGGCCGACTGCTCGCTGACGCTCTACGGGCCGACCGGTCGGCAGTTCGACGCGGTCGCCGGTACGCCGACGATCGCGGCCGGCGGGACCGCCACGCCGTCGCTGGCGGCCCCCGCCGCGGCCGCGACCGGTCCGTACCTGGTCGCGGGGCGATGTACCGACACCCGGACCGGGGTCGAGACGCGGCTGGCCCGCTCGATCGCGGTCGACGGCCTGAACGCGTCGGTGACGTCGACGACCGACAGCCTGCAGTACGCCTCCGGCGGGGACGTCGGGGTCGCGACGACGATCGAGAACCGCGGCGACGCGATCGTCGACGGCACCGTGACGATCCGCGTCCGCGACCCCTCGGTCGGGGCGGGGACGAACGGCTCGACCGGGACCGCCGGCGTCGACGGTGCGGTCGACGCGGCCGGCGCGGACGCGACCGACGGCACGGACGGCTCGTCGACCGACGGCGACGACGCCGGGACGACCGACGGGGTCGGCACCGACGGCCTCGCGAACGAATCGACCGGCGACGAACCGGTCGGTGACGAACCGACCGGCAACGAGACGACGGGGCCGCCGGCCCCGGTCGACGACTCGCGGCCGCCGGCCCACGAGGTGCTCGCGGGCGACGACGGTGCGAGCGACGAGGACGCCGTCTCGACAGCCGCCGTCTCCGCGGCGAAACTGCGCGAGGCCGGCGGGTCGCTGGCGGGCGCGCGGACGGTCGGCGACACGACCGTGACGACCGCGACGACGTGGAGCGACGAGACGGTCCTCCTCGAGGGGAACCTCACGGTCGGCGCGGGCGGCGACCTGACGCTCTCGAACGTCACGCTCGTGGTCAACTCGACGTTCGACGGGGAGTACCGCCTGGAGGTGCTGTCGGGCGGCGCGATCGACCTGCGGGCGAACACGACCGTGATCGCGCGGGACACCGGCTTCCCCTACGCCTTCCAGGTGCGCCCGAACGCGGCGTTCGCCGCCCGGGACGCGACGGTCCGCGACGTCGGCTGGTCGTCGTACTCGGGCGCCGGGTACGACGAACGGGGGCTCTACGTCGCGGGGACCGTCGCGACGATCGACGGCCTGACCGTGACGGACAGCCCCGACGGGCTCGTCCTGTTCGGGACGGACGACGCCGTCCTCTCGAACGTGTCGGCGTCCGACCTGTACGTCGAGGCCGCCGAGAACGTCACGCTCACGGGCTACTCGTGGGACGGGGACGTCACCGCCTCCGTCACGCTCGACGAGGTGAACAACAGCAGCGTCGTCGCCAACAACTTCACCGGGATCGGCTACGACGACGTCCGGGTGTCGCTCGTCGAGGCGAGCGACAACGTCGTCCGGGACAACGCGTTCGACGAGGAACTCGAGCTGATCGGCTTCGAGACGTACGACGACGACCCGTTCGGCGCCGACCGGAACCTGATCGAGCACAACGCCTTCGACGGGGGTAGCGTCTCGGTGTCGAACTCGAACGATACCGTGGTCGCGAACAACACGTTCGCCGGCTACGGCTCGATCTCGGTCGGCGGCTACCGTAGCGTCGTCCGGGACAACGTCCTCTCGATCGTCGCCTGGCGCCGGAGCTCGATCCGGGCCGTGGGCACCGCGATGGGGACCGGGACCCGCGTCGTCAACAACACCGCCAGCGAGTACCAGGTCGACGCGGGCGGCGCCGAGCTACGGGACAACCGCGGCCACTCCGCGGTGGTCGAGGGCGACGACGCCGTCCTCGCGGGCAACGCGTTCACCGGCCCGAGCAGCGGGCTCGTCCTCCGGGGCGACAACACGACCGTCCGGAACGGCAACGTCTCGGTCAACGAGCGCTACGGGCTCTTCCTCGACCGGGCGACGAACGCGACGATCGAGACCGTCACGGCCGTCGACAACGCCGACGCCGACTTCGACGTGGAGACGACGACGTTCGGGACCGGTGACCGTGGAACGCCCGCGACGTTCGCCCACGACGTGTCGAACGTGACGGTGACGGGCGGGCCGCTCTACTACCTGACGAACCGGGTCGACGCGACGGTCCCGACCGACGCCGGCATGGTCTGGATCGCCGGCGGCCGCAACGTGACGGTGGCGAACGTGACCGCCCCGACGGTGGGACTGGCGTACACCGAGAACGCGACCGTCCGTGACGTCGCCGTCTCCGACGGCTACTACGGCGTCCTCGCGTACTTCACGAACGGCAGCCGGATCGAGAACGCGACCGCCCGGGGCGCGCGCTACGGCGTCTACCTCGAGGGGTCGCGGCACAACGTCGTCGCGGGCACGGACGCGGACGGCACCGGGGTCCGCTACGCCGCGGGCGTCCGGCTCCGCGAGGCGCACCGCAACGTGGTCCGGGGGTCCCTCGTGACCGGCGGGACGGACGGGATCGAGCTGATCGACGCGCACAACAACACGGTCGAGGCGAACGACGTCTCGAACGGGGCGTCCGTCGACGGGGTCTACGTCGACGGGTCGAACGACAACCTCGTGACCGGCAACCGCCTCACCTCGACGATCGAGACCTGGGGCGGCGAGCGGAACGTCCTGGCGGACAACCGGATCGTCGACGCCCAGTACGGGATCAACCTCCGGTACGCCAGCAGCAGGAACACGACCGTCCGGAACAACACGGTCGTCGCCCCGACCCGGACCGGGATCTCCCTCGACGGGGCCGTCGACAGCCTCGTCGTCGACAACGTCGTCGACGGCTGGTCGCCCGCGCGGAAGACGACGACCTATCGGACCGGCGTCGGCGTGACGGACCGCGCCGCCGACAGCCGGCTGGTGGGCAACCGGCTGGCGAACGTCTCGCTGGGCGTGGGCGTCGAGCGTCGCGCGACCGACACGGTCGTCCGCGGCGGAACGATCACCGGCGCCGCGTACGACGGCGTCCGTGTCGAGAGCTCGAGCGGCGGGACGACGAACACGACGGTCGCGGACCTCACGATCGAGGCCGTCGGCGGGGCCGGCGTCGAGCTGGCGGGCGCCGAGGCGGCGACGCTGTCGAACCTCACGCTCGTCGACGTCGGCGAGGGGCTGTCCGTGCGGCCCGCCGAGCGGGACGCCGGGCCGGTCTACTGGCGCCACGACGTCACCGACGTCACGGTCGACGGCGCGCCGGTCTACTACTGGCGCAACCGGACGGACGCGTCGATCCCGGCCGACGCCGGGGCCGTCTGGGTCGTCGACTCGACGAACGTCACCGTCGGCCACGGGACGAGCGCCACGCTCGTGGCGTCCCCCGACTCGGTCGTGGCGGACCTCGCGATCGACGGTCCCCGGTACGGCGTCGAGCTCCGGTACGCGAACCGGACCGTCGTCCGGAACGTCACCGCGGCCAACGGGACCGCCGGCGTCTACGCCCGGGACGCGGCGAACGTCACCGTCCGGGACGTCGAGGCACGAACCGGCGTCAACGGCATCTACGTCCGGGACGCGCGGGACGTGACGGTCCGGAACGCCACCGTCACCGGGAACGACCGCGGCGTCCAGCTGTGGGCCGTCGACGACAGCCTCGTGACCGGCGTCGAGGCGACGAGGAACGGGCAGGGGATCGCCCTCACGTCGTCGAACCGGAACGCCCTGACGTCGCTGCGCGCCGTCGACAACGACGACGCCGGCGTCAGGATGAACGGGACGTACGCCGACGGCCCGAGCGACGGGAACGAACTGACCGGCTCGCGGCTCGCGGGCGGCTACCGCGGCGTCTGGCTCTCGGCCGCCTCGGACGGGCTGCTCGCCAACAACACGATCGTCGACAACAGGCGCTACGGGATCGTCCTCGCCGGCAACAGCTACTACACGAGCATCGACACCAGCGCGGACGGCAACCTGATCTACAACAACTACGTCGACAACCCCGCCACGGACGCCGTCGACGCCGTCGACAACAGCGTCGGCAACCGCTGGAACGTCTCCAAGCGTCCGGGCGAGAACGTCGTCGGCGGGCCGTTCCTCGGCGGCAACTACTGGGGGAGCTACGGGGGCGTCGACGCCGACGGCGACGGGCTCGGCGACACGGCCCTGCCGTACAACGCGACCGACCGGTACGGCGAGGCCCAGATCGAGGTGGGCGGGGACGCGCTCCCGCTCGTCCCCGAGTCGACGGCCGGCGAGGTGGTCTACGAGACGACCGTCCCGGTCGACGTCGCCGCCGGGGCGACGCGACGGCTGAACACGACGCTCCCGGGGGCGGCCCTCGGCATCGAGGGGAAGTTGACGCTCGAGACCGAGCTGACCTCGTCGCCGAACCAGACGGTCGCGACCCACGACACCGCGTTCTACGTCGTCGACGGCGACACCCTCCTCACGCTCGACACCGACCGGGAGACGTACGCGCCCGGCGAGTCGATCGCGGTCTCGGGGACCGTCTTCAACCGGGGCGGCAGCTCGCGGACCTACGACCTCTCGGTCGACGCGGGCGGGGTCGAGGTCTACGCCGACGCCGTGACGGTCGCGGCGGGCGCGAGCGCCGACTACGCGTTCGAGACGCCCGCCGACGCGCCGACGCTCCTGACGGCGACCGCCGGCGGCGTCACCGTCTCCCAGGCCGTCGACGTCGTCGCGCCCAGCGTCAACGCCACGCTGTCCGCGCCGGAGGTCGTCGGGCGGGCGCCGTTCGACGCGACCGTGCGGATCGCGAACGACGGCACCGTCCCGGTGACGGTGAACGCGACGGTCGCCGGCGGCCCCGAGACGCGGCTCACGGTGGCACCCAACGGGACGCGCGCCGTGACGGAGACGACGAGCCTGACGTCGAACGGGACCGTCACCGCGACGCTGTCGGGCGACGTCTCCGCGACGCTCTCGCGGTCGGTGACGATGGGCGAGCGGGGGACCGTGACGGTCTCGCCGCCGGCCGTCGCGCCGCCCGGGGCCCTCGAGGTCCCGTACGTCGTCGAGAACACGGGCGAGCGCGACGCGGCGTTCGACGCGACGATCGCCGTCGGCGACCGGACGATCACCCGTGCGGTGGCCGTCCCGGCGGGCGGCCGCACCGCCGGTCGGGTAGTGGCGAACCTGACGCCCGGCACGTACGCCGTCGAGGCGACGACGCCGTTCGGGAGCGACGCCGCGACCGTCCGCGTGGCCGAGCCGGACCGGCTGGCGCTGACGGCGACCGTCGCGAACGCCACGAACGGGACGGTCCGGGCGACCGTCGACGTCGCGAACGTCGGCTCGACCGACGTCAACGCGACGCTCCGGGCCGTCACGGCCGGGACGGGCGCGGACGGCGACGTGCGGGCGGCCGCGACGCGGGAGGTGGCCGTCCCGGCCGGGACCGACCGGACGGTCACCCTCGACGTGCGCGTCCCCGCGGGGACGCCGCCCGGGCAGTACGACCTCCGGATCGCGGCGATCGCCGACGGCGGCGGGCTGGCCGCGACGACCGGCCGCTTCGCCGTCCGCGCGCCGACGTTCGAGCTCGCTACCGTCCCGACGGCACCCTCGTTCGACGCCGACGAGCTCGCGACGCTGCCGTTCGCGGTCGCGAACGTCGGGAGCCTCCCGGGCGAGGCGACGCTGAACGTCACCGTCCCCGGGATCGCCGAGACCACCCGGACGGTCTGGGTCGAGCCGGGCACCCGGACGGCCGCCGACGTCACCTTCGTCGTTCCGGACGACCTGCCGTCCGGGACCTACCCCGTCGAGTACGCCCTCGACGCCGACAGCGACGGGGACGGGCTGGGCGACGGCGAGCCGGTCCGCGGCGAGACGACGCTGACCGTCCGCGGGGTGAACGTGAGCGTCGACGGCGGGCTCGACGCCCGGCTGTACGACGCCGGCGACGACGCCACGCTCACCGTGACGGCGACCAACGAGCGCACGGTGCCGGTCGAGCTGTTCGCGCGCGTGCAGTACAACGGCTACGACGTCCGGCAGCCGTTCGCGCTGAACGGCTCCGAGTCGGCGACGCTGTCGTTCGAGGTCCCCATCACGTTCCCGGTCGGCGGCGACCGGAAGGTGTTCTACGGCGTCTACCACGCCGACGGGCGGTCGCTCCACATCGACGGCGCCTACCCGCACGAGCGGCGGGCGAACCTGACGCTGTACACCGACCGGGACAGCTACGACGTGGGCGAGACCGTCACCGTCACCGTCGACCCGGCCCGCACCGGCGAGGTGGCGCTGTCGGCGCCGAACCTCACCCGCCGGGCGACGTTCGGCGACCGCCGGACGTTCACCTTCGTCGTGCCGCCGCTGCGGTCCGGCACCCGCTACGTGCACGCCTCCGTCGAGAACGAGAGCGTCTCGTACCCGTTCGACGTGGACGGCTACCACGCTCGCGTGCTCGAGGCGGCGCTCGACCGGCGGTCGTACACCGGCGGCGACGACGTGACACTCGACCTCGCGATCGACCCGAACCGGAACGTCACGACCGACGTGACCGCCACCGTGGTCGATCCGGACGGCCTCGGCGTCGCGTCCGCGAGCACGACGGCCGACCTGCGCGTCGGCGGGACCGACGTCTCGCTGACGGCGACGCTCCCGACCAACGCGTCGGGCGTCTACACGGTTGTCTACACGGTCGCCGCCGACGTCGGCGGCCCCGTCCCCCTCCGGCTGCTCGAGGGCAGCCAGTACGTCGACGTGGCCGCGAACCCGGGCGCCACGCCGACGGCGGCGTTCGAGTTCGACCCGACGGAGCCGGCCGTCGGCCAGGACGTCCGGTTCGACGGCGGCGACTCGACGGCCGCGCGGGGCGAGGTGGCGTCGTACGCCTGGGACCTCGACGGCGACGGGACCGTCGACGCGACCGGCGAGGTCACGCGGTACGCGTTCGCCTCGGCGGGCGAGCACGACGTCACCCTGACCGTGACCGACGGCGAGGGCCGGACGAACGAGACCACCCTGACGGTGAGCGTCCGGCGCTCGGTGTCGCTCGACCTCGTCGCCAACCGGACGACGGTCCCGCCGAACGGGACGGTCCGTTTCGCGCTCACGCGGGCCGACACCGGGGACCCCGTCGACGGGACGCTCCTGATCGACGGCGCGCGGCTCGCGACCGGCGCGGACGGCGAGGCGGTCTACCGGTTCGAGACGGCGGGCGGCGTGCTCGTCACCGCGACGGCGGCGTCGACCGCCGACACCTCGTTCGGGCTGGCGACGCTGTCGATCGCCGTCGCGGTCCCGTTCCCGGACGGCGTCCCGGGCGTCCGCGGCGGGGCGCCGACCGACGTCGACGACGACGGCCGGTACGAGGACGTCAACGGCGACGGCCGGCTCGACTTCTTCGACGTGATCGACCTGCTGTTCGCCGACTGGGGCGCGATCAACGCGGACCCGGCGGGCCGGGCGGCGTTCGACCTCGACGGCTCCGGCGGCGTGGGGTTCCTCGACGTGGTCCACCTGCTGTTCGACCTGTAGCCCGCCCGTCGCCGCCGACTGCGCCTCGCAGCCACGTCGATCGGGCCGCGTCTCCTCCCCGCCCGCCGTGCCCCCGGATCGACGAGTCAGGCGTCAACACAGTCCATCCCGACCGGGAACGCGGAATTTTAAGTCCCTCGCCGAACGACGCTTACTCGACCATGAGTGAAAAGTCGTACCTGAGTGCGGGTGAGGACGTGTCGGACGACGAGGTCGTCCGCGTGGGGCTCAACGGTTTCGGCCGCATCGGGCGGAACATCTTCCGTGCCGTGCTGGACGATCCGCGCATCGAGCTGGTCGGCATCAACGACGTGATGGATCCCGAGGACATGCGGTACCTCGGGAAGTACGACACGATCATGGGGACGCTCGACGGGCTGACCCTCGAGGACGGGCGGCTGGCGGTCGGCGACACGTCGGCCGAGCTGTTCAACGTCCAGAGCCCCGCCGAGCTCCCGTGGGACGAGTACGACGTCGACGTCGCCCTGGAGTGTACGGGTATCTTCCGGACGTACGACGACGCCGTCGCGCACGCCGAGGCGGGCGCCGGCAAGGTGCTCATCTCCGCGCCCCCGAAGGGCGACAAGGAGGTCAAGCAGATCGTCTACGGCGTCAACGACGACGAGTACGAGGGCGAGACGGTCGTCTCGAACGCCTCCTGTACCACCAACTCCGTCTCGCCGGTCGCGAAGGTGCTCGACGACGAGTTCGGCGTCGAGGCGGGCCTGCTGACGACGGTCCACGCGTACACGGGCTCCCAGAGCCTGATCGACGGCCCGATGGGCAAGACCCGCCGCGGCCGCGCGGCCGCCGAGAACATCGTCCCGACGTCGACCGGCGCGGCCGTCGCCACCACCGAGATCCTGCCCCAGCTGGCGGGCAAGCTCGACGGCATGGCGATCCGCGTCCCGGTCCCGAACGGCTCGGTGACCGACCTGACGGTCGCGCTGGAGGCCCGGCCGTCGGCCGAGGAGGTCAACGACGCGTTCCGGGCGGCCGCCGACGGCGAGCTGGCGGGCGTCCTGGGCTACACCGACGACGAGGTCGTCTCCTCGGACATCGTCGGCACGCCGTTCTCCTCGCAGGTCGACCTCAACTCGACGGCGACGATCGCCGACGGCGCACTCACGAAGGTCCTCACCTGGTACGACAACGAGTACGGCTTCTCGAACCGGATGCTCGACGTCGCGTCGTTCGTCAGCAGCTACTGAGGCCGCGGCCCGCCCGACCCGACTCGACTCGACCTCTCAACCCGACTCGACCCCCGATCCCGTCGGCCGGCGGAGCCGCCGCGCCGTCACGCCGCGCGACAGGAGCCCCTCGCTCGCTCCCGCTCGTGTCTCCCCTCTGGCTCCTCGCTCTCCCCCGCGCTTCTCACCCTCCCTGCGCTCCTCGCTCTCCCCCGCGCTTCTCACCCTCCCTG
>Ga0207797_1000499_pt1 | contig 30236 bp, 29 predicted proteins | sample PRCRCaboRojoPR_6_FD_187275 | JGI IMG/M metagenome (GOLD analysis project Ga0207797, IMG submission 187275) | Marine sediment microbial community from Cabo Rojo, Puerto Rico - PR CR 10% Liquid 1 (SPAdes) | ecosystem: Environmental > Aquatic > Marine > Coastal > Sediment | place: Cabo Rojo, Puerto... | reverse complement strand
CCGGTCGATCTCCGCCCCGCCCAGGAAGCCTACGTCGATATCACGACGTTGGAGGCGGCTCATGATCTCGATCATGTCGGTCGTCGCGAGGGCGTTGTTGAGGTTCGGCAGATCGCACATCGTGTGGAGGAATCCGTCGGCGGGATCGTCGCGGACGACGCCGCTCTCGAAGACCGAGATGGCGTTCGGGGCGTGGGTCGAGACGGCAACCTGAAACGCGATCAGGGGGAGCCGCATCCCGACGAAGGCCACGTCGCCGTCGTCGATCTCGCGGGCGGCGGCCGCGACCATCAGTTCGCGACTGGTGTAGTCGTGCTCCGAGGCTTCACTGGCCATATTGCACCTCCGCCGCCGTCGCTGGCCGCGTGATCGAGAGGTCCGTCTCGATCCGATCGGCGTAGGCCGACCGATCGTCGACACCGTGTACCCAGTCAGTGGCCCACTCGTCGAACCCATCCTCCTCGGCGGTCCGGCGGTGGTAGTCGAGGTAGTGGTCGTGATCGCGGTTGTACCGCCCGGCCAAGGGCGAGGGGTGGGCGCCGAGCGGGCACTCGACGACGGCGGCCACCGATTCGCGGGTGATGTTCACCCGGCTGGGGTCGCTCTTGATGACGGACGGTTCCACGATCTCCTCGGCCGTGACGATGACGTTCTGACTCGCGTTCACGCCCTCGATCGAGATGCCCGTATTCCCCCAAAAGTGGGCGTCGCCGTGCGGACTAGCCCGCTGGACGTGGACGATCGTCCAGTCCGGTGCGATGGCCGGGACGAGCGCGACGCGCTGCCCGGAATACGGGTCGGTGCCCTCCTTGAAGAGCTCGCCGTCTTGGAAGATATCGCTTCCGAGGAGCGACCGCGTGGGGAGATACGGGACGCCAAGGGCGGCCGCCTTGAGCCCGAGGGCGATCGAGAAGTTCGAGTGGTTCTCGACGTCGATCGATCCCGTCTCGACGGCCTGCCGGAAGTTGTAGGCCGACCCGGCGCTGACATTTCCGACCCACGCCGCCCGGATCTGGGAAACGAGCCCGGCGCCGACCAATTGATCGAAAAGGATGTCCGAGATCGGCCCGATGAGGGTCAGGTCGTCGGTCCCCTGCCGGATGAGTTCGTGGCCGGCTGCGAATGGGATCGCGTGCTCGAGGGCGAGCCCGCATGCGATCGAGTCGCCGCCATCGATGCGGCCAATCGCTTCGGCCATCGTCGCCGTCTTGTCGTCGGGCATATCCACTACCCGGACAGGGGCAGTCTTAAATTCACCACGTATGGCCCGCCTCGGATGAATTAATACCGCGGCAGCCGGGGCAGGTTCACATGGCCGAACCCGACTTTGAGACCCTCGATGTATCGGTCGAGGACGGGATCGCGACGATCAAACTCGCGAACGACCCCGTCAACGCGATCAGCCAGACGGTCCGGTTCGAACTGGACGACGCATTGCCCCTCATTCGTGACGAGGAGGTCCGAATCGTCATCATTGCCGGCGCTGGCGACGTGTTCTCCGTCGGCGCGGATATCGCGCTGTTCGAGGCGGCCCAGGAATGGACGACGCCCCAGTTCCGGGCCAATTCTCGGGTCCTTGGGCGGGTCTTCGACGGCCTCGAGGCACTGGAGAAACCCGTCCTGGCTGTGATTGACGGGGCCTGTGTGGGCGGTGGGTACGAACTCGCGCTCGCGTGTGACGTCCGGATTGCCGGGCCGGATGCCACCATCGGATTCCCCGAGCGCAATATCGGTCTGATCCCGGGGCTCGGGGGTTGTTCGCGGTTCGTCGACCTCGTCGGGCCCGGGAGGGCAAAGGATCTCGTGTTCAGAGGCGCGCTCTTGGATGCGGAGGAGGCGGCCGACTACGGCATGGTTGAGCACGTCGAACCGGATCCGGAAGCCTTCGCCCGCGAGTACGCCGCCGACCTTCTCGAGGGTCCACCGCAGGCGCTGGGGCTGTCAAAACGCGTGATCACGGCCGCGAGCGATACGGATGTCGCGACAGCTGGCTTGCTCGAGTCACTCGCCCAGAGTACGCTCATCGAAACGGCGGATCATCGGGAGGGGATCGAGGCGTTCCGTGAGGATCGCCCGCCGGAGTTTTCCGGGCGCTGAAGATGCGTGATCGGTGGCAACCCAGTGTGGCGGCCACTGTACCGCTCATCGAACGGTTACGGCGTCCTCTGTCTCGCGAAGGAGAACCGGCGCCATACGATCGCCAAGGGACGGTTTCGACGGTATTTCTACCACATTCGCTTCGGGGAGGAGAATGATGAATTGGCGTTCGTCGGCCGAGGTGGCCCTCCCGCGATCTCGAGGGCGAATCCTAAGCCGAGAGGCGGAGTGTTCTGGCGACAGGACCAATCCGTACCATAATCGAATGTAACCACGATCAAATGGAGTCGGCCGCGAACGAGACCGCCTGAATGCCGAGCCGTGCGCCCGGCAGCGAACGCATGACGGGGATCGAATGGATGGGGTTGCGGTTGTTCGACGGGACCACCGGCCGGACGGCCGCACCTGTAAGAGGTACACCGAGAGGAGTGTGACCGGTCTATCGGCCATTCGAATCACCCGAGATCGACGTTCGGCCACCGGATCTGGCCGGGCCCATACCTCGGTTGGCGTGATCCCGCTGCGGTCAAGTACGAGGGGAACTCCGTCGAGATCGAAGCGATCGGGCGACTCACCGGCACTTCTATGTCGGTGCCCCCTGCTATCACCAGCCAATGGCAACTCTGGAATCGCCGGAGGAGGTCACCCCACGCGATGTCGTTATCCTGAAGGTCAGAGTGGCGAACCCGACGGCCTCCACCCGGGAGCTGAGCGAGATTCTCGAGGCGGAATATTCGATCGACCTGTCACACAATCGGATCAACGAGATCCTCCGGGAGATGGCCGAGGCCGGACTGTTCAGGGAGACGATGATCCCGGATCAGAGCATCTTCCAGCACTACCTGTTCCGGATGGCGTTTTACTACCCCAACTTCGCCGATCACTGGGAGGAATGTTACTGGGACCTCGTCGAGGACCCTCACGTGCTGATGTTCTTCAATGCCGATAGTCAGTACCACTGGCAGTTCATCGCCCAGTTCCGGTCGAACGACCAGATGGAACGATGGGTCCATGAGTTCTTCAAGGACCACGGCGAGCTCATCGCCCAGTTCCACAACACCATGCTCCATGACGTCCACAAGTTCCAAACCGAAGCCGAGATCTTCGATGACATTCTCGAAGAGACCGAGGAGGGCCGGGCCTACCTCGAGGCCGGGCGACGGACGACGGCCGACTGATAAGCAGCTCATCCCGAGCTTTCGCCGACCATGGGGCTTGACGACCTGTTCGATCCCGCTGGTATCGCCGTGATCGGTGCATCCGAGACACCCGGCAAGCTTGGCCACGATGCCATGGCCAACGCCGTCGCGTTCGATGGGTCGGTCTACCCGGTGAACCCGTCGAGCGAAGGCACGCTCTTCGGCGAGCGGTTCGTGGGTTCAGTCGGCGAGATCGACGGGCCCGTCGATTTGGCGTTGCTGTGCATCCCGGCCCCGGTCGTCCCCGAGGTTCTCGAAGAATGCGGGAAGGCTGGCGTCGGCGCGGCCGTCGTGTATTCGGGGGGATTCGCCGAGGCTGGCGACGACGGGCGGCAACGGCAGTCCCGGGTCGAGGCGCTCGCCAACCGGTTCGATATCGGGGTTTTAGGGCCCAACACGAGCGGGTTCCTCGTTCCCGGTCGGAACCTCCTCTGCTCGTTCGTCGGCGAGGTCGACCGCGTTGACTCGGGCACCGTCGCGGTCATCGCCCAGAGCGGCGGCGTGGCCCATGCACTCGCTTTCCAGGCGCAGTCGGAGGGCTATGGCATCGCGGCCATGGTGGGTCTGGGCAACCGTGTCTCGGTCGGGTTCGAGGAGGCGATCCGGTACTTCGATGGCCATCCGCCGACCGACGCGATCGCGCTCCACATCGAAGGGACGGCGGACGCGAGAGGGCTGCTGGAAACCTGTCGCGCGGTCGAGACGCCGGTGGTCGCCTACATCGTCGGTCGAACGGGCGTCGATGGGTTCGCCGCCTCGCACACTGGTGCGCTTACGGGCGACTGGGACCTGTATCGGGCCGGCTTCAAGCAGTATGGCGTCCCGACCGTTCCCGGCACCACCACCCTCCTCGATAGCGCACGGACGCTCGGCAGCCAACCGCGGCCGGCTGGGCCCAACGTGGGGGTCGTCACGGTACAGGCGGGCCCGGGCATCATCATCGCCGACCGGCTGTGCGCGGCTGGCGTGCCGGTACCCGAATTCGACGAGGCCACCGCCGATCGGCTCTCCGAGTACCTCGACGGGCTCACCTACGCGGCCAATCCGGTCGATACCGGGCGGCCGTCACCGGCCTTCGGCGACGTCATCGAGACCGTCGCCAGGGATTCCGGCATCGACATCCTGCTGGTCTATCAGCTCTACGAACCGTCGGTCGGCTACCCCGCCTCGGCGCTGGATAGCGTGGCCGAGCAGTTAGACATGCCGGTCGTCCTGGCGACCGACGGGCCCGAACCGGGCGTGAGCGACGCTATCGCCCCACTCGAGGCGGCCGGCGTGACCACGGTCCGGACGCCCGAACGGGGCGCGGACGCGGTTATCGCCCTCGTGGAGTACGTCCGACAGCAGCGTCGCCTTCAGGAGGCCCTGCCGGATGGCTGAGGACCCCATCGCCCGGGCCCGGGCGGCGGGTCGCCGGACGCTGACGGAGGCCGAAGCGAAGGCCCTCCTCGAAACTATCGGCATCACGACGCCTGAATCACGGGTCGTCGAGGGTGTCGACGAGGCCGTCGCGGCAGCCGAGGCGATCGGCTATCCGGTCGTGGTCAAGGTCTCGGCCGGCGAGATCACCCACAAAAGCGACTGGCACGATGGGTCGGGCGTGGCACTGGATCTCCGCGACGAATCAGCCGTGCGTGCCGCCGCGACCGAGATCCTGGATGGGCTCGCACAGACGGGAGTCGACGGGGCCATCCTCGTGGAGACGGCCGTCGAAACCGACCGGGCGACCGAGCTCATTCTCGGGGCGGCTCGAACGCCCTCGTTCGGCCCGACGGTCCTGCTCGGGCTCGGCGGCGTGGTGGCCGAGGCCCTCGACGACGTCAGCCACCGCCTCGCCCCGCTGACGGAGGCGGATGCCCTGGAAATGATGGACGAACTCCGTGGCCGCGTCCTTCTGGATGGATACCGCAGCCAGCGGCCCGTCGATCACGAGCGGTTGGCCACGGCCGTCGTATCGCTCGGCGAGCTTCTGGTGGAACACGAGACGATCGTCGAGATCGACGTGAACCCCCTCGTGGTCGGCGGTGGCGAGCCGATCGCTCTCGACGCGCTGGTCGTCCTCGAGGGTTAGGACAGCCCACCCTTCTGGACGTCGAGTTCGGCGAACTCGACATCACGTTCCTCGACCGGGATGGTCATCTCGCCGATCGAGTCGATCCGGGCGACGATGGTGTCGCCGTCGCCGAGCTCGCCCACGCCCGACGGCGTCCCGGTCGTGATCACGTCGCCGGCCTCGATGGTCGTCCCGATGGAGGCGTACTGGACGATATCGGCGCAGTTGTAGATCATGTCGCCCGTGTTGGCCGACTGTCGGGTCTCACCGTTGAGCGTCAGCGCCATGTCGAGGTCGTGGGGGTCGCCCACCTCGTCTGGCGTTGCCACCGTTGGGCCGATCACGGTGAACGTATCGTATGATTTCCGGTTCGAACGGTCCTGATCGCCGCGGACGCTGATATCGAGCAGGATGGTGTAGCCAAAGATGTGGTCCCAGGCGGCCGCGCTCCCGATGTCCTTCACGTCGGAGCCCATGACGAAGGCGAGCTCGATCTCGTAATCGCATCGACGGTCGGAGAACGGCAGCACGACCGAGTCCTCGGGCCCAATCACGCTCGAGGGCGCCTTCAGGAAGTAACCGGCCTCCTTGATGTTCATGTCGAAGCCCTCCATTTCGGCGACGTGCTCCTCGTAGTTGAGTGGCGCCGCGATGACCTTGCCCGGGCGGCCGATGGGCGCCTCGAGCCGAACGTCGTCTGACTCGTGGTCGGGGTCGGCCGATTCGTACTCCCCGGCATCCACGTCGGTGGTGAGATACGCTTTCAGTGGGTCCGCCGACTCCAGTCCAAGCCGGTCGGTGAGGTCGATGACGCCCAACCCGTCCTCGGTGAGGAGGCCCAGCCGGTCGCCATCAAAACGGACGAATTTCATGGCGGTCCGGGCGATGGCCGGTGGCCGTAAAACCCATCCGGTTCCGGCTGACGGCGACGCCTTTCGGAGCCTATTCCTCGTGAACTTCGGGCGGGAATTGCGCTTCGAGCATCCGGAGCGTCCCCTGGAGGCGGACGGCGTTCCGCTCCACCGTGGGGAGGTCGGTTTCCGCGCCCAATTCGCGCAGTCGGTCGGTCGACTCGCGGATGCGTTCGAGCTCCGTCGCGATCGCCTCGAGATCCTCGTCTGAAACCATAGATTATCGCCGCCGGTCGGGCCGCGTGTCGGTCACCCTGTCGGCCTTGAGCTCCGGCCGGTCGAGGGCCTGATCGTCGCGGATGTCGATGTCGGCCGTCAGGTTGATCCGGTGTTTGAGCTTCTGCCGGAGGCCGTCGCGGATCGCGTCCGGTCCGGCCCCGACCCGGGGGTCGGCTTCGACGACCACCGTGATCGAATCGATGTCCTTCTCGGGGTGCTCCTCGATCAGCACCCGGTACTCGTCGGTCACCGGCTCGAACGCTCGGACCACGTCCTCGATCGTCGTCGGCGAGAGCAGCACGCCGTTGACCTTCGTGAGGTCGTCCGTGCGGCCGAGGATGCCGCCCTTGGCGAACCGGAAGGTCCGCTCGGGACCCGGCGACGGCACAACCTCCACCAGGTCCCGCAGCCGGAACCGCACGTAGGGCTGGGCACGGCGGTCGAGCGGCGTGATCACGAGTTCACCGCGCTCGCCCCCGGCGACGGGTTCGCCGTCCTCGCCGAGGACTTCGGCGAGGAAGAACGCCTCGTTGATGAACAGCCCGAGCTCGTCGACCCCTTCCGCCGCAAAGCCCCACGCACCCGCCTCGGTCGCCCCCGCGTGATCGAACACCGTGGCGCCCCACTCCGCCTCGATACGGGCCTTGGTCGCCGGAATGCTCGCCCCCGGTTCGCCCGCACACACGATCCGATCAACCGCCATCGACGACGGGTCGACGCCCTCCTCGCGGGCCACCTCGGCCAGCCGCAGGGCGTACGTCGGCGTGCCCATGAAGGCGGTCACGTCGAGCTCGTCCATCGTCCGGATCCGCTGGGCCGACGAGAGGTTGCCGCCGGGGACCACCTCCGCGCCGATCCGTTCGCAAGCGTAGTGGGCGGCCCAGAACGCGACGAACACGTTGTAGGAGAACGGAAAGAACACGCGGTCGTCCGGTCGGATGCCCTGGGCCCAGAGGACCGTCGCCCAGGTCTCGCCCCACCACTCCCAGTCCGCCCACGAATCGGCCTGGCGGACCGCCTCGCCGGTCGTCCCCGAGGTCTGGTGGTACTCGGTCACGGTCACCGGATCGTCGGCGAGCAGGTCGCCGTAGGGGAACGGGTCGCGGCCCTGAGCCTCGCGGAGGTCGGCCTTCGTCGTCATCGGCACGTCCCTGACGGCCTCGAAGGAGTCGATGTCCGTCGGATGGACCCCGGCGTCATCGAACTTCCGGCGGTAGAAGCCCGAGTGTTCGTACACGTGCTCGCACTGCTCGCGGAACTTCCGGAGCTGGAGCGCTCGCAACCGCTCTCGGGGTAGCGTCTCGAGGGCGGGGTTCCACATGTCGGTCATTCGGCCTCACCCGGCCGTTCGGGACGCGGGTTTGCAACCCCCATGCTACGCAAGGAAATCTCGTGGCTGCGCCTAAGCATTACGGTGGATGCCGAGCCCGTGTCGACAGGGTTTTTTTCCCTCCTCGGGAGACGTGTATATGCCCGAACCGAAGGACGCGTTCGACCAGCTCCATCCCTGTGATTTCTACACGCCCGCGGAGCTGCTCGAGGCCGACGCCATGTACACGGTCTACGAGATCGCCCGACTGCTCCAAGGGCTGGAGCCGTCAGCCGAGCTCGATCGCGAGACGGAGGACATCCTCCTCGACTGGGCCATCCCGTGGATCATGACCAACGCCGACGACCTGGTCGTCGCCGAACCGCGCGAGGAGGACGAACCGGGGTACTACGGGTTGAAATCGGCGGCATGAGGCTGCTGGTCGTCGGGGCCGATCGCGTCGATGCCGGCAAGACCACGTTCGCCGCCGGCCTGATCCGGTCCCTCGACGCGACGGGCTTCAAGCCGCGGGCCGGGAACGACTACTGGTTCGACCACGACGACTATCGGACGGCGATCGACGCGGGTCGCCTCTACGGGAAAGACGCCAAACGCCTGGTCGAGGCCGCCGCGATCGACGAGCCGCCAGAAGCCATCAACCCGATCCACCGGCTGTGGCGGCCGGCACCCGACGGCGATACCTTCCTCGGACCGGGCAACCGCACCTTCGTCCTCGACCGGGCCGGCGACGAGTTCGTCCTCAACGAACACGCCGATGTTCCCGAGTCGGCTCTCGCCACTCTCTCGCTCGATGACGCCATCACCGTCGGCACGCTCGACGACCTCAATCGGATCACCCGCGAGCGCTATCTGCCGCTGCTGGACGAGCTGGCCGACCGGATCCGTCGGACCGACCCGGCGGTGGTGGAGTCCTATGGCGACGTGGCCCGCCCGCTCCGTGGCCTGGCCGTCGACCGGGTGGCCGTCGTGGAACCGGCCCGGGCGCGTATCTACGACGGCGACCGGTTCGACAACGCGTGTGCGGTCACCTCCGGCAGCCCCGGCGAGGGGACCCTCGAGGAACGCGTCGGCGAGGTGACCGACCTGCTCGACCCCCTCGCGACGGTCGCGCTCCCGCCCCTCACCAAACCGGAACGGAACGATCCCGACGCCATCGCCGAACGGTACGCCCCGGCCTACGAGGCCCTGGTGTGAGTCAGAACGTCTCGGCGTAGCGGCGGGCCAGTTCGAGGTGCTCGTAGGCGTCCTCGGTGACGCTCGGGCCGTGCCCGGTGTGGAACTCGTTCACGTCGGCATCGACCACGCCCAGCAGGCGGTCGATGCTCTGAATCAGGCGATCGCGGTCGCCCTCGGGGAGGTCCGTCCGGCCGAACGCGCCGTTCTGGAAGATCAAATCGCCCGTGAACAGGATGCCCGGCGCCCGGGCGTAGAAGCAGAGGTGGTCGTTCTTGTGGCCGGGGGTGTACAGGGCGAGGTAGTCGTGGTCGCCCATCGCAACCGTATCCTCGTCGGCGATGGGGTTGTCTACCAGCGGGTTGTCGGTGTCGTAGCCCCAGGTCTCCATGGAGAAGGCCTCGGTCACCGCGTCGACGTTGCCGACGTGGTCCTCGTGGGTGTGGGTCAGGATCACCGCCGCGGGCTCGACCCCGCGGGACTCGAGCGCGCCGACGAGATCGAAGTTCGCCCCGGTATCGACGAGCACCGGCCGCTCGCCGGTGACGAGGAAGGCGTTCGAGGTGAACACCTGCAAGTCCGCGGTGAGGTTCTCGATCATTATCGGCCGGTTTCCCCGGCCGCCGCTTGTGCCTGTCGTTGTCGGGCTGTCTGGCGGGCAAGCGAGTGACTATAAGTGATCGGGGGCAGACCCGTCACTACACGCGAGCGGGGGCTCGCAAGGAACCTATGAGAGTCGAGATAATCGAAGCAACGCCGAACCCCGAAGAGGTAGCCTGCCGCGCCGCCCGAGGCGACTACTCGGCCGACTGGATCGGGTCCGATCGCCCGTTCGACGAGGTCATGGCCTCGGTCGAAGGCGACACGCTCGAGGAGAAGATGCACACCCTGATCGACCACCTGACGCGCTCGGGCCACTACGGCCCGTTCGAGCACCCGACGGCGACGTTCGCCGTCGAGGGCGTGAGCCGGGCGTGCATGGCCCAGATCACCCGCCACCGCCACGCCTCCTTCGACGTCATGTCGCTGCGCTACGTCGACCTCTCCGGCGAGGACGCCCTCGAGGAGCGGTTCGCCTACCCGGATACGTTCGAGGCCGAGGAGGTCGTCTCCCGGGAGGGGGTCGAGGAGATCGATCTCTCCGCCGAGGAACGAAACGCGATGGCCCGCGACATCTACCAGCGCTGTATGGACGCCTATTCGGCGATGGTCGAGGCGGGTGTGCCGAAGGAGGACGCCCGGATGCTCCTGCCCATCGGAACCAAGGTCAACCTGACCTTCACGATGAACGCCCGGGCGATCATGCACCTCTTGAACATGCGGCTGAAGGCCGATGCGCAGTGGGAGGTCCGCGAGCTGTCCAAACGCGTGCTCGAGGAGTGCAAGGGGTGGATGCCCTACACCTTCGAGCAGTTCGAACAACAGCATCCGCACAAGCTCGCGCCCTAGACGCCCCACGCGATCCGATCCCACGCCCGCTCGTAGACGTAATAGGTTCCGGTCTTCGCGAGGTTGGTGACGATCCCGATGTTCACCGCGTCGCCGACGTTCCCCGTAAACCCGTAGACCACGACCATCGTGAGGACGAGCATGAAGACCCGGTAGAGGAGCGTCTTGACGACGGCCCGCGAGCGGAGCTGGTGGGGATACCGGGTGATCACCCGGTCGACCGCGCTCGCCATGGTCGGCCTACCCGGAGTAAGTATAAATACTTACTTGCGAACGTCTTCGTAACCATCTGAGGTAACCCGGCGGGTCAGAAGTGGGTGAACTTGTCCCGTCGATAGAGGTCGAGCTCGCTCACCATCGAGCGGTCCTGCCTCGCGGCGAAGACGACGGCCTCGGCGATCTCCTCGGGCTCGCTCACCTCCCCTTCGTCGAAGAGCTCCTTGAACGCCGTGTCGCCGAACTCCGTCCGCACCTCCGAGGGGTTGATGGTCGTGACGCCGATCCCGTCGTCGCCCACCTGGGCCGAGAGGCTCAGCGCGAACCCCCGCGTCCAGAACTTCGTTGCCGCATACACCGGGTTACCCGGCCGGGCGTACTGGCCGGCGAAGCTCCCAATGAAGACGAGGTGTCCCTCGGTTTCTCGAACGTGGGGGAGCGCCGCCCGCGCGGTGAAGAACATGCCGTCGCAGTTGACGTCCATCATGAAGTCGTAGTCCTCGGTCGAGAGCGTCTCGACATCGCCCCCGGTCCCGACGCCGGCGTTGAGGACGACGATATCCAGGCCGCCGAAGGCCTCGACCGCCGTCTCGACCATCGCGTCGACGGCCGCGTCGTCGGTTACGTCGGTCGGGACGACCAACGCGTCGGTTCCATACTCGGCCTCGATCCCGTCGGCGATCTCGTGGAGCCGGTCCTCGCTCCGGGCGGCGAGGGCGACATCCGCCCCTTCGCGGGCGAGCGCCCGGGCGCTTTCCCGCCCGATGCCCGCGCTCGCTCCGGTGACGACCGCCGACTGCCCGGTCAAGTCTTCCAACGACATGTCCCCGTTTTCATCGGCCCGGCTGTTTGCTCTTTCCACTCGGCCGCCATGGAACCGGTTATGGGCGTGGCCCGTCCAGACCCTCCATGCGCATCCTCCGAGGCGGGACCGTCGTCGACGCGAACGGCACCCGCGAGGTCGATATCGGGATCGAAGCCGGCGAGATCACGCACCTCGGGCGGGACCTCGACGGCGAGGAGGTCATCGAGATCGACGGCTTCGTCGCCCCGGGCCTGATCGACGCCCACGTCCACCTCATGATGGACGCCCGGCCGGACCCGAGCTCGATCGCGACCGAGCCACCCGCATCGCTCGCGTTCAACGCCGCCGCCAACCTCCAGGCCGCCCTCGAGGCCGGCGTGACGACCGTCCGCGACCTCGGGAGCGGCCACGACGTCGCCATCGAAGCCGGCCGCGCGGTCGAGACCGGGACTCTCGCCGGACCCCGGGTCGTCGCCTGTGGCCAGAACGTGGTCATGACGGGCGGCCACGGCCACTGGTTCGGCCGCGAGGCCGACGGCCCGGCCGAGGTGACCAAGGCGGTCCGCGAACAGCTCAAATCCGGCGCGGACGTGATCAAGTGCATGGCCACCGGCGGCGTTCTCACCGAGGGGGCGCTCACGGGGCTGCCGGAACTCGACCGGGCGGAACTCGACGCGCTCGTTGCCGCGGCGGAGGCCAAGGCCACCCCGACGGCCGCCCACGCCCACGGCACCCAGGGGATCAAAAACGCCGTCAAGGCCGGCATCACGAGCATCGAACACGGCACCTTCATGGACCGAAGCGCCGCCGAGCTCATGGCCGATCACGGCACCGTCTGGGTCCCGACGGCCAGTGCTCTCCGGGGCATCGTCGACGCCGACCCCGACGCGGGCATCCCCCAGTACGCCATCGACAAGGGCGTCGAAGCGGCCGAGGCCTTCGACGACGCCTGGTCGGCGGCGCTGGATGCCGGCGTCACGATCGCGATGGGCACCGACGCCGGGACGCCCTTCAACCCGCTCGGCGACGCGGCGACCGAGCTCGAGTACATGGTCGACTACGGCCTCGATCCCGAGGGCGCCCTCGAGGCGGCCACGGTCAACGCGGCCGAGCTGCTCGGGCTCGACGATGTCGGGCTCGTCCGTGAGGGATTCCGCGCCGATCTGGTGGTTCTCGACGACGACCCACGGGCGGACGTCACGACCTGGCAGGATCCCGCCATGGTGGTCGCGGGTGGCCACCCCGTGTAGGCACAACACCTTTGCTGATCCACTGAAGTAGTTCGCGCATGGCCCACCCGGCGGCCGATCTACTCTCTGCCTTGGAGAGCGCCATCCTCGCCGGGACAGCCGATGGTGGGCTCTCGTGGATGGTCATCGGCCTCGCCGTGCTCGTGGTCGGCGGTATCTCCGCCTACGTGTGGATCACCCGGTCGGCGGGGGTGTCGACGTTTACCCGGGGTGGCCGAACGGACGAGGAACTCGCGCTCTCCGATGCTGAGCTCGTCGAGGACGAGGAGCGGGTACTCTCGTTGCTCGAGGAGCACGACGGACAGATGCGCCAGTCGGCCATCGTCGAGGAAACGGGCTGGTCGAAGTCGAAGGTCAGCATGATCCTCTCGGAGATGACCGACGATGAGACGGTCAGCAAGCTCCAGCTTGGTCGGGAGAACCTGATTAGCCTCCCCGGCCACGAACCCGAGGCCGCTCGGTCGCCGTTGGACGAAAGTGAGGATTGAGGAAGGGGGCTGCCGGTGGGCGAAATGCGCAATCGTTAAACCCGGTTCCCGGTTAGCCGAAACTGCGCTCCAATGGTGTAGTCCGGCCAATCATCTTGCCCTCTCGAATCCGACATGTCAGGATGGAGATAGGCAAGGACCTGGGTTCAAATCCCGGTTGGAGCATTATAATTATAAATCGTTATATAATATATTTACACAATTACATTGGATCCCTCAACCTTACGGTGACAACTCCCACAAAGTGAGACTAAATTGCCAATCGAGTTTGCGTCATCTGGTTTTTCAAATTTTCGTATGGGGATGATATGGTGGACCTCAAGGCTTCGATCGGTTTCAGTTTCTGTCGATCCCCAACGTTGGCAGGTATACTCGTCTCGCTCGAGAACACATACTCGAAGTCGATGCCAATACGGGCCATATGGGTTCCTGCGGTGATAGTCCCAGTCTCGATTTTCCGATAAATAATTTGAGTAACATTCCCTATCACAGTAAATCGTCTCCTGATTCTCCGCCTTCCACCGGTAGACGGTGAACTCGTCATCACATTGCTCACACGACACGGTTCGGCTCCCCTCACCCCACCACTCCTGCGGAGGGTTTCCGGACACCTCGGGGTCCTGATAACAGTCCGAGCAGTACCTCCCCGGTTTCTCGGACGGATAGTAGGTGAACGACTCCCCACAAACGATGCACTCGCCCTCCTCCTGGGCATCACGCCAGTTCCCATTATGCTCGCCGGCGAACGCGTTGCAATTATCGCAGAACTGTAACTCCCCTTTCGGATCGTAAAATGTCTGCTCGCAGCCCTCGCAGGCGCGATTGTGAAGTCGCTCGCCATGAGCACGGCTGTGGTGGGCTCGCATCACCCCGATCTGGTCGAACGATCGGCCACAGGTCGGACAGGTGGGAGTGCCGTTATCGTCGAATTGCTCCGGGAATTGGTCCTGCTCACTCACGGCCGGCCTTGGGCCCGTTTTCGGGGATTAAGGGCAGCTCCCAGCCACCCATTTTTGGTCTCCCCCGCCCTATGCCGAGCGATGAACACCCGGTTGAAATCCCTGCTCGCGGCCTTGATCGGCCTCCTGACGGCCTGGATCGCGTGGGGCCTCTACATCACCCGATCGACCCCACGAGTCCAGTACGAGACCGTCGAGCGGATCGATGGGATCGAACTCCGACGGTATCCCGACACCGTCCTCGTGGAGACCACCGCCCCCGACACCGGGGCGGCCTTCTGGCGGCTGTTCAAGTACCTCAAGGGGGCGAACGAATCCGAGACGACGGTCGCGATGACCGCCCCCGTGGCCACCAGCGGCGAGACGATCGCCATGACGTCGCCCGTCAGGACGATTTTGGACGACGGCGAGGAGGTCGCCATGACCGCCCCGGTTCGGACGGCCACTGACGAGACGGGGGTGACGATGGCGTTCTACCTCCCGGCCGACTTCACGGCGGAATCCGCCCCGGTCCCGACCGACGAACGGGTGAGCCTCGTCGTCGAGCCGGAACGGACGCTCGCAGTGCGGGAATTCTCGTGGTATGCGACCCAACGGCGGGTCGACGCCCAGCGGCGGCGATTGATGGCGGCGCTCGCCGGACGGGACGTCGAACTGATCGAGTCACCGTTCCTGCTCCAGTACAACGACCCGTGGACGCCGCCGTTCATGCGCCGCAACGAGGTGGCGGTCGAGATCGACGATCAGGGGTAGGTTCGGCCTAGACGTCCCGCATCCGAGACGAGAAATCCCACGTATAGAGGCGGTCCGGGGCCACCGTGACGTAGACCTCGTCGCGGGCGTCGTCGAGGAGTCGCCGGGCGAAGCCGGAGTCCGTCCCGCCGACGTAACGTTCGAGCAGCGACCGGAGAACGGCTTTGTCGGCGTCAGCTTCGATCGCGACCGAGCCGTTCCCCCGAACCCCCTTGTACGGGGGATCGTTGGTCGAGACCTCGAATGCGACGTGGGGGTCGTGGTCGAGGTAGCGGACGAGATCGGCCCGTTTCGAGGTGGCACAGACGAACTGGCCGTCGTCGAATCGATACCAGAGTGACACCATCCAGAGGCGATCCGACGGGGTGGTGCACGCCAGCCGGAGCGGTACGACCGTCTCCTCGAGGAAGGCACGGAGGCGGTCGCGATCCCAGGTGCCGGTGAGCTCGGCCATGGTCGACGCTGAGGGGCCGAGCCTACTTGATGGTCGGCCGTTCGCGACGACGCCTCGGAGGCGTTTAGTGGCCGTCGGACGTTCCGTAACCCATGGACCAGGTGATCGTCGTCGGGGGTGGGCTCGCCGGGCTCGTTTCAGCGCGTCGGCTCGCCGAGGCGGGGGTCGGGGTTCGCGTCCTCGAGACGGCGGACGTCGTGGGTGGGCGCGTGCGGACCCGGACCGTCGACGGCTACACCGTCGACCGGGGCTTTCAGGTGCTGTTCACGGGCTATCCGGCCGTCCGCCGCGAACTCGACCTCGGTGGGCTGTCGCTCCGGTCCTTCTCGCCCGGCGCGACGATCTGCCGGCCGGGATCGCGGGCGACGCTCGCCGACCCGCTGCGGGAACCGGCGCTGGCCGTCGAGACGCTGTTCAATCACGAGCTCACGCTCGGAGACAAACTTCGCGTGGTCCGCCTCCAGCGGCGGCTTCGACGGGCCGATCCCGAGACCATCTTCCCCGGCCCCGACGAATCGATCGAGGCGTATCTCGACGCCGCGGGGTTTTCACGGGGCTTCATCGAGGCCTTCGCCGCCCCGTTCTACGGCGGGATCACCCTCGACCGGTCGCTCTCGACGGCCGCGGCGGTCTTCGAGTATACGTTCAAGATGCTGAGCGAGGGGCGGACGGCCGTGCCGGCCGCGGGGATGGGTGCGATCCCGGCCCAGCTCGCCGACCGGGCACGGGCCGCGGGGGCGACCATCGAGACGGGTATGCACGTGACGGCGGTCGACACTGCCGATGGGGTGCAGGTCGACACCGAGACCGGAACGCGGGAGGCCGATGCCGTGGTGGTCGCGACGGACCCACTAACCGCCAAGGAACTCACCGGGATCGAGGCCATCCCGACCGGGGCCCGTGGGTGTGTGACGCAGTTCTATTCGCTGCCGTCATCGACCCAGCTCCGGACCGACAAACGGCTGCTGCTCAACGCCCGCGAGACCGGTCCGAACCACGTCGCCCCGATGTCCGCTGTCGCCCCGGAGCACGCCCCCGACGGGCGGCAGCTGCTGGCCGCGACGTACCTCGGCGTGCCGGACGCCGATGACCAAGCGCTCGCTGCGGAAACCCGGTCGGCCCTCGATGCCTGGTTCCCTGCAATCGGGTTCGAGGCGCTCGAGGTCGTCCACACCGAGCGGGTCCCGTTCGCCCAGTTCGCCCAGCCGCCCGGCCTTCACGCGTCGCTCCCGGGCCCGATGAGCCCCGTTGCAGGGGTCTATCTGGCGGGCGATTACACCCGGTGGTCCTCGATTCAGGGGGCGCTTGAGAGCGGCCGTCGGGCGGCGAACGCGGTCCAAGCGGAAGACTGAGTCGACAGACGATCGCCGAGTATGGCGGTCCGACCTGACTCGCTTGTCGGTGATCGGCACCGGTAGGGCTCGTTACATGGACAGAGAGGCGTCGGTCGGCAAGATGAGGTGGAAGGTCGAGTCAGCACACGGTTTCGTGCTGACACCACCCGCGGATTGCGACCCGATTTCCACGACGGTCGCCATCGCCGCTCAGAACAATGCGTCCCAGTCGACGGCCTGGAATCATCGATAGCGGTGGCTCGGCTTGCTGCGGATTACCCGGTGACAGCAATCGGCTCCTCGATGAGGACGGCCCAGCGCGGGAGTTATCGGATCGACGGCCGAACGTACGGTGATGCACTCGGCGGTCAGCCTCGTCGGCACACCTGACGGGTGGCGCTTTCTCGTCTCCCGGGCCATCGACGCCCCACCCGATGACGTCTGGGCACTGTTCGTCGAACCGCAGTACTGGCCCGAATGGGGCCCATCCATCACCGCCGTGAACTGTCCGGACCGACGGATCCGACCGGGATCGAGCGGGCGCGTTCGAACCATTGGCGGCCTCTGGCTCCCGTTCGAGGTAACACGCTACGATGATCATCGATGGACCTGGCGGGTCGCGGGAATCCCGGCCACCGGGCACCGGGTCGTGACCGAAGGGGGAGAAACCATGGCGTCGTTCGAGGTGCCGATCTGGGCCGTGCCGTACATCCTGGTCTGTGACCGGGCTTTGGCTCGGATCCAAGGCCTCGTCTCCGAGGGCAGGGATCGACCAGCTTGACGGGGGTGCCGTGGCGATCGTTGATCGTTTGTGATGAATGATAAATCGGGGCGTGCTACCGATGTCAACCCCCCAGGTGGTGAGCCGGCGACCGGCGGTTTGTCGGATGGCTGAATCCGCAGGTCGTTGTTCTAAGGAGCCGTATATGTCGTTGTCAATGAACCACCAAGCGGAGCGGATACCTGGTGAGGGTTTGACGGTCGATCGCCGACTGTTCGGGGTGAGTCGGTAATGTCGATCGCGACTCGGTTGAGCGAGTGGGAAACGAAGCGTCGTTTCGTTTACGCGGGAATGACCCTCGCTGGATTGCTGTTCGTGTCAACGCTGGTGCTCCCGGTCTCACCACCGATCGCCCAGCTCATCGCCGTGTTCTCCTTTGGAGTGATGTCTGGGCTGTGGCTCGGCCATCTGGTGTATTCGATATGAACTGGGCAGTCCTCGTTCGGATCTATACGATGATCGCGGCGGTATCGGTGATCTCGCTGTTCGTCTTCACCCAGCAATTCGGAGATGTCCGGTTGTCCATCGCGATCGTGGCCGTGGCGACCGTGGCGTTCGTGAGCGTGATCCTCGGTGCCCTGCTTTCGATCAATGCGAGCCTCGAAGGCGTACCGGATACCTGAGGCTGGTGTCGGTGGTGACGGTCACCGAGTCGATGTGAGACGTCGCTGCCTGGATTTCCATCCAGTTCGCTTGTGTTCGTCTCGTTTGGGTCCCCTTGTTATCAGGCCATGGCCGTGTTGCCTCGTTCGAACAACGACGGAGTACTGCAAGAGCACGCTTGGATTGAGTACGATGAACGATTGGCTCTCGAATGGGTCTCCTGGAGACGTAAATGCTCGTTTCACCGTTTTCCCAGGCGCGATCCGATCGTTATCGTCACTGATACGCATGCGGCAATCCAACTGTAGCGACGAATTCGCGCCGTTTAACCGAATATTAACGGCCGTTAGCCCGGAATTAACCGCGAGTTACAGCGGTTGATAATCGGGCCGTGGCGGTTAAGTGGCCCCATCTTAATGGTCACAATCAATCATGGGCCGGATAGCCACTCCCGCAACCGTGATCGCGATCACCCTCGTCGTACTGCTCGCTGGCCCGGTTGGCATCGCCTCCGCTCAGCAGGTCACCCTGACCGTCAACGTCGTCGATCAGAACGGCGATCCCGTCTCCAACGTGGAACTGACCGCGTCGTGGGACGGCGGCTCGTCGCAAGCCACCACCCGATCGAACGGGCAGGCGCTCATCGACGTCGAGCAGGGGGCCGACGTGACGATCGAGCTCAGTCACCCCGTCTACACGCGAAACACCCCGTACGAGATGAGCGAAGCCTCGTCGGGCTCGGTTACCATCGACGTCGCCCAGAAGGCGAGCGCGGCCGTCACCGTCCGTGACGCCACCGGGCCGCTGCAGGACGCCCGGGTCGCCCTCCGGCAGGACGGCAAGGCGGTCGCCGTCGGCATTACCGACGCCAACGGTCGGTTCACGAGCGGCGTCATCGAGTCCGGGGAGTACACGTTGAACGTCCTCGAGGAGGGCTACTACCGTCAGACGATGGACCTCGAGGTGGACGGCGAGACCACCCAGGAAGTTCAGCTCGAGCCGGGGACCGTCTCGGTGACGTTCAAGGTGCTCGACCGGAACTTCGACCCGGCACGGCCGGTCTCGAATGCGGTCATCACCGGCGATTCGATCGGATCGATGAAGACCCAGCAGAACGGGGTCCAGCAGGCGAGCGTCCCCGTCAACACCGAAATCGCCGTGACGGTCACGAAGGACGGCTACAACACGGTCGAGCAGACCATCTCGCTGCAGGAGTCCAACACCGTCATCAACATCTCTACGAGGAAGAAGGAGGCCATCTCTTTCGAGTTCCTCAACGACCGCGTCGTCGTCGGTGAGCAGGTCATGGTCGAGGTCACCGGGACGTACGGCGACCCGGTCGAGGAGGCCGCTGTGTACCTCGACGGTTCCCAGGTGGGCACGACCGACCAGAACGGGGTCGTCACGGTCACCGTCGACTCGCCGGGCGAGCACTCACTCCACGCCGAGACCGGATCACTCTCGACCGATCAGCGGACGGTCGTCGGCGTCGAAGCGATCCAGCCGGACGCCGCGACCACGCCGAGTGCGTCCGCCCCGACCCAGGCCGGATTGATGGCGCTGCCGGGCGTCGGGCAGTTCCACCCGAAGAGCGTCGGGATCGGGGCCGCCATCGGCATCGTCGTGATGCTCGTGGTGATCGGCTACGGCCGGTTCCGGTCAATGTCGGGCGGCGAGTGATCGACTAGCGACTCCTTCTCTCTGTTTTCAAGTCGGGTAGGCACGGCTCTCGGCGTCGTACTCCGTTTACTCTGGCATGGTGTCCCGCAGCTGGAGATCGAACTCCTGGTCGGCGACCGCGGGCCAGTCATCGGGTTCGACTGCGCGACCGTCGGACTGGCCGTCGATTCGATGGATCAACCGGTCACGGGTCAGCTTCAGATGCCCCGATTCGGTGGCCTTCGTGACGATCGGGTCGCCGGTGAAGGGTGATTCGGGGGCCGACTGGAGGAAATCACACGGCGCACGGAAGTAGGACAGGTCCCGTGGGGTGGTCGAAAAGTAATATCGGTCCGTCCAGTCCTCGTCGGGTGCTTCCCGGAACTGCATGAGCGAGTCGGTGTCGGGTCGGTCGCTCTCGGCGGTCCGCCACTCGACCCCGGCGCCGTCGCGGATGGGGTCACCGTCGAGGGGAACCGGCCGCCGAAGGGTCGGGAGGCCGAGGCCGACATCGACGATGTAGGGCCGGTCCAGCCAGACCAGGTTGGTGTGGTGATTGGCCGGGGGTTGGACATCGCCGTCGTCGCCGATGACCATCGCGGCCAGCCGGGCGGTGTCGAATCCCAGTTCCGAGAGCAGCCAGCCGAAAAGCCCATTGAGCTCGTAGCAGAACCCGCCCCGGCGATCGGCCACGATCTTTTCGAAGAGGGCCTCGAGGGCGAGGTCCACGCCTGGACCAGATTGATCATCGAAGGGATCCCCCGTGATCGAGAGGTTCTCGAAGGGAATCGTCGTAACGTGAGCGTACTGGAGCCGCTCGAGCCAGTCCAGACCGGGCGCGGGGGGCTCGTCGTGTGCGAACCCGAGTCGGTCGAGATACCGGGTGGCGTCCACTACGTGGCCACCGGATCCGGATGGCCAAGCCGGTTTCGACATCGGCCGATCAAGCCGGTTCGAGGAGGTGATCGAACAAGGCGACGGCCCCGGCCTTGTCGAGGGGCTCGTTGGCGTTCCCACAGTGGGGCGACTGCACGCAGGCCGGGCACCCGTCGTCGCAGCCACACGCCGCGACCATCGATCGGGTGTCGACGAGCAGGGACTGGAGGCGGTCGAAGCCGGCCCGGGTGAGGCCGACGCCACCGGGATAGCCGTCGTAGATGAAGATCGTGCTCGCGCCGGTATGCGGGTGATGGGGTGTGGAGAGCCCGCCGATGTCGCGGCGATCACAGAGGAGTTCGAGCGGGAACATGGCGATCATGGCGTGTTCGGCCGCGTGGATCATACCGAGGAACTCGCCCGCCCGGTCACGGAGGGCGGCTTCGATGGCGGCCGGGAGAACGAGATAGAGCGCCGTCGTGTCGAGCGTCAGCGTCGGGAGGTCGAGCGGTTCCCGGCCGAGCGATTCCCCGGAGGCCGTATCGTGGCGCTCGAAGCCGGTGATCCGCTTCTCCATCGTCACATCGGCGAACCGGACGGTGCAGTCCTCTTGGGTATCGAGGTGGGTGGTTTCCCGGTCCCGGGTGACCGTGATCTCCTTGTCGTGGAGCACCCGGGTGTAGAAGTCGGCATGCCTCGGCTCGAGGATCGCCATGTCGCGGGCGAGATCGAGGTCAGTGACCACGAAGGTCCGCCCCTGGTGGTGGTAGACGGCGCCCCGATGGGCGTCGCGGAGGGCGTCGTCGAAGGGGAGCGTCCCGATGACGGTGTCGGCACTCGTATCATAGAGGGTAATCGTTCGGTCACCGATCGACCGGAGGTTCAGGTCCTGTTGGGGGCTGCCCTCCCCACCATAGGTCCAGCGGATGCCGTCACGGGTGTCACGACGCTCGAGACGGTCGGCCGATTCGAGGTCGGCGACGAGGCCCGGAAACGTCGGCCCAAAATGGCGGTCGTCGGCCGGGCGGAGCCAGTTCTCGCGGGCCGCACTCAGGACGTGGCCGGGGAGGAGGTGACCGTTTTCGGGGTTGACGATCGCCCGTTCCGGCGGTCCCTTGAAGAAGGCGTCTGGGTCGGCCATGAAATACTGATCCAGCTGGTCCTCGCCGGCGAGGAGGACGACGAGGCTCGGGTCGGTCCCGCGACCGGCACGGCCGGCCTGCTGGTGGGTCGCCATTCGGGTCCCGGGATAGCCGTCGAGGAGCACGACATCGAGGCCGCCGATGTCGACGCCGAGCTCGAGCGCGTTCGTGCTCCAGACGCCCCGGATCGATCCGTCGTGGAGTCCAGTCTCGATCGTGGCTCGCCGCTCCCGGCTCAGGGCGGCCTGATACGCAGTCACGGCCAGGGCGAGGTCGTGATCGCCCCGGTCGCGGAGTTCATCGGCGCTCTCGGTTGCGTACCGTTCGGCCGCCTGTCGGGCCTGGGTGAATGCGACGGTCTGGTAGCCCCGTTCGACGAGGTCGACGAACAGGCGTTTGGTCTCGACGTGGTTCGACCGGCGTCGGCCACTGTCGCCCCAGTCCCGGTCGCCGCTATATTCGGGTGGATTCCAGAAGGTCCAGTGGGTCGGTCCGGTGGCACTGGTGTCGGTGTCGACGAGATCGAAGGATGCAGCCGGGGCCGCCGTGATGGCCGCCGCGTGTTCGATGGGGTTCCGGATCGTCGCCGAGCAGCAGACCACCTGTGGGTCGGCGTCGAAGCGGTTACAGAGCCGGTTCAGGCGCCGCAGGACGAGGGCGACGTGGCTCCCGAAGACGCCCCGGTATTCGTGGACCTCGTCAATGACAACCAGCTCGAGGCGTGTCATGAACCAGTCCCAGAGCCGGTGGGCGTGGGGGAGGATCCCGAAGTGGAGCATGTCAGGGGTGGTCAGCAGGATCGTCGGTTGGCGGTCACGGACGGCCCGTTTCTCGGGCTGGGATAGCCGGCCGGTGTACTGGGCGACCTGGACGCCGCTGCCGAAGCCGAGCTCGGACGCGAGCGTGTCGAGCGTCTCCTCCTGGTCGTTGATGAGCGCAACCTGCGGGCCGATGTAGAGCGTGCAGGCCGTGCGATCGAGGGCGCGCTCGAACGCCGGGACGGTATAGCCGAGGCTCTTGCCCGAGGCGGTCGGCGAGGCGAGGACGACGTTGTCGCCGTCCCGAATGGTCTCGATCGCCGTGGTCTGATGCCGGTAGAGCTGGTCGATCCCCGTGGAGGCGAGGGCGTCGTCGAGTCGGGGATTAAGGTCGATCCGTGCGAATTCGGCGGGTCGTCCTGGGGTGACCTCGTGGGCGACCAGTTGTCCCTCGTAATACGGTCGTGACCGGAGCCAGTCCAGGGTCTCGTCCACGGTCCTGGTTTGCGGTGCAAGGGGGTAAGTCGCCGGTGCGGTCCGGAAGTGAAGGGATCGAGTATGGTGGTCGCTTGATATATCACTCATGAGAGCAGGTGGAGTCTCGGATTCCCGGTGTCGACGCCGAACCGACCGGCAGTGGTAGGAATCGGTCACTCGTGATTCGAACCTCGAGCCACCGAAACGCATCGGACTAATTATCATCGCCGGTACGGGACAGACAGACGCTTTTACCCTGACCCGATACTTCACCCATACATGGCCGAGCCAATCCGGGTCCTCCATATCGATGATCAACCGGATTTCACGGCAATGGCGGCGGAATTCCTCGAGAGGGCGGACGAGCGTCTCGAGATCGTCACGGCCACCTCCGCGTCGGAGGGGATGGCCCGGCTTCGATCCGACTCGATCGATTGCGTCGTTTCGGATTATGATATGCCGGAGACCGATGGCATCGCCCTCCTCGAGGAGGTCCGGGCGGAGTTCGGCGAACTCCCCTTCATTCTCTACACGGGGAAGGGGACCGAGGAGGTGGCCAGTGAGGCCATCTCCACTGGGGTGACCGATTACCTGCAGAAGAAGACCGGCACCGAGCAGTACGCCGTGCTTCGCCACCGGATTGTGAACGCCGTCGATCGGTACCGCACCCACCATGCCCTCGAGGTCAACAAACAGCGATTCAGGACGCTCGTCGAGGAGTCGACGGATGCGATCTTCATCGTCGGGCCTGACGGAACGTTCGAGTTCGTGACGCCGGCGGTCGAACGCGTGCTTGGGTACGAGGCTGGTGACCTGATCGGGCGCAACGGGTTCGATGACATCCATCCCGATGATCGCGAGCGGGTTCAGGAGCGGTTCCTGGCCCTGGTGGACGATGCCGACGATGCCGCCGAGGTCGAATACCGCTATCGGCATGCGGACGACCACTGGGTGTGGATCGAAGCCCGTGGTCGAAACCTGCTTCAGGACGACGTCATCGAGGGGATTGTCGTCTACGCGAGGGACGTGACGGACCGGCACCAGCGTGAGGAACAAATGGAACGACAGGAGCGAATCCTGGAAACCCTCGGAGACGCCGTCTACGCCCTGGATGCGGAGGGCCGGATCACGGCGCTCAACGACCGGGCCGAGGAGCTACTGGGCTACTCGCGGGAGGAGCTCGTGGGCGAACCCGTCTCGGTGGTGCTCTCGGATGAGGACGTCGAGAAAGGAACGTCGACGATCAACGAGTTACTCGCCGCCGGCGGAAACGGGGTCGGGACGTTCGAAGAAGTGATCCGGACGGCCGATGGTGACACGATCGAGTGCGCCGTTCATGTGACTGTCCTGCAGGACGATGATGGGACCTTCCTCGGGTCGGCCGGCGTCGTTCGCAATATTTCAGACCGGAAGCAACAGGAGGAGAAGCTGAACCGCCTCCGGCGCCGGTCCCAGCTCCTGATGAATACGGAAACCCGTGAGGAGACCGCCCGCGTGGCCACCGAGGCGGCCGACGATATCATCGGTGCTCCGCTGAGCGGCGTCCACTTCGTCACGGATGACGGGACCCGACTCGAGGCGGTGTCGCTCGTCGAGGACGTCCACGAAGTGTTCGACGAGACGCCGGGCTATGATCGGGCCGCCGAGGAAGGATCACGGGCGGCCCTCGTGTGGGGGGTGTTTGATCGAGGGGCTCCCCTGCACATCGACGACACGACGGCCTATCCCTCTCTCGAGGAAGCGACGCCGACGAGGAGCGTGATCATCCATCCAATTGGCGACCACGGGGTGTTCATCGTGTCGTCTCCAGAGCCGAACGCCTTCGACGAGACGGACGAGGCGCTCGTCGAAATCCTGTCCTCCTCGCTAACGTCAGCCATGGATCGGGTCGATCGGGAACAGCGCCTCCGAGAACGGGAACGCCGCCTCGAACGCCTCCACGATGCGACGCTCGAGCTCATGGGAGCAGAAACACAGCAGGAGATCGCCGAACGGGCGGTCACCGCCGGCGAAGATATCCTCGGCTTTCCGATCGTACTCGTCAGACTCTACGACGAGGAGCGTGGTGGGCTGGTCCCGGTAGCCCAGAACGACTCGCTCGAAGACGTACTCCCGGAGCGCCCCGTCTTCACGGCCGAGGGGACGAGCCTGAACTGGGAAGCCTACGAGGCGGGCGAGGTCCGCCTCTACGAAGACGTCGGCGAGATTGACCGGGCGTTCGACGCCGATACGGCGCTCGAGAACCTGATGGTACTTCCGCTCGGCGAGTACGGGACCATTGCGGCCGGGGAGACGAGTCCCGCGGCCTTCGACGAGAACGACCTGTATCTCGCCCGAATCCTGGCGAGCGAGACCGAAGCGGCGCTCCAGCGGGCCGATCGAGAAACCGAACTCCGCCACCAGCAAACGGCACTCGAGCGCCAGAACGAGCGACTGAACGAATTCGCCGGGATCGTCTCACACGACCTCCGCAATCCCCTGGCGGTCGCCAAGGGTCGGATCGGGCTCGCGATGGAGGAGTCCGACAGTGAGCACCTCCCGCCGATCGTGACTGCGCTCGATCGCATGGATCAGATCATCGACCGGACGCTTACGCTCGCCCGGCAGGGCCAGGTCGTGGGAGAAACCGAGCCGGTGGCGTTGGCGGACCTCGTCAAGGGTTGTTGGTTGAATATCGAGGCGGACGCAGCCACACTGACGTTGGCGGACCCGCCGACGGTTCTCGCCGATCCGGAACGGTTGCCCCATCTCTTCGAGAACCTCTTCCGAAACGCCGTCGAGCACGGGGGGCAATCAGTCGGGATCGAGGTAGGGGGCCTCCCGGATGGGTTCTATGTCGAGGACGACGGGCCGGGCATTCCCGAGGCGGATCGGTCCCTGGCGTTCAAGGTCGGGTATTCCACCTCGGAGACCGGGACCGGGCTGGGCCTCGGGATCGTCCGAGAGATTGCCGAGGCACACGGGTGGAGGCTGTCCGTCGCCGAGGGATCGGCCGGAGGGGCACGGTTCGAGTTCATCGGGGTCGACCTGGTGGCGGAGTAGAGTCTAGGGTGACCCGTCACCCGACCGGCTCCGTTCGAGCTCGATGGTTACGACGTTCCCACGGGGGTCCGCCTCATCGAACCGGAGCGAACCGTTCGACCGCCGAACGATCCAGTAGACGAGCCAGAGGCCGAGTCCCGATCGATGGTTCAACGGTTCGATCGACTCGCCCGTACGAAGGACCGTCCGTTCTAACGCAGGGATCCCTGGGCCGTCGTCCGTCACGCTGACCTCGATAGTTTCCTGGTGCTTCCGAATCGAGAGCTCGACTTGCGGTCCCTTCTTATCCGAATGAACGATCGCGTTCTCGATCAGTTCCTCGATGGCCCGCCCGATATGCACCGTCGATAGAACGGTGGCGTTCGAGGCCGACTCGGCAGCGATCTGTGCCGTCGGATAGCGGTTTCTGATCGTCCCGACCACACCGGCAATCGTCGAGTCGAGGTCGACGGACGTCCGCTGGGGTTCCGACGTCAAAATCTCCGTAATCGATCGTTCCTTTTCGGCCGTCTCGATGAGCGAGTAGGCGTGGTCGAGGATATTGGCTGCGTAATCGGCGTGCGGCGATTCCGTGGCCTGTTGGATCGTCTCGGCCCACCCGGTGATGATGTTCATCTCGTTTCTGATGTCGTGGCGGAGGACCCGACCGACGACGGCGAGCTGTTTCTGCCATTCTTTACGCTCGGTAATATCGACGTTGACGCCGACCATCGTGGTCGGCCCGGTATCGGTCACGATCAACCGGCCGCGGCCGTCGATCCACCGCTCGATCCCGTCGTTCCGAACGATCCGGTAGGTCAGTTCGAAAGGTTCGTGGCGGTCGACCGACCGGGTGAGCGCGTCACGGACGGGTTCGCGGTCATCCGGGTGGATGCGGTCGAGATATGCATCGAAGGTCCCTTCGAACGTGTCCGGTTCGAGGCCGAAAAGTCGTTCGCAGGTCTCGTGCCAATCCATCGTCCCGGAATCAGGGTCCCATTCCCAGATGCCGGCATCGGAGGCCTCCAGAGCGAGACGGCGGCTTTCGTCGATCTCCCTGAGTTTCTGCTCGCGGCTGACGGCCTCGGTGATGTCGCGGGCGACGACCATTGCCTTGGCCGAGCCCGCCGGGTCGTCCTCTTGGAGGGGGACCACGTTCAAGTCAAACACGTGGTCGTTGAATTCCATCTCGAAGGAACGTTGTTCTCCGTCCAATCCTGCCCGGTAGTGATCCGCCAATTCGTCGGTGACCCAGGTCGGGAACAGTTCGAAGATCGTGCGTCCCTCCATCTCGTCGGCTCCCAACCTGGAGACGGACAGGTTGTCGGGACCGACCAGCAGGTATCGGAGGTCGGTGTCGAACACGGCCACAAACCCGTCGGGAAAATTATCGGCCAGGAGTCGGTAACGACGTTGGCTCTCCTGCAGTTCCCGCTTGCGGCCGAGTTCGTCGGTGATGTCCTCGATAATGGCCATCGAGCCAGTGATCTCCCCGGTAGCATCTCGAACGGGCGAGGTCGAGACACGAACATCGATGGTGGCACCGCCCTTGGTTTGTCGCGTGGTTTGTTCACCGCGGATCACGTCGCCGGCGAAATTCTTCTCGACCCAGGCGTCGAACTCCGCTCGTTTTCCGTCCGGGAGGATCGGGATCATTTCGTCGAGTACATCCTCCCTGCTCCAACCGAAGATCCGTTCTGCCGCCGGGTTCCACTGGGTAACGGTCCCATCGACATCCACAACGATGATCGCGTTCGGTGCGGCGTCGATGACCGCTCGAAGACGTTGGTTGAGTCCTTTGAGTTCCTCCCGGTTCCGGGTGAGGGTTACCGACTGGTTCCGGAGACGGAGGAGCGCCTTCATCCGCCATTCAAGCTCGACTTGTTTGATCGGGAGCGACACGAACTCGTCGATGGTACTGGACACGGCGTTATCGACGAACTTCCCGCGGTCCGTTTCGATGAGCTCGACATCCGTTTCTGGCAGAAGGAGGAGGTACGGAAGGAGGATCGGGGCTTCGGACTCTTTCCTGGCTTTCAGGGCCTCCGAGTTGCTCAGGAACCCCTGTTGATCCACGATGCAGACGTCGAACTCGGCCGTCTCGATTGCTGACGTCGGGTCGACCGGCTCGTAGCCCTCTCGGTCCTCGAGCCATTCGAGTAAAAGCCGCCGGTTACCACGATCGGCAATGACCGGGAAGATCCGATGTGGCGTCGTCTCCTCGACGCGGGGGATCGTTGCTGTGGGATTCGATCGCTGCATGGCTCGTCTCAGGCTTCCGCGGGCGTCACCGGCTCTCGGCTCACTCGGGGTCGTTCCATTCCGGGGTTCCGGTGAGGATGCCGCGGAGCTGCGGTAGCGGGTCACCGACCTTCAGCCCATGTCGGGTGATTTCTAGCTCCCTGAGCTCCGACTCGAAGTCGCTGGCCCGCTTTTTGAGGACGCCGATAACCTTCCGGATCTGCCCGTTGAACTCCACGTGCCGGAGGAATAGGACGTTGTCCGCGAGGTTGCTCGTGCGTTCCTCGGTGGCCCGAAACTGGCCGGTGATCTCGTGGACTTCGTTCGCGAAGAGGGTCGTGACGCTGCGGTTCCGGAGGAACCGGCCGATTCGAATGAGATCACGTGTGGGGTCATCGGCCAGCCCCCGAAGGTTCTGCTTGAACCCACCGATGCCGTCGATCATGACAATCGACGCGTCCTCCTCGTCGACCGCGGTGTTGATCGACTGGGCGAACTCGTCGACGGTCAAATCCAGTGGTTGGATCTCACGGAGTTCGAGAGTGCCCCGATCGATCATGTCATGAATCGGGATGTCGATCGCCTCGGCCCGGTGGAGGATCGTTTTCGGCGACTCCTCGAACGAATACATTATCGCGTGTTTGCCGCCGAGAGCTGCTTCGGTGAGGAACTGGATGCCGGTTGTGGTTTTACCCACACCGGTCGGCCCAGTCAGGATAGAAATTGTCCCGTTTTCGAGACCGCCGTGCAGCATTTCGTCGAGCTCGCGGACGCCGGAGCTCAACAGCGAGGCGGTGAATTCGGTGTCGGCCGGCGATTGTCGAAGTTTCGGATAGACCTGGACCCCGCTCGAATCAATCTCGTATGAATGCTCCCCGCGACGGAAGGACGAACCCCGGAATTTCGAGACGCGGATCGTCCGGGTGTCCGGAGTGTGGTGGAGGCTTATCACGGCGTCGGTGAAGAACTGGAGGTCGTCGTCCGGGATGGTCTCGGCGGCTTGGGAGGTCAAGAGTACCGTCGCATCCTTGGCCCGTAGGAAATCCAAGAAGCTCAGCATCTGCATGCGGAACTGCCGGTCGTCGGTGGTAAGGTAGCGGAGTTCGGAGATGGGATCGACGAAGACCCGATCGGGCTCGACCTTCTCGACCGTGGACCGGATCTCCTCGACGAGGCCGGGTTGTTCGACCTCGGCTGCAGGGAACAGCGAGTACGTCTCGTCCACCCGGAACTGGTCGTCGGATGGCGAGAGGTCGAGGTAGTCGAAGCTACCTGTGCCCAAACCGAACTGTTCGGCGGCCTCGCGAACGTAGTCGTCGGGTTCGCCGAGGTTGATGAACAACCCGGTCTCCTCGGTCGCCGAGCCACTGGCGAGAAAGTGGAGGCCGAAGGTTGTCTTTCCCGCCCCCGGCGGACCACGGAGGAGGGTGTTCTGCTTCGGGATGAGTCCGCCGTTCAGGATCTCGTCGAACCCGGCCACGCCGGTCGAGAGCCGTTTCGTATCAACATTCATGAATAATAACTGGGCTGGTAATTATCTCGATGAATTCGGACAGTAGCGCCGACCTGGGACCATCCACCGATCATGCGTAATTCTCCTGAAATTCAAGATGGTTTAAGAGTATTGGGCCAATATTCACGGCTGATAGCAGGCTCGTACCCCCGACAATTACCAGGCTCCACCGGATTCATCCCGTCCGACGGTCCCGATCGTTCACTATTTGTGATGTATCGTTTTCACTTCCCGGGAATCTGCGACCCGTTTGATAATTACCCTGGGGTAACTTCCACTTGCGAGGCGAAAACAATGTCATACCAAGCGGCAAAACCGCTCTCGGAGGAGTTCGGGTTCGAACTCTCCGGGCCACTGGCGGGCTACTGGCTCGCTTTCCTTCGGATCGTCACCGGCTGGTGGTTCTTCCACGCCGGCGTAACCAAACTCATCGAAGACGGCCTGGCCTACGGCTATGGCCCGATCTACCTCCAGG
>Ga0207797_1000498_pt1 | contig 30236 bp, 25 predicted proteins | sample PRCRCaboRojoPR_6_FD_187275 | JGI IMG/M metagenome (GOLD analysis project Ga0207797, IMG submission 187275) | Marine sediment microbial community from Cabo Rojo, Puerto Rico - PR CR 10% Liquid 1 (SPAdes) | ecosystem: Environmental > Aquatic > Marine > Coastal > Sediment | place: Cabo Rojo, Puerto... | reverse complement strand
AAAGGGTGCAACGCTCATTCTCGTAATCATCGCCCTGGCGGTTTCCCCGATCGGCGCTTTTGGACAGTGGGAGGATCGGAGCGACGAGATGTTCGACCCATTCGACAGCGGAAATCACACGACGTGGATTCTGGTGGGAGCGGGCGTTGCTGTGACAGGAGCCGTCGTTGCCTATACCCTTCGGAAGCAGAACGACGCACGACCTGCGGAGGAATCGAAACAAAACGAAGAGGAGACCACCGCGATGGTGCAACCCGTTTCCGCTGAACCCAGCGGTCTCCAACAGCTTGTCGATGCGCAGCGCAGTCGCCCTGTCAATGTGTTGCTCGGCCTCCGCCCGTCTGACCAGCGTCCGATTCTTGGACTCAGCGTTCGGTTTTAATCCTTTCCACGTCAAACCCTGTCGCCATGAACCTCTCCTGGACGTGCGGCGCAACCGCTCTTCTTTTCATAACTGCCTTCCTGTGGGGATGCGATACAAACGAGAATGGAGCGGTCCAGGATGACGAGGACACGCTCCCTGAGGGCGTCGTGCGCTGGGACGTCAACGGCCACCTCTATCAGGCCGTTCTCGTCTCCGAAGGCATCTCCTGGACCGATGCCCATGCGGCCGCCCAGGAAAGAGGAGACGGCTGGCACCTGGCGACCATTACCTCCGAGGAGGAAAATGCCTTTCTCTACGACCTCGTCCGCGAAGACGCCGCCTTTTGGAACTGCTGCCTGAGCAACAACAGCACAGGCCCGTGGCTGGGCGGGCGCGAGACGAGTCCCGGAACGAGAGCCTACGCCTGGGTGACCGGCGAGCCGTTCGACTATACGAACTGGGGACCGCGCGAACCCTTTGGCAACGGCGACCGGATCGCCTTCTTCGGCTATCAGGCGTTCATGGGGCCGCACTGGAACGACGTCCCGACCGGACGCCTGGAGTACGGATACATCCTCGAAAACTCGACGCCCTAACCCGTCCCCCACAGTCGTTCCGCGTTGAACGACCGGGCTCTTCCAGATTCCCAACAGGTACCACTCAACAATGAGGGACGACGATGACGACACAGCGATTCATGCCAGCGCGCCACCGCGCTGACAATGGACGATCGATCGGACATTCTGCACGCGCAACGTACACTCTGCTCTGCGTGTGGATTGGGCTTTTGCTTTTGGGGGTCCCGTTCCTTCAACTCGCAGCGGCGAGCTCTCCGGGCGCTCCCGAGAGTCGGGTCTCATCCTTCGCACCTGCCGCCGCGACCGTCGTCTGGAGCGAGGACTGGGAAGGCAACTGGTTTCTGGATTGGACCGTCGAGGCCGGGTCGTGGGAGGTCGGGACGCCGACGAGTGGGCCGGGCTCTTGCTTCGACCCGTCCGATGGAAACTGTGCCGCGACGGTGCTGGACGGGAATTACGCCGACGGGGTGGACACGCGGCTGATCAGCGATCCAGTAACCGTACCGGCGGCCTCGGAGTATCCACGACTCCGCTTCTGGCACTGGTTTAGCTTCGGGGGCGGGGACCATGGAGAGGTGCAGGTGAGCACCGACGGAGGGGACACCTGGGAAACCATTTCGCCCGTCTACGAACGCTCCAGCAGCGGGGTGTGGACGTATGTGTCACTCGACCTGTCTGCGTATGCAGGAGCGTCGGTGCAGATCGCCTTCGATCTGCATACGCGCGATACCGCCTCATTCGGTACGAATCCAGGGCCGGGATGGTACATCGACCGTACGGCCATCGTAACGGGGCTTCCACTGTTTGCGAATCCCGAAGATTTTGAGGGTGGCATCGGGGACTGGTCTGCCGAACGGGGGAGCTGGCAGATCGGAACGCCCTCGGGCACGCCGGAATGCCATTCCGATTCCTTGTGTGCCGCCACCGTCTTCGACGGCAACTATGCGGACAATGTCGACACGCGGTTGATTTCTCCGCCGTTCATTGTGCCGGAGGCGGCCGAGCAGCCCTCCTTGCTGTTCTGGCACTGGTTCAGTTTCGGCGGTGGGGACAGTGGGGAGGTGCAGGTGAGCACCGACGGAGGCGCCACGTGGGACAGTCTGCATACGGTCGCCGGGTCGAGCAGCGGCGTCTGGTCGCCGTCCTCGCATGATCTCACACCGCACGCGGGAGAGACGGTTCAGATTGCCTTCGATCTGCACACGCGGGATACCGCTTCATTTGGTACGAATCCGGGACCCGGCTGGTACATCGACGACGTCTCCATTCTCTGCGGCGACAATCCGTGCGAGGGGATCGATCTCCCTGTCGAACTCGCCGCGTTCACCGCGCGCCTGGATGGAGCGGATGCGGTTTTGCAGTGGCACACCGCCAGCGAAACGAACAACGCCGGCTTCGACGTGGAGCACCGCACCGAGACGCAGCCCTGGCGTCCGGTCGGCTTTGTGGAGGGCGCGGGCACGACCACGGACGCGCAACACTACCGCTACCGCATCCGCGACCTCGCGCCGGGCACGCACCAGTTCCGCCTCAAGCAACTCGACCTCGACGGCGCATTTGCGTACAGCCCCACGGTGAGCGTCGTCATCAGGATGGCCGAGGCGTATCAGCTCTCGGAGGTCACTCCGAATCCGCTCGCGTCCGAAGCGCGACTCACACTGACCCTCGCAGAGCCCCAACACGTGCGCGTCGCGGTCTACAATGCACTGGGCCAACGCGTCGCGGTGCTGCATGACGGCGAGCTCTCGGCGTCGACCCCACACTCGTTTGCCGTGGACGGCCGGAGGCTCGCGAGCGGTACGTATTTCTTGCGCGCCACCGGAGACCGCTTCACCGCGACCCGGACGGCGACGGTGGCCAGGTAAGACAATTCCCTTTCTCGATACAACCCCGAGGAATCATGATGAGACACAATTCAATCCGTCGGGCAGGAATCCTGTGCGTCCTGATTCTGGCGCTGTTCGTGGGATGCGACAGCAATGACAACGGCGCCCCCGACAACTTCGACATCGTCGGTTCGTGGGCGCTCACCAGTTTGGAGGGCGCGCCCGGACCGGTGGACGCCTCCAACAGCACGTGGACGTTCACCTCTGACGGAACCTACACCTGGTTCTTCCGCTTCCCTGGATTCTTTGACCTGCAGGACAGCGGGACCTATTCGCTGCAAGGACGCACGCTCTCGGTGGATGGGAGCATGGCGCAGACGGTTGCCTCCAGTCCGACCCTCGAGCTCTCGCTGGGGGGCGACACCTTCAGCTTTCGCGACGACGCCGGAGATCGCTGGACGTACCGGAAGCAGAACTGAGGGAGAAGCGTACCGGCAAGCGGCAACATCCTGGCAGTACGCTACCACACCTCGTCCAGGCGGATCGGGGTGGGATCCGTGGCGGCGGTAAGATCGAGGGAAAGCACGATGTGGTTCCGCGAGCGCATGACGTTCGTGGCGTGCGTGCCGAGGTCGCCGTCGTCCAGCAGCTTGTGCAGTTCGTGCTTGATGGTGCGCCCGCCACCCTGGGAGGTGGAGGAGCCGTGGATCAGTTTGAGTTGGGTGCGGCCGCGGTCTTCGGCGAGGCGGAGGGTCCGGTACGTGAGGGCGACGGCCTCGTCCACGGTGGCGCCGTGCAGGTCGAGCGTGACCGAGGTGCCGTCGTCGTCGAGTTGGGGTTGAGGCATGAGCCGTGCTGATTGTGACGGAATGACGCTTCGTTCCCATGCCACCCGTCGGCCGCGGAAGGCGTTCCGTCTGGATCCAACCTCCATTCTCTGGACCCGCGTCATCCCTGCACGCGGAGGGCATCGGGCACGAGCTCGAAGACCGCGGGGAGACGGCCGAACGGTTCGCCGTCCAGGTCCATGGGGACGGACGGCGCGTCGACCGGGAGGGCCACCACACGCCGACCGGAGGCGATTTCGACGCCGTCGAGGCCCGGGTGCGTGCCGCGGTAGAACCGATGCGCGTGCCGGAGGAGCGTGCGGATGGGCAGGTCGCGCAGCACCACCACGTCGAGGCGTCCGTCGTCGATGCGGGCACGGGGAGCAATTGGCAGGCCGCCGCCGAAGGTGTGCCCGTTGGCGACCGCGACGTTGTGGATGCGGACGCGCCCGATCTGGGCGTCGTCAACGGCAAGATCCACGAGCGGCGGCACGTGGGTGGCGAGTCCGCGAAGGATGGCGCCGAGATACGACAGGCGTCCGCCGACGAGGGCCGATCCCCGCAGGTGCTGCATCGACTGTACGACGAGCCCGCCGAGGCCAAACGACGCGATGTTCGCGACGTAGCGCGTCTGGGGCCCCGTATCGGTGGTCACGAGGGTCCGAATCAGGTCGATCCGGCGGACCTTCGGGCTGGTGAGCTGATCGACGGAGGAGAGTCCCGTCGGGATGCCGAGCGACCGGCGGAAGTCGACCCCGGTACCAAAGGGGAGGTGGACGAGCGTGCCCTCAGGCGCGATGGCCGTTCGTTCCTCGAAGAAGCCATTCACGACCTCGTGGAGCGTCCCGTCGCCCCCAATCGCCAGAATCCGGTCGAATCCGTTGCGGAGGGCGGCGCGCGTTTGGACGGTGGCCGAGCGCGGAGCCGTCGTCCACTGGACCGAGAGCCCGTCGGTGAGAGCGACGAGGCGCCGAAGCAGGCGCGGCCACTGCCGCCGCAGGCGTCCTCCGCCGGCGTTCGGATTGACGATGGCACACGTTCGGTAGGGCACAGTGGCAGGGGGCGGATGTCCAAAGCGTTTGAGGCAACGTAGCCGGTCCCGCGCACAAGTGCGAGCCGCCGGTTCGACGCAGAGCGCCCCGCGGGGCATCCCCACATAAAACGCCCGCCAAGCCGGGAGGGCCTGACGGGCGTTGGTAGTGGCACCACGAATCACCGGTGCGTTGGTCGCGGGGTTTAGCGCATGGAGGTCGGGACGAACACTGGCGGCCCCATCTCACCGACGCGCTGGTTGAACGCCGCCACCTCGGTGTTGAGGACCTCTTGCAGCCGTCCGCGCAGCGTGGCCCACTGCTCGTTCAGGTCGGCAAACCGCTCGCGCGCTCCGGCGGTTGGCGGCCCCTCCGGCCCGGCCACATACCCGTAGAGGTAGGCGTACTGATTGTCGAGCATCGGCGGGAAGTTGAGCGGATCCTGGAAGCTCTCGTTCTTCGTCTGCATCAGCTCCTGCTCGATGGACGACAGCTTCGCCGCAATCGAGTCCGCCATGGTCTGCATCTCGGCATCCTCGTGTCCCGCCTCCTCGGCGTGGGCCGTGACCGACGTCACCTGATCGCGCACCGAGCGGATGGTGCGGATCGCGTCGTAGATGCTGTTGAGCGAGTCGCGAATGGCGATCGCCAGGTCGTGCTGCTCCTGGAGATCCTCGCGGGTCACGGTTTCCATGCGGGGATCCATCCGGATCTCGAACGAGCGCGTCTGCGTCGGCCCGCCCTCCACGCTCATCCGAACCTGGTACGTGCCGGGCGCCGCCCTCACGCCGCCGGTGTAGCCCCAGGTGATGGCGTCTTCGACGTCATCGACGCCCTGCGACCGCAGATTCCAGCGGAAGCGGGTGTGGCCGCTCTCGACGGGAAGCACCGGCTCGCCCGCCTCTTCGGCCGCCGAGGAGTCGCTCGTGAAGCTGCGAACCACGTCCCCGTTCGGGTTGAGCACCTCGAGCGTTACCGTAGAGTCGGGCGCCTCGGCAAACGTGTAGTCGAACATCGCGCCGCCCGGACGCCCTTCCGGCTCGCGGTCTTCGGCATCGCCGCCGCGCGTCGGGTTCACCAGATACGCGGCTTCCGGTTCGAAGAGGTGCGCGTCTGCCTCCGCGACCGGGTCGGTGAGCTGGCGCAGGGGCGAGAGGTCGTCCATGATCCAGAATGAGCGGCCGTGCGTCGCCACGACGAGGTCGTTGTCGTGCACCTTCAGGTCGGGCACGCGGGTGACCGGCAGGTCCTGCTGGAGCGACTGCCAGTCCTGCCCGTCGTTGAACGACACGTGCAGCCCGAACTCGGTGCCCAGGTACAGCAGCCCCTCGCGCTCCGGATCTTCGCGGACGACCCACGTCGGCGAGTCCTCGGGGATGCCCGTCGTGCCGTCGGCGATGCGCGTCCACGACGCGCCGTAGTCCGTCGTGCGGAAGACGTACGGCGTCCAGTCGTCGAGGCGGTAGCGGTGCACGGCGATGTACGCCTTGCCCGGCTGGTGCGGCGACACCTCGATGCGCTGCACCGTGCCAAACTCAGGCAGGCCCTCGGGCGTGATGTCGCTCCACTGGGCATCGGCGCCCTGGCGGATCCACACGCGTCCGTCGTCGGTGCCGGCCCACAGGGTTTCGGCGTCGTGCGGACTCACGCGGAGGGAGAACACGGTGTTGAACACCTCAACCCCCGTGTTGTCCTTCGTGATCGGCTCGCCGGCATAGTCCTGATGCGCGGGGGTGTCCGTCGTGAGGTCGCCGCTGATGCGGGTCCACGTCATGCCGCGATCCGTGGAGCGCCAGATGCGGTGCGAGGCGTGGTAGACCACGTCGGGGTCGTGCGGCGAGACGACGATGGGCGCGTTCCACTGGAACCGCTCGCGGAGCGTGCTCGGCGCCTGCCCGAGCTGCAGCTGCGGATAGACCATCACGTTGCGCGACTGCTGCGTCCGCTCGTTCCAGCGCGTGAGGGAGCCGCCGTAGCAGCCGCTGTACACGAGCCACGGCCGATCCGGGTGGAGCGCCACCGGCCCGGTTTCGCAACCGCCGATGTAGGTCCAGTTCCGCTTCGGATGGATGGATCCCTCCGACCACGCCGGGACGCGGATCGTCGAGTTGTCCTGCTGCGGCCCGTACACGCGGTAGGGAAACTCGTCGTCGACGGTTACGCTGTACATCTCGGCCGTCGGCTGGTTGTGGTAGGTCGACCACGTCTCGGCGCCGTCCACCGTGACCTGCGCGCCGCCGTCGTTGGCCACGACCATGCGGTCCGGGTCGTTCGGGTTCAGCCACAGGTCATGCACGTCGCCGTGCGGCACGCCTTTCGCCTCGAACGACTGGCCCCCGTCGACCGACTTGAGGAACTGGACGTTCAGCGAGTAGACCGTGTTTTCGTCCTTCGGGTCGGCATAGAGGTGGGTGTAGTACCAGGAGCGCTGCAGGTGCTTGCGGTTGTCGTTGATCTGCGTCCACGTCTGTCCGTGGTCGTCGGAGCGGTACAGGCCGCCTTTCGGCTCCGGTGCCTCGATGAGGGCCCACACACGGCTCGGCTTCACGGGAGACACCGTGACGGAGGTCTTGCCGACGACGCCCTGCGGCAGGCCGCCCTTCAGGCGCGTCCAGTTGTCGCCGCCGTCGGTCGACTTGAAGATGCCGCCCTCTTTCGAGCCGCTGACCATCGTCCACGGCTTGCGCTGGGTCGGCCACAGTCCGGCGTAGATCTCGCGCGGATTGGAGGGGTTGAGCGCGAGGTCGACGACGCCGGTCGAGTCGGAGACGTACAGCACCTTCTCCCAGGTGTCGCCGCCGTCCATCGTGCGGAAGACGCCGCGCTGCTCGTTGTCGCCGAACGGATGGCCGACGGCCGCGACGTACGCCACGTCGGCATCGTGGGGATGCACGGCGACCTTGCCGATGAGCCCGGCGTCCGGAAGTCCGACGAACGACCAGGAGTCGCCGCCGTCGGTCGACTTGTAGACGCCACGGCCCGTCTGGATATTCCCGCGCATGCAGGCCGAGCCGGTGCCCACGTAGATCACGTTCGGATCGGAGTTGGCCACGTCGATGCCCCCAATGGAGGCAACGTCGAGGTGGCCGTCGGAGAGGTTGTGCCAGTCCTGGCCGTCGTTGGTCGTTTTCCAAATGCCGCCGCCCGTGGTGCCCATGTAGTAGGTCGACGGCTGGTCGGCCACGCCGGTGACGGCCGTCGATCGGCCGCCGCGATACGGACCGATCATCCGGTAGTCCAGGTCATCGAAGTGCGACGGGTCGTGGACCACATGCGCGTCGGCGTCCGACTGTGCAAGGGCCGGGGCCGGGCCTAGGAACAGGGCGCCCAGGCAGAGCACAAGGCCGGCAACGAAGCCAGAGAACAACGGTCTGTCGAGGGAGATCATAACGAGAAAGGGGAACGGTGGGAGATCGTGCGAGTGCAGGGCCAACTCCCCGGACCGGGGCGGCCGACATAGCTGTGCACCAACGTAAGGCACGGAGTCGTGAGGAAAAAGGGCACCCCTGCTGGATCGCGGCGCCGGAGGAGCGCGTCTCCTACCGTTCGGACGCGTCGTAGGCTTGAACCTAGCGGGACCTCTGCCATTCAATCCGACCGATGCGCTCTTCCAACCACTCGGCCTCCATCCTCTATGACAGCGGACGTGCAGCGGATAAGCATTCTGGGCTGTGGGTGGGTCGGGCACGCACTGGGGCGGCACCTCGTCCGCGCCGGCTACGACGTGCAGGGCTCGACCACCACGCCGGACAAGCAGGCCGATCTCCGGCAGGACGGCATCGAGCCGTTTCTCCTGCGGCTGGATCCCGGCCTGTCGGGCGATGCGGCCGCCCCCTTCTTCGAGACCGACGCGCTGGTGCTCAACATCCCGCCGCCCCGCGGTGTCGACGATCCGCGGACGTATCACCTCCGCCAGATCGACGCCGTTCGCGATGCCGCGCGCAATCGCGTGCCGTGGATCCTGTTCGTCAGCTCCACCGGCATCTACCCGGATGTGGAGCGCACCGTCACGGAAGACGAGGTTCCGCCGGGCGACCTGGATGCCCTCGGCGGCGAGCGGCGTCGGCGCACGGGCGACATCTTGGTAGAGGCGGAGGGGCACCTGTGGGACCGCGAGGACGGGGCGACGTCCATCGTCCGGTTCGGCGGTCTGTACGGCCCCGACCGGCATCCGGCGCGCTTTCTCGCGGGGCGCACGGGCGTTTCGCGCCCGAACGCCCCCGTCAACCTGATCCACCAGGAGGACTGCGTTGGGCTGCTGCACCGGATGCTGACGCAGGCGGCCGCCGGCCTCGTCGTCAACGGCGTGGCCGATGCGCATCCGACGCGGCAGGCGCTGTACACCACCGCCGCCGAGGCCCTGGGGCTCACCCCGCCGACGTTCGACGCGGACGACACCCGCAGCGGCAAAACGATCAGCAATCGCGTGGCGCGCGACACGCTCGGCTACACCTTTCAGCACCCCGACCCGATGAAGGATCTCGAGCCCGTCGAAGGCGGTCTGTAACGATCCCTGAACAGCGTCCCTTACCCCTCGAGCGGCTTGCATTCCGGCCGGTCCGCCCCTAGGTAGTTTCCGGGTCGCCTGCCCGGCCCGACGTTCGTCGGCCGGTGCCCGACCTGCATCGCGCTGCGATCGCTACACCCTGCCTCCTCACCTCTCACCAACGCCGCCCTGATTCTCGATGGAAGCCACCGATGCCGAGATTCGCCCGCTGATCGATCAATGCCCGGAAGCCAACACCTTTCGGGAGGACGTGATCGAAGGCCTGCAGCAGGAGCAGAAGGAGATTCCCTCCAAGTTTCTGTACGACGAGCGCGGGTCGAAGCTGTTCGATGCCATCTGTGAGCTCGACGAATACTACCCGACCGACACCGAGATGGGCATCATGCGCACGCACGGCGGAGACATGGCCCGTGCCCTCGGACCGCGCGTGCGTCTGCTGGAGTACGGCAGCGGAAGCAGCTGGAAGACGCGCCTGCTGCTCGACGAGTTGGACGAGCCCGCCCTTTACGTTCCCATCGACATCTCGCGGGATCATCTCGTCGCTTCGGCCCGCGAACTGGCGCAGGCGTATCCCAGCGTGCCCGTGCAGCCGCTCTGCGCCGACTACACGCAGGACATGAATCTGCCCGACCCGCCGGCCCACACCGCCCGCACGGCGGTCTACTACCCGGGATCGACCATCGGCAACTTCCAGCCCACGCAGGCCCTGCATTTTCTGGAGCGCATTGCCAGCGTCGTCGGTCCGGGGGGCGGGCTCCTCATCGGGGTCGACCTGAAGAAAGACCTCGACGTTTTGCGCGCCGCCTACAACGACGCGGAGGGCGTCACGGCCGCGTTCAACAAAAACCTGCTACGCCGCGTGAACCGGGAACTGGACGGCACCTTCGACCTGGATGCATTCGAGCACCGGGCCATCTGGAACCATGCGGAAGGGTGCATCGAGATGCATCTCGTGAGCCGTACGGCACAGACGGTGACGGTGGACGGCCGGTCCTTCGCCTTTGACGCCGGGGAGACGATTCGCACCGAGTACTCGTACAAGTTCACGCTCGACGGCTTTGCCGATCTCGCCCGCGAGGCGGGCTTCGTCGTCGACACGGTGTGGACCGATGACCGCCGCTTCTTCAGCATCCAGTACGCGACTGTCGACACGTGGTAGGCAACGTGGTAAGCCCCCGCCCGGTGTGGGGCGAAATCGGATCTCCGCGTAAACCGTGAAACTCGCTGCGCTGGATTGCATGCCAGAGAGTCCCACGCGTGAGACTCTCCACAATCGATCTTTGACCCATGGCCCATGCATTCTTCCTCGGTGTTGACGTTGCGGATGAACGGTCGGACGATCCCGGCGCCGTGACCCTCTCGCTCGTCGAAAAAGAGCAGAACGACGAGGCATCCGCGGTCTTCCGGCTCGACCGCGTCACGCACGAAGCGGAGGCGCCGGACGTTGGAGTTCTCGCCGACCGCATCCAGTCGCTCGTGGCGGAGGCGCCGTACATCGGGCGCACCAGCATCATCGTGAACCGGCGGACCGAGGCCGGGCAACAGCTGGTCGACGCGCTGGACGAACGAGGGCTGGACGCCGTGCAGGCCACCATGACCGGCGGCCAAGGCGCCACGGCCGGCGCCCCCGACGAGGTCGGCGTGCACGTGTCGGAGTACGACGCCGTTGACACGCTCGCCTCGCTGTACCGCGACGGCCGCATGGAGCTTCCGGGCGCCGCCTCCGAAGACACCTCGCGGCTGGCCCGCGGCATTCAGAGCTTCATCGAGATGACGGACAACGGCCCGGGCCCGGCCGACGAGCCGTCCACGGTGGACGACACGCCGCGCCGACGCGAAGCCTACGACAGCCACGTCACCAGCGCCGCCCTCGCCACGTGGCTCGGCACCGAGCGCTCCTTCGACCCGACGCAGCACCTGAAGGAAGATCCACAGACGGAGACCCCCGGCCCTGGCTCGATCGGCGTATAAGCGGCATGCGGGACGCTTCCGCGCCGGGCCGCCGGAGCCGCCTGGCGGCACCCTCATCGTTCCCTCCCGCCCGTTGCGGCCCTGGTCCGCGGCGGGCGGTTTTGTTGTGGAGGTTGTTGTAAAGAGAGCCCCCGAAGTCCGCCGCCGGACCGACAAATCTTATCAAAATCGTCGCGCATCCCGCCGAAGACGAGGATGATTCCTCTGTTTCTCTTTGTATCTTTCGCGTGCCAAAGAACCGTTGTCTCTTTCTTTTCCACGAACAATCCCGGCATCCCATGGCGCACGCATGGCACGACATCCCGGTAGGCACCGACGCGCCCGACGTCTTCCAGGCCGTCATTGAGATCCCGCAGGGCTGCAAGGTCAAGTACGAACTGGACAAAGAGACGGGGATGCTCCGCGTGGACCGGATGCTCTATTCCTCGGTGGTGTACCCTGCAAACTACGGGTTCGTCCCCCGCACCTACGCCGATGACGGCGACCCCATCGACGTGCTGGTGCTGGCGCAGGAAGCCGTGGACCCGCTGAGCATCCTGCGGGCCCGGGCCATCGGCATGATGAGCATGATCGACGACGAGGAAGAGGACGCCAAGCTCATCTGCATTCACATGGACGACCCGGCGTTTAACGACTACTGGCACATCAAAGAGCTGCCCGACCACCGATTGCGGGAGCTCCGCCGCTTCTTTCAGGACTACAAAAAGCTGGAGGACAAGTCTGTGCGCGTGCAGGACTTTTTCGGCCCGGAGCGAGCGCGGCGCGTGCTGGAAAACAGCATCGAACGGTACAACGAGACGATCCGTCCGACGCGTGAAGACATCGTCGAGTAGCGGCGGAGCCGGCGCGTTTCTATCCTTCTTACCTACGTTTCTTCATTCATTCCTTCGACAGGACCATGGACGACATCCGAACCGACGGCATCGACTACCACATTGTAGGCGACGACATGCAGATGGTCGAGGTGGAGCTCGATCCCGGGGAGGGGGTTCGGGCCGAGGCCGGCACCATGATCTACATGGCCGATGGCATCCGCATGCAAACCGATACGGGGGGCGGCATCTTCAAAGGGTTCAAGCGGATGGTCAGCGGCGAGAGCTTCTTCATCACGACCTTCCTGCACGACGGCACCGGAAAGAGCCACGTGGCGTTTGCGGCACCGTATCCGGGCAAGATCGTCCCGCTCGATCTCGACAACCGCGGCGGGGCCTTCCTCTGCCAGAAAGATGCCTTTCTGTGTGCCGACGCGACGATCGAGGTGGAGGTCGCCTTCTCGAAGCGCTTGGGGGCGGGCCTTTTCGGCGGCGAAGGGTTCATCCTGCAGCGTCTCGTTGGCAGCGGATGGGCGTTCGTCCACGCGGGCGGCACCATCGTCGAACGGGAGCTGAAGGCCGGCCAGAAGCTGCGCGTGGACACCGGCTGCATCGCGGCGTTTTCCGAGTCGGTCGACTACGACATCGAGTTCGTCGGTGGATTCAAGAACGCGCTCTTCGGCGGCGAGGGCCTCTTCCTGGCCACCCTGCGCGGACCGGGCACGGTCTTCCTGCAGAGCCTGCCCTTCTCGCGCCTGGCCGACCGGATCGTGGCGGCCGAGTTCGCCAACCGCGGCGAAAGCACGGGGCCCGGTGGCAGCGGCATCCTCGGCGACCTCATCAGCGGCGGAGACGACTTCTGACGCCTGGAAGCCTCTGACGCGTGGGAGCACGGGGAAGGGGGAACGTTTCCGGCGGCACGGTCCCTTTTCCCACGCCCCTTGTTCCCACATTCCCATTCCGCAGGAGGAGAAGCACAATGCGTCGGTCCATTCGTGGATCGACGCCCGCGTTCGTGCTGGGCGTCAGTACCACTTCGGGGCGGCCATCTCCAGGACGCGTTTGCTGATGCGCTCGTTTTGCTCGACGACGCGGTCGCGCCGCGGAACGTCGAACGTTTTGGGCGGGTCGTGCAACGTGGGCGTGAGCGGATCGCCTCGTTCGTCCTCCCAGCGCTCCCGCCAGGCATCCGGGATTGCGTCCGGGAGATCACGGTCCTGCGCGATGAGCGCGAGCAGGGTCCAGATCCGAACCGTGGCGTCAGGCCGGTAGCCGCCGCCCAAGGTGAGCAGCAGGCGGCCGTCGGCGTGATCGTCCGCAAGGTCGAGCAGCGAGCGGAAGAGCGTCTCGTAGGCCTGCGTCGTGAGCAGCAGGTCGGCCAGCGGATCGCTGAAGTGCGCATCGGCGCCACACTGCGCCACGATCACGTCCGGGTGGAACTGCTGCAGCGCGTAGGGCACGACCCGATCGAACACGTCCAAGTAGCTGGCCGATTCCGTGAACGGCTCCAGCGGCACGTTCACGGCCGTCCCTTCGCCCGCGCCTTCGCCCATCTCGTGCACGTTGCCGGTGCCCGGAAAGAGATAGCGCCCCGACTCGTGCAGGCTGACGGTGAGCACGCCCGGATCGGCGTAGTGGAGCGCTTGCACGCCGTCGCCGTGGTGCACGTCGATGTCGATGTACGCCACGTGGAGGCCGGCGTCGCGCAGATGCTGGATGGCGACCGACAGGTCGTTGTACACGCAGAAGCCCGACGCAAGCTGCGCCTGGGCATGGTGCAAGCCGCCCCCAAGCTGGAGCACGCGGCGGGCCGCCTCCGAGGTGAGCATCCGCGCGCCGTGCACAGTGCCGCCGACGAGGGCCCGCGCCGCCCGGTCCATGCCGTCAAACACCGGGACATCCTGCGTGTCGAGGCCGAAGCGCCGGGCGCGCGCCGGCGGCGTGCCGTCGGAGGCTGCTTCCACCTGCTCCACAAACGTCTCGGTGTGGACGCTCAGCACGTCTTCGCGCGTTGCCAGCGGCGGCTCGGGGGCGTCCACCGGGGCGTCGAGAGCATCGAGCAGCGACAGCAGCATCCGTTGGCGCACCGGACTGAACGGATGCTCCGGCCCAAAATCGTAGTCGAGATACCGGTTGGAGTACAGCAGCGTGGCGGACACGGCGGAGACGGAAAAAAGAAGGCGGGCAACGGGAGGCAGCGAACCGACGCGCGGTTCGAGGCAAAATGCGCGGGCGGGATGCTAGGTGTCTGATCCGGGCTTCTCGACCGGCCAGACGACGTCGAATCCCTCGGCGCGCAGCGAGGCCGCGATGGGGCGCACGTTGATCGTGTCCAGCCGCAGAATGATGCGAAGACGGCTGGGCGGCTCCTCATCGGCGTCCGGTTCGCGCTCGGGGCCGCTACGGGTTTCGTCCTCGTAGTAGCTCAAGACCGAGCGAATGTCGGCGCCCTCCTCCGCCACGCGGCCTGTGAGGCGAGCCAGCTGGCCGGGCTCGTCGGGCAGCGACACGGCCACGCGTCCCCCCGGCTTGCTCAGGCCCGTCAGGCGCGTCACGGCGTCCAGCAAATCGGTGACGGTTACGATGCCGACCAGGTCTGCCCCCTCCATCACGGGCAGGCACCCGATGCGCTTCGAGCGCAGCAGACGCGCCGCTTCCTCGACCGGATCGAGCGGCCCGGCGGTGATCGGATCGGCGCTCATGGCTTCGCGCACCGGCGCATGCGCCTGGATGGGAGAGGGGTGCAGGTCGCTGGTGGCGTCGCGCAGATCGCGGTCGGTAATCACGCCGACCAGCGCACCGTCGTCCAGCACGGGCAGGTGGCGAACCGCGTGGTCGATCATCGTCTGGTACGCGTCGGCGAGACGGACGTGGGCGTCGGTGGTCACGACCGCCGACTGCATGATGTCTTGAACGAGCATGGGCAGGCTGGGGGCTGGAATGAAACCGCTTCCGAAAGATAGCAAGGAGCACGGCGTGCATCAATGCCCCCGAACCAATGCACCGGGACGGCTGGCGCTCAACCGTCTGTGCGTGCGGAGAAGAGGGGCGGACAGTCTGCTGCTAGGGGGATCCTGGGCCTTCAGACGAGGCTGCGGCCCGCGCCCTCCGTCTATCGGTCCTGCATGTCGATGTGCATGGACAGGTCCAGCGCCGTGACCGAGTGGGTCAGCGCCCCGGACGAGATGGCGTCCACCCCCGTGGCAGCGATGGCGGGTGCCGTCTCAAGCGTGACGTTGCCGGAGGCCTCGGTCCGGTGGCGGCCGTCGATGAGGTCGAGCGCCGCGGCCAGCCTGGAGGTGTCGACGGTGCCGTCCGGGTGGAGAGCTGCCATGTTGTCGAGCAGAAGGATGTCCGGGCTTCCGTGGGCGCAGGCCGCTCGGACTTCCTCCAGCGTCCGGGTTTCAATCTCGATGTCCAGAGCGGCGTCGTGCGTGTCCCGGTAGGCGACGGCGGCATCCAGGGCATTCGCAACGCCTCCGGCCGCCGCAATGTGGTTGTCTTTAATGAGAATCAGGTCGTAGAGGCCCAGCCGGTGGTTGTGCCCTCCGCCCAGCCGAACGGCCCACTTGTCGAGTCGCCGAAGGCCGGGGGCCGTCTTGCGGGTGTCGAGAATGGCCGGATCGTGGGGCTGCACGGCGTCGACCATGCGGCGGGTGGCCGTGGCAATTCCGCTCATGCGCTGCAGCACGTTCAGCGCGAGGCGCTCGGCGATCAACAGGGCGCGGGCAGGGCCTCGGACGATGGCCACGGCATCGCCGGGCGCCACCGACGCGCCGTCGGGAACAGGGTGAGAGACGGACACCCGGTCGTCCGCAAGGCGAAAGACGCGGGCGGCAGCCTCCAGTCCCGCGACGATGCCGGAGGCCTTCGCGGTGATGGAGCCGGTGGCCGTCTGGTCGGGGGAGACGGTGGCGCGGGTTGTCACGTCCCCGTTGCCCACGTCTTCGGACAGGGCCCGCTGGAGAACAGTGTGCAGGTGATCGTCGGAAAGGTACGGCGGAAGGCGCACGGGCGGGGCGAGGTTCGGCGGAAGCAGGCAGAACGTTGGGCGGAGGGCAGAAAGCCGGATCAAGCATCGCGCAGCACCGGCTGGAACGCGTCACGGACGGTGTCGGGGATCCGGATGGGGCGGCGCTGCTCGGCATCCATGAAGCAGAGGTCGGTATGGCCGGTGGCCAGCACGTCCGTCGCGTCGTGTTGACGCACCGTGTAGTCGATCGGGACGCGGACCGAGGGCATGCGCGGGAAGTGCGCTTCGATGGTGAGCAGATCGTCGTACTCGGCCGGCCCACGGTACTGCACGTCCACCGACACGACGGGCATGATGATGCCGCGGGTCTCAAGATCGCGGTACCGAACGCCCAGATCGCGGAGGGCTTCCGTGCGAGCCGCTTCGAAGTAATCGAGGTAATGCGTATGGTAGACCACGCCCATCGGATCGCACTCGCGATAACGAACACGATGCGTGTGTGCGTACGTGTATGGCATGGGGGGATGGGGAGACGGGAGCGAGGCGGGCGAGGAGGGAGACGCGAAACGATCCGCCGGGCACACGGGGGGCGCTGTGCGGTCGTTCCAACGAAACGCCCCGTCCCGCACAGAGCGCAAGACGGGGCGCAGCGTTGCAAGAGAGCAAGGGCGCGGAGGTCTTACGGGGTGGCCCGGTCCTCGGAGGGCGTGCCGTTGGTCGTCACGGCGATGTCCTCGTTGGCGAGGGCGGCCTGTGCCGACGCGAGACGCGCGATCGGGACGCGGAAGGGCGAGCACGAGACGTAGTCGAGCCCCACGTCGTAGCAGAACTGGACCGACGACGGTTCGCCGCCGTGCTCTCCACAGATGCCCACCATCAGGTTGGGACTGGCGGCGCGTCCGCGTTCCGTACCGACGCGGACGAGCTCTCCCACGCCGTCCTGGTCCAGCACCTGGAAGGGATCTTGCGGAAGGATCTCCTGCTCCACGTAGTAGGGCAGGAAGCGGTCGGTGTCGTCCCGGCTGAAGCCGAAGGCCATTTGCGTCAGGTCGTTCGTGCCGAACGAGAAGAAGTCGGCCGATTCGGCGATCGTACCCGCCTGGAGGGCCGCCCGCGGAATCTCGATCATGGTGCCGACCTTGTAGTCGACCGCCGCGTCGCGCTCGTTGAAGACCGTCTCGGCCACGGCGTCGATCGTCTTCTTCTGGTTGCAGAACTCGGCCTCGGTGCTCACGAGGGGCACCATGATCTCGGGCTGGACGGTTACGCCGTCGGCCTGCACGTCGAGAGCGGCCTCGAAGATGGCGCGGGCCTGCATCTCCGTGATTTCCGGGCGCGTAATGCCGAGGCGACAGCCGCGATGCCCCAGCATGGGATTGTAGTCCTCGTGCGTTTCGACCTTCGACTGCACCTCCTCGACGTCCAGCCCCAGGCGGTCGGCCAGTTCCTGCTGCTCGTCGCCTTCGTGGGGCAGGAACTCGTGCAGGGGCGGATCGAGCAGGCGGATCGTCACCGGCCGATCGGCCATGACGCGGAAGATGCCTGCAAAGTCCTCGCGCTGATACGGAAGCAGGGCGTCGAGCGCTTCACGCCGCTCGGCCTCTGTTTCGCTCAGAATCATCTCCCGCATGCGCAGGATGCGCTCGTCGCCGAAGAACATGTGTTCGGTGCGGCAGAGCCCGATGCCTTCCGCACCGAAGTCCAGCGCGTTCTCGGCGTCTTCCGGGGTGTCGGCGTTGGCCCATACGCCCATGGTGCGGAACGCGTCGGCCCAGCGCATGAAGGTTGCGAACTCGCCGCTCAACTCCGGATCGATAAGCGGCTGCTTGCCTTGAACGACCTCCCCGGTCGAGCCGTTGATCGAGATCCAGTCGCCCTCCTCCACGGTTACCTCGCCGTTGGTGAACGACTTGCGGGTGTAGTTGACGACAATGTCGGAGCACCCGGCCACGCATGGCTTGCCCCATCCGCGGGCCACGACAGCGGCGTGCGAGGTCATGCCCCCGCGCGAGGTGAGAATGCCTTCGGCCGCGTCCATGCCGCCCACGTCCTCGGGACTCGTTTCGATGCGAACCAAGATGACGTCTTCGCCCCGTTCGTTCCATTCCTCGGCTTCGTCGGCGGTGAACACGACGCGGCCCACGGCGGCGCCCGGCGAGGCGGCGATGCCTTCGCCCAGCACGTCGTCCTTGTACGCCGCGGCGTCCTCGAAGCGCGGGTGCAGCAGCTGATCGAGATGTTGCGGCTCGACGAGATCGCGAACGGCCCGGGCCTTGGAGATCAGATCCTCCTCGACCATCTCGACCGCAATCGTGATGGCCGCGGGTCCGGTGCGCTTGCCGTCGCGGGTCTGCAAGATGTAGAGATCGCCCTGCTCGACGGTGAACTCGATGTCTTGCATCTCGCCGTAGTGATTCTCGAGGCGCTGCGTGGCCTGCACCAGCTCCTCGTAGATGTCCGGCATCAGCCGGCGCATTTCCTGAATGTCGTGCGGCGTGCGGATGCCGGCCACCACGTCCTCGCCCTGGGCGTTGAGCAGGAACTCGCCGTACAGCTTGTTCTCGCCGGTGGCGGGATTGCGGGTGAAGCAGACGCCCGTGCCGCTGTCTTCGCCCATGTTGCCGTACACCATGGCCTGAATGTTGACGGCCGTGCCGCGCAGCCCGGTGATGTTGTTGATCTGGCGGTACTTCACGGCCCGCGGGTTCATCCATGAGCCGAAAACGGCGTTGATGGCAAACTCCAGTTGTTCGTGCGGGTCGGTGGGGAACATCCGTCCCGTCTCCCGGCGGTAGATGGCCTTGTAGCGGTCGACCAGTTCGCGCAGGTCGTCGGCCGTGAGGTCGATGTCGTTCTCGACGCCGCGCTCCTCCTTCATCGACGAGATGGCGTCCTCGAAGCGGGTCCGGTCGATGCCCACGACGACGTTGCCAAACATGTCGATGAGGCGGCGATAGGCGTCGTAGGCGAACCGCGGGTTGTTGGTCTTCGCGGCCAGGCCCTCGACGACCTCGTCGTTCAGGCCAAGGTTGAGCACCGTGTCCATCATGCCGGGCATCGACACAGCCGCGCCGCTGCGCACGGAGACGAGCAGCGGATCGCTGGGATCGCCGAGCGTCTTGCCCATCGCCGCCTCGATGTGGGCGACGCCCTCGCGAATCTGGTGGCGCATGCCGGGCGGCCACGTCTCGCCGTGCTCGACGAAGTACTCGCAGGCTTCGGTGGTCAGCGTGCAGCCAGGCGGAATGGGCAGCCCGATGGCGCTCATTTCGCTCAGGTTGGCCCCCTTGCCGCCCAGCAACTGCTTCTGCTCCTTGCTGCCCTCAGAGCGGCCGTTCCCGAAGCGGTAGACGTATTTGGTGTCTTGCGTCGTTGCCGTGGAGTCAGACATAACAGGTTCAAAAGGTTGATGGAAGGGCGTTCGAAAAGGGACCCCCTGAGGCACTCGCAACCGACCGGCGCAAACATACCGTTGCGCTGGAGGAAGGTCTGTCCGGAGTCGTTGGGTCTGCGTGTGGGGGAGATCCCGTCGCCCCCGGTTTATTACAAGACCGGAAGGCCTTGCCGGGGCAGAGAGGTGCCACTCGGCATTGCCTTTGTACATACGCTAGAATGGAATCGTTGCCTTTTGCTCCGGCACGCTTACCCCTGTGCACGACACGCTGACATCGAACCAATCCCGACGCTCTGACATGCCTGACACCATCACGCAGCACACGTCAACCTCTGACACCGACACCACGGCCAACAACGGGGCGACCTCCGATCAGGGCGCGACGGCACGCAACGGCGCGACAACCGCCGCGGAGTCGTCTGCCGACTTCGACACGCCCTGGCGGGCGCCGGGCACCATCGAGGAAAATCCGGTGGGGCTCGACGCGGATACCGTGCAGCAGCTCGTGCCCAAGCTCGATGCCATCCAGTGCACGCTCTGGACGCTGTATCATCAGTACCAGAAGCACCACTGGCTGGTGGAGGGCCCGCAGTTTCGGGATCTGCACCACTTCTTCGAGGAGAGCTACGAGGAGGTGCACACCTACCTCGATCGCGTGGCCGAACGCCTGACGGCTCTCGGCGGGATCCCGACCAGCGAGCCGACCACCATTGCGGAGCGCTCGCTGGTCACGCACGAGCCGGAAGGCACGTACCGCGTCCGTCAGATGCTGGAGCACGACCTGGCGGCGGAGCGGACGCTCGCTCGGGCGCTGCGGGAGACCATCCAGCATGCCCGTGACCTCGGCGATCCCGGCACAGAGCGCACCGTCAAGAAGGTGCTGACGAAGGTCGAGGACCGGGCGCACCATCTCGACCACTTCCTCGGTGAAGACAGTCTGGAGCACGGGCGCCCGGAGGGCGAGGCCCCTGCCGCGTAGCACCCCCGCGGCGACCAGCCAGGGCCGGGTGCCATCGGTCCCTGTCTCCTGGGCACTGCCATGGACACCGGCGGAGGCCCGCTCCCGAGATCGGGGCGGGCCTTTTGTCGTCGGTCGCCGCCAATTGTCGTCGGTCGCCGCCGTTGGCCTCCGGCGCGACCGCAGGCGACAATCTTGTTGCATGTTCCCTTCAACAGAGACATAACGCGATCCGTGGAACGACGGTGCGGGATCCAGCGTGCCTAACGGGCCATCATCAGGAGGGACCCTTCATCCAACAACTCGCAGCGTGTCTCCTGCCCTCCATCGTTGCATCGAATGATTCCTTATCGTTTATGAAACGTCTCGTCGTCGTCGAATCCCCGACGAAAGCCCGGACCATCCGAAATTTCCTGCCCTCGAACGGCTATCAGATCGAGGCGAGCATGGGCCACATCCGCGATCTTCCGGCCTCGGCGAAAGAGATCCCGAAGAAGCACAAGGACGAAGACTGGGCGCGTCTTGGGGTGAAAATCGAGAACGGCTTCGAGCCGCTCTACATCGTTCCATCGAAAAAGAAGAGCGTCGTTCGCGACCTCAAGAAGGCACTGAAGGACGCCGACGAGCTGTTCATCGCTACGGACGAGGACCGCGAGGGCGAGTCGATCGGGTGGCACCTGGTGCAGGTGCTGGAGCCGGATGTGCCGGTGCGACGCATGGTGTTCCACGAGATTACGAACGAGGCCATCCAGCGGGCGCTTGACGAAACGCGCGACATCGACCAGCATCTGGTCAACGCGCAGGAAACGCGCCGCATCCTTGATCGGCTCGTGGGATACTCGATCTCGCCGCTGCTGTGGCGCAAGATCAAGCCCAAGCTCTCGGCCGGGCGCGTGCAGAGCGTGGCGGTGCGCCTGCTCGTGATGCGAGAGAAGGAGCGCATCACGTTTGTGCCGTCGGAGTACTGGGATCTGAAGGCCCAGTTGGCCAAGGGCGGGGTGGGTTTCGAGACGCAGATGACGCACCTCGGCGGCGTCCGCCTTGCATCGGGCAAGGACTTCGATGCCGACACCGGCCGCCTCAAAGAGGGCATCACGGAGGGCGAAGACGTCCTGCTCTTGGATGAAGCGAAGGCGACGGCCCTCGCCGAGCGGCTTCCGGATGCACCCTGGCGCGTGGCCGACGTGAAGGAACGGACCCGCACGAAGTCGCCCTACGCGCCGTTCATCACGTCGACGCTCCAGCAGGAGGCCAACCGCAAGCTCAATCTGTCGTCGAGCCGCACCATGGGCATCGCGCAGCGGCTCTACGAAAACGGCTACATCACCTACATGCGCACCGACTCGACGAACCTGTCGAAGGAGGCGGTCAAGGGCGCGCGTTCAGCGGTTGTGGAGCGGTACGGCGACGAGTTCCTCAGTCCCTCGCAGCGGCAGTACCGCTCCTCGGAGAGTGCGCAGGAGGCGCATGAAGCCATCCGCCCGGCCGGGTCCGACATGAAGACGAAAGACGACCACGGCCTGACGGGCATCGAGGGCGCGCTCTACGACCTCATTTGGAAGCGCACGGTGGCCACCCAGATGGCGGACGCCAAGATTCGCTACACGAACGTCTACTTCGATGCGGGCGCGGGCGAGGAGACGGCCCGGTTCCGCGCCTCGGGCAAGCGCATCGACTTCCCGGGGTTCTTCCGCGCCTACGTGGAGGGTTCCGACGATCCCGAGGCCGAGTTGGAAGACCGCGAGCGTCCGCTTCCCGCGCTGTCGGTGGGCGAGACGTCGGGCGGCCCGGCCGAGGGCGACGGAGCCCCGGGCTTCCAGGTGCGCGAGATCGAGCCGCTCGGTCACGAAACGCAGCCGCCCTCGCGCTACACGGAGGCCTCGCTCGTGAAGACGCTGGAGGAGGAGGGCATCGGCCGTCCCTCCACGTACGCCTCCATCATCGGCACCATTCAGAAGCGCGGCTACGTGCGTAAGCAGGGCAGCAGCCTCGTCCCGACGTTTACGGCGTTCGCGACGAATAACCTGATGGAGGCGCAGTTCGAGCCCCTCGTGAACGTCAACTTTACCGCCGAGATGGAGAAGGTGCTCGACGACATCGCGCGGGGCGACAAGGAGCCCACACCGTACCTCAAGCGATTCTACCTCGGCGATGAGGGGGTGGAGCCGCGCGTCGAGGCGGGACTCGACACCATCGACGGCAAAGAAATCTCCTCGATCACGTTCCCGAGGCAATGGGGCGAGTACGTGGTGCGCGTCGGCAAGTACGGCCCCTACGTCGAGGGCCCGATGGACGGCGAGACCGTCACGGCGTCCCTGCCCGAAGACCTTGCGCCGGGCGACACGACGGAAGAGAAGCTGAAGGAGATCCTGGAGGAGGCCAACCAGGGCGATCAGGTGCTGGGCATCCACCCCGAGGCCGACATGCCCGTGCTTCTGAAGTCCGGCCCGTACGGCCCGTATCTGCAGCTGGGCGATGACGATCAGAAGGGCAAGCCGAAGCGTGTGTCGCTCCCGCCGGGGGTGGAGCCGAAGGACGTGGACTTCGATCTGGGCCTGAAAATCATCGACCTGCCGCGCGAGCTCGGCTCGCACCCGGAGACGGGCAATCCCATCGACGCGGGCATCGGGCGGTACGGCCCGTTTGTGCGCCACAAGAAGGAAGACAGCAAGCCCACGTACGCATCCCTCAAGAAGAGCGACGACGTGTTGACGGTCGACCTGGACCGGGCACTGGAACTCATCCGCCAGAAGGAGTCGCGCAACAAGCCGCAGCGCGTCTTGGGCCCGCATCCGGAGACGGAGAAGCCCATCGAGGTGTGGCACGGGCGCTACGGGCCGTACGTCAAGCACGACGGCACCAATGCTTCGCTCAAGGACGACCAGTCCATCGACGCGCTGACGAAAGACGAGGCACTGGAACTGCTGGCCGAGAAAGAAGGCAAGAGCACGAAGAAGGCCGGCTCGTAGAGAAGCACGGCCGGAGGAAAGAGACGAGAGACGTGCCGGCCTCCCTCCAGCCGACCGGTTCCTCTGTTCCTATCGTCCTGCCTATCGCCCCGTGCCTTCGTCGCCGGCCTGCAGCGAGTGGAGGAGGCTAAGGTAGCTCTCGTATCGCCACTCGTGGATGTCCCCGCGCTCGACGGCCTCCTTTACGGCACAGCCGGGCTCGTGGTCGTGCGTGCAGTCATCAAACTTGCAATCGTCGAGGTAGGGGATGAACTCGACGAAGAAGTGGGCGAGGTCGGCGGGATGCATCTCCAGGATGCCGAACTCACGGATGCCGGGGGTGTCAACCACATACCCGCCGAAGGACAGCGGGTGCAGCTCGGCATAGGTCGTCGTGTGCGTGCCCTTGCGCGTCTTTTGGCTGACCGCGCTCGTCTCGATGTCGAGGTGCGGCTCGATGGCGTTCAGCAGAGTGGACTTGCCGGCGCCGGACGGTCCTGTGATGGCATTGATCTGGTCCTGGAAGGCATCTTTCACCGCGTCCAGGCCCGTGCCTTCGGTTGCACTCGTGCACAGCACCGGGTGCCCCAGATCTTCGTAAATGCGCTGTGCCGTGCGGACCCTCGTCTCATCGTCCTCGGTCATCAGGTCGATCTTGTTGATGATGAGGCCCGCCGGAATGTCATGCAGGTCGGCCGAGACGAGAAAGCGATCGACGAAGCCGAGGTTCAGACGGGGAAGTCGAACGGACTGCACGGCCCAGGCCCGGTCGATATTGGCGACGATGACGTGCCTCTCGCCGGCCCGGCGGCCCGCCGCACGCCGGCTGAGCTCGTTCTGCCGCTCGTGGATGTCCAGGATCAGGCCGGTTTCGTCGTTCTCGTTGTAGCGAATCGTGACGTGGTCGCCCACGGCCACCGGGTTGGTCACGTCCTCGTCCTGCAGCCGGAACTTGCCCCGCACGCGAGACGGCACAACATGGTCGTTCACGCGAACATCGTACCAGCTACCGGTTGAACGAGTCACGACCCCGTCCAGGCGGGGCGGCTGCGTGTCCGTCGTGGAAGACGAGGAGGGAGACGTGCTCATGCGGATGCGCAGGCGGTGCGTTCAGAAACCATTGAGCCCGGTGGCTCGTCATGTGGATGACGACGACAGGGTGGCCGTGCATCGGTCACGGTGTCGATCAACGGCTCGTACACAGAAACGGTTCGACCCATGACTACCGACTCCTCTTCCAGCGACCAGTACGATCAGACACGCCGCGATTTCGAATCCATGAAGCTCGAGGAGCAGGCCACCTTCCTCGTGGAAGCGACCGTGTCGACCTTGGCCCGCGGCATCGAGGAGGCCGGGCACGCCCTGGCCGAAGGCCTCGACGACGTGTTCAAGCAGGCCCGCCGCACGAAGTCGTCCTCGGCGGAGCCCGGGCCGGGAACGGGGCCGGGACCGGCCGAACCCGAAACCTCGCAGCGCCAAGCCCCGAAAGAGTAAAAGCCCTTGCCGCAGCGTGTGGGATCGGAGCCTTGGCCCAAGGAGGAGCGCTGCGGGCGTCGCCTCCGGATCAGGCAGGAGGCGACCGCGTGAAGACGGTCCCCCCTGCTTCGGCGTTTCATCGTTTATCCGACAGCCTTCCGCCATGTCTGACCAATCCGACGAACCGCGCCAGGACGTTGACTTCCGACGGCTGAACTGGCTGGGGAAGACCGTCTATCTCGGCGGAAGCGCCCTTCGCCTTACCGCCAACCTGATCGATTCGGCCGTCGATCGGGCGGCGTCCATCGCTGAAGAGTCGAAGCGGGCCTTTGATCGGGAGTTGGACCCGGACATCGAAGACGCCACGGTCATCGAAGAGCGCGACCGGGAGGACTGAACCCGATGCTGCAAGGGACATCGGTGGGCACGCAGCGAGGAATGCGTGTCGATGCTGTTCTCTCCATTCCGTTCTCCCTGGATCCCGGCGCCGTTTCGGATGCCAGGGATCGCTTGTGCGGCAAACGACGATTCAGACCGCCGTTGTCGTCGGCCATTCCGAAACTGTATTACGTCACCATCGCCTGCGCCGACGGTGCTTCGTGGGGGCGAGGCGTGCCCGGCGCGTGCTTCTCCGCGTCCGGCACCGTGAAGAACTCCTGCGGGTCGGTCTCGGGCGCCGGCTCCAGAACCTGATCGATGATCGCGTCCATGCGCTCCACGTAGACGATGTCGAGGCCCTCGAGCGCCTCTTCTTCGGAGATGTCCTTGACATCCTTCTCGTTCTTCTCCGGCAGCAGCACCGTTTCGATGCCGGCCCGCTTGGCGGCGAGCACCTTTTCCTTGATGCCCCCCACCGGAAGCACCAGACCGCGGAGCGTGATCTCGCCCGTCATGGCGACCGTGTGCTTCACCCGGCGCTGCGTGTAGGCCGACACGAGTGCGGCGAGGATGGCCGTTCCCGCCGACGGCCCGTCCTTGGGCACGGCCCCGGCCGGGACGTGCACGTGCAGGTTCCAGTAGCGGAACGCATCCTGCGGAATGCCGAGCTCGTCGGCCCGGGCCTTCACGTAGGAGAGGGCGGCCTGCGCCGACTCCTTCATCACATCGCCGAGCTGTCCGGTGAGCGTAAGGCGACCGGAGCCGCGCGACAAGGAGGCCTCAATAAACAGAATGTCGCCGCCAGTGGGCGTCCAGGCCAGGCCGGTGGCCACGCCCGGCACCTCCGTGCGCTCGGCGACCTCGCTGAAGTACTTCCGGGCGCCGAGGTGCTCTTCAATGTCGTCCTCGGTGATGGCGGCGGACGCGATGTCTTGAACCGCCACCTTTTTCGCTACGCCGCGCGCCACCGCGCCAATCGTGCGCTCCAGCTGCCGCACGCCCGACTCGCGGGTGTACCCGTCGATGAGCAGCCGCAGTGCGTCGTCGTCGATGGCGAATTGGTCTTCGGTCAGGCCGTTGCGTTCGATCTGGCGGGGCACCAGGTACTGTTTGGCAATCTGGAGCTTGGCGTACTGCGTGTAGCCGTTGATTTCGATCATCTCCATGCGGTCGCGCAGTGGGGCGGGAATCTGCTCCGCGTAGTTCGCCGTGGCGATGAAAAGGACCTTCGACAGGTCGTAGTCAAGCTCCAGGTAGTGGTCGTTGAACGTGTCGTTCTGTTCGGGATCGAGCACCTCGAGGAGCGCGCTCGAGGGGTCGCCGCGGAAGCCGGCGTCGAGCTTGTCCACCTCGTCGAGCATGAAGACCGGATTGTTGGTGCCGGCTTTCTTGATGCCCTGCAGAATGCGACCCGGCAGTGCCCCGACGTAGGTCCGGCGGTGACCGCGTATTTCCGCCTCGTCGCGCACCCCGCCCAGGCTCATGCGCACAAACTCGCGGCCGAGGGCACGCGCCACACTGCGCCCAAGGCTCGTTTTGCCCACGCCCGGCGGCCCGTGCAGGCACAGGATGGGGGCCTTCATGTCGCCTTTGAGCTTGAGCACGGCCAGGTACTCCAGAATGCGCTTCTTCACATCCTCGAGGTCGTAGTGGTCCTCATGAAGGATCTCTTCCGACCGCGCGATGTCCAGCTGGTCTTCCGAGACCTCGTTCCAGGGCAGGTCGAGGATCCAGTCGATGTAATTGCGGATGACCGCGTAGTCCGGCGCCGCCGGGTTCGTCCGGCGCAGGCGGCTAAGCTCTTCGTCGAGCTGCTCCTGCGCGTGCGACGGAAGGTCCTTCTCCTTGGCACGCTCGCGCAGGTCTTCGAGCTCGGTGCCGGGCTCGCCCTCGCCCAGTTCTTCCTGGATGGCCTTCATCTGCTGGCGCAGCAGATACTCGCGCTGCTGCTCGTCCACGTCGCTCTTGACGCGCGTGCGAATCTGCTCAGACAGCTCCAGCACCTGCAGCTCCTCCTGCAGCTGCTCCAGCACCAGTTCGGCCTGGTCGACGAGCGAGGCGGTCTCCAGAATGTCCTGCTTCGTCTCCACGTCAACCTGCAGGTTCGACGCGATGAAGTGGATCAAGAACGGCGGCGATTCGATGTTCTCGATCGCCTCTGCGGCCTCGCTCGGCAGGTTGGGCGAGCGGTTGACGATCTGAATCGCCAGCTCTTTGATCGGTCGGATGCGGGCCTGAATCTCCACGTTTTCCGTGTCGAGGTCCGCCTCGAAGGGCGCGACGGAGGCCCGAAAGTACGGATCGGTCTGGAGGTACGAGTCGGTATGCAGGCGGCGCTTGCCCTGAATGATGATGGACTTCGAGCCGTCCGGCATTTTCAGGAGACGGAGGATCTCGGCCATCGTGCCGACCTGGTACAGGTCATCGGGCGTCGGCCGCTCGACCTCGGCATCGCGTTGGGCCACCACGCCGATCGGCTCGTCGGCCTCGAAGGCATCCCGGACCAGGGAGAGCGACCGGTCGCGGCCGACGGTGATTGGCAGCACCACACCCGGAAAGAGGACGGTATTCCGCAAGGCCAGAATCGACAGCTCCTCGGGCACTTCGGCCTCTCCCATTTTCACTTCGTCGTCCGGCGACGGAAGGGGGATGTTCTCTTCCGGCTCGCCTTCGGGGGCATCCAGATCATCCATCATCCAATCAAGCAAATCGGTATCCGTCATAAAAAGGCGGCAACAATCGGTTCGTCAGAGCAACCATCCCGCACGAATGCAGGTGCACCCTGTTCCTCACGGGGTTCGATACGCGGTTGTGTCTGTTCGCGTCAAGAACCAGACCAGGGGCATCTTCCCGCGCGTTTCTGTCAAGATGGCAGGGCCGGGGGCTCCATGGAATCTCTGCAGACTGGATGATCTCCTGCGTGCTGGGTCTTATGTTGCGAACCGATCCGAAAGCGCTTTCGGTCGTAGCGTCTGCCGCACGCGATCAACGAACGCTTTGAGAATCTGCAAGTTGAAGTGTCGTCCGCATGCTCAATGGCGCCGCTGGCGCTTGGGCGCGCGGCCGCAGGCGGGCCATTCGCAGCCCCGAGGTCCACGTTGAACTGACAGCTCTTCCCCCATGTGGCACGATAGCATTCTAGACACCATCGGAGACACGCCGCTCATCGAGTTCCAGACGCTTGCACGGGAGCTTCCGTGTACCGTCCTCGCCAAGGTGGAGTTCTTCAACCCCGGCGGATCGGTGAAGGACCGAATCGGAGTCAGCATGATCGAAGCCGCCGAAGAGGAGGGGCGCATCGAGCCGGGCGGAACGATCATCGAGGGCACGAGCGGAAACACCGGCGCCGGACTGGCGATCGCCGCGATTGCCAAGGGCTACCGCTGCATCTTCACGACGACCGACAAGCAGAGCCAAGAGAAGGTGGATGTGCTGCGCGGACTCGGGGCCGAGGTGCTCGTGTGCCCGACCAACGTCGAGCCCGACGATCCGCGAAGCTACTACTCGGTGGCGCGACGACTGGCGGACGAGATCCCCAACTCCGTCTATCTCAACCAGTACGACAACCCCGCCAACGCCCAGGCGCACTACGAAACAACGGGCCCCGAACTGTGGGAGCAGACCGAAGGGCGCATCAGCCACTTTATCGCGGGAGCCGGAACCTGCGGGACGCTCAGCGGCACCTCGCGGTATCTGAAGGCGCAAAACCCCGACACGACAGTGGTCGGCGTCGATCCCTGCGGGTCGGTCTTCCACAAATACTTCCACGAGGGCGTCTTCGACGAGGACGAGATCTACCCGTACTTCACCGAAGGCGTGGGGGAGGACATCCTGCCCGAGAACATGGACTTTGATGTGGTCGACGACTTCGTGCAGGTTGACGACAAGACGGCGATGCAGATGACCCGCCGTCTGGCGCAGGAAGAGGGGCTGTTCATCGGGCAGTCCTGCGGAATGGCCGTCGCTGGCGCGCTGCAGTGGATGGACGATCACCGCGAGGTGCTGTCGGAGGACGACGTGGTCGTGGTGTTGCTGCCCGACTCGGGCTTCCGCTACCTCTCGAAGACCTACAACGACGAGTGGATGCGCAACCACGGCTTCCTGGAGAGCAAGCCGAACGTGACGGCCGACGAGGTGCTGCACATGCGCCGCTCGGCGCGCGAGGTGATCGCCGCTGACCCCAACGACTCGGTCGGAGCCGTCATCGAGCGCATGACGGCCGACGGCATTTCGCAGATGCCCGTGATCGACGCCGACGGCGACGTTGTCGGCAGCATCACCGAAACGCGCATCCTGAACCAGCTCATCGACGACCCGAACACGCGCGAAGACCCGGTGCGCTCCATCATGGGCGATCCGTTCCCGGTCGTGCCCGCGTCGATGCACCTGGAGCATCTGTCCGCCTACCTCGAGCAGGACGCCGGGGCCGTGCTCGTCGACCATGGCCCCGACAGCGACTACTCGGTGCTCACCAAGAGCGACCTGATCAGCGCCCTCGCTCGCGTCGGCCGCAACGGAAACGGTTGATGCGGACCGTCCCAGACGCGGACCGTCCCAGACGCGGACCGCCCCATGCGGAACCCAGGACGCCACCGCTCTCGTTCAGCCACGCTCAACGCTCAACGCTCAACGCTCAACGCTCAACGCTCAACGCTCAACGCTCAACGCTCAACCGACTTTATATGCCCGACCCTGAAATGACGGACCCGAACGCTCCGCAGGAAATGAACATTGAACTCGACGAGGACACTGCGGAGGGGACGTACTCGAACCTCGTGATGATCTCGCATTCGTCGGAGGAGTTCGTGCTCGATTTCATCCGCGTGGTGCCGGGGGTGCAGAAAGCCCGGGTCAAGAGCCGCATGATCGTTACGCCGCAGCACGCCAAACGCCTGCTCAGTGCGCTGGAGGAAAACATCGAGCGCTACGAGGACGCCCATGGGTCCATCCATCACGAGGAGCAGGGCCCCGACCGGCCGATGCGCTTCGGCGGCTTCGGCGGGGAGGCATAATCACGTGTTGGGGTGTGTAAGTTCTCGGGTGTGTAGGTTCTCGAGTGCGTGAAAATGGATCCAAGCACATAAACACCCAAACACCTGAACACCCAAACACCTGAACACCCAAACACCTGAACACCCAAACACCTGAACACCCAAACACCTGAACACGCAAGCACCTGAACACCCAAACACG
>Ga0207797_1000497_pt1 | contig 30273 bp, 33 predicted proteins | sample PRCRCaboRojoPR_6_FD_187275 | JGI IMG/M metagenome (GOLD analysis project Ga0207797, IMG submission 187275) | Marine sediment microbial community from Cabo Rojo, Puerto Rico - PR CR 10% Liquid 1 (SPAdes) | ecosystem: Environmental > Aquatic > Marine > Coastal > Sediment | place: Cabo Rojo, Puerto... | reverse complement strand
CCGGCATCAGCGGACCGTCACCTATGACGGCGAAGACCGTGTCCGGCCTCTGCCGTACGACCCTCTCCGCCACCTCCACCATCAGGTCCGGGGCCTTCTGGGCGCATATGCGTATGGTCGAGCCCACCACCGGGACGTCATGGGGAAGCTCCATCAGCTCCCTGGCGCGGGAGCGCATGCCCCTGCTCTGCCGGAAGGGGCCGAACTCGACACCGCTGCGTATCACCAGGAACTCCTCGCGGTCGGCGATGCCCGCCCGCTGGGCCTTCTCGGCGTCTCTGGGGGTGACCACTATGCTGGCGTCGGCCCGGCCGAAAAAGACCTTCTCGAAGGATCTGTAGGCCAGGCCGGGAAGGGGAGGCTGCCCCCGGTAGAATGGCCAGCCGTGGGCGGTCTGCACCACCTTTACCCCGGGCATCCTGCGGCAGGCCAGTCGTGCCAGGACCCTGGTCTTGGCGCTGTGGGTGTGCACTATTCTGCACCCGCTGTCCCGGATCGCCCGGCGGAGCTCGCGCAGGGCCAGCAGATCGGCAACCGGCGAGATCTCCCTCCTCAGGTGAGGAGCTACCGAGACCGGCACCCCCCATTCCCGGGCAAGGCCCATCAGGTTTCCCTCGGAGGGCATGTCCGGGCCGCTGACCACAGCCGAGGGCAGCCCACGCCTGATGGACTCCCGGCAGGTGATCAGCGTGTTCATCTGGGCCCCCCCCACCGCCATCTTGGTTATGGCGTGCAGGACCGATACCCGGGGAGCCGTCATCGGCCGCTCTTCTCCTCTTCGGCCTTCCCGTCTTCCCGGCACCAGAGCGCGTAGAGGTAGAAGAGCATCAGAAGCAGCGACAGCCCCGAGTAGAAGAGGGGACTGAGAAGCAGGCAGCCGGTGGCCCAGAACGCCACCACCACCGGCCCCGTGCGGGCCAGGTGGCGTCCCACCGTCCACTCCGGGTCCCTGGGGAAGGACTTGTAGAGCCTGAAGAGGTCTTCCACCACGCTGAATACCACCACGGAAACCGCCACCATCAACAGGTGCAGGTAAATGCCTCCCGGGAGCTTACGGTCGGAGAACAGGGCCAGGCCCGCGGTGACGGTGGGCATGGCGATGAGCCCCGCCAGCAGCACTGTGAACCCGCGGCTCAGGACCTCATCGCCGCTGAGGACCGAGCCCGCCTCTTTTCTGGCCGATTCCAGTCTGCTCAGGTAGCGGCCGGTGAGGGTGCGGGCCAGCCTGAAAAGGCCCCAGAGGACGGCTATGACAGCTGCCACGTACAGGTAGTCAACTAGCCTCTCCATGGACCTCTCCGGCAGGGGAATCGGTTTTCGAGCACCCGCGGATTATGCCCAATGCAGCCGGGGAAGACAAGAAGCGGCCAGCCTAGGAGCGCTTCGGAGACCGCAGCTGGTATACGATGCCGGCAACCGCCGCCGCCACCGTTGCCAGGGATGCCGCCGTGCTGCCCACTCCCACTCCCGCCCAGGCCAGCAGGGAGATGCCTCCCAGCACCGCCATCCTGGACCCGGCGATGCAGGAAAGGACCACGATGACGATCCGCCGGCTGGCCAGCAGAAGGCCCCCGGAGAGGAGGGCCACCGCCCCCCTGGCCAGAAGCGCCGACTCCGGGGCCAGCTCAGCGCAGAGGAACCAGCCCAGAACCATGCCCCCCAGGAAGATGGAGACCTTCAGGAGCAGACCGGAGACCACGGCCATCACCAGTCCCAGGGCCAGGGGCGCCCACCGGACAACGTCCGGGGAGTCGGTGAGCTCCGCGGCCAGGGGACCGCCGTACATCCAGCCCACCATGAAGCCGGCCAGGGCCACCATGGCCCAGAACAGCCTCCGTCCCCAGAGCAGTAGCGCCAGCCCCGCCAGCAGCAGGAACAGCGGTCCGAAGGTCAGCTCCGCCTGGACGATCCAGTCAAGCATCTCAGTCGTGCCTCCGTTCGGTCAGGGCCCTGGACAGCGGGGCCAGCCCCTCGAGGTCCAGCATGGCGGGGGCCCCGTGGGAGCGGTTCTGGGAGTTGAGGACCCTGACCACGGGGAAGCCTCCGGCCAGGGCGGCTCTTATCCCCTTGATGCTGTCCTCCACCACCAGGCAGCGTCCGGGCTCCGCCTCCAGAAGCCCCGATGCCCTCAGGAATATGTCAGGGGCTGGCTTTCTGTTAAGTCCTTCCCCGCCAACAAGAAGCGGCGGCAAAGGAGCCTCAGCCCTCAGCAGAACCTCCTCCACCAGCGGGCTGTCGGTGTTGGAGGCGATGGCCCATCCCCGCAGGCCGCAGCCGCCCTCCGAAAGAACCTCCAGCAGCTCACGGGCCCCGCTGGCCAGGGGGACCAGGCCCTGCCGGCAGTAGCCTGCGTAGGTCTTCCGCTGCATGGCCCGGAGCCGGTCCCGTCGGGCCTCGGAAAGCTCCAGGCCGCTGCGGGACAGCTCCCCCTCCAGACCCTCCCCCAGGCTGGACCAGTGCAGCCAGTAGTCCTCCTCGGAGACGCGGTGCCCCACCGAGGAGAGGGCGTGGTTCCAGCTGCGGCGGAAGAGGGGCTCGCTGTCGGCCACCACCCCGTCGAAGTCAAGTATCAGATGAGTGGATTCGGAAAGCAGCGCGGCCAGGCTCTTGCTCATGACACCTCCATGGGTCCTCGAGTGCCCTGGTACTATGTACCGCCTCCGCACATAATAGCAATCCAGCCGAAGTACGTGCGGGCGCGCCCGCAGCGCCTCCAGCCGGGAAGGAGTGGATTTGTACAGCAGCTTTGCAGAGATACGCGAGGCCGCCAGGGTCACCACCGACGCCAGGGTCGCCATACCCATGGGCCACGACGAAGCCTCCATCCGCGCCCTGATGGACGCCGCCGAGCGGGGCCTGGCCTCGTCGGTCATAGTGGGGCCGGTCTCCCTGGTGGAGAGCACCCTGTCCGGAATGGACCGGCCGCTGCCGGATGAGATAGAGCTCGTGGACAGCCCCGACGAGACCTCCGCCGCCATGGAGGCCGTGAGACTGGTCAGCTCCGGGGAGGCTTCGGTGCTGATGAAGGGCATGCTTCAGACCTCCACCTTCCTGAAGGCCGTGCTGGACAGGGAGGTGGGGCTGCGCTCCGGGGGGATACTCAGCCACGTGGCCGTGGTTCACGTCCCGCTCCAGGACCGACTGGTGGCCATAACCGACGGGGGCATGAACATCCGTCCCGGCCTGGACGAGCTGGTGGAGATAGCGAAGAACGGCGCCTCGGTGGTGCGCGCCCTGGGCGCCGACAGGGCCCGGGTGGCCCTGCTGGCGGCCAAGGAGGTGGTCAGCGAGAAGATGCCGGAGACCGTCCTCTTCGGAGAGCTGGCCGAGAGGGGCATCGAGGGCATGGACGTCTGCGGCCCCATAGCCGTGGACGGGGCCATGGACCCCGAGGCGGCGGAGATCAAGGGCATGGAGGGACCGGTACCCGGCAGGGCCAACGTGCTTGTCGCTCCCGACATAGCCTGCGGCAACATCTTCGCCAAGGGCTTCATGTACATGACCGCAGCCGAGGTGGGGGGTCTGATCGCCGGGGCCGCCGCTCCGGTGGTCATGCTGTCGCGGTCAGACAAGCCCGCCACCAAGGTCAACTCCCTGGCTCTGGGGGTTGTGGTCGGCGGAGGGAGCGGCTCATGAGCGATGGCAGGCTGATACTGGCGGTCAACCCCGGAGGCACCTCCACCAAGTTCGGCGTATACCGGGAGACCACGGAGCTGTTCGAGGAGAACGTCAGGCATCTGCCGGAGGAGCTGGCCGAGCTGGGATCCACCCTCGACCAGCTTCCCCTGCGCCGTGACGTGGTGCTGCAGGCCCTGGCGGAGCACGACCTCAACGTTGCCTCGATGTCTGCGGTGGTGGGCCGGGGGGGGACCTTCAAGCCCCTCGCCAGCGGGACCTACTCCGTCAACGACAGGCTTCTCGATGACATTCGCGACGGCTCCACGCTGCAGGCGGACCATCCCTCCAACCTGGGAGCTCCGCTGGCCAGGTCCCTGGGGGAGACGGCGGACGTCCCCGCCTTCTTCGTGGACCCGGTGTGCGTGGACGAGTTCATCCCCGAGGCCCGGCTCTCCGGGCACCCGAGGCTTCCCCGGGTGAGCCTGAGCCATGCCCTGAATATCCGCATGGTGGCCTACAAGACCGCCGAGAGCCTGGGAGTGCCGCTGGACCGGCTGAACCTGGTGGTTCTCCACCTGGGAAGTGGTATCTCGGTGAACGCCATACGCCGGGGAAGGATGATAGACACCAACAACGCCAACGACGGCGGCCCCTTCAGCTCACAGAGGGTGGGCACCCTTCCCACCACCGGCCTGATAAGGCTCTGCCTCTCGGGGGAGCACGACTGGCCGCAGCTGAAGAGGATGTTCCTCAAGGAGGGCGGCCTCTACGCGTACACCGGCACCGACCACGTGGGAGAGGCCATAGACAGGATGCGCGATGGCGATGAGGAGGTGGGCTTGGTCCTGCGGGCCATGGCCTACCAGATGGCCAAGGAGGCGGGAGCCATGGCCGCAGCCCTCTCCGGAGAGGTGGACAGGGTAGTGGTAACCGGAGGGATGGCTCACAACCAGTGGCTGGTGGAGAGGCTTCGGGAGAGGCTGTCCTTCCTGGCCGAGCTTTCGGTTTTCCCCGGCGAGTGCGAGCTGGAAGCGCTGGTGCGCGGCGTCCTCCGGGTCTTCGACGGAGTGGAGAAGGTAAGGGAGTACGCCTGATCCTCCCGCGGAAGCGTAACCTACACGAAAGGCAATGATGAGCAGAAAGCTTAACGAGACGGATTCCGGAGCGCTCTTCCTCTCCGGCAACGAGGCGGTGGCCCGGGGCGCCTGGGAGAGCGGGGTGCACTTCGCGGCGGCCTATCCAGGGACCCCCTCCACCGAGATACTGGAGGCCATAGGAGAGGAGTACCCGGAGATAGACGCCCAGTGGGCGCCCAACGAGAAGGTGGGAATGGAGACCATCGCCGGAGCCTCCTTCGCCGGGGCCCGGGTGCTGACGGCCATGAAGCACGTGGGCCTGAACGTGGCCGCGGACCCCCTGTTCACACTCAGCTACATAGGCTCCACCGGGGGAATAGTGATCGTGTCCGCCGACGACCCCGGCATGCACTCCTCCCAGAACGAGCAGGACAACCGCCTGATGGCCAGGGCCTCCAAGGTGGCCATGCTGGAGCCCTCCGACAGCCAGGAGGCCAAGGACATGGTGGGGGAGGCGCTGCGGATCTCCGAGGAGTTCGACACCCCCGTCATGCTGCGGCTCACCACCAGGATAAGCCACTCCAAGAGCCTGGTGCAGGCGGGACCGCGCCGCGAGGTGGAGGTGAAGGGCTACCGGCCCGACATCGCCAAGCGGGTGCCCATACCCGCCAACGCCCGGAAGATGCACTCCCGGGTGGAGAGGCGGCTCCTGGCCCTGGAGGAGTACGGGGCGGAGAGTCCCCTCAACCGCATCGAGGAGGGCGAGGGATCGCTGGGCATCATCACCAGCGGCATCTCCTACCAGTACGTGAAGGAGACCTTCCCGGAAGCTTCCGTGCTCAAGCTGGGAATGACCAACCCACTGCCCTGGAAACTAATAGAGAAGTTCGTGGGGATGGTGGACCGGGTGATGGTTGTGGAAGAGAACGAGCCATACCTGGAGGAGAGGATCCGGGCGCGGCTTCTGGTGGACGTCACCGGCAAGGACCGGGTGCCCATAGAGGGGGAGTTGAACCCCGAGCTGGTCAGAGAGGCCCTGGACCCCGAAGCGGACACCTCCCTTACCTACGGGGAGCTGGAGCTGCCGGCCCGGCCGCCGGCCCTCTGCCCCGGCTGCCCGCACCGGGGAGCCTTCTACTGCCTCAGCAAGCTCAAGGGCAGCTCCACCGGCGACATCGGCTGCTACACGCTGGGCCTGATGCCCCCGCACGGGGCCCTGGAGACCACGGTCTGCATGGGTGCGGCCATAGGCGTCCTCAGCGGCATAGAGAAAGCCACGGGCCGGGAGGAGATGGAGAGGCTGGTGGCCGCCATAGGCGAGTCCACCTTCGTCCACTCTGGCATCACGGGCCTGATAGACATGGTCTACAACGGCAATACCGGCACGGTGATGATAATGGACAACAGCGTCACCGCCATGACCGGCGGCCAGGAGAACCCCACCACGGGAAAGAGCCTCCGCGGCGATCCGGCCCCCAGGCTGGACCTGAAGGAGCTGTGTCGCGCCTGCGGGGTGAAGAACGTCCGGGTGGTGGACCCGCACGACCTCGAGGAGATGGAGAAGGTGCTCCGGGAGGAACGGGCGCGGGAGGAGCTGTCGGTTATCATCACCCGCAGGCCCTGCATAATGACCTACCGCCCCAGGCGGCGGGCGGTGGCGGAGCTGGACCCGGGCACCTGCGTGAGCTGCCGGATGTGCATGAACCTGGGCTGCCCGGCCATAAGCTGGGACGGGGAGGAGGGCCATCCGCGGATAAACTCCATGCTCTGCTGGCCCAACTGCAACCTCTGCGTGCAGGTATGTCCCACCGGGGCCCTTTCCAAGGACATGGGGGAGAGCTGACATGGCTGCAAGGGTAACCAACGTATTGATCTGCGGAACCGGCGGCCAGGGCATACTCACCGCCAGCGAGGTGCTCAGCTCCGCGGCACAGGCCGCCGGCTTCGACGTCAAGAAGAGCGAGGTCCACGGCATGGCCCAGAGAGGCGGTAGCGTCACCAGCCACGTCCGCTACGGCGAGAAGGTCTACAGCCCGCTGATAGAGCGGGGAGCGGCGGACATAGTCCTGGCCATGGAGAAGCTGGAGGCCCTCCGCTGGCTGCACTTCCTGGGGCCGGAGGGCCGGATGCTGGTCTGCGACCTGGAGATAAACCCCCTCACGGTGAACATCGGCCGGGCCGAGTACCCGGACACCGACGCCATGCTGGAGGACTGCGGTGCTCCCTACTCGCTGATCCCCGCCTTCGACGTGGCGGAGGAGCTGGGAAACATGAAGGTGGTGAACACGGTGATGCTGGGAGCGCTGGCCAGCAGGCTGGAGCTGCCGGCGGAGGCGTGGACGGCGGCCGTGGAGGAGCGGCTGCCGGCGAGGGCCCTGGAGGTGAACCGGAAGGCCTTCGAGGAGGGTCGGAGGCTGGCCGGCTGAGAACCTGAGGTCCACGCAGAAAAGGGGAGCGGCGGTGCCGCTCCCCTTTCTCTCATCCGCCGGAGGCTCAGCCCCTGGCTGCGTCCAGGGGATCCGGGGGAAGGTCGTTCTCCTCCCGCCAGGCCCGCAGGACGGGGCGCACATCGGTCATGAAGGCGTCGCGCAGGATCCTCTCCGCCTTCATGGGATCGGGGGCGTTCTGGGCCTCCTTCAGCTCCTCTGGGTTGACCACCAGCGCCCGGGCGAAGGCCATCTCGATGTTGGCCACCGACTGGAGGACTCCCTCGAAAGGATCTCCCACCCTGGTTGCGATGTCCAGCTCCATGGGGAGGTCGGCCACCTTGACCAGGCCGGCCCTCTCGGCTGACAGCAGGTTCAGGAAGAAGCGGAAGAGCCTTCCGGAGTTCAGTGAGCCCGGAGGCATCCTGCCCTGGGAGAGCCTGTTGTCCGACAGCCGCACAGCGCCCAGGACCTTCTGGTGCAACATGGCGGTTATCACGCTGTTGAGGCTCTCCCCCGGAAGCAGGCTGGCGAAGTCCAGCAGGACCCGGAAGGAGGGATCGGTCTCGCGGCAGAGCCAGGCGGCGGTGCCCCAGTCGGGGACCGCGGTGGAGCAGAAGCTGGGGTCGTAGGGACGGAACTCCAGCATCATGCTCTCGCTCTTGCGGACCTTCATACCGATCTGGCGCAGTCCGCTGAGTATCCGCTCCATCATGTCCGGCAGGCTGTTCTGGCCGGGGCTGTCTATTCCGTCGGGGATCCAGAGGATCACCTGGCGGCATCCCAGCTTGCGCATCAGGTCCATCACCTGGTTGGCGTAGTTGATGCAGGCCACCCGGATCTCGGCGTAGGGCGAGCACAGCGTGCCGTACATCAGCCTGTCGTCCAGCACACCGCTCTTGCGGGGGACGAAGATGTCGGCGTAGACGGAGGCGGCGCTCAGCCCCTTCTCCCCGATCAGCTTACCGAGGCTGTCGGCTTCGTCCTCGCGGCGGATGTCGGCCGGTATCCGCAACGATACGCTCTGCCCCCGTCCGGTAAGTCCGAAGAGCCTGGCCGCCTGCTCCACCTTGTCTTTGGCGCTCCGCGGTTCCCGGCCCGTCTCGTAGCAGGCGTAGCCGCTGCCGCTCCTTCCGAACGAGCGCAGCGCAACCTGCAGTCTGAGATCGCCCAGACGCTCCATAACCGTCTTCACTTCTCTCTCACCGGCCCTTCCGAGTACGTTGGCAGTCCCTCACAGCCCCAGCTGCGGGGCGATGGACTTCATTGCTTTCAGCGAGATGTCGACGAATGCCCTGAGGTCGTATCCTGCTTCCGAGCACTCCCTAATGTTATCACGGTTGACCGATCTGGCAAACCCTGACTTGCCCATCCTTTTGGTGACGGACCTGACCTTCACCGGCTCCAGACAGCGCCCGGGGTACACCAGGGCGGTGGCCGTGATCAGACCGGTGAGGGACTCCGCCGCCGCCAGGAGATGGTCGAGGTCGCTCTTCCTCTCCACGCCGGTGTGCATTGCGTTGTGGGCGCGGATGGCGTGAAGAGCCTCCTCGGGCAGGCTGCCCTCCAGCATCTCCGCCGACCTAAGGCCGTGGCGGGCGGGGTCGTCCTCGGTCTCCTCGTAGTCGAGGTCGTGCAGCAGGCCGGCTGTTCCCCACAGGTCCCCGTCCTCGCCCCGGTCCGCGGCCAGGGCCCTCATTATGGCCTCCGTGGCCAGGCAGTGACGCCTCAGGTTCAGGTTGGAGAGGTTCTCCTTCAGTAGCTCCAGGGCCTGCTCACGGGATATTCCAGAGCCTGCCATTCCATCTCCCTTCAAGTCTCAACAGCGTGTCCAGGTCGTCGCTCTCGGCCAATGCCAGTGCCCGGCCCAGGCCGGCGGCCACCTCCGAGGGGAGCACCGAGCGGAAGGAGCCCTCCGCAGCCAGTATCTCCCCGCTGAGGCCGTGCAGGTAGGCCCCGGCAGAAGCCGCCGGGCCGGGTTCCAGGCCCTGGGACAGGAGGGATGCGATGATTCCGGTCAGTACGTCCCCGCTGCCCCCGGTGGCCAGCGCCGGGCCCCCGGCGGGAACCAGCGTTCTGCCGCCTTCGGGGGTCAGCACCATTGTGGGCCTCCCCTTGACCAGGACGGTGGCGCCCAGCCTGCGCGCCAGCAGGCCTGCCGCGTCCCACCGGGCCTCCAGCCTCTCCGCAGGAGAGCTGGAGCTCTGGTCCACCTTGGTGAGCCTGCGCAGCTCACCCGGGTGCGGGGTCAGCACGCAGTGGCCCGGGTACTCGGCCAGGTCGCCCAGGTGGTCGCCCAGGACGTTGAGGGCATCGGCGTCCAGCACCAGCGGTATGCTCCAGTTGCGGACGATGTAGGAGACCACCTTCTCGGTGGACTCCTCCGCCCCCATGCCGGGGCCCACGGCGGCTGCCGCGTAGCCGGAGGGGTCGGGAAGGCTGGTGACGTCTCCGGGGAGGAAGTAGGAGCAGAGGGCCTCCGGTATCCTCCCGCTCACGGCCGGTGCGGCGGGATAGGGAACGAAGAGGTGGACCAGCCCCACGCCGGACCTCAGCGCTCCCAGGGCCATCAGCTGGGGGGCGCCGGGCATGCTCTCCGCACCTCCCAGCAGCAGGACCCTGCCGTTGGTGTCCTTGTGGGCGTCCACGGGAACCTCCGGGAGGAGGGCCCTCAGCCCCTGCAGGTCCAGGGCGATCCTGTCGGGTGTCCCGGGGACGGTTACCCCTATGGGGGCTATGAATATGGCCCCGGCGTGCCCGCATCCCGGAGGTATCAGCAGCCCCTTCTTGGGGGCGGCGAAGCTGACTGTGACGTCGGCCCGGGGGGCCATGGGATCGACCTCGCCGGTGGCCCCGTTCACCCCGGTGGGGGTGTCCAGGGCGAGTATGGGGCAGTTGCGGTGCCTGAGGATGTTGACGCAGGCGGCTATGGATCCCCGCAGCGAGCCGCGGAAGCCGGTTCCCAGCATGGCGTCTACCGCCAGGGCGGGACGGCTCTCCTCCAGATCCTCCAGGCGGTTCATCCCCAGTATGGTGCCCCCGTCGTCACGGAACCTGGTGAGGTTGCGCAGGCAGTCCTTGGAGAGCTTCTCGTAGTCGGTGGCGGCCAGCACCACCACCACCTCGTAGCCGGCGGCGGCCATGTGGCGGGCCAGGACGAAGCCATCGCCTCCGTTGTTGCCCGGGCCGGCCCAGACCTCCACCCGGCTGCTCTGAGGCGGCACCATCCTCATGGCCAGGTTGGCCGCGAACCTGCCAGCGCGCTCCATAAGCTGGTCGCCGGGGGTGCCACGCGAAATGGTCTGCCTGTCGTAATCGGCCATCTCCGAAGGTGTTACCCAATAGCTCATCTCTTCTCTCCCTCTACGATCACGAATGCGGCGGCAAGCTCGTCGGTGTGCGACAGGCTGACCTTCGCGCTGCGGCCGGCAAGCATCTCGGCCGCCCTTCCGCCGATCTCCAGCCTGGGAGGCCCGCCGGGCTTCCGCAGGACCTCCACGTCGTGCCAGGCCACTCCCTGGGCCAGCCCGGTGCCTATGGCCTTGAGAAAGGCCTCCTTGGCCGCGAATCTGGCGGCCAGCGATCGGCCGCCCTCCGGGGCGTGGGCCAATTCGCGACGGGTGAAGAGTCGCTGCAGAAGGCGGTGTCCGTACCTGCGCAGGGACTCCTCGAACCGGGGCACGCTGACGATGTCCACCCCCGGGCTGAAACAGCCGCACATCAGCCAATCTCCCCCTCCACCAGGGCAGTGAGCTCTCCCCCCGGCCAGCGGGCGAAGGCGTTGGCCGACAGCGGTGAGCGGGCAGCCGGGTCGCGGTCCAGCACGGCTGCGGCCGCCCGGCCCACCATCACGGCGTTGTCGGTGGACAGCCCCGGCCCCGGAAGCAAGAGCTCAAGGCCCTTCCCGGTGGCTCCCCGGGAGAGCATATCCCGCAGGGGGCCGTTGGCGGTGACCCCTCCACCCGCCATCACCGTAGACGCCTTTGCCAGCTCCGCCTGGCGGAGTGTCTTCGACACCAGTAACTCGCAGACCGCCCGCTGAAAGGAAGCGGCCAGGTCAGCTGGGTCGGCCCCGGCCTCCAGGCTCAGCCTGAACGCCGTCTTCAGACCGCTGAAGCTGAACTCGGGCAGGTGGGGGTCGGACAGCGGCCGGGGAAGGTCCACCGCTTCCGGGTCGCCCTTCCGGGCCAGGGCCTCCAGCTCCGCCCCGCCGGGGAAACCCAGGCCCAGTAGCTTGGCCGCCTTGTCGAAGGCCTCGCCTGCGGCATCGTCACGGGTGGAGCCCAGGAGCTCCATCCTCCACCACCCCTCCATCAGCATCAGGCTGGTATGGCCGCCGGAGGCGATCAGGGCCACCGCGGGGAAGTCCACCTCTCTTCCGGAGTAGTGTACGTACAGGTGGGCGGCCAGGTGGTTTATTGCAAGGAAGGGTACCCGGCGGGCCCAGGCCGCAGCCTTGGTCCAGGAGAGGCCCACCAGAAGCGAGCCCACCAGACCGGGCCCGGCGGTGGCCGCCATGGCCTCTACCTGCTCCAGCCCGGCGCCGGCACCATCCAGAGCCCTTTCCACCAGGTCAGGCAGCGTCCGGAGATGCATGCGGGAGGCTATCTCCGGAACCACTCCTCCGTAGCCCTCGTGGCCCGCCTGGCCCGCCACCACCGAGGAGAGGGGGCGGCAGCCGTCCAGGACGGCCACCGCCGAATCGTCGCAGGAGGACTCCACCGCCAGAAGAAGCAAGCTACTCCTCTTCCTCCCCGGTGGGCCCCGCCTCTGTCTCGGTCTCCTCGACGGGCTCCGGCTCCTCCTCCTTCTCCTCCTCTGCCTTCTGCGGAGAGTCGGTCTCCACAAGCACTTTGACGTTTCCGGAGATCTCCCCGTGGAGGTTGATCTCCACCTCGTGCTCTCCCACCTGCTTCAGGTGGCCGTCGGGCAGGCGGACCTGGCGGCGGTCGATGTCGAAGCCCTTCTCGGAGAGGGCGGCGGCGATGTCGCGCTCGGAGACGCTTCCGTAGAGGTGGCCGTTCTCGTCGGCGGTCTCGTTGAACGAGACCGACACTCCGGAGAGCTTCTCCGCCAGCACGGAGGCCGCGCTCTCCAGCTTGCGCTCCTCCTCCTCGGCCCTCTTGCGGTATATGTCGGCGCTCTTCATAGCGCTCTTGGTGGCCTTGGTGGCCAGCTTCTTGGGGAAGAGGTAGTTGCGGGCGTAGCCGGCAGCCACGTCCACCACCTCTCCCGCCTTGCCCAGGTCGCGGACGGTCCTAATCAGAAGAACCTTCATCTCTTCTCCTCGCAATCCTTGCAGTTATCATCTCTCTGAAGTCGAACCAGGTGTCCAGCAGCCCCCCCACGGCCAGCAGCGCTGCCCCCACGTGGGGCAGAAGCACCAGCAGAAGCACCAGGGGGAGGGGGGACATTCCCAGGCCCCTCACGCCCGTCAGGACGATGTCCAGCCCCACCACCAGGTAGGGCAGGGCCATGAAGATCAGCACGTTGTCGGCCCACACTCCCAGTCCGCCCGGGGCTGCCGGAAGCAGCCTGGCGGCCAGGGCAGCTATCACCACCCATGCCGGGGCCAGGCCCAGCCGCAGGGTCCCCTTGGGGGGGAGCTCCAGCCGCCGGGAGTCCGCCAGCCTGGCCAGGAAGACCGTGGCCAGTATGCCTCCGGTGCATATCCAGACCGCTGCCGCACCGGGCAGTATGCGGAACGAGGCGCTTATCACGTCCCCCGCCTCCCCGGCGGTGAAGCCCATGGAGGTCAGAATCTCCCGCCATACCTGCCCCTGCTCCCCGTAGGGGAACATGAAGACGCTGCCGCGGCTGGAAAAGAACAGCAGGGCTCCGCCCATCATGGCTGCGGAGCATAAGGCCGCCGACTCCGTGAGCGTCCTGCCCCTGCTGAGGGACAGGAAAAGGCTGCAGGAGCCCAGGGCCGTCATCGCCGCCGCCTGGGGCCCCGCCAGCAGCAGAAGCCCCGCCGTGCCCACGGCGCAGGCGGCCAGCCCCCGGCCCAGGTTCTCCAGCAGCAGCAGCGCCACCACCGAAGCACCCAGGAACGGCAGACCGACCACCGCCAGCAGGAAACCCACGAGTATCTTGCCCAGGGTGTCCCCCGGGCGCGGCGCTGCGCCAGCTCCGGCCAAGGTGCCGCCTTTCCGTCCCATGGGACCTGCTACCTGTAGTGCTCCCTGACGTAGGGCACCAGCGCCAGGAAACGGGCGATCTTGATGGCCCTGGCCAGCTCACGCTGGTGCCTGGCGCAGTTGCCCGATACCCTCCTGGCCACGATCTTGCCGCGGTCGGAGATGTAGCGCATCATCAGCTTCTGATCCTTGTAGTTGATCTCCAGGCCCGGACGGGAGCAGAACCTGCATTTCTTCCTGCGGCCGGACCTGGCTCCCTTTCTCTTCTTCTTCCTTCTTGCCAAAGGACTTCCTCCCTATTTCGCTTCTCCTATTCAGGCGCTTCCAGCACCTGAACCCTTGCAGCCTTGATCACCATCCTGTAGTGGACCACGCCGGCGCGGTCCTCGAACGCCCTGCTGGCGGCGTATCCCTCCACCAGCAGCTGAGCGTGCCCCTGAATCCTCCGGTCCATGCTCCTGGCCAGGTCCCCCCACATCTCCACGCCGAAGACGGAGGTGATCTCCCGGGGCTCCCTTCCGGGCGCCGGATCGGTGGTGACCACGTTCTCCAGCTGTATCTCCAGCAGCCATGCTCCGCTGCGGGTTCTCTCCAGGCTCTTCCTGGTCAGGACCCTGCCGGATACGACCAGGTAGTTGACCTCCGGGGGCAGATGCTCCATTCCGCTCACCCGCTCCGCTAGAACGGGATGTCGTCGTACTCTCCGCCGCCCTCGTCCCCGTAGTCGGGCTGGTCCTGCTTTCCGTAGTCGGGGCCCTGCTGACCGGCGGAAGGCTTCTGGTCGCGGCCGGAGTCTCCCCGCCGCTCCAGGAACTGCACCCTTCTGGCCTGGATCTCCACCCGGCTGCGGTTGGAGCCGTCCTGGGCCTGCCAGGTACTGGTCTGAAGCTCCCCCTCGATGAGGACGGGACTGCCCTTGTGGAGGTTGCTGCTCACCAGCTCGGCCGTCTTCCGCCAGGCCACCACGTCCACGAAGCACGTCTTCTGGTGCCACTCGTTGTCCCTGCCCCGGTAGGACCTGCTGCTGGCGATGCGGAAGTTGGCCACGCTGGTTCCGCTCTGGAGGATGTTGGTCCGGGGGTCGTCGACCAGGTTTCCGGTGATGAGCACCTTGTTCAGCGAGGGCATTCGAAGGTTCATCTACTCTTCCTCTCCTTCTTCCTTCTTCTCGGGCGTCTTCTCCTCGGAAGCGGGGGTCTCAACCGGCTCGGGAGCCTCCCCGACGCGCAGCGTCAGGAAGCGCAGGCAGCTCTCGTTGAGCTTCAGGTAGCGGTCGATGGCGTTGATGCCCTGCTCGTCCCCGGTCCAGTGGAAGAACCAGTAGGTTCCCTCGGTCTCCTTCTTGATCGGGTAGGCCAGCTCCCGCGCTCCCCACTTCTCCGTGTCGGAGTGGCTGCCGCCGTTGGACGTGATCACGTCCACCAGCTTCTTCTCCTCCTCGGCGAGGTCGGCCTCGGAGATGCCGGTCTTCCAGATCGTAGCCGTTTCGTACTTGCGCAAGCGATTGTCTCCTTCCGTTCCCTGCGGGGAGGCGCCGGAACGGAAGAGGCGGCAGCACGGCGGAGGGGCCGCCGTGCCGTCGTCCCCGGTCCGGAGGGCGCCCGTGCCCCGCCGGGCTGCGGCCGTCAGGGCCGCAGCGAACGACTCATCATCCCCGCGCATTGGACGCGCGGGGCCCATCTTCAGGCAGCCCAATCTATTGTCCCCCGGCCCTCCCCTGTCAACCGGGGACGGAGTTTAAGTTCATCAAGTTAGTCGCCGGAAGGGGGTCCTGCAGCGGAGCCGTCAGTCTATGACAACGCTGGTGCTGGGGAAGAAGGGATCACTGGTGAGGTTAACTCCCAGCTTGCGCAATCCGGTTTCATCGCCGGAACATGGCATGTGGGTCAGATGGACTTCTGTGCCCCGGAGTTCTGGCAGCATGGCCATCGCCTCGCCGGTAGCGGGGCTGGTGGTAGCGCTGATGCTTAGGGCTATAAGAACCTCATCCAACGTCAGCTGGAGGCTGGACTGGCCCAGAGAGCTCTCCAGCCCCTGTATGGAGTCGATGGTCTGCGGTGTCAGCAGATGGATCTGCTCGGGGATGCCGGCAAGCTGCTTAATGGCGTTAAGTACGACGGCTCCCGCCGCGTGCATCAGCTTCGAGCTGCGGCCTGTGACTATGGCACCGCCCGGAAGCTCCAGAGCGGCTCCGCTCCGCTCGTCGTCTCCATCGATGTTGCGCATGGCAACCGTGGCTGCCTGCCTAGCCGGAGAAACCACCGATCTGTCCTCGGGCTCGAGGTCGTTGTCGCCCATCAGCAGCTCCACCTTCTGTACCGTCTCCTCGTCCTCGATTCCCATCACGTACTCGCAGCGGTAGCGGAAGTACCGACGCACTATCTCCTGGCAGGCGGCCTTCCGGACTACATCCTCGTCCACGATTCCGAAGCCCGCCCGGTTGACCCCCATGTCTGTGGGCGAGGCGTAGGGCGACTGGCTTCCGGAGATCCTCTCCAGTATTCGCCTGAGCAGAGGGAAAGCCTCCACGTCGCGGTTGTAGTTGACCGCGGTCTCTCCATAGGCATCCATGTGAAAGGGGTCCAGAAGGTTGACGTCTCGCAGGTCGGCGGTGGCAGCCTCGTAGGCGGCGTTGACCGGGTGCTTCAGGGGGAGGTTCCATATGGGGAAGGTCTCGAACTTGGCGTAGCCGGCCTCCCTTCCCCTGCGGTGCTCGTGGTAGAGCTGGCTGAGGCATGTGGCCAGCTTCCCGCTGCCGGGACCCGGACCGGTAACCACCACCAGTGGCTTCTCCGTCTCCAGGAAATCGTTCCGCCCGTAGCCCTCCTCGCTGACGATCAGGTCCACGTCGGTGGGGTAGCCCTTTGTGTAATAATGGCGGAAGACATCCACCCCTCTGCGCTCCAGCCGCTTCTGGAAGGTCACGGCCGCAGGCTGGTCGTCGAATCTGGTGATGACGACACCCCGAACCCTGAGCCCGTTCTCCCGCAGTCCGTCGATGAGCTTCATGGCGTCCGCGTCGTAGGTGATGCCGAAATCGCCCCGCAGCTTTCTCTTCTCGATATCCCCGGCGTATATGCATAGGATGATCTCGGCTCGGCCGGCCAGCTCTCGCAGGAGCGTTATCTTGACATTGGGGCGATAGCCTGGGAGGACCCTGGCGGCGTGGTAATCGTACATGAGCTTCCCACCGAACTCCAGGTAGAGCTTGCCGCTGAAGCGCTCCACTCTGGCGAGGATGGCATCTGCCTGCTGCTCAAGGTAGCTTTCGTTGTCAAAGCCGATGCTCTTCAACGGGCCTCCAGCAGGAGTGTATGTATTGCCGACAGGGCCAGGGGTCTTGAAAAGTCTCTCTCGGCAGGTACAATAGTAATGTATGGCACGTCAGGCGAGGCTCGACTACGAGAATACGGTGCACCATGTGATGGGCCGGGGAATAGAGAAGCGGCCCATCTTCACAGACGACTGCGACAGAACGGAGTTCATCCGCAGGCTGGGCGATGTCTGCAGCCAATGTGCAGTCAGGGTGTACGCCTGGTCGCTGATGCCCAACCATTTCCATCTTCTTCTGAAGAGAACCAGTGTATCCCTTGGAATGGCGATGCAGCGCCTTCTCTGCGGCTACGCGCAGTGGTTCAACAGGAGGCATGAGCGTTCAGGCCGGCTCTTCCAGAATCGCTACAAGTCGAAACTGGTTCAGACCGAACGCTACCTGACGAGATTGGTCCGATACATCCACAGGAATCCGGAGAAGGCCGGGATCGTCGATCTGGACGGTCTTCGATGGTACTCCTGGACGGGGCACTCGGCCCTTATGGGCGTCCGTCAACACAGCTGGCAGGATACGGCCAGCATCCTAACATACTTCGGGGACTCGGTAGAGGCATCCAGGAGTGCCCTTGAGCAATACATGCACCATGACGAGCCTGAGCCGGAGGAGCTGGGCAGGTGGGTCTGGATGCTGGGATTCGGTGAGAGGAAGAGGAAGTGCCCGGTACCTGCCCTGGGCAGCGAGGACTTCCGCAGGCAGCTGGCCGTACGTATCGATACTGCCCCCGAGCGACTCGGAGGCCCCAGTCCCGGCAGGCTGGCCTCCGTGATGGGAGCCGTCTGCCGCTGCATGAAAGTGGACCGGGAGAAGCTCCGCGCGGGCAAGCGGGACAGGGCGCACTCCCGGGCCAGGGCCGTGATCTCCCACGTGGGTACGGGTATGCTGGGTCTGACCTGCGAGCAGGTTTCGCGGTTCCTGGGCGTGACCCCTCAGTCGGTCAACATGTCTGCGAAGAGGGGCGAGAGGGTTCTGGAGGGAAGCGCGGAGATCAGAAGAGCCGTGTTCTCAGTTCTGAATCAGTAAACGGTCAAAAAAACTGATAAACTTAAACTCCGTCCCCGAAAGAGGGGCGGCGCCGAAGCGCCGCCCCTTCTCTGCGTGGCTGTAGTCTGGCTAGCGGATCACCATCGCCTGTCGGGTAAGGGTCCCCTCGGGGGTGGTGAGCCGGACGAAGTAGACGCCGCTGGTGATGTCGGTGGGCGTCCAGTTGTAGGTGTAGTTGCCGGCATCCATCTCGCCGCTTATCAGGGTACGCACCTTGCGGCCGGTGACGTCGAAGACGGTCAGCTCGACATGGCCCGGGCTGGGCATGCCGTAGCCGATGCTTGCGCTCACCGTGACCGGGTTGGGCGCGGGGTTGTTCAGGTGCAGCGAGTAGGGCCTGGAGGCCGTCTGGTCGACCGCCTCGGGCCAGATGTCGATGCCGTCCACATCGAAGGTGTAGTCGTGCTTGAAGGCGCCCACCGTCAGCTCGCCGTTCTCGGGGACGTCGACGCTGATGGTCACCTGTCCGGAGGAGTTCGTCGTGGCCTCCTCGTAGACGCTCAGCGCGTCTATGCCGTCGATGCCGTCGCAGATGGTGACGTTCGCGCCCTGAACCGGCGAGCCGTTGGAGTTCACCGTCACGGTTATGTCCTGCGGCCCGGGGCTGACGTGACCCACGGTGACTATGTCCAGAGGGGTGGGGAGGGCGTCGTCGTTGGTCCAGGTGTCCACCGCCGGGTCGCCGAACCAGATGTACATCTTGGCGTTGGACTCGCCCAGGCTTCCGTGGTAGTCGAGTATGTACTCCGTGGCGTACATGATGGTCTCGCCTATCCTGTACAGGCCCTCATCGTAGAGGCCGCGGTAGATGCGCTTCATGTAGTCGTGGTTGGGCACGGTGTAGGAGGGGTTGGTGGCCGCCAGGTTGCCGTAGCTGCCGTTGTCGGCCCACTGCCAGGCCTCGGCCAGGCAGGTGCCGGACTCGTTGTAGCGGCCGCAGTAGCAGGCGATGTTGAACACCGGCGGCATGAAGCTGTTGGTCAGGCTGTTGATGTTGCTTGCGTTCCAGCCCGGCGACCAGGACCAGTAGGTGACGTCGCCGTGCCCGCGGTAGCCGACCGTGCCTATGCCGTCGTTGATGAGGTCCTCAAGGTCGTCGGCGGTGGCCCCCTCCGGCGGATAGAGCTTGTCGAAGGTTACGTTGCAGAGGGAGTAGGGGTAGGCGGCTATGCTGTCGCAGCATTCGGTGTACTTGCCCGGGTACTGCTCCTCGTGGGCCGCGAGCACCGTCTCGCTGGGAGTGATGCCGGTGGTGTTCTGGTCGGCCCATGAGTAGTTGATGTAGCCGTTGATGGTCTTGTCCACCTGGTGGGCAATCTGGGCCTCGTCGCCGGTGAGGCGGCCCACTGCTATCTCCGGGTAGAGGTCTCCGCCGGTAATGCAGGCGTAGTAGTAGTCCCCGACATGGCCGCTGTAGCTGTAGGACGGCATGGCATCGTGGTCTCCAGCTATCAGGGCGAAGCGCAGCACGCCGGTGTCGTAGTTGTCGGCGATGGCTCCGAACATCTCGCCGGGGTCGGAGGGGTTGGAGAGGGTCTCCACCCTGGCCTTGAGGCCCATGGCGTTGTGGTGCTCTATCAGGGGCTGGACGTCGTCGATGTTGTCTGCGTTCACCAGGAAGACGTACTCCGGTGCGTCGTCGGCGCCGTCGGCCTGGGCCGCGCTGTGGAAGTCGGCGAAGTTGATGACTCGATCACGGTAGGCGCCGAACATGGCCCTGTTGCTCGGATACGCCGGGACCTCCATCTGACCGGTGAAATCGACCCTCACCAGTATCCTGGAGGCCGCCATCAGCTCACCCGTCTGAGGATTGTACCTGAAGGGGTGCACGTTCAGCCGCGACACCCGCAGGCCCGACCAGATGCCCTCGTTGTCCGCGTCGACCCAGCTTCCGGGAAAGACCCTGTCGGAGGAGTAGTAGGCCTGGTCCATCTCGAAGGGGTATGGGGCGTGGGGCATGTCGATCTCGGGCGTCTGCCTGGGCATCAGCTCGATGTCGGCGAAGGTGGAGTACTCGACGTCCTCCACCGATACCTCCGGGCTGGTTCCGAAGGGCAGGGCGAAGAGCTTGCGCCACGACTGGACCTCCGGAAGGCCCACCATGTCGTGGGTACGGCACTCGGAGAGCGCCAGCCTCTGCCATACCTGGCCCTCGGCCGGGTAGTCGTAGAGCCAGAACCCGGGGACCTGGAACTCCACCAGGATATGGTCGAAGTCGGACTCCAGGAGCCTGACCTCGATGCCCTCGCCGGAGCGGCCGCCCAGGGACTGCCAGTCGGCGGGCCCGTATGCCAGGGCCACCACTGCGATTAGAAGGGACGCCAGAAGAGAGAGTCGCACTTTGGAAACCTCCTTGCTCTTGGTTGAACGAGTGATCAGTAGGGTAAGTTAGTTACCTTGTATCCTTATCCTCACAACGCATCCGGGTCAAGACCCGCGACGGTGCGAGGGCAGAAGAGGAAACGGGCCGGATAAGCAGGAGAGCCGCTTCTCTACGTATTCCAAACGTCTCCGGCGCCTGCGGGTTCCCGGCGGCGAAACTTGACCTTCCTCCGTCGGCAGGGCAGTGTTGTACCGCATGCATCGAAAGGAGAGAGATGAGATCACGCTTCTGTGCAGTGCTTCTGCTGGCTGCCGCCGCCGCGTTTGCCGGACCGAGGTTCGGCGGCAGGCTGGGATGGTACCAGGGAGAGCAGCCCAGGATGGGTGACGATGCCTCCAACCTGGCCTTCGGCGGACAGTTCGTCTTCCCGATAATGGGAATGGTGGACCTGGAGTTCAGCGCCGGCTACACCTCCCAGGAGGACGACATCACCCTGGAGAACTACCTGATGAACTACCTCGAGGAGGAAGAGGGCATCGATTTCGGCGGCGACGTGGACTCCCTGATGGGCTACGTGGAGGACGAGTGGGGCTGGTCCCCCTCCACCGACACCCTCACCCAGACCTACACCAACAAGTTCCACGACCTGGACCTGGGAGCGACGCTGAAGGTCAACCTGCCTCTGGGCGGCATGCCCTTCAAGCCCTACATTGGCGGAGGCGGGGGCGCACACTTCATCGTCAGCGAGGCCGACGCCCTGATACAGCTGGTGAACGCGCAGGCCGGCAACTCCGTGGACATCGACCCGTACGATCATGTGCACCCGGGCGTACACGGCGTTGTGGGCGCTACCTTCCAGCCACCCATGTCGCCCATCAGCGTCTTCGCTGAGTACAAGCTGGCCAGGGCCCTGGGAGACGAAGCCGGATCAGGGGGGATAAACTCCTTCGCCGCAGGCGTTAACCTGGGCTTCTAGTCGGCAGGTCCCAGCAGGGGGCCGGAGCTTCTCCGAACGGAGGCTCCGGCCCTCATCAGCTCGAACAGGTTCGGGCCTGAGGCCACGATTCCGGCCGAGCCCAGGACCCAGTCGCCCCCCTCGAAGGCGCCCACCCGTCCCCCGGCCTCTGTCACCAGCAGCGCCCCCGCCGCCATATCCCAGGGCTTGAGGTGCTGCTCGTAGAACCCGTCCGCCCTCCCGCAGGCCACGTAGGCCAGGTCCAGCGCCGCAGATCCGGCCCTGCGCAGGCCCTGGGCCCGGCCCAGGAAGTGGACAAGCGGGGCCAGCTCCAGTCCGGGGTCGGACTCCGAGCGGTGATAGGGGAACCCGGTGCAGACCAGGGCCCGGTCCAGTTCGGACACCTCGGAGGCGGCAACCGGCCTTCCGTTCAGAGAGGCTCCACCGTCCCTCGTGGCCGAGAACAGCTCATCCCTGGTGGGGTCGAATATGACGGCTGCCAGGGGGCCGTCTTCGTCACAGAGGGCCACGCTGACGCAGAAGACGGGAAAGCCGTGGGCGTAGTTGTTGGTGCCGTCCAGCGGGTCCACCACCCACAGAGGCGGGTCGGGAATCCTGCCGTCCCAGTCCTCCTCCCCCAGGAAGGCGGCGTCGGGACGCAGCCCGCAGAGGCGCTCCCTCAGAAGGTCCTGGGAGGCCAGGTCGGCGGAGGTCACCAGCTCGTGGTCATCCTTGTGGTAGACGCTGACTCCCCGCCGAAAATGCTCCATAAGGATCGCTCCGGCAGCGCGGGACGCCTCCGAGATGGCCTGGGCAGTTCCGTCGGTTCCGCTCAAGGGTCGCGGCCTCCCTTCATCCCATGATTCCCGTCGGGGTCCGGTGCATGACCGGACCCGACCATGATTGTGCAACGCATGTCAAGGGATTATTATGGTGACCGAATAGTCATTCCGCTACGTCTGAGCGACGGAAGTGCCCTTGAAGAGGGGAATCTGGTGGACGGTTTCTCCCTGAAGCAGCGGATCCGCTACAGGATCGACCGGCTGGTTGCCAAGAGCGCCGTATGGCAGGTCCTGATGCTGGCGGCGGTCGCTTTGACGCTGATGGTGATCGGGGCCCTGGCGGTGAGCCAGTGCGATCCCGACAGCCTGGGCCGGGACGACGCGCCCTGGACCTACCGGCTGTGGTGGGCGGCGATACGGGTGATAGACCCCGGCAACTTCGCCGGCGATTACACCGAGGAGATAGTGGCGGTCACCGGCGTGACCATCAGCCTGGCGGGCATACTGATCTTCTCTCTCCTCATCGGCATACTCTCCTCCAAGCTCACCGAGAAGATGGACCTGATGAAGCGCGGCAAGTCTCCGGTGGTGGAGAGCGGCCATACCGTCATCGTGGGCACCGGAGACAAGCTCTTCGACGTGGTGCGGGAGATAGTGGAGGCCAACGAGAACCACCGGGGCAGGGCCATAGCCGTTTTCTCGCCCATCCCCAAGCAGGACATGGAGGAGGCCATGGACGAGCGGGTGGAGGACTTCAAGGGCACCCGCATGGCCTACAGGACGGGGAGGGCTTCGGACCTGGACGCTCTGAGGATGCTCAACCTGGGCGCCGCCCGCAGCCTGGTGGTTCTGGGGGAGTCGGACCCGGCGAACATCAAGGTGCTCATGGCGGCGCGAAGCCTGATGAGCGAGAAGCGGCAGCGGAGGATCAGCGCCGTGTGCGAGATACGCGAGCAGCGGATGGGCCACATCGCCGAGCTGTCATTCCCCGGCGCCCGCTGGGTGCCGGTGAGGGAGGTGATCACCAGGCTGGTGGTCCAGGTCTGCCGCCACCCCGGCCTCTCCAAGGTCTACTCCGAGCTGCTGAGCTTCCAGGGCAACGAGATCTACTTCGCGGCCAAGCCGGGAATGGCCGGACGCAGCTTCGGTCAGGCGGCCCTCTGCACCACGGAGAGCGTCGTGCTGGGAATCGCCAGAGGTGGGGGTATCATGCTAAACCCCCGGCCAGACACCCCCATCGAGAAGGGCGACGAGCTCATAGTGCTGATGGAGGACGATGACAGGTTCCGCCCGGACATGGATCTGGAAGTGCAGCCGTTTGAGGTCTGCGACGAATGCCCGCGGCCGGAGCCCGAAAGCGAGCGTATACTGATCCTCTCCGGTGACCGGCGGAACCTGACGCTGATGGTCACGCTCCTGGACAGCTATGTTGGCCCGGGAAGCTCGGGCGTAATCGCCGGCTCGCTGCAGCCGCAGGAGGCGCGGGGTCTGGTGGAGGGGATAGGAGACACCCGGAACCTGGAGGTGTCCTACCGGAGGATTTACAGGAGCGACCCCCGGGAGCTGGAGGAGCTGGACCCCTTCGGGTACGACAGCGTCATAGTTACCTCCAGCGAGAGCGAGGACGACGAGACCTCCGACACCGAGTGCATCACCACGCTGCTTATACTGAAGAGGATCCGAGCCGGGCTTTCGGACCCGCCGGAGACCACGGTGGTTTCGGAGATAAGGAACCCCCGCAACCGGAGGCTGGCCAACACCGCGGAGATAGACGATTTCGTGGTGAGCAACGAGGTCACCAGCATGGTCATGGCCCAGCTGGCCGAGGAGCCAAGGCTGTGGGGGGTGTACAGGGAGATCTTCGACCCCAGCGGATGCGAGATATACCTGCGGGAGGCCTCCTGGATATGTCCCGGACAGGATACCGCGACTTTCCGCGAGCTGGTTGGGTGCGGCCTGGGCAGGCGGGAGATAGTGATGGGGTGCATTGACCACGCGGGCTATGGCGAAGAGGCGAACCTGGTGCTTAATCCGCCGCCGGACACCATGGTGGACCTGCGCGACGGATGCCAGCTGGTTACCCTGGCGAAGGGATAGCTCATGTCCACAGCCGCAGTCGTGAGGGCATCCGCCAGGCTGATGGGCCTGGTGCTGGGGGTCCTGGCCCTGGCGGCGGGGGCCGTCATAGTGCTGGTGGCCCTCTCCTACAGGGGAAGCCTGGACGACGCCATGGACACGGTATCCGGCGGGCTGGAGAGCGCTCGGTCGGCAGTGGAGGCCGTATCCTCCGGGGCCTCCTCCTCTACCGACCTGGTCTCACGGGTACGGGAGTCGCTGGAGGCCAGCGGCGGAGTCCTGCAGGAGACCGGAGACGCCCTGGAGAGCACTCGGACCTCCGTGGACAGGCTGGGCAGCCTGACCTCCACCGCCGCCACGGAGCTGACCGGGATCAACGAGCGGGCAGCTGTGGTGCTGGGGCGTAACAGCCTCGGCGCCACCATCGCCCAGCTCCAGCAGAGCAGCCAGACCTCGCAGAGGCTCTCGGGCAGGCTGGACACGCTGCGGTCCAGCATACTGCTGCTTCGGCAGGACGTACTGGAGGTGGCCCTGGCGGTGGAGGGGCTGGAGACGGACATGTTCTCCACAGAAGCGGCCTTCGGCAAGGCGGAGGAGCACCTGGCCAGCGCCGCCGCCGCCACCAGGCGGCTGTCCGGCTCGGGGGCCCTGTTCTGGGTTCTGGCCGGTCTGGGCTGCATCGTTTTCCTGGCCGGCGCGCATCTGGTTCTTCTCTCGGCAGCTCTGGCGGGAGCGCGGGAGTCAAGGGACGAAAGAGGTGAGGCATGAGACGATTTCTTCCCGTTCTGTGCGCGGGCCTTGCTGCCTGCGCCTGGGCGGGCTCGGTGAGGATACTGGACCACGACCTCGAGGTCCCGGTGGGCGGCTACAGGTACGTGGCCATCCCCGTGCAGCCCTCGCAGGAGGAGAACGCCCGCATTGTGGGAGAGCTGCAGGTGGTGCCGGACTCCCTGGAGGTGGAGCTGATTCTGATCTGGGAGTACCAGCTGCCGGGATGGACGGAGCTTCAGCCCGGCGTGGACACCCTCTACCACAGCCGCATGGGGACGGGATCGGTGAACATCCCCCTGCTGGGCTTCGGCCGCTACGCCCTTGTAGTGAGCAACCGCGGCAATTACGCGCAGGCGGACGTGCACGGAACCCTCAGTCTGGTCTTCGAAGGTGAAGGCCGGGTCTACGACCCCCTTCAGACCGCTCTCTACCTGGCTCTTGCGCTCATGGCCCTGGGCGGTATCGTAACACTGGTGGTTGTAGCCGTGAGGACCTTCAAGAGAAAATAGCGCATGCGCCCGAAAGAAGATGACTGACATGGGAGCGCTCGGATACATTGGAGAAAGGGAGTTCACATGCTGATTTCAACCCGCAGCCGTTACGGTCTGAGAGCCCTGGCCGAGCTGGGAAGGAGCGATCCGGACGAACCTCTCTCCCTGGCCAGCATCGCCGAGTCCGAGCTGATCCCCGTCCGTTACCTGGAGCAGATCTTCGGCAAGCTCAGGGCAGTCGGGATCATATGCGGACGCCGAGGGCCGGGCGGGGGGTACATGCTCTGCAGGCCCCCCGAGGAGATCAGGCTCTACGACGTGGTCAACGTGCTGGAGACGGACTTCCTTCCCATCAGCTGCCTTTCCGACAGCGCCGAGTGCGGGGAGGCCGACGAGAACTGCCGCTGCAGGCTGGAGGACCGGTGCGTAACGAAGGAGCTGTGGGAGAGGATGCGTGACATCTACCTAACCATCCTCAGGGAGAACACACTTGCCGATCTGATGGCCGGAGAGCTGCACAAGGTAGACCTTCGCTGATGTGGAACTACAGCCAGACGCTTCTCGACCATTTCACCAATCCCCGCAACGTGGGCTCCCTGGACAACCCAGACGGCCACGCCGAGGTGGGGTCTTCCGAGTGCGGCGATGCCATGCAGCTGGACATCAGGGTGGACGCGGATGACAGGATCGAGGAAGCTCTGTTCATGACATTCGGCTGCGCCAGCGCCATCGCCTCCGCCTCGGCGCTCACCGAGATGGTGAAGGGACGGACCCTGGCGGAGGCCGAGAGCCTCGGAAACGGCCAGATCGTGGAGTACCTGGGAGGAATGCCGGAAGAGAAGATCCACTGCTCGGTAATGGGCAGCGAGGCCCTGCGCAGGGCAATAGCGGACTTCAGGAGCCGCCGCGACCGCGTCCGGCAGGCCATCGCCTCCCTGCCGCCCGAGCTTTCCCGGGCTCTGGAGGGCTGCAGCCTGCCCCTGGAGAGGGCGGGCGCCACCCGAGTGGAGCTGGTCTGCGGGGGCGAGGGCCATCCACCGGTGGAGGAGCTGGAGCAGTACCTGGCCGACAGAGCGGGGCATCCGGTGAAAGTGGGGTTCAGCGTATGACGGCCTACTTCGACAGCAACGCCACCACCAGGCTGGCCCCGGAGGCTTTGGAGGCCATGCTTCCGTTCCTGGGGGAGAGCTACGGCAACCCTTCGGCCTTCTGCCGCTTCGGCCGGGCCCTCCTGGACCCCATGGAGAACGCCCGAATAGAGCTGGCCCACCTGCTGGGGGCCGACCCCTCCGAGATCATCTTCACGTCGGGAGGGACCGAGAGCAGCAACATGGCCATCAAGGGGGCGGTGCGGCTGATGCCGGCAAGGAGCAGGATCGTGGCCTCCGCCGTGGAGCATCCGGCGGTGCTGGAGCCGCTGGCCTTTCTGGAACGGGAAGGCATTGAGGTGAGCTTCGCGCCGGTGGACGGCGAGGGCATGCTGGACCTTGCCGCGCTGGAATCGCTCCTGGACGAGGACGTGGCCCTGGTCACCGTGATGATGGCCAACAACGAGACCGGTGTGATCTTCCCCATGGAGCAGGTTGCCGGGATGGCCCACCGGGTGGGAGCCCTCTTCCACACCGACGCGGTGCAGGCGGTGGGCAAGATCCCGGTGGAAGTTCAGCAGATCGGCGCGGACATGCTTAGCGTGTCGGCCCACAAGCTCCACGGCCCCAAGGGAATGGGAGCTATATACATAAAGGGGGGAATAGACCTTCCGCCCCTGATACACGGCGGTCACCACGAGTGCGGCCTTCGGGCCGGGACCTACAACGTCCCGGGAATAGTGGGACTGGGCAAGGCGGTGGAGCTGGCGGCCCGGGAGATCGACCGGCAGGGCAGGAACCTCTCCTCCATGCGGAGGAGGATAGAGGAGATGATACTGGAGAGCTGCCCGGGCTCTTCCATCCTGGGCAGCGGCAGCCCCAGGCTTCCCAACACCATCTGCGCTGTGTTCGAGGGAGTGGAGAGCGAAGCGGTGCTCACCATGCTGGACATGGCGGGAATATGCGCCTCTTCGGGGTCAGCCTGCAGCACGGGCCAGTCGGGGCCCAGCCACGTGTTCAAGGCCATGGGCCTCAGTGACGCCACGGCCAACAGCGCCGTGAGAATCAGCTTCGATCGCTACACCACCGAGGGGGACGAGAAGCTCCTGGCGGCGCACCTGCCTAGGACCATCGAGAAGCTGAGGGCAATCTCGCCCTACTCCTGACCGGCCCCGCTCCCGTCCCGCTCCCTGAAAGCGGTGACCACCACGAAGCTGCCCTCCTCTCGGCCCTCCTTCACCGGTTCTTCCACATGTACGGTCTCCGCGTCTCCGAAGAGGGTCTGACGCCACTGCAGGCCAGACAGGCCGCAGCCTCTCAGCAGCTCCTCGATCTCCGCAGAACGGAAGAAGGTGGCCGAGGCGTAGAACGGGCTGGCGTCACGGCTGGCCCGGTACAACCTGCCCAGGCTGCTGTCGCGATCGATGTAGCCGATCACCAGCCTTCCGCCGTCGCGCAGCACCCTTGATGCCTCGTCCACGCATGCCCGGGGGTCGTCCACGAAGCATATGGTGGTAACCACCAGCACCAGGTCGAAGGAGTCGTCGGCGAAGGGCAGGTGCTCGGCAACGCCGGCCACCGACCTCATGCCCCTCTGCGCCGCTCTGCGGCGCATGGCGGCCGCCGGCTCCACTCCCAGGCCTATGTGCAGGGGTATGGCGAATCTGCCCGTTCCGGAGCCCACCTCCAGGCCCCTGCCCTGCTCCTCGGGAGGGCCGGCTGCCTCGCGCACCGCCGCCAGCTCGGAGCGGTACGCTGCCGCGTTGGTCCGGAACCAGCTGTCGTAGCGGTCGGCCTTCCTCTCGAAGACGCTCATTTGACCTTCAGCGTGATGGCTCCGAATGGGCACACCTCCAGGCAGGCTCCGCAGCGGACGCAGCGCCAACGGTCCACCATGGCCAGACCTTCGGCGGAGATGGCCCCCACCGGGCAGGCCGGCTCGCAGAAGCCGCACTGCTCGCAGAGGCCGGCGTCCACGGAGGCCGCCATGGTGACGTAGGCTCCCCCCCGCAGCCTGACGTGCTCCCTCTCGGGGCCGGGCCGCATCCATTCACGCTCCACCCGGTCCCAGCGGCTGTGCAGCCTCTCCAGCACCTCGCCGGCCGGAGCGGGGTCGTCCATCACCGGAACGAAGTGCCTCACGATCCTCTTTATGTTCGGCCCGAAGCAGCCGCCCACCACAACCTGCACTCCGTGGGACTCCAGAAGCTGCCGTACGGACCCCGCCTTCGCCGAGGCGTCGCCCTCGTCGGCTTCCAGCGTCTCGTTGCGCACCACGGCCAGCTCCCGGAAGCCGTCCTCTGAGTACCTGTAGAGACGGTAGGCCTCGGCCGAGCCGAAGTGACGTCCGCTGAGCCTTCCCTGCGAGTCCACGGCAACCGCCGCGGTGAGGTCGTCATTCGTCCCTTCCGAAGACATCGTTTCCCTTCCGTTGAACGTGGACAGCCGCCTCTAGAAGCCGAAGCCGGTCCAGGAGGCGCCCGCCTCCAGGCGGTAACGCCAGGGCCCGTCCAGCCCAGCCCTCACCGATCCGTGCAGCCCCACGGGTCCCCCCGGGTCGTAGGCGCAGCAGGCGGAAGCGGTGAGCTCGCCGGCGGTGCTTCCCTCCAGTGACCCCGCCAGTTGAAGTCCCGGGGAGACGAAGCTGGAGGTCCCGAACACGAACCGGGCGTAGTCGTGGATGTCGTCGCTGAAGGGGTCATTGCCGGAGGCCAGGCCGTACAGGCCGGTGGCCGAGAGCCGGAAGAGCCTGAATGTGGTTCCGGTGGTGGCTCCCAGTTCCAGACGCGACCCGCCGTCCCGGGACTCAGAGCCGGTGGGAAGCGAGGCCCTGGCCCGGAGGACCAGGTTGGTCCCGCCCCTGGCCCGCTCGTAGAGGTAGGAGGCCCCAAGGCTGATGTTGCCCAGCGCCCCGCCCTCCATCCCGCCGTCGTCCAGGTAGAGGGGAAGGGCGGTGCAGACCTCCAGGTCCGACAGGGCGCCCCAGCAGGCGCGCAGGGGAAGTCGCACCAGATCGTTGCCCCCCTCCATCTCCCCGTAGTCGGCTGCTGCGGTTATGCGCAGGCCGCCCACCGGCATCACGTCGGCGGAGGGAAGGCCGGGGAAGCCCGAAAAGCCGAACTCGTCCGTAAGCACCGCTGGCGCGTCCTCCGCGGACAGCTGGAGCGGCAGCAGCAGAACCAGAAGAAGAGAGCAAGCCACGGCGTGTCCTTTCTTCTCTCGAAACGGCAGCACTGGCCAGCAGTCGGCAGTTGCAGACCTGCTGCCCGTCTTACTATGAAATAACCGTCCCGCAGGGAATATAGTCAACCGACCGGGAGGGTCCGTATCGCAGCCTCGAGTACACCCACGACTGGAGGGCGCATGAAGCTGTCAGAGGCGGCCGTTATGCTGCTCACCGCCGCAGCCGTTTTCGGCCTGGTTATCGTGGTACTCCATCCGGAGCCCCCGGCCCGGCCAGTGCCGGAACCGGTACTGGAGCAGGCGGCGGAATCCTCATTCAGCCAGGAGTGCATGGAGGTGGGCTACGGCGCCGGACAGCCCCCCCGGGTGGACTCCCTCAGCGGCGACACCATAGTGATGAGGATCGACCTGGACACCACCCGGTTCACCCAGCCCCAGGCGAACCTGCGGATTACCCGCCTGCTCCGGGAACACGGGTACACCCATCATCTCACCCGCCGGAGGGTGGACGGCGGCCTTTCCTTCCTTACAGAGAGGCCGGACGGGTACCCGCTGAGAATAGAGCTGAAGATCCCCGCGAGGTAGCCGGGATACGCGCCGGTACGGGCCGTCTTCGACCGCCCAGACGAGGCTCGATCGTTGACAAGACGGCCTCGGGGAGGTATTTGTCGCACCCTGTAAGCCCGATAGAGATGGTTCGAGAGACACAAATAGGAGTCCGCGCTCCGTGCCTGCGCCTTCCCGACCGGAGGCGGCGCCGGACGTGCCGGACCGCCTGAGGCCGGAGTCCCCCGTCAAGAGCCGGCCCGTTACGTCCTACTGGAGGTCCCCATGAAGAAGTCTGCCCGGTGGCGCCTGTGGAGCTCGCTCGCACTGTTCGTGGTGGCGGCCCTGATGATCTGGCCGACCATACGGTGGTACTCCCTGCCGGAGATAGAGCGGGACTGCGCTGAGGCCAGCGTACAGCCC
>Ga0207797_1000496_pt1 | contig 30355 bp, 30 predicted proteins | sample PRCRCaboRojoPR_6_FD_187275 | JGI IMG/M metagenome (GOLD analysis project Ga0207797, IMG submission 187275) | Marine sediment microbial community from Cabo Rojo, Puerto Rico - PR CR 10% Liquid 1 (SPAdes) | ecosystem: Environmental > Aquatic > Marine > Coastal > Sediment | place: Cabo Rojo, Puerto... | reverse complement strand
AGCGAATCCGCCCTCCCCGATTTGAACGGGGGGCAAGCCGATCTACAGTCGGCTGCTCTACCAGGCTGAGCTAAGGGCGGGCACGCACGGGAAACTACTCCCGCTGGCGGACTTAAGGATTATTATTCGCCTCCCTCCGGGGGACCGATCCGTCCCTGTGACACAGTGAGTCAGACAAGACCTATCCGGGATCCCGCCGAATAGGGTTCCGGAGGGAAACACCGATGCCAGTCAGAAAATCCGAAGCGACCTGGGAAGGCGACCTGCAGAGCGGAGAGGGATCGATGGCGCTCGGGAGCGGCGCGTTCGAGGGCGCGTACTCGTTCGCCTCGCGCTTCGAGGACGGGACCGGGACGAACCCGGAGGAACTCATCGGGGCGGCCCACGCGGGCTGTTTCTCGATGGCGCTCGCCAACGAGCTTGCTGAGGACGGCTACGATCCCCAGCGCATCCACACCGAGGCGGCCGTCAACCTCGACGCCGAGGCCGGGGAGATCGACCACATCGAGCTCACGCTCGAAGCGACCGTCCCCGACATCGACGAGGAGACGTTCGCCGAGTACGCGAACGAGGCGAAGGCGAACTGTCCCGTCTCCAAGGTGCTCGCCGGCGCGGAGATCACCCTGACGTCCACCCTCGAGGGCTGAGACGACCGCGGACCGGAGCGGACGCCGATCCCGGGTTTTTCCGCCGTCGAACCGCCAGCGTTCGCCCCGTCGACGGCGGGAACGCGTGCGTCGATGACCCGAACGTCGGCCGTCACCCGCTCGTCAGTCGCCGTCTCACGGGTGACGACGGTCCCAGCCGGGGGCGACAGACAGACGTCAGACATTCGGGAAGGATTCATAACCCCTGGGCGAGAACAGGTTGGCGTGAGGTAACGTTCCGATGAGCAAGATAACCTTCCGCGCCGACGACGAGCTCATCGACGAGCTCGAGTCGTTCGACGCCTCGAAGAGCGAGGTGATGCGGGAGGCGCTCCGCGAGTATCTCGATCGGCACGCCGACGACGTGGAAACCGCGCCCGACGACGAGAGTGCCGCTGCCGAGCCGGGAGCGGAGACCATCGACGCGCTCATCGAGGACCGGATCGACGCGCTCATCGAGGACCGCCTGGACGGGATGGGCGTCGGCGTCCGACCCCGGCAACCGCAGGACGTGAACGTCAACATATCGCTGGAGGGGGCGACGCCGGCGGCCATGGAAGCGGACGCGTCGGACGGGCGGACGCACGAGTCGAACGCGGAGGACGAGGAGCGGGAGGCTCGGGACGAACCCACGACGTGCCCGCAGTGCGGGGAGGACGTCGGCGAGGGTCACGTGTTCTGCCCGAACTGCGGGGAGAAGATGTCGCGCCGCGTCTTCTGCGAGTGCGGCGACGAGATTCGCTCCGACTGGGCGTTCTGTCCGAGCTGCGGTCGCCGGACGCCGGCAGCGGACGTGCTCGAGTCGTCGTAAACGCCGTTGAAGAGGGACTCGCCCCCGTAAACGGGGCGTTTACGGGAGTCGTAAGACAAGGGCCACAACTTTTATTATTCATCACACAGTGGGTACTGGTTGCGTAAGACGGTCGTCTTACACGGGGCGTCCGACGGGGGCGGACCCGTTGCAGTCGGGGAGTTCCCGCGTGTAAGACGAAGTGCGGGGACGACTCGCACACCGTCTTGCCCAAAGGGGAAGACAAAACCATGGAGCGTGTGACACTGCGCATCCCGAAACAGCAGATCGAGGAGGTCGAACAGATGGTCGAGACGGGAGAGTTCCCGAACCGCAGCGAGGCGATTCGCTCGGCTGTCCGTGAAATGATCAACGAACAGGCCGACCGCTCGAGCGAGTCCGGCAAGCGCACCTGGGCGAAGGTGTAGACCCATGCAGGACATCGTCCAGGACGCACTCGAGAACGCGGAGGAAGAGAAGAAGGCCCGCGACGAGGACGTCGACGGCGACGAGTTCGGCGACCCGCGGATCGTCATCGTCGGCTGTGGCGGCGCCGGGAACAACACCGTCAACCGGCTCTACAACATCGGCGTCGACGGCGCCGACACCATCGCGATCAACACCGACAAGCAGCACCTCAAGATGGTCGAGGCCGACACGAAGGTGCTCGTGGGGAAGTCCCTGACCAACGGGCTGGGTGCGGGCGGCGACCCCAACATGGGCGAGCGCGCCACCGAGATGGCCCAGGGGACGATCAAGGAGGTGCTTGGCGACGCGGACCTCGTGTTCGTGACGGCCGGCATGGGCGGCGGCACCGGCACCGGCGCCGCGCCCGTCGTCTCGAAGATCGCCAAGGAGCAGGGCGCAATCGTCGTCGGCATGGTCTCGACGCCGTTCAACGTCGAGCGCGCCCGCACCGTCAAGGCCGAGGAGGGTCTCGAACGGCTTCGGAACGAGGCCGACTCGATCATCGTCCTCGACAACAACCGGCTGCTCGATTACGTGCCCAACCTCCCGATCGGGAAGGCCTTCTCGGTGATGGACCAGATTATCGCCGAGACGGTGAAGGGCATCTCCGAGACCATCACCCAGCCCTCGCTCATCAACCTCGACTACGCGGACATGACCGCGATCATGAACCAGGGCGGGGTGGCGGTGATGCTCGTCGGCGAAACGCAGGACAAGAACAAGACCAACGAGGTGGTCAAGGACGCGATGAACCACCCCCTCCTCGACGTCGACTACCGGGGTGCGTCGGGCGGGCTCGTTCACATCACCGGCGGGCCTGACCTCACGCTCAAGGAAGCCGAGGGGATCGCCGAGAACATCACCGAGCGACTCGACGCCAGCGCGAACGTCATCTGGGGTGCCCGCATCCAGGAGAACTACAAGGGCAAAGTGCGGGTCATGGCGATCATGACCGGCGTCCAGAGCGCCCAGGTGCTCGGTCCGACGACGCAGAAACAGGCGGACCGCTCGCGCGCCAGCATCGAGGGCGTCGACGACGCCGACTTCGACGCCAGCCAGAACGTCGGCAGCGCCGGCAGCTACGGTGCGTCCGACTCCGGCAGCGGGGCCGGCTACGGCAGCACCCAGAGCGACGGCGGTCGCAACGAGGTCGAACAGAACAACGGCGTCGACGTCATCCGCTGACCGACGCGGCGTCGGTTCCGGCACCGGTGGACTCGCCGAACCGTTTTCGACGACGCTTCGTCCGACAGCGCCTGCCGGGGCTCGTTATCGGTCGGTTTCGGCGTCGGCCGTCGAGGCGAGAAACGTTTCGAGGAGGTCGGGGACCGGCGTCCGTTCCGGGACGGCGTCGAACCACGCCACGTCCGCGATGGTCTCGTCTTCGACGCCCGGATCGTCCGCGATGGATTCGTCCCCGACCGGGTGCGCGAGGTAGGTGACGTCGTACCCGCCCCGGAACGAGTGGGCTTCGTCCTCGTCCAGATCCCCGCCGCCCTCGCGCACGTACCGACGACGTTCCACCCGAACGGGGCGCTCCAGTTCGACCCGCACGCCGGTCTCCTCCTCGGCCTCGCGGACCGCGGCGGCTTCCGGGTCCTCGCCCGGTTCGACGCCGCCGCCGGGCGGGACGTACCCGTCGCTCCAGTCGTTCTCGACCAGCAGGAGTTCGCCGTCGTCGTTGCGGATCACGACCGCGACGCCGCCGTCGATCGACCGGTCGCGCTCCCGGGTCGCCACGAACTCGTCGTCGTCGAGTTCGACGGTCCCCTCCACGTAAGTCACGTCCTCGCGGTCGAGAAGACGTTCGGCGTAGTCGTCCATGCGTCGTTCGCCCGCCTTACGCTTCGCCGAGCGACGCGAGCAGCCCACACGTCCGGCAGACGTCCCGGGCGGTCGTCGCGCCACATTCCTCACACGCGCCCAGGTCGGCGCCGCCGTCGCTCTTGTATCCCTCGGCCGCCATCGCCGCCAGCTCCTCGTAGCCCGACATGATCGAGTGGCGGGTGCCCGGATGGTCCTCCTCGAGGGCCAGGAGCAGCGACTGGATCTCGCCGCGGTAGGCCTCCTCGGAGTGAGGGCACTCCGCGACGTGCGCGGGCAGGTCCCGCAGGTGGGCGTAGAGGGCGACCTCCTTCTCGGGGACGTCGCGCAGCGGCTTCGCCCGCGGGACGAACGCCTCGTCGTCGTACCGTTCCCCGCGGGGCGCGAGGCTCGCGTCGTAGTGCTTGGCGATCTGTGCGACGTCGCCCTCGAGGAAGTTCATCAGGGCGGTCTGGGCCTCGTCGTCGAGGTTGTGGCCGGTCAACAGCAGGTCGGCGTCGTACTCGTCGGCGTAGCGTTCGAGGACGTCCCGCCGGAACACGCCGCAGTAGGCGCAGGCGGCCATGTTCTCCGGGTCGTCCTCGACGACCTCGTCCATGCGGACGCCGAACTCCTCGGCGTAGGAGACGAGTTCGTGCCGGACGTCCAGCTCCGCGACCAGTTCGCGACTGGCCTCGACGGACTCGTCGCGGTAGCCCTCGATGCCCTCGTGGATCGTGAGCGCGACGGGGTCGATCCGCGGATCGTTCGCGAACGTCTCCGCGAGGATCGTCGTCAGGACGACGCTGTCCTTCCCGCCGGAGAGCCCGATCACCCACGTTTCGGGATCCTCCGGCGAGGCGTCGTCGGGCAGCAGGTCGTCCTCGCGGACCCGCCGGCGGACGCGGGACTCGACCGACTCCAGGAAGTGCGACGCACAGAGGTGCGCGCCGGAGTAGGCCGCGTGCATGACCGCCTCGCCGTCGCACTTGGTGCACTCCATCGGCGTGGCGTTACCGTCGGGGAAGGATACCGGTTTCGCTCGGCGCGCGATCCGAACCGTGACCGGACGGTTACCGGAAGGCTACCGGAGCGCGTCGTCGCCCGCCTCGAGCGCGGCGAGCAGGGTCGGCACGTGTTGCTCGCGGCTGATCGAGGCGAACAGTTCGTGGCCGCCCTCGTAGAGGACGACGTTGTCGGCGTTCACCCGCGCGCCGATGGCTCCCAGGCTGATCACCTCGTCCGAGAGCGAGCAGAAGACCACCGCGTCGTCCTCGACGGACCAGCGCGGCGTCGGGAGGCGGGTTCGAGGTGCGCGGTCCGCGTCGGCCGCGTCCTCGTCCCCGGCGGCCTCGTCCGACTCGGACTGGCGCGACCGCCCGGCGATCGCGGCGAGGTCCACGTCCGCGGGGAGGAGCCGGGACTGGGCGTCCCGCGTCTCGCGAACGAAGGACGGTGAGACCCAGGACGGCGTGTCCTGGAGGCGCTCGTCGCCCGCGTACTGGCCGAGGATCGCCGGATCGTCGAAGCCGGACGGTATGAACGGCACCGTCGAGGGGATCCGGGCGACGAGGTCGAGGAGCCAGTCGGGATAGGTGGGCGGAAACCCCCAGAACGGGCTGAGGTAGACGTGCGCGTCCGCGCCGTCGATGGTCGTCGCGACGAGGCCGCCGGCGCTGTGGCTCAGCAGGGCGAACCCGTCGAGGTCGCGGACGTACTCGGCGACGGGTTCCACCCAGTCGGCCCGGAAGTCCTCGAGTCGCGTCGGGAGTTCCGCCGCGTGGACGCGATATCCGCCGTCGGCGAGTTCGTCGATCAGCCAGCGGACGGAGTCGTGGTCGGGCCGGTTTCCCCACCCCATGACGAACAGACAGTCCCGGTCACCGCCCTCGTTGAAGGTCCGGAATCGCATGGGCGTTCTTCGACGTGACAATACAAAAACGTCTCCCCGGGGGCGATCGTCGTCCCGGTAGACACCGTGCGAGCCGATCGTCGCCCGAACGGCAGGGGTTTTCCCGTTCGGGCGCAAAGCGGTGACAACATGACGACGGTCAGGGGGCGCCTGCCGGCGACGACGGTCGAACTCGCGGTGCTGGTCTCGGGGGTGTCCAGCATGGGGCTCGAGATCCTCGCCGGGCGGATGGTCGCGCCGGTGTTCGGGTCGAGCATCTACACCTGGGGGAGCATCATCGGCGTCTTCCTGGCGGCGCTCAGCCTGGGCTACCACCGGGGCGGGCGACGGGCGGCCGACGCGAACCGGCGCGACTTGGGGACCCTGCTGCTCGGATCGGCCGCGTACGTCGCGTTCGTCATCCTGGCGAGCGAGGCGGTGCTCCAGCAGGCGCTGTTGTTGCCGGTGCCGCCCCGGTTCGCCTCGATCCTCCCCGTGACGATCCTGTTCGGGCCGCCCGTCTACTGGCTCGGGTACATCAGCCCCTACGCCGCGGAACTGTCGGGCAAGTCCGGGATCGGCGAGGCCTCGGGCCACGTCTACGCCCTGGGCACCGTCGGGAGCATCGTCGGGGCGTTCGCCACCACGTTCGTCCTCGTGCCGAGCCTGCAGGTGGCCTACATCGGCCTGCTGTTCGGCGTCCTGCAACTCGGGGCGGCCGGGAGCGTCCTGGCGCCGTCGATCCCGCGCCGATCGATCGTGGGCGTCGTCCTGGTCGGCGTCCTCCTGATCGGCGCGGTCGTCGGCGCGACCGCCGGCACGACCTACCGCGGCGACGTCGTCTACCGGACGCAGACGCCCTACCAGTCCCTGGCGGTCGTCGACGACGACGGGGTCCGCACCCTGTACCTCGGCGGCCAGCGCCACAGCGCGATGGCCCTGGGGGCCCCCGACGACCACGTGTTCACCTACACCCGGTACTTCCACCTCCCGATGCTGATGCAGGACGACGTCGATCGCGTCCTCTTCATCGGGGGCGGCGGGTTCACCGGCCCGAAGGCGTTCGCGGCCAGATACGACGTCACCGTCGACGTCGTCGAGATCGATCCGGAGGTCGTCCGCACGGCGAAGGAGTACTTCCACGTCGAGGAACGGCCGGACCTGCGGATCCACGTCATGGACGGTCGGCAGTTCCTCCGGGAAACGAACCGGACCTACGACGTCATCGTCCTCGACGCCTACCGGCCGACGAAGGTGCCGTTCCACCTCACCACGGTCGAGTTCATGCACCTCGCCGCCTCCCGTCTCGACGGGGACGGCGCCCTCGTCGCCAACGTCATCGCGGCGCCGACGGGACCCGCCTCCCGGTTCCTCCGCGCCGAGTACAGGACCATGGAGCGGGCCTTCCCGCACGTCTACAGCTTCCGGACCGCCCCGACCGGCGGCGTTCAGAACGTCGAACTGGTCGCCTCGAAGGACGACCGCCTCTTCACGAAGGGCGAACTGCACCGGCGGAACGAACGACGGGACATCGGCATCGACCTGGACCGCGCCATCGACTTCTACCGCCGTGACCTCCGGACCGGGGACGTGCCGGTCCTCCGCGACGACCGGGCGCCGGTCGATCGCCTCCTCGACCCCGTGCTCGGCGGCCAGTACGTCGTCGAACCCGTCGACGAGGAGACCGCCGGGAACGGAACGAACGCGACCGGACGTCTTCGAACCGGGACCGAAGACGACGTGACGTCGGACCGAACGGCCGGTCCCGGTTCGCCCGCCGAGGACCGGGCCAGCCGTCCGGCCGGTGCTCATCCGCCGGCGGCGACCGGCCGCGTGACGGCCGGGGGCTAACGCGCCGAACCCGATACGCGGCCGGAGATCGGGGGTCGCTCAGGTCGACCCCCCTCGCCCCCTCCGTCGACCCCCGTCGTTTTGATCGTCCGGCGACTAAGGGACGGCAATGAGCCTCCCGCGAGAGACGGCGATCGAGCGCGTCGAGGCGATCGTCGACACGGTCGAGCGCGAGACCATGCCGGTGCCGGTGCGTGAAGTGTGGGTCTACGGCGACGTCGCCCTCGGGCTCGACCCGGTCGAACGGCTCGACGTCTACCTGACGAAGGACCTCCTCATGGGCGGTGACGCGGACCGGGAGGACGAGTTCGTCGAGACCCACGGCGTCTCGGGCGTCGGCACGACCGTTCGCGCCGAGTGGGTCGAGAAATACCCCGAGTTCCTGCGGGCGAACGCGAACGGACACGCCGCGCCCGAGCGGTGCCTGGCCGCCCACCTGCTCGAGGACGGCGAACCGGTCCACCTGGAGGTCTGTAACGCCTCGTTCGACGACAACGTCACGCAGCGGCTGTCCGGCGCCGAAGCGACCGGGGACTTCAGCCGCCTGCTCGACCCCCGCGGCGTCTGCCTGTGGGTCGACGGCGTCCGGAGCGACGAGGCGTTCCGCAGACTCCGCGAGAGCGAGTTCGCCTTTCCGACGCTCCCGGACGCGCTGGCGTCGCTCGGGCTCGATCCGGAAACGGCCGAGACGGCCGCCGACGAATTCCAGGCCTGGCACGAGCGCCAGGACGGGACGACGGTTCGAGGCGACGTGGTGTGAACGAGCGGGAAAGCCGGGACGGAACCCCGTGAGGGCGGCGAACGATCGTCGAAAAACCCGTCACCGAACCTCGGAAAGCTTGACGGGGGCCTCAGAACGGATCCAGGCGGCCTCGTTCTCGACGTCGTAGATGACGACGACGCCGGGGTCCGGTTCCGAGACGCGATACCGGTCGAGCGGTCGCGAATCGTCCGTTTCCCGCGGGCGATCCGGTCGATCGTGTGAATTGGAATTCATAGTCAACGACGGAGTTGGGGTCGAGCTATCGTGTAATACGTCCCGACGCATCCTCCTAAGCGTTCCTGTTTACCGATGGCCGCCGACCGTCCGTCGCGTCGCCGCTGGTCGCTACACCTCGCCGACCGTGACGTAGAACGGGACGGTCTCCTCGCGGCGGTAGTCGCCGTCGCGCATGGCGTCGACGACGTCCCGACCCATCGCCCGCCAGTCCGCCCGGAGGTCGTCGTACTCCTCGGCCGTGAGCCCGCCGGCCATGATCTCCGCCCGGTCGCCGTCGAGGCCCACGCCGGTCGCCTTCCGCCGGGCGTCCTTCAGGGCGCCGTTCCCGTACGGCGGTTCGATCGTCCGGGTATGGTCGTGTCGCGCGACGTGGACGTCGGAGAGGCCCGTGCGCTCGAAGAGGTCCGGCACGGGCCCGAGCGCGACGTCCGTTTCGACCCCGGCGAGGTACGCCTCGCGGGCTCGACGTTCCAGTTCCGGTTCGGCAGCCACGGTGGATTCGACCGCAACGGCCTCGTTGTCCGGTTCGACGGTCGCCACCCGGTCGCTCGCCACGCGCGCGAACTCGCGGACGACGGCCTCGTAATCCGGGAGATTGATCAACAGGGCCTGGCAGACCACGAGGTCGAAACTGTCGTCCGCGAACGGGAGCGATCGGGCGTCGCCGGCCACGACCGGGGCCCCGCACGATCCCGCCTCGAGGAGGTCGCGGTCCGCGTCGAGGCCGACGACCTGTCCGTCGGTCTCCTCGGCGAGAACCCGGGTGAGGGCTCCCGTCCCGCACCCAACGTCGAGGATGTCGTCCGCGGGACCGACGTCGAGGGCGTCGAGCGCCTCGCGGTCGTCGCTCCACATCCCGCGTCGCGTCTCCCGCAGATATTCGGCGTCGAAGCGGCGCACACGTCCGCTACCGGCGTGAGCGTCAAAAGGGAGTCGATCCGGCGGTTCGACGGCAACCGAACGGGAAGACGAACAGATCGAGCGCCCCCTCGGATCGCTCCACGCGGCAATAGTACCAAGTGAGTAGCCCGCGTTATGCGTCCCGTACCTCGCCGGTGGGGGAGGAACCGATGGGGGGAGGAACGAACGGGAGGCTCTCGGCGGAAGCGCTGCTCGAACTGACGAGTTCCCGCCGCGACGTGATCGAAGCGCTCGCCGAGGGCGTGCGAACCGGGGGCGAACTCGCCGAGAAGCTGGACGTCTCCCGGTCGACGATATCCCGAACGATCAACGAACTCGAGAGGGCGGGCATAGCGACGCGAGGGGCGGACGGGTACCGTATCACGGCCCGCGGTCGCCTGGCGCTGGAGGCGGTCGATCGGGTCCTGGAACGGCTCGAGTCCCTGGTCGCGGCGGAGGAGTTCCTGCAGTACGTGCCGCCGGACGCACCGCTCGACCCGGTGATGTTCCGCGACGCCGAGTTCGTCTTCGCGGACCCGGGCCAGGCCTACAGACCGGGCGAGGAGATGGGAACGCTCATGGACCGGGCGGAGTCGCTCGTCGGGGTCAGCCCCGCGTACAGCCACCCCGGCGTGGTCGAGAAAGTGCGGCGACACGTCCTCGAAACCGACGTCGACTACACCTTCCTCGTGTCCGAGGCGATGTTCGAGCACCTGCGGAGGCTCGACGGCCTCGAGGAACCGTTCGCCGCGCCGAACCTGACGATGTTCGTGATCGACCGTCCACCGTACGGCGTCTTCGTCGTCGATACTGGCGAGCGAACGGTGGCCGCGTACCTCGCCTACGACGAGGACAGCGCGCTGAAGGCCCTGGCGAGGACGACGGCTTCGGAATCGATCGACTGGGCCCGGCGGCGGATCGAGGAGTTCGGAAGCGACGCCAGACGGGTCGTCTAGCGCCTCGCTCGGTCGCCGGACGAACCGAAACCGCGTCCGTCGCCGTCCGAGGACCGGAACGACGTTCCCCGTCGAACGGGGCGACGGCCCGAACCGGTCACACGGCCACGGCGAAGCGCCGGATCGCTCCGCAGTGTGGACATTCGACGGTGTACAACATGTCGCCCATCATCGGGTCCCCGGCCCTGGAACGTTCCCACTCGCCGTCGGGAACCCGACGACCACACCGCCCGCAGGACCCTCCCCTTCCCCCTTCCGTTCGGGCCATGGGTCCCGTGCAGGAGTGTGGAGCGATATAGTTACTCGATGCACCGCTTCCCGGAACGATGAACCCTCCCGCGACGTCGGACGGTTCCGCGGCTTGCAACCTGTTCCGTTCGGTCGAACCCGATCGGAGTCGGCCAGCACGGCCGGAACCGTCGATGTCGACAACCGGTCGGGCGGTCCGGAGCGTGAAAAGCGTGCTACTCGAGGGAATCAGGCCGTCGGCGCGGCTTCGGTTCGCTCCTTACCCTCTTCCGCGAACGTCTCGGCCAGGTCCTTGGCCTCCCGCAGGCGCGACGGGATGCCCATCCGGGCGGTGTAGTTCGTCGCCAGGTGGATCCCGTCGGGGAACTCGAGGTCGTCCGTGACCTCCCAGGAGCGGTCCCAGGCGGGGAACCCCCGGTGCAGGCGCGTGATGTTGATCACCTCGGCCGGTTCGCCCATGACCGCCTCGAACTCCTCGGTCGCGATCCGCCCGAGTTCGTCGTCGTCCGCCTCGAGGAGCTCGGGTTCGTCCATCCCGCCCAGGAACGCGGTGTAGACGCCGTCCCGGTCGAAGAGCTTCGCGTTCCAGGAGACGCCCAGCGTGTGCAGCCCCTCGTCGCGGCGGACCTGGTAGCCGAACCCCTCGTGGTCGGTCTCGGCGTACAGGTGGACGACCGCGAGCGGGTTGTAATTCAGGCGGTCGAGGCGCTCGGCCGCGTCCGGCGCGGCGTCCGCCAGCAGGTCCGCGCTGACGTCCGCCGGCGTCGTGAGGACGACCCGGTCGACGAGTTCGTCGCCCTCGTCGGTCTCGATGGCGTAGCCCTCGGCCGTCCGCTGGACGCTCTCGGCCGGCCGGTCGTAGTGAACGTACTCCTCGACCTCCCGGGCGATCGCGCGGGGGAACTGCTGGAGGCCCGCCTCGAAGTTGAGCGGCGGGTTGCGCTCGTTCTCCAGCGCGGTTTCGAGCGCGGGCCGGAGGAGGCTCCCGGACCGTCGTTCGAGCTTCAGGATCGGCGACGGCGCGTAGCCCGCCGGCATCTCGGCCGGGTCCGACCCGTAGATGCCGCCGAACAGCGGCCCGATGAAGTTCCGGTACGCCTCCTCGCCGAACTTGCGCTTGAACAGGTCCGCGGCCATCTCCTCCTCGCGCCCACGGCCCGTCAGGGGCTCGGCCAGCACGCGGAGCTTGCCCCGCCAGGACAGCAGGTCCGTCGTGAAGAACTTCGTGATCGAGAAGGGGACCGTGCCGAGCGACCCGTTCGCGTAGACGAACATCGGGAGGGCCGGGTCGGCGGTGACCGTCACGTCGTGCAGGTCGAGCGCGTCGACCAGTTCCTCGACCGTGTCGGTGAGACGGGTGCGCTGTGGCCCGTGTTCCAGGACCTTGCCGTCGACCGTCGACGACCGGATGATTCCACCCGGCTCGTCGCCCGCCTCGAGGACGACGTGGTCGACGTCCCGCTCGTCCAGGTGATAGGACAGGGTCAGCCCCGTGATCCCGGCGCCGACGATGCCCACGCGTGGCCCGGTTCCGTACATGCGTCAGTCACCCCGTGGGGCGTTCAGGCACATCGTGCCCGGTTCGTCCCGACACTGGCACTGGCGGAACTGGTAGTAGCCGGCGTCGAAGCCGGCGACGAACGGCTCGATCAGGTCGGCCAGGACGTCCGGGAACCGGTCGTCGTCGTGTGGGACGGGCACGCGGTGGAACTCCAGCCCCTCGGCTTCCGCCTCATCGCGGAGTTCGAGGTCGAGTTCCGAGAGCGTCTCGCTCTGCTCGTGCATGAAGCTGATCGGGTCGACGAGAACGCGCTCGGCGTCGACGGCCTCGACCGCGTCCTCGATTTCGGGCTCGGTCCACGGGATGTCCCGGTTGGCGTGGTTCTGGAAGCCCAGCGTGTACTTCTCGACGCCCAGCATGCCCGCCATCGTCTCGCAGAACTCGTCGACGTAGACGTCGTACCGGCTGCCCTCGTTCAGGTAGTGTCGGGGCGTCCCGTGCGCGGAGAAGACCAGTTCCGTATCGGGCGCGCGAAGATCCAGCCCCGCCTCGGCGGCCGTCTCCGCGATGGCGTCCGCCCGGATCCGGTTGTACGTCGGATGGCGGTGCCACCCGGTGACTTCGTCGACCGCTGGGTCCCAACCGTCGACTCCCGCGACGGCGTCGGCCACGTCCTCCAGGGCGTCCACGGTCGTCGAGGGGCCACACAGCGGGTAGATCGGCAGCCCGATCAGGTGCTCGACCCCGTCGGCGTGGGCCTCGCGGACGGCGTCCTCGATCGTCGGTTCGACGAACTGAAAGCCCACGTACGTCTCGACGTCGTACCCGCGATCGGCGAGCCTCGCGTCGAGCGCCGCCCGCTGGGCCTCCGACTGTTCGTTGAGCGGCGACCCGCCGATTTCCTCGTATTCCTCGATCAGCCCCGGCGCCCGCCGCTCCGCGAGCTGTCGGGAACGGGCCCGGCGTTCCTCGTCGGTGTCCGCGCCCTCCAGTTCGGCGTTGTTCAGGAAGATCCGCGTCAGATATTCGACGACGGCCTCGCGCTCGGGTTCGGCTGGCTCCCCGAAGTTGAGGAGTACGACACCGGTGTCCATGGGCGGGTCTAGAGGAAGGCACTCGCGTATAGCTGTTGATTCCGGGCCCGGGGAGCGGCCGTGATCCCCTGGTATCGTGACGTGGCCTCCGGAACGCGGGGGCGCGTCCCCCCTCGCGAGCGTCGCTCCCGCCCGTCACGTCCAGTTTCCTGCACTTTTGCTTGCCTCAAAATACAGGGCAGACCTTGATGATTCAACCCCCGCTACTCGTTATCAGGGGGCATGGCCGACGATGACGATGACGTTCGTCGAATTCCGGCTCGATTACCCGCTCTTGCGGGAGGCGTTGCGCCGGGTGCCCGACATGTCGGTCGAATGGGTCCGAAACCTCGCTCCGGAGGGCGACACGGAGATGCTCTTCTTCGCAGGGGGTGGCGATTTCGACGCGTTCGAGACGGCGCTCGGGGCGGATCCGACGGTCTCCCTCGTCGACTCGACGGCAATGGGCGACCAGCGAATGTACCGGGTCGGGCTGGTCGATCCTGACGGGGAGACGACGCCCGGACTGTACTCGATTCTGACCGAAACCGCGAGTTTGGTTCTGAGCGCGACGGCGACACACGAAGGGTGGTACTGTCACTTCGGCTTCCCCGATCGGTCGGCGCTCACCCGGTTTTTCGAGGCCTGTCGTGACCGCGACGTCGGGTTCGAGGTCGTCCGCATGACCGAAGAACGGGACGCCGAGGACGCGTCCTTCGGGCTGACCGACCCGCAACGCGAGGCGCTCGTTGCGGCGGTCGACTGCGGTTTCTACGACGTCCCCCGACAGTGCACGCTCGAGGAGCTCGGCGACCGTCTCGAAATATCCGACACGGCCACGTCCATGCGCCTCCGCCGGGGGACGAAAACCCTCGTCGAACGCACCGTGCATCCGGACCACGAATCACCGTCGTCTCGGTGAGCCGTCCGGAAGCCGGATGGGACCGCCGGCGGAGCCTGTGGTTCGAAATTCGGAACGGTTCCGGAACAAATGCCAGGGAGTTAAGGTATCAACGCACGCCTATACGGCCATGCGACGCAGACGCTTGCTTGCCGCCCTGACGGCCACGATGGGTTCCATCGCCGGCTGTGTGAACTTGAACCTCGGCGAACGCAGGGAACGATCGATCGAGCGAACGGTGCCGGTCCGGGACGCCACCGCGTTCTCGTTGCTGGTCACGAACGGCGACGTCTCGGTCGACGGCACCGCTCGCGACGACGTCGGGCTCTCCGGGACGAAGTGGGTCCGCGGCGACGAGAGCCTCCTCGAGCGACTCCGTCTCCAGGTCGACCGCGAGGACGGACACCTCACGATCGACGGCAACGAGGAGGACTTCTCGAAGCCCGTCGGCATCGACGTGGCGGCGACGATCCCCGGCGACCTGCCGGTCAGGGAGGTCGTGTCGGTCAACGGCGACGTCGAACTCTCGTCCGTGACCGGCGACGACCTCGTCGCGAGCAGCACGAACGGCGAAATCGTCCTCGAGTCCGTCGACGCCGCGCCGGAGATCGCAACGACGAACGGCGACGTCCGGACCCGGGAACTCGCCGACCTCCGGTCGATAGAGACGGTCAACGGCGACGTGGACGTCGAACTCGTCGGGCTGACCGACGTCGCCACCATCGAAACGACGAACGGGGACGTGACTGCCCGTCTCGGCGGCATCGACGCCCGAATCCAGGCCCGGACCGGGAACGGCGAGGTCTCGGTCGCCGGCCTCGACGTGGCGGTGGACACCTCGAGCGACAAGCGACTTGACGGGACGATCGGGAACGGCGGACCCACCCTCGGGATCGAAACGACCAACGGCGACGTAACCCTCCGGGAGTAGCGTTCCTCGGGAGTCACAACCGCTCGGCGAGCGTGCGCGCCGTCTTCTCGCCGACGCCCGCCACCTCGCGGAGTTCGGCTTCCGAGGCCTCGCGGACGCCCTCCACGCTCCCGAACCGCCGGAGCAGCCGCTTTCGCGTCTCCGGTCCCACGCCGGGGACGCCGTCCAGCGCCGTCGAGACGTCGTCGCGGACGGTCTGGTGGTACTGCACGGCGAACCGGTGGGCCTCGTCGCGCACCCGCCGGAGGAGGGATAGCTTCGGATCGTCGTCGGCCCAGTCGTAGGTCCGGTCCGGCGTCACCACCAGTTCCTCGTCCTTGGCCAGGCCGATCGCCGGCACGTCCCAGCCGGCCGCGGCGAGCGCCTCGCGGGCGGCCGACAGTTGCGCCTCGCCGCCGTCGATCAGCAGGAGGTCGGGGTCCGGGCGGTCGTCCCGGCCCTCGACCGCGCGCTCGGCACGCCACCGGACGAGGGAGCGCACGTTGGCGACGTCGTCGTTCCGGTCGGCGAGTTTCTTGCGCCGGTAGCCGGACTTCTCCGCGGTCCCGTCGACGAACGGCACGTCGCTGCCCACGGCGGCTTTCCCGCCCGCGTGGCTCACGTCGAAGCCCTCGATCCGTTTGGCGCTCTCGAGCCCCAGGGCGTCGGCCAGCGCGCCGGTTTCGTCGGTGGTCCCGGTTCGGGCCCGGGCGTTCTTCAGCGCCAGTTCGACCAGGCGGGCCTCGCGCCCGGCGCCCGGAACGCGAACGGCGACGCCCTCGCGGTCGAGCCAGGCGGCGAGTTCGTCGTCCCCGTGGTGCTCGGGCAGCAGGAGGGCGTCGGGCAGGTCGCGCTCGGTGTAGTACTGCGGGACGAAGGCGGCGAGCACGGCGGGCACCTCGGGCTCCGGCGCCGCGACGGTGTGCCGGTCGCGGTCCACGAGTTTCCCGTTCTCGCTGTGCAGGCGCGCGACCGTGGCCTCCTCGCCGGCGACGGCGACGCCGAGCACGTCGACGACCCGTTCGTCGTTCCGGGCGGCGACCGCGTCGTCCGCGTCGCCGTGGAAGGCCTCGACGGCGTCGAGGCGATCCCGGAGATTGGCAGCTTCCTCGAAGCGTTCGGCCTCGGCGGCGGCTTCCATTCGCCGCCGGAGCGGATCCGCGAGGACGCCCGTCTCGCCCTCGAAGAAGCGCCGGGCCGCGGCGACGTCCTCGGCGTAGGCCTCGGGATCGATCTCTCCGGTGCAGGGCGCGGAGCACAGGCCCATCTCGTAGTCGAGGCACGGCCGGTCGCGCCCCCGGTACTTGTGGTCCGAGCAGCCACGCAGACCGTACACCTCCCGGATCGCCTTCACGACCGTGTCCACCCGGCCCTTGTCGGTGAACGGGCCGTAGACGGTGCCGGCGCTGGCGGCGTCGCCGTTCGACCCGCCGGCGCCGTCCCCCCCACCGATCCGGCGGTGGGGATCCCGCGTCACCTCGATCCGCGGAACCTCGTGGTCGGTCAGGCGGACGAGCGGGTAGGACTTGTCGTCCTTCAGCCGGACGTTGTACCGTGGCTGGTGGCGCTTGATCAGGTTCGCTTCCAGGAGGAGCGCCTGCGTCTCGGTCTCGGTGACGGCCACGTCCACGTCGTCGGCCCGAGCGACCATCTCGCGGACGCGCTCGCTTCTCGGGTCCGCGTAGGACCGCACCCGGTCGCGCAGGTCGACCGCCTTGCCGACGTAGGCGATCCGGTCGCCGTCGAGGAACTGGTAGACGCCCGGCTCGCGGGGCAGGTCGGCAGCCAGGCCGCGGAGCGCCTCGACGTCCATCGATCCCCGGCTAGGGCGGCGAGCGCCTTTCCGTTTTCCGTCTTCCGCCTCCCGGGCATCGCGCGTCGCTACTCGCCGAGTTCCAGTTCGATCGGGTACTCGGTGAGGTTCTCGTGGCCGTCCTCGGTGACGACGGCGAGGTCCTCGATGCGGACGCCGCCGACCGCGGGATCGTACAACCCCGGCTCGATCGTCACCGCGTGGCCGGGTTCGAGTTCCGCGCCGCCGGGCCCGACGCTGGGGAGTTCGTGGCCGTCGAGGCCGACGCCGTGGCCGGTGGCGTGGATGAACCCCGTCTCGGTGTCGGGATCCGAGCGCAGGGTCGCGTAGCCCGCGTCCTCGTAGACGTCGCAGACGGCGTCGTGGACCTCGGCGCCGGTGGCGCCCGGTTCGATGGCCGCCAGGGCCGCGTCGAGCGCCTCGCGGGTGACCTCGTGGCGCTCCCGGAACTCGTCGCTCGGCTCCCCTCGGACGAACGTCCGGGTCATGTCCGCGTGGTACTTCGAGTCCCCGTCCCGGGGCGCGAGGTCGATCAGGATCGGTTCGTCGGCGCGGAGCGGCCCGCTGCCGCGCTCGTGTGGGTCGGCCGCCTGCTCGCCGGGCGCGACGATGGGTTCCCCGAGGTCGTAGCCCCGGTCGAGGAGGTCCCGCTGGAGGACGCGTTTCACGCGCTCGGCCGTGAGCGGTTCGCCCTCGTGCCGGAGGACGCCGTCCCGGACCGCCGCGTTCGCGATCAGGTCCTCGGCGCGTCGCATGGCGGCCTCGGTGGCGCGCTGGGCCTCGCGGATGGAATCGATCTCGTCGTCGCTCTTGATCGCCCGGACCCGTGCCACCACGCCCTCGTCCTCCGGCGTCACCTCGATCCCGCGCTCGCGCAGGCCGTCGGCGTGCCCCGCCGGGAAGCGAAGCGGAACCGCGACCGCCTCCACGTCGAACTCGGCCAGGAACGCCGCGACCGCGTCGCGGTGGTCCGCCGGGGTGCCGTAGGCGCTGTACCCGAAGTCGGACGGTCGCCGAACCGCGTCGGCCCGACTCTCGCGCTTCGCCCGCGGGTACTCGAGGCTCTTGATCACCATCGCGATCCGGTCCGGCGTGTACAGGGTGACGTACGGGTCGCTCGCGTCGTACCCCGAGAGGTAGCGCTGGTCGGAGTCGGTCGCCGGGGCGTCGACGAGGTAGCCGTCGACCTCCATCCGGTCGAGGAACGCGTCGAGTCGATCGAACTGGTCCATGCGAACGGGAGCCACAGCAGGCGGTTAAGCGTTCCTGCGTCGGCAACCGGTCCTGGAGAACCGCCACCTACGGCGACGATCCGAGCAGGTCGCGAAGTCGTCCGACCGCCTCCGGATGATCGCGTTCGACCGGAATCGTGAGGTCGTCGCCGCCGGCGACGGCGAGAACCAGTCGACGCTCGCGGCTGTGGGCGTACAGGCCGAGGAAGGCAGCCACGAGGAGGAGACAGAGGGCGCCGCCGACCAGGAGCGCTTCGTCGAGCAGGGCGAGCGCCCGACCGAGGTCTTCGGCCAGCGAAACGATCCCGCCGATGCCTGCCGACCCTGCGGTGCCGGGATCGGTGCGCTCCAGCCCCGACGTGAGGCCGTCGAGGTCGACGATCCAGCCGCCCGCCAGGAGGACGACCCCGAGCAGGAACGGCCGCACCGTTCGCTCCAGCCATCGCGTAGAACCGCCAATCTCGATCCGAACCTCGGTGACGTTCGGGCGATCGACGTGCCGGTAGTCGGGGCCGTCGAGGGCCGGCGTCAACGCGAGCACCCGATGACTCGTGACGACCACGGCGTTCCCCTCGATTTCGACCGGCTCCACCACCGCCTCCCCCTGGTAGAGCAGGTCGGCCACGCGCTCCGCCGGATCCATGTCCGGGTCGAGAATCCCCGCGACGAAAAGCCTGAAGGCCGATCCGACGAACGGACGGCCATGGGCGAGACCGTCACCGCCTGGCTGGTCGAGCGCGAGTTCTACGACGAGAACCTGGTGAGCGCCGTCTACGCGACTCCCGACGGCGAGCGCTACCTGAAGCGACAGCGCTCCGGCGACGCCCTCTTTCACAACCCGTTCACCGCGGCCGTCGAGGTCGACGACGACGACCTCGTCCCCGTCGAGGACGCGGAGACGGCCGAGCGCTACGCGCGGGAGGCGGACCGGACCGCGGCGGAACACGACCCGGACGACGAAATCTGAACGGGAGGAGGGACCGAACCGCCCCGACGCCAGGAGATTATCACCATTAAGACGTGAATAGTTATAATGGATCGTATTATAATCTCACCGAATCACGATAGAGATCCTAATAGGTGGATATAGCCCGTGCTACCTATAATCAGAGAAATTATATATAGTCGTGTTGAGTACATGATATCATGGCTTCTATCGAGCTATCCGGTTTGACCAAACACTACGGAGGGGTGGTCGCCCTCCAGGACGTCGACCTCACGGTCGGAGAGGGCGAGATCTTCGGTTTCCTCGGCCCGAACGGCGCCGGGAAGTCGACCACGATCAACATGTTGCTGGACTTCGTCCGCCCCACCGCCGGGACCGCGACGGTGCTGGGCATGGACGCCCAGCGGGACAGCCTCGCGGTCCGCCAGCGGGTGGGCGTCCTCCCGGACGGCTACCACGTCTACGACCGACTCACCGGCCGCCAGCACGTCCAGTTCGCGATCGAGTCCAAGGGCGCGGACGACGATCCCGACGCCATCCTCGAGCGCGTCGGTATCCTCGACGCGGCCGACCGGAAGGCCGGCGGCTACTCGAAGGGCATGAAACAACGGCTCGTCCTCGCGATGGCGCTGGTCGGCGAACCCGACCTCCTCATCCTCGACGAACCGACCACGGGGCTCGACCCCCGTGGCGCCCGCGACGTTCGAGAGATCGTCCGCGAGGAAGCCGAGCGCGGGGCGACCGTGTTCTTCTCGTCGCACATCCTCGAGCAGGTCCAGGCGGTCTGTGACCGCGTCGGCATCCTCCGCGAGGGCGAACTCGTCGCCGTCGACAGTATCGACGGCCTGCGCAACGCCATGACGACCGACGCCCTGCTCATGGTCACGCTCGACCGGCCCTTCGAGGACGACGTCTCGCTGCTGGAAACGATTGCGGGAGTCACCTCGGTCACCGCCGAGGGGAGCGGCCTCGCCGTGCAGTGTGCGAACGGCGCCAAGACGGGCGTCATCGACGTGATCGAGGAGCTCGACTACTCGGTGCAGGACTTCAAGACCGAGGAGGCCTCCCTCGAGGAGCTGTTCATGGCGTACACGGACGGCGACCGGCCCGACAGCGAAGCGACGTCGGACGTCGAGCGTGAAACGGCCACCCAGGATGCCGTCGCCGAGGCGGAGGTGGAACGATGAGCATGGTCGCGGTCGCCCGGAAGGACTTCCAGGACGCGGTCCGGTCGCGCTCGCTGTGGACCCTGTCACTCGTGTTCGTCGGCCTCGCCATGCTGACCTCGTACATGTACATCGAGTTCCCCGAGATGCTCGGGGGCGAGGAGGAACTCTCCGGCGTCGGGCTGGGACTGTTCCTCGCCGGCATCGCGTCGCTGTTCATCGGGCTGACGGCGATCGTCATCGCCTACAAGGCACTGGCCGGCGAGCGCGAACTCGGCAGCATGAAGCTTCTGCTCGGACTGCCCCACACCCGCCGTGACGTCGTCTTCGGGAAGGTCCTCGGACGGACGGCCACCCTGGCCATCCCGATCGTCGTCGGGTTCGGCGCCGCCGGCCTCTACGGCTCCCTGATGATCTCGGAGTTCTCGTTCGTGGACTACCTGATCTTCCTCGGCCTGACCGTCGTCTTCGCGCTGGCCTTCGTCAGCATCGTCGTCGGCATCTCCGGCTCGACGGGGTCGACCTCGCGCGCCTCGGCGCTCGCCGTGGGCTTTTTCCTCCTGTTCGAGCTGATCTGGGACGGGGTCTCGTTCGGCCTCGTGTACGTGGTCAACGGGTTCGCGTTGCCCGAAACCATGCCGAACTGGTTGTACATCGTCAACCAGATCCCGCCGAGCAGCGCCTACACGACGTCGATGATGGCGCTGATCCCCGACGCAGTCGTGATGGGTGACAGCGCGGCCAGGGAGATCGAAGCCTTCTACGCGACCGAGTGGCTCGGCGTCGTCATGCTGGTCTTCTGGATCGTCGTCCCGCTGGCGATCGGCTACCGCCGGTTCAGCCGGGCCGACCTCTAGTACTCCGTCAACCGCGGTCTGATAGGTTCGGGGTCTAGCGATCTGAACTCGAAGATCGGTGATAGTTCTCGTCCCGCGTGGCAGATACAGAGGAAGGATTCAGCAGGAAGGATCCAGCACGTCGTCTCAGAGACGCGTTCGAAGTTTTGTAGAGGCGGTACGGGAGTTGCCCGTTACCCGCTAGAATCGTGAGACAGGGCGTCGGCGACTTCCCATCTTAATGCAGCGAGGGAATCCCGGCCTTCAGGCCGGGCGGGAATCGCGAACGCTCCGTGCCACAGTCCACCGACCACAGCACGGACGACTCCCCAACACCACGCAACTATTTGATTAATATTTTACTACTGAGAACCAAAGTGAGGATTGTGGAGCTTCGACGGACTGCGGTCGTGAAACTCGACGTGGACCACGATGCTCACCACCTCCTCCAAGAGACGATCGACCGCTTCAAGCAGGCCGCACAGATTGTCGCAGATGAGGGCTGGAACGGGACAGACGAGGGCTACATCGTCACGTCGAAAACCGAGTTACACGACCGGACCTACGACGCAGTGCGGGAAGCCACCGACGAACTCAACGCCGACCTCGTGTGTGCCGCCCGCAACCGGGCCGCCGACGCACTCGACTCCTGTGCCGAGAAACGCAAAGACGGTAAGAATCCCTCGGAACCAGAGTTCACGTCCGATTCGGTCGTTTACAACCGCAACGCGATCACCTACTACGACGAGTACGCCACGCTTGCCACTGTGGACGGACGTATCGAAGCCGAGTACGTCCTGCCTGACGAAGACGTCCCGCCGACGATCTACTTTGCTGACGAATGGGAGAAACGCGAAGCAACGTTACATCACCGTGACGGCGACTACTACCTCCACATTGCTGTCGTCAAAGAGACGAATACAGAGCCGGAAGATGCCGAGAACGGAACGGTTCTCGGCGTCGATTTGAATGTGGATGGACACCTTGCGGTCACTTCGACTGGCGCGTTCATCGGCAACGCTGACTATCTCAACCACAAGCGCCGAGAGTACGAGAACCGGCGTGGGCAGATGCAACAGGCCGGCACGCGCTCGGCGCATCTGACGATGAAATCACTCGGTGGCCGATTCGCCAACTGGAGTGAAGATTACCTGCATCGCGTCTCGAAGACACTGGTGCAGGAAGCGCTCGCCCACGACTGCACGCATATCGCGTTCGAGAAGCTGAAACACATCCGCGAACGCATCTCGAACGCCTCGAAGTTCCAGCAGTGGGCGTTCCGTCGCATCCAGGAGTACACCGAGTACAAGGCCGCCGAGTACGGCATTGCTGTCGAGAAAATCGCCCCACAGTACACCAGTCAACGATGTAGTCACGTTGACTGTAGTTTCACCCACGACGACAACAGGGACGGCGACGAGTTTTGTTGTCTCAAGTGCGACCGCGAATACCACGCCGACTACAACGCTGCGAAGAACATCGCGCGAAAATTCCTCCAGCACTGGCACACGTCTGGTGCTGGAGGGGCAACCAGTCACCTTGCCCTGAAGTCGGGGACGTTGAACGTGAACGGCATTTACACGCCGACCACTGGCTAGTGGGCAGAACGGGAGTCCACCGACAAGCTCCGCCCTTCAGGGCGGAGAAGGTGACTGATCGGTGTATTCGCAGAAACAGGATTTACACGTTTGCCGGGAATGATCCTGGAGCATGGTAGAACTGTTAGTCGCCGTCGGCCTGGTGGTGGCGGTGTTCGTCGGCTTCAACATCGGGGGTTCCTCGACGGGGGTGGCCTTCGGGCCGGCGGTCGGCAGCCGGATCGTCAGAAAGGCGACTGCTGCCGCACTGTTTACCGGTTTCGCGTTCCTCGGCGCGTGGACTGTCGGTCGAAACGTCATCGATACCATGAGCAGCCAGATCGTCGACGCGGCGGTGTTTACACCCGCAGCGGGCGTCGGCGTCCTCTTCTTTACCGGCGCCGCGCTGCTCATCTCGAACATCTATGGCGTCCCGGCATCGACCTCGATGACGGCCGTCGGCGCCATCGTCGGGCTCGGGCTGGCGACGGACACGCTCAATGCCGCATTGATGTTCACGATCGTCTCGGCGTGGATCATCGCCCCGTTGCTCTCCTTCTTCGTCGGTGCGATCATCGGTCGATACCTGTATCCCTATCTGGACGCCAGGCTCTCGTTCGGCCGACTTCGGGACCCGCTGATACGGATCGACACGACAGCGACGATACCCCGGCTATCGATAAACGAAACCGCGTCGTCCCGGGATCTGGCCGGCTCCGTGCTGGTGGTTGCCATCGCCTGCTACATGGGATTTAGCGCCGGGGCCTCGAACGCCGCGAACGCGGTCGCGCCGCTCGTCGGAAACGGCTCGATCGAACTGGATCCGGCGATCCTCCTCGCCGTCGGGTCCATCGGCCTCGGCGGATTCACGATCGCTCGGCGGACGCTGGCGACGGTCGGCGACGACATTACCGACCTCCCGATTCTGGCCGCCCTCCTCGTTTCGTCGATCGGCGGGACGGTCATCACCGTCCTCTCCTGGCTCGGGATCCCGGCCAGCCTCGCGGTGAGTACGACCAGTTGTATCATCGGCCTCGGCTGGGGCCGAGCGAGTCGCGTGAAAACCCTCACGGAGATAGCCACCCCGTCGGCCGAAGCCGGGCCGGCGCCGGAAATGGGAGTCGGAGCGTTGGCAACGCCGCCCACGGGCACGTCAGAGGACGCTCCCCCGAGTCCGACGGTCGGGGACCTCGCCGAGGACGAAACGCCGCCGCCCGACGAACAGCAGATCCCGGTCGAGGACGTCCCGGGAATCGGCGAGGAGGATCCCGAACAACTCCTCGCCGAGAGCCTGTTCGATCCGGCGGCGTCGGCGAGGATCGTCTTCCTGTGGGTGTTCACGCCCACCCTGGCGGTCGTCGCCGCCTACGGGCTGTTTTCGCTGATCGTGTAACGACCGCCGGCTGTCGGCCGTGTCCTGATCGTGACCGGCGTTCCATCACGTCGACCGATCCGAACCGCTCCAGACCCGACCAGCGGCGCCAGCAGCCACCCCTGCAAAAGGGCCCGGTGACCGTTGGATCGTCCCCGTCATCCTCCTCGCGACGGTGCCGGGGCCAGCGACTGGCGCGCGAGAGCCGTCGATCGAGGGGCTGGCAAGTCCTTATCCTGCGGGCTCGCGTAGGACTCGTATGATCGATCGCGTGCTCGTCCCGATGGACGATTCGGAAATGGCGAAACGGGCGCTGAGATACGCGCTCGAAACGCATCCGGAGGCCGAAATTACGGTCTTACACGTCGTTGGCGAGCCGTCGGCGATGATGGGGGAAGCGGTCGGCCTCGCTCTGGAAGAGGATATCGAAGCGGCAGGCGAGGAACACGCCAAGGCGGTATTCGACAGTGCCCGTGCGCTGGCTGCCGAGACTGACGCCGAGATCGACACCGCCGTGGCGTACGGGAGTCCGGCGAAAGCGATCGTCAACCGGGCCGAGGACTTCGACGCAGTCATCATCGGCACCCACGGCGGGTCGTTGGTCGACCGCTTGGTCGTCGGGAACGTTGCCGAGACGGTCTTCCGTCGGTCGCCCGTGCCAGTAACAGTCGTCCGGTAACCTCCCACGGGACCTATCGAGCCCTGGCTACCGATCAGCGAGACAGTGCTGACTGCGCCCGCCGCATCCCTCACGGGGATGCCGACAGAGAGCACGGATTTGAGGTCTTCGGGCGGGACGAACGGCCAATCCAACTCGTCAATCGACACGTGACGGACCACCAGGCGTCGACCGAGGGCCCTCCGACGAAGGGGGGAACCGGACGGGTGTTCCCGCGGTTCGACGCGCCCTAGCGCATCACGAGCGCGTAGAGGATGCAGGCCATGCCGACGATCTCGCTGACCTGCACGAGCGCCGCCAGGTAGACGAGGTCGATCCCCAGCGAAACGTTGGCGACGCTGGTGAGGACGTAGACGAGGTAGCTGAGCGTTCCCGGGATCGCGACAGCGAGGACGAACCCGATCGCGATGAAGAGCATCGGCCGGCTTTCGTTGCGGCGGTAGCCACGGAACGCGACGTAGGCGATGGCGAGGCCGAGCACGAGCGTGACCAGGCCGCTCCCGAACAGGGCGAGTTCCAGGGGGCCCATGTCCCCCGGCGCGGTCGCCAGGGGAACGACCGAAACGGTTCGGACGAGCGTCGCGAACACGGTTACATCTCCTCCACGAGTCGGGTGAAGCGGTCTGCGAGCGGTTCGCGCCGGTCGACCTGGACCTCGAAGGACCCCTCCCGGAGCGTCACGGTCACCTGCGAGAGGGTCGCTGCGTAGACCTGCTCGTGGTGGCCGCCCTCGGGGTCGGGCCTCGTCCGCGACTCGATCAGGTCCTGTTCCCGGAGCGCCTCGATCCGGCGATAGATCGTCGGTCCGGACGCGTCACACCGTTCGGTGAGTTCCTTGGCTGTCATGGGTCGCGTGCTCGTCGCTGCGAGGATGGTGCGTGCACAGTCGTCCTCGAGGAGGGCAGCGATGTCCTCCAGAGCCTCCCCGTCCGTCACGCCTACTGCTATTCCGTCCCATCACATAAATCGGTAGTTCTGCGAGCCCCCTAAGGGGCCGAGTCGGACTTCAGGCCCTGAAGTCCGGGTCGGATTTATAAGGGCGTCTGGCCAGAACGGGTGACTGCCATGACAGCGATCGATCTCGATGGCGTCACCAAGCGGTACGGCGACGTCGTCGCCCTGGACGACCTCGACTTGACGATCGACGACGGGGAGATCTTCGGCTTTCTCGGCCCGAACGGCGCCGGGAAGTCCACCACGATCAACATCCTCCTGGATTTCGTTCGCCCGACCGCGGGGTCGGTGGAAGTTCTCGGCATGAACGCCCGGACCCAAAGCCAGGCCATCCGGGCCAGGACGGGCGTGCTTCCGGAAGGGTTTCAGGTATACGAACGCCTGACCGGGCGCCAGCACCTCCAGTTCGCGTTCGAGTCCAAGGGCGCGACCCAGGACATGGACGCCCTCCTCGAGCGCGTCGACCTGCTCGACGCGGCCGACCGGAAGGCCGGCGGCTACTCGAAGGGCATGAAACAACGGCTCACCCTGGCGATGGCGCTGGTCGGCGAGCCCGAACTGCTCATCCTCGACGAGCCCACGACCGGCCTCGATCCCCGCGGGGCCCGGGAGGTGCGCGAAATCGTCCGCCAGGAGCGCGAGCGGGGGGCGACGGTGTTCTTCTCCTCGCACATCCTCGAGCAGGTCCAGGCGGTCTGTGACCGCGTCGGCATCCTCCGCGAGGGCGAACTCGTCGCCGTCGACACCATCGACGGCCTGCGCGAGGCAGCCGGCGGGGGGAGCAGCCTCTCGGTCACCGTCGACGTCGCGACCGACGAGGCCGTCGATGCCGTCCGGAGCATGGACGGGGTGCACGAGGTGACCGTCCAGGACAGTACCCTCTCGGTCAGGTGCGAGGAGGGGGTGAAAACGCGCGTCATCACCACCATCGAGGACGCCGGGGTCACGGTCGAGGACTTCTCGACCGAGGAGACCTCCCTGGAGGAACTGTTCATGTCCTACACTGGCGAGGAGGTGCAAGCATGAGCTGGGCGGCCGTCGCCAAGAAGGATTTCCAGGACGCTGTCCGGTCGAGAGCGCTGTGGGGACTGTCGGTGGTGTTCCTGCTCTTCGCGCTCGTCACCACCTACGCCTACGTCGAGTTCCCCGACATGCTCGCCGGCGGCGACCAGAGCGGCGTCGGCCTGGCCCTGTACCTGGCGGGGATCGCCGGCCTGTTCGTCTCGCTGGCCGCCATCCTCGTCGCCTACAGGGCGCTGGCCGGCGAGCGCGAGTCAGGCAGCATCAAGCTCCTGCTCGGGCTGCCCCACACGCGGACCGACGTGGTCCTCGGCAAGGTGATCGGCCGCTCTGGCGTGCTGATGCTCCCGATCCTCGTCGCCTTCGTCCTGGCCGGGGTGTACGCCGCGCTGAGTCTGGACCCGTTCGGCATGGCCGACTACCTGATCTTCGTCCTCATGACCCTCGTGCTGGCGCTGGCGTACGTCTGCATCGTCGTCGGCATCTCCGGGTCGACGGGGTCGACCTCGCGCGCCTCGGCGCTGGCCGTCGGCTTCTTCCTCCTGTTCGAGTTGCTCTGGGACGGCATCTCGATCGGCGTGGTGTACGTGGCCAACGGGTTCTCACTGCCGGCGACCTTCCCCGACTGGCTGTTCGTCGTCAACCAGATCCCCCCGAGCAGCGCCTACTCCACGGCCCTGTTCGCCGTCATTCCCGACGCGATGGGGAGCGGGGGCGCCGGCGGCATCGACGCGTTCTACGGCACCCCGTGGCTCGGCGTCGTCATGCTGGCGTTCTGGATCGTGGTCCCGCTCGCGATCGGCCTCCGGCAGTTCAACGCGGCCGACCTGTAGCCGGCGCGAGTCGGGGCGGCGCAGCCGTTCGGGGTCCACGCTTCGGGAGGAATCGGGCCGGGAACACGACGGAAGGCCTATGGGGTGCGGAGGGCAACCGGCCGGTATGCCGTTCCATCCCGCCCGCTCCGCCGCCCGTTCGTCCGGTCCCGACGACGTGACCGCCCCTGCCGAACCCGACGGATCGACGGAGGGGCCCGGATGAGCTGGGTCGCCGTCGCGAAGAAGGACTTCCGGGACGCCGGCCGATCGAAGGCCCTGTGGGCGCTGACGATCCTCTTTACCGTGCTCGTCGTCGGGGTCGTCTACTTCTTCGGGGCAGTCGCCGGCGGGGCCGACCCGGGCTTCGACACGTTGCTCGGGTCCTTCATCGGCCCGCTGTTCCTCCTGTTGCCGCTGGCCGGCATCCTCGTCGGGTACAAGTCGATCGTCGGCGAGCGGGAATCGGGGAGCATCAAACTGCTGCTCGGCCTCCCCCACACGCGCGGCGAGGTGCTGTTGGGCAAACTCGTCGGCCGCTCGGCCGTCGTGAGCACGGCCGTCCTCGTGGGCTACCTCCTCGGGTCGATCGCGTTCGTTGCGCTGATCGGGGGGTTCCAGCCGGTCGACTACCTCCTGTTCGTCGGCATGACGGTCCTGCTCGGCGTCACGTTCGTCGCCATCGCGGTGGGCCTCTCGGCCTCGAGCGGGTCGAGCGGCCTCGTCCTGGCGGTCGCCGTCGCCCTGGTGCTCGCGTTCACGCTCCTCTGGGAGACGCTCTCGATGACCCTGCTGCCGTACCTGCTGGGGGACGCGGTGCTCGGACTCGGCGCGACGGCCGTCGAGTCGATCTCCACGTTCGTCCTGACGGCCAGTCCGCGCATCGCATTCGTACAGGGGCTGTCGTTCCTGCTGTCGATCGGGGGCGCCGCGCCCGGCGTGGCCGGCGACGGGTCCAGGATCTGGCTCAACGACTGGTGGGGGTTCGTCGTCCTCGCGTTCTGGATCGTCGTCCCGACCGCGATCGGATACTGGCGGTTCGAAAACGCCGACCTCTGATCGCCCCACCGTCGATCGACCCTCGTGTCGCGCGACGCGGAGGGATCGCCCGGTGGATCACGGCGGCACGATAGAGCGACCACACCGACACCCCGTCATCGCCACCGCGCGACGGGCCGAGCGACGGGCACGTGACCGTCGAAGGCCGACTGACCGGCGTTGGGCCTCCGGCCGGGGGCGAAACGGGAAACCGACAGCGTGAGGGAGAACAGAAAGATACAGGGAATTTAACATTAACCGGACCAAAGCGTTCCTTATGGCACCCCGGACGGCCGTAATGGCCGGTTCGCTCGCGGCGCTGGTTCTCCTCGCGGGGTGTGGAGCGCTCCCGCTCGGGTCGGACTCGGGTCCCTCGCTACCGCCCGGACTCTCGGACGACGACGTGCGGAACGCGTCGGCACTGGCGTCGGCCCACCGGGAGATCCTGCGGGACCGGTCCCACACCGTCGAGGTCACGGAAACGGTCCGCTACGAGAACGGGTCGCTACGGGGCTCGAAACGGGCGACGTACCGGGTCGACCCCGCGTCGGGGATCGCGACGGCGGTCGTCGAACCGACGGTGTCCGGCGGCCTGTTCGCACCCCCGTTTCTGCCCTCCGCCGACACGCTCGAGTTCTACCGAAACGGGACGACCGTCCTCGCGAGGGTGACCAACGACACCACGTCGAAGCGCCTCCCCGTCCAGGAACCGGAAGGGTCCCTTCGGAGTCCGAAGATGGTGCCCACGCTCCTGACGGCCATGGACCTGCAGTACAACGGCACCGTGGAGCGCGACGGCGAGACGTTGTACCGCCTCGAGGCCACTACCCCCGAAGACGAAGCCCTGGTGGCGAGGACGGTCCTGTCGGGCCGCCGGTACGACGAACTGCGCACCGTCACCTTCCGGGCGCTCGTGACCGCCGATGGACTCGTCAGGAGATACACCGTCGAGTACGCGGTGTTCAAGACGGAGGGTTACAGGTTCCCGGAAACGGGGGAGGGGCAGGTGATCCGTGGGACCCGAACGGTCACCTTCGGATCCGTGGGTACCACGAGCGTCGAGCGCCCGGCCTGGGCGGGCAATCAGTCGGCGGCGTAGGTCACAGGACGCCCCGCTCCGCGAGCAGATCCTCGAACTCGTCCTCGTCGATCACCGGGACGTCGTTGGCGTCGGCGTCCTCGCGCTTCGTCGCGCCCGGGTTCTCGCCGGCGACCAGGTAGTCGGTGTTGCCCGAGACGCTCGAGGTGGCGTTGGCCCCGTGGCGCTCGACCAGGTCCTGCGCCTCGTCGCGGGTATAGCCCTCCAGCGTCCCGGTGAAGACGAACGTCAGGCCCTCGAGTGCGTCGCCGCCGGCCGCCGCGTCGACCGGCCGGGGATCGACGTGGTCGAGGAGGGCGTCGAGCGCCTCGCGGTTGGCGTCGGTGCGGAAGAACCCGACGACGCTGTCCGCGACGGCCGGGCCGACGTCGGTGACGCGCTGGAACGCCTCGCGATCGCCCGCCTCGGCCGCCTCGCGGATCGCCTCGAACGTGCCGAACTCGCGGGCGACCGCCCGGGCCGTCGTGTCGCCGACGTCGGGGATCCCGAGCGCGGCGAGGAAGTCGGCGAGGGGCGGTTCGCGCGTGGCGTCGATCTCGTCGACCAGTTTCGTCGCGCTGCGCTCGCCCCACCCCTCGAGTTCGGCCAGGTCGTCGACCTCGAGTTCGTAGAGGTCCGCGAGGCCGTCGATCAGGCCCGCGTCGACGAGCTGGTCCACGGTCCGCTCGCCCAGCCCCTCGACGTCCAGGCCGGCGTCGCTCCCGTAGTGCTCGATGGCGCGGCGCAGTTGGGCCCCGCAGGCCAGGCCGCCGGTGCAGTACGCGACCGGCCCGTCGCGCTCGACGGGGCTGCCACAGACCGGACACTCCTCGGGGAACTCGAAGTGGCCGTCGCTCCCGTGCTCGACCACCTCGGCCACCTGCGGGATGAC
>Ga0207797_1000495_pt1 | contig 30362 bp, 21 predicted proteins | sample PRCRCaboRojoPR_6_FD_187275 | JGI IMG/M metagenome (GOLD analysis project Ga0207797, IMG submission 187275) | Marine sediment microbial community from Cabo Rojo, Puerto Rico - PR CR 10% Liquid 1 (SPAdes) | ecosystem: Environmental > Aquatic > Marine > Coastal > Sediment | place: Cabo Rojo, Puerto... | reverse complement strand
ACCCGCCGAGGAGCATCGACTTCTTTTGGATAAGGGTGTGATCGCCTGTCGCGGCGCGGGGGCCGGGCCGGTACGTATCGTCACCAGCGAAGATGAACTGGCGGATTTTCCGGAAGGGGCGGTGCTGGTAGTACGGCATACGCCGCCCGAGTTTGCCGTCGCGGTTCCCAAGGCGGCCGCCATCGTTTCGGACATCGGCGCCGTTTTGGGACACTTGGCAACGGTGGCCCGAGAGTACAACGTACCGGCCGTTTTCAACACCGAAGATGCCACCCGGTTACTCTCCGACGGCATGCAGATCACCGTAGACGCCGTCCGAGCGAATGTTTATGAAGGGACCGTGGAAGAACTTCTAAAGGAAAAGCGGGAGAATCCCTTCGAATCCTCTCCCGCCCTTGGTCAGCTTCGTGAGGTTTTACAATTGATAACGCCTTTGAACCTCACCGATCCCAGCGCACCGGAGTTCCACCCGAGTGGGTGTAAAACCCTACACGACATCACCCGATTTGCACACGAAGTCTCCATGCACGCCATGTTCGATCTCAGCAAAGAAAGTCACTTTGCAGAGAAGTCAACCAAACAGCTGGTCTGTGAAGTCCCCATGCAGTGGTGGATCATCGATCTGGGCGACGGCATCAAGGAGGAGGCGACGGGAGGAAAAAAGGTGAGAATCGAGGATGTTATCTCCGTCCCGATGCAGGCGGTATGGGAAGGCATAACGGCGCTTCCATGGAAAGGTCCCCCACCGGTGAATACAAAAGGGTTCCTTTCCGTCATGTTCGGGGCAACAACCGACCCGAGCATCGACCCCTCTGTAGGAAAGCGGTTTGCCGACAAGAACTACATCATTCTTTCAAAATATTTTTGTAACCTCAACAGTCGGCTGGGCTTTCACTTTTCCACCACGGAAGCGTACGTAGGAGAAAATGCCAACGAAAACTATGCCAGTTTCGTGTTCAAAGGCGGGGCGGCCGACATCGATCGCCGGATCCGGCGGGTACAATTCGTGGGAAAATTACTCAGACGATTCGATTTCCGGGTAGAAATCAAGGATGACGCCCTCTTTGCCCGGCTGGAAGGCCATGAAGCGGAGTACCTCAAAGAGCGTCTGAAAGTATTGGGACATATCATGACCCACACCCGGCAACTCGATATGGTGATGTACAACGATGCCATGGTGAACTATTATTACGAAGATATGTTGAAGAATATAGAGTCTTTTGTGAATGTAGGAACCAACCCGTGAAAAAATACCTCAGATATTTCGCTCAAAAGCAGGGGTTGCTGGTTGTGAGCATCGTCATCCTGGGCCTTCTCGGGGTGGCCCTTTTCTTGAGTGTTCTTTCCGGCCGTGAGCTCAAGAAAATGATAAAGGAGGACTTCAACTCTCAGCAGCTCGTACTGGCTCGGCACGTCGCGGAAACGCTGGAGAAAAATCTCAGGGTCATTAAACGAGAGCTCATTACGCTGAGCCTGTCTCCCTCTATTCAGTACGAGGAAGCGGTGGCCTGGCCGAACCGTATGAAAATCTCCCTTTCAAGTATCCGGGACTATGGTGGGGTTCGGATCACCCTGATCGGTGCGGACGGAATGTACTCTCACTCCATCAACTATGCCAACGCCATCTTTATGGAAGAAAAGGATTACACGGAGGAACCGTACTTCCAGTGGTGCAAGCAGCCTGAAAACAAAAACAAGATATACATAAGCACAGTCCATCGCGGAACGGGCGAAAATTCCGAACCTTGTCTGGTGAAAAAAATGGCCATCCCGGTCTATCAGGTGTCGAGCGACGAGGCCCATCCGGTTCCCACGTATGCCTTTGCGGGAGTACTGGTCCTTGATTTGGACGCCGGCTCGCTGGCAGCCAGTCTGGCCAAGCCCATCCGGTCCGGCAAGACCGGTTACGCCTGGATTATCGATGAGGAAGGAAAGTTTCTCTATCACCTGGAAGAAGACTTTATCGGTGAAAACGCCTTCGAGGTCAGGCGCTACAAAGACCCTTATATTTCCTTCAAGCAGATCAACCAGATTCAAAAAACCATGATGTTGAATGGGAAAGAGGGAACGTCCGAATACATTTCCGGTTGGCACCGCGGGATAACCAGAACAATGGAGAAATTGATCGCCTACGCACCGGTGCACATCGGTGCGGCCAATGCGACCCGGATCTGGTCAGTCGCCGTGGTGGCCCCCACGAGCGAAGTACAGGATGCCATTCATTCGGTCTATGTCAGGCAATCCTTCATTCAAGGGGCCTTTGTCTTGGCCGTTCTCGTTATATTCAGTTTTCTGGTGATCAATGAACGTACTTGGCTGAAAACACTGGAGCAGGAAGTACATATCAAGACAAAAGATCTGGCAAGATATACGGAACGCCTGAAACGATCCGAGGAAAGATACCGTTCGCTGATTGAATCCGCAGATGACATGATTTTTACCCTCGACAGAAGCTGCACCATCTTGTCCGTGAATCGGTATTGCACGGAGTTGCTTGGGAAAAATCCGGCCGCCATTGTAGGGGAAAACCTTTTGAACTTGTTCGAATACGAAGACCCGGACGCCGTCTGTTCGTTGGTCAACAGGGTATTTGATACTTGTGAAACCATCTCTCATGAAGAAAGCGTGACCATCGGAGAAAAACAATATTTCTTTGATACCAAGTACAAGCCCATTTTTACGACCGGCGGGAATAAGGACGCAATTTTGTGCATCTCTAGAGACATCACGGAACACAAGAAGCTAGAAGAACAGCTTTCCAACACGGAGAAATTGGCATCTCTCGGTTCCCTATCCGCGGGAGTCGCTCATGAGATCAACAATCCGATCGCCGTCATCCTCGGTTTCACGGAGTTGTTGTTGGAAAAGATCCCCGAAGGGACGAAAGAACACGAAATGCTTGAAACCGTCGAGCGGCAGGGAAACAATTGTAAGAAGATTGTTGAAAATCTTCTTGCCTTCGGCAAGGTACGCGGGGGCACCCGGGGAGAAACGGATGTCGTCGATGACCTTCAGCGCGTGATTAATGTCGCCCTGAATACGATGGTAACCAGAAAAGTCGACTTGACGACTCACTTGGAAGAGGATCTTCCTAGGGTTTGTGGAGACGGGGAACAACTCGAACAGGTTTACCTGAATATCATTAACAATGCGTTAGCGGCTATGGAGGGGGGCGGCATCTTGAATATCTGCGCCAGAGAGGTGGGCAATGTGGTTAAAGTGAGCTTTTCCGATACCGGACACGGCATCTCCCAAGAAAATATGGACAAGATATTTGAACCCTTCTTTACCACGAAGAAAGTCGGCGAAGGCACCGGACTCGGCCTTTCCGTCAGTTACGCCATTGTGAAAAAATTTGGTGGGGATATCCAGGTGGAAAGTCACACTGAAGGAGAAAGCAAATCGCCCGGAACCACTTTTACCGTAGTGCTACCTGTTGCCAAGAAGACCGAATGTGATCCGGCAAGCACAGAGGAGGTAGGAGGGAAGGAAAATGCCTGAAAAGATTCTGGTCATTGATGACGAACTCGACATGCTGGCCCTTTTGCGGATGATTATCGAAGACAATACGGACTACACGGTCGAGACGACCAACAACCCATCTGAGGGGTTGAAAATGATTATAGAGGATGAGTACGATCTGGTGGTTTCCGACCTGAAGATGCCGGGTATGGACGCAATGGAACTTTTCGATGAAGTGAAAGAGATAAAGCCCGATCTCCCGATGATTATCATTACCGCCTACGGATCTCTCGAAATTTCCGAAGAAGCAATGAAGAAAGGCGTCGCCGACTTCATTACCAAGCCTTTCCGGAAAGACAATATCCTTTTCACCATCCGCAGGGTATTGGAACTCGCCAAAGTCAAGAAGGAAAATATCGCCCTGAAGGAGAAACTGAGCGAAAAATCATAATGAGAGAGAAGGAATACCAGAGGGGCGGCCTTGTACGCCCCTGGAGGAACGTTTACAGACTGCCGAATTATTAATGGAATGATGGAATCATGGAATATTGGGTTCCGTTCTACCTTCCTGCCTAGCTTCCCAACACCCCATTGTTTCAGGCGCAAATATAGCAAAGCAAAGCCATCCGCCTCTAACTTGGCCCAAAAGACCGGGACTTCTGTGTTCCATTGAAAAGGCAGGGCCGTTCAAGAACCGACCCTGCCTTTACCGGTTTTATCAGTGTTAGTGTTCCAACCTCATCCCCCAGCCTTCGAACATGAACATGATGGCAAAGCCATACCACAGCGTATATATCACATAAAAGACCAAAGAAAAGCCAACTACGCCCAACCGTTTTCCAATGGCCTCGGGCTCGATGGTGAAATAGTTATAGCTCATTTCAATCGCCTTTTTCTGTGCCAAGGAGATAAGCTTCGCCTCCTTGAATTTCTCCTTATCCATCAACTGCTTCTCGATGCGCTTAAAGGCAAGCCACCAATTCAGCAGGACCCGTTTTGCCTCATAACCGTACTTCTGTTCCAGTTCTTCTCCCCTGTTATAATACATGTCATCGGCGTCAGAGAGTGCGTTGGCGAGGATTTTTCCCAGATCTCCGCTGATCTTCACTTCTGTTCCGGACGAATTGACCAGGGCGTCTCCTTGCATGAAGAGTTGCGCCGTGTGCCGAGCCCGTTCCTCTTCTCCCATATCCAACGTTACACTGACGGAGGTTTCGTCAAACTTCTGTGCCTCCTCTCTCACCTCCGGTATATAGTATGCCGAGTTCTTGGATATGGAGTTGTAGAGCGCGTCCAGATATTCCAGCATATTATGGCCCTTGAAGAGGGGCATAAACATAAGGACGAGGATGACCAAAAATGCAACCAACATGAAAAAGCCGCCGTAAAATTCTTTCTTATGCGCAATCATGCCGTCACCTCCTCTCCCTTCAACCGTTTAAGGTTCGTTAAAAAGGTCCCGATAACCCACACGCTGAATCCCCCGATGACGATGAAAAAGGCATAGACCCCGATGGTGTTCAGGACGGAGCCCACCCCGGCCGATATGGGAATAATGTCCATCTCGCCCAGCTTGCCCGGCAGGGCAAACGCGCGATTGACAAAACCGGCCAACACGGCCATTGCATAGAACCCGCGAATCATGATCCCCGGAACCACCTTGGTCACCATGGCCCCGACTTGGATGCCCAGCAGGGAACCCAACAGCATACCCATGGCCAATGTATAGAATATAAAGCCGTAGATGGCATACTGGCTGATGGCCGCATAACCGGCGGTAAAAATGATCTGGAAAATATCCGTTCCCACCGTGGTCATGGAAGACACGCCCAGGGTGTAGACGAAGATCGGAAAGGTCAAAAACCCGCCGCCCACGCCCATTATACCGGCCGCCATACCTACCAGAGCCCCGCTTAAAACAAGAAATACCCATGAAATCTGCCGTCCGCCCGGGGTAAAATCATGGTCGAATTTCACCATGGGCGGGATCTTGACCGCCTGCAGCTTTTTGGGCAGGTTTCCCATTTCCGCGCCTTCTTGCTTACCGCCGTGAGCCCCCTCATCTCCGTGCGCGCCACCACCGCCCCCGCTTTTCCTCGCCTTCAGGTAATCCGTCATGGCGTAGATTCCCAGAAACCCGAGCATGAGGGCGTATACGGTCGTAATAAAGGCGTCGCTCAATACAGGGTTGATCTCATAAAGCACCCGGTTGATCAGTCCGCCTGCCGTTGCCCCGACAATTGCACCGATAAGAAAAACCACCGCAAGGGGTACGGACACGTTGCCGAGTTTTCTATGGATGACACTTCCCATGATGGCCTTGGCGAAGATGTGAAACAGGTCCGTTCCTACGGCCAGGATACCCTTGACACCGGCGCTCATCAACGCCGGTGCGATGACAAACCCGCCGCCGGCACCAATACATCCCGTAATGAGCCCGGCACCGAGGCCGATAAGAATGGAGACAACAAAAATACCCAAACCATAAAAAGCAGGACTGTAGGCCTTGTGTCCGCCGAGAACATCCGGCAACATGTCTCCCACCGGCTCCGCCATCTGCTCCGCAAAGGCGATGCCGCCTAAAATTACGGGAATGAGTAACAGGCCAAGTATGAACAACCGTTTTCGATCACGAAGGATGGTGTAGGCATTATTAATCTCCCATCTCGCCATCGCCTCCGCGCCGAAGGTCATAAACTGGCCCCATCGTTTAAAAAAATTCATGACATTTCTCCTCCCTTTATGTCTGTTCTGTTCTTCTCGAGAAGATGAATCCTCCCATCGTTACAAATGTTTATCGCCCCCTTTCCTCCCCTCATTTTTCCAATGTGATTTTCCGACCATGAACAACAACACTTTTCCTGTTTTTTGATTTGAGCTCTTCGTCCAATCCCAATGCTTTCAAGGCATCTTCAAGCCTGACCATACCCATGATTTCGTTCTTACGCGCCACGGCGATCCGTTTTACATTGTTCTTAAGCATCAATTCCAAGGCGTCCGTGATTTTTTCCTCCGGACCGACAGACGGTTTCAATGCAACTCCTTCCTCGATAGGCACGATGACTGACCCAACTGTAAGCCGCTTCATCTTTTTCCTTTCGCTTCACATGGCACTTTCGCTCATATCTATCGCAACGGTCATACCAGCGTCCGCCTTCCCTTGCCGAAGGAAGGTAATATGTTGAAAGTATGAAGGATATCGGATTTTCGGGCGCACCGTCACACCGGTAAAATCTTTTAGTTGTAAACAAACAGGTTACAGGGCGTGGGAGAAGGATTTTTAATTAAAGGGTGATGGAGGCTGGAATTTCAAGAGGTTAGGTTCTGCAACATTTAGGTGACAAGGGAGTGTCACCTGAACAAACCCTGAAGAGGAACCTGCTCCGTAAGGGGGCCATGCCGCTTTCTTTAGGGCTCCTTAAATTGTTCGGCACGAATGCCTCCCTCCTTTATTAAACGATGCAGATATTGCCGTTGGAGGCCCGCTTGATCGGCTGCTTTGGAAATATTACCTTGGTTGGCTTGGAGAAGGGCTTGAATATACTGCCGGTGGAAGGCCTGTATGACTGTTTCTTTGGCTTCTTTAAAGGGGAGGTGAAAGATTGTTTCATCAAAATGGGTAGGCAACTCAGACGAAACAGCATCCGTCACCAGTTCCTCCATTCCCAGTCGGTCGGAGGAACAGAGGATGATACCCCGTTCGATAACATTTTCCAATTCCCGAACGTTGCCCGGCCATTGTCGCGCCATGAGGTGGGCCATGGCACCCGGTTTGATGTCGGACACCTTTTTGTTGTTCAGTTTGCTGTATTTCCGAATGAGGTGATGAACCAGGAGGGGGATGTCTTCCCGGCGCTCGCGCAGGGGAGGAAGAAACAGACCGATGACATTGAGGCGATAGAATAAATCTTCTCGAAATTCCGCCCTCGCTACGAGCTCTTTGAGATCTCGATTTGTGGCGGCAATGAATCGAATATCGACACGTTTCTTTTCCAACCCGCCGACCGGTTTATACTCTCCCTCCTGGAGCAAGCGCAAAAGTTTGGCCTGCATGGCCGTGCTCAGTTCACCGATCTCGTCCAGGAAAAGTGTTCCGCCACGGGCCTCATCGACCAACCCCTTTTTATCGATCCAGGCACCAGTAAATGCGCCTTTCTTGTGCCCGAACAGTTCACTTTCAATGATCTGTTCGGGGATGGCGGTGCAGTCAATCGTCACAAAGGCCTTGTCATTTCGATCGCTTTCAGCATGAATCGCCTTGGCAATCAATTCCTTACCCGTGCCACTTTCTCCCTGGATCAAGATGGTAGCCGTCGACTTGGCCACTTGTTGAATCTTCTTCAGGATCGATGTCATCCCTGGGCTGTTACCAATGATGCGCGGAAGACGCGTCTCTTTCTGAAGGGACTCTCGCAAGACAATGTTTTCGTGCCGGAGGGCCTGCCACTCCAGGGCCTTACGGATCGTCAGTAAGATCCGTTCCTTCCGGAAGGGCTTGGTGATGTAGTCGAAAGCCCCTTTGCGGGTTGCTTCCACTGCCGTTTCGATCGTGCCATAAGCGGTCATGATGATAACGGTCCCAGCCGGCTGAATCCCCTTGACCTTTTCCAGAAATGCAATACCGTCCATTTTGGGCATCTTGAGATCCGTAAATACGACCTGAAAGGGTTCCGTCTTCATAAGTTCGATGGCGCGCAGGGGATCATGTTGAGTGATTACTTCATGTTCCGTTTTCTCCGTTATGATCCGTTTGAAAAGGGCCAGCATGTCCTTTTCGTCGTCTACGACCAGAATCTTTGCCCGCATAATCAATCCCTTATAACGGTTTTGAGTGACATGTTGCACTTTTCGCCGTGCCCTGCATCAGCGAAAAACAATAAAATGGAAATGCTTCAAATCGTTGAAACCTCGGCCACATCTCCTTTCGGCTTCAGAATCACGGTTACCGTAGTGCCCCTGGGCCGTTCCGGCCGGTCCTCCGTATAACTTTCACAAGTAATGGTGCCCTCGTACTTGGTGACGATGCCGCGACTGACAAATAGCCCCAGACCGGTCCCCTCACCTTCCGGTTTGGTGGTGAAGAATGGATCAAAGATCCGTTCCATATCTTCTTTCTTAATCCCATGTCCGTTGTCTCTTATCACGACGCACACCCGGTTCCGTTTCGTGTCCAAAAAGGCCTCCAACTCCAAGATTCCTCCTCCCTCCAGGGCACCGGCTGCATTGTTGATCAGGTTTAGAAAGACTTGTTGCATCTGGCGGGCATCTCCCTTCACCTTCGGCAAACCTGGAACAAGGTTGACCCGCAGTTCGATCTGTTTCATGTCGAGAAAATGCTTCACCACGCCCACGATCTCATGAATCGCATCGTAAATATCACAGTACTCCGAATTTCCTTCTCCTTGTCTGGCGAAGCTGAGAAGGTTCTCCACAATCTGCTTACAATGAAGACTATTTCGCTCGATGGTCTTTAAGTCCTGATAGTCCTGGTTTTCCTTATCCGACTTTTCCAGAAGCAAATCGATAAAACCGAGGATTACACTGAGCGGATTATTGATTTCGTGGGCGACGCCGGCAGCCAATGTACCCATGGACGCCATCTTTTCGGCACTGATGAGTTGGCCTTCCAGTTTTTTGTGTTCCGTCACGTCTCTTGCAATACACAGAACCGACTTGATCCGCTCCTTTTCATCCCGGAGCGGCATGAAATTGGCACTCAGCCAGGTGTCATGGGCCTTGTCCGTAATTAGAAATTCCTGTCGAACACTTTTGCCAAATTCGAAAACCAGATTGACAAGTTCCAGTTGCTGGGCGGTTACTTCTTCCGGAAAAAGCACGGAGAGGGGTTCCCCGACGAACTGGGTAGGCGTACCACCAAAAAAATTGGCGGTAAAACTGTTAACGGAAAGCAACGTTCCCTCTTTACTGATCGTGAAGATGAAGTCTTCGCTACTCTCTACGAGATTGCGATATTTCTCTTCTGACTTCTTGAGCGCCTTCGTTTTCGACGCCAGTGCTTTCTCATACTCTCGCCGCTGCCCTTCGCCATACCACAAAAAAATCCCGGACCATAAAAGGACCAGGAAAAGAATGAGCGTGAGGCCCCAGGAAACTGCAGTGACAGCATGACCGTTCGCCTGACGAGCCACGACGACCATCACGATCATGATGATCAAACAAACCGCACAAGTTCCGATCAGAACAGCTCTGGACATAGGCACCACGAACGGCTATTCGTCCCTTCGAAGTTTCAAAGACTATAGTCTGTTTTTCGCTTAATTGCAATAGCTTAAGATGTGAGGGATAAAGGGACGCCTTCTATCAATTCATCCGGAAGGGGGATGTTGTCCTGCGAGAATGGTACGGTAAGTGTCGATCACCGAGTGCTTACCGGAGATGATGTCCCGCCGCAGTCATTTCCGATGTGATGTACATGTCGTAGACCTCGTGATCCAGGGGATAATCCCAACATCCCATGCGATGAAAGAGTTGTCCCCCAAAACCGGTTTTGAATCGGTACAAACCATAAAGGGGATGGGACGGATCCGGGTTGGGGGAAACCCCGAACATATCATATTCCGTGTAGCCTCGCTCCTTCGCACTCCGGATGGCCTCCCATTGCAGGGCATACGTGGGCATCAGATGCCTGTCGGCCGAGGAGGATGCCCCGTAGAGGTAGGTGGCCCGCTTGCCGGAGAGGACCAAAAACATGGCCGCAAGGGGGGTGCCGGACGATTCGGCGATCAACAACTCGACCTCGGCGGGACAACGAACGTCTTCCATTCTCGCCCTGAGGACCGCCCGAAAGTAATCCGGATCATGAAGGAACATCGCATTTCGCTTGCAGGTCTCTTTGTACAACCGGTACCAGACGTCCAGATCCCGCATGTCCGCCCGTCGCACGACAACCCCTTTTCGCACCGCCAAGCCGATATTGTACCGCGTCTTTGGCTTCATCTCTTTGAGGAGTTGATCTTCGTCCCGGGTCAAATCGATAAACAGGGTGTCTGAGGGAAGAATATTGGTGTTGGCCTTTTTCAGATTCCACTTTTCCGTTTCAAAATTGAGCCGGATCTCCTGACTTGTCCTGGCCGGTGGACCCTGCCAATTCCCAGCACAGTCGAAACAACTTTCATCCTTCGCCCAAGGCGACTCCCACAACAGGTCATACCGCAGGAGGATACAGTTCTCAGGTAGGTGCGGTCGCAGGGTTTCGGACAATTCTTCTAGAAAAAGCCCGCGGTTTTCTTCGTTCGGTCGAATGGTCGGCCCATAGGGTACGTAGCCGATTTGATGGTCTTCACTCACGTTCTGGAACAAGACCAACAGATCATCCCGAACATGTTGTTCCCGCACGGAATGGGTATAGAGGTCTTCTCCCTGCGCTTGGATGTCAAACGCCTTCGAACCCAACCCTTGCTTGCGTTTCACCTCAGACCAGTAGGCGGTCTGCTGTAAGACCGAACACTCGTTTATCGTTTTTGACCGTTTCTTTTCGACCTCAACATGCATACTGCTAGTCATGTCCTCCAAAGGCGGAGACTTGAGAACTCTGGAGCCCCCTCAAGAGTTTGTTTGTGCCGCCCGGCAAAGAACATACCTGCCGCCGTCTAGCCGTTCGTCTTTTTCGGCCCTGTTCACGATTCAATCTTTCGTCTCAGTCCAAGCTGCCGGTTTTTCCGGTGACGGTCCGTACGATACTTCCGGGCACTTCGAAAGCCTCGGCGCCGGTACCGGGAACACCAAGCCCATCCTCTTTCGCTTTTTTGGACTTGTATGAACATCGAGAACAATCCCATGATTTCCAATGCCGCTTCGCGGCATGGTCGAGGCATTCTCGATAAAACGGACAATATATGTTTTTTTTGTGCGACCGTGCGGCCGCCCTGGGTCGTCTTTTCATCTTACCACCAATCCAATGCGTCAGATCAAATAAATGGAAAGGGGCGAGTGCCCTGTCTGCCCCAAGATACCGCCACAAGACACACCGTCCCCCTACCCGTCCACGTATTGAAGTTTATCTACGCTTTTCCGCCCAAACCGCATAGAGCGGATCCGAGACGGGATTTTCGCCAAAATAGCGATCGTCCTCGGGACGGTCCCATCCCCGGGCGGAATAGGTTTTCAGGTTTCCGTATGCCCCGGATTCCATGAAATACTCACTCACCAGACCCATTCGCTCAAACTCCGACAGTTCGCTCCACAGGGAAATGGCCTTCGGTGGAAACCATCTGTTTGAGAAGGTGTTCACAAAGAGACCGCCGGGCCTGAGTACCCTCGCCACTTCTCGAAAAACCTCAAACGGTCGGGTCAGGTATTCTACGGAAGCGGTACACAACACCGCATCAAAGCTCTGGTCCTCGAAGGGCAACCTTGACTCTACATTCAAGTCGTGAACCGTGTGGCCGCTCAAGGCACTATTGTTGGCCATTTCCTGGTCGTTCAGCCCCAGTCCGATGACGGAACCAAGCGGAACGGACTCAGGAAGATGCGATTTCCAGCTACTCATGAGATCCAAGACCGCCATGTTCGGTTTCAGGGTTCTCCGATAAACATCGCTGACGTGTGCTCTCGCCTGTGCGTCTATGTGGTGAACCAGCCTCGGTTTCTCGTAAAAGACCGAATCCCGGTTTTCATCGTTTCGAGCAAAAGCGCTTTTTGAGAAAAAATCCGTCGGTTTCCCGTTGGTGCGAATCTGCATGCCCGGTCCATCGGCGACTTCCTCGATCCAATCCGTAAGTCGACCGCCTCTGTCGGATTGCTTGTTGCGAACCTCACGAACGGTTACATCCACGTCTACACCATACTTGGCCATCGGATGGTTGAAGTCGACGGACAAGGTGCCTTCGTCCACGTCAACACATCGAAACGGCTGTACATTGATCCTGTAGATGCCGGGCATGTCCTTGAGAATACCCTTTGGATAGAAGCGTCCATAACGCGGCTCAATCGAACGCCCGTTGATCTTCCTGCGGTCGAACTGTTTATCCTTGATCTCAAAGACTTTATCGGAGCGATATTCACCGCCCACCTCCCCGGGCATGAAGGTCGCCCGAACGCGGTCCCCTTCCCGGGCACCCAGTAAGTACTGAGACAACTTGGTGGGAAACAGGTCCCGCCAGAAATTCACATTTTGGGCCAAGTAGCGCTCCCGATGACTGCCCAGGTCGCTCTTCCATTTGATGTCAAATTCCAATGTGGCCAGACTATCTTTGTTGATTCGAGACATATCCATATCCTTTTCCTTATACCTACGTCGGCTTGCCGCTTCCCGTCGGCAGAACAAAACGTTCTTACATTAAAAAATAGGTCTGATTTGAGAATTGTAAAGTAGGGAAAAGGGCTCGGTAGGCTGCGTAGTAGGTAAAACAACAAGAAATCCAACCAAATGGGTCCATTCCGGTCCCGGATCCGGACCGATTATGGGGGCATGAATCTTTCTTTTTCCGTAGGGTCGATCCCAGTATCGACCGATTTTGTTCCTACGATATCGTCACCACCCGTATGGAATTGGAGGTGCCTCGGGCAAAGAATGCACCCGTTCCTCGGGTGATGACGATCTTGTCGCCCGAACCGAGTTCGCAGGCACTTTTCACCTTTTCGATGACGTGATACTCCAATTCGCTGTCGTCTTCGTCATATTCCATCAGATAAAAGGGGCTGACTCCCCAGTATAGACACATCCGCCTGACGACGGAAAGGGAATTGGATATGCCTACGACCGGAATGCGCGGGCGAAAACGGGACATTTTCAAGCAAGAACTGCCCGATTCCGTCACGGACAGGATCCGCTTGGCCTGAACCTTCTCGGAAATCAAAGAGGCCCCAACCATGATGGCGTCGTCCACCTGCGTCAAATCGAAAGTCTTAAGAGACGGTCTCGGCTTTGGGGTTCGTTCCGCTTCGACGACGATCCGCGTCATCATCGCCACCGTTTGCACCGGATATCGTCCCACTGCGGTTTCTCCACTCAACATAACGGCATCCGTGCCATCCCAAATGGCGTTGGCCACATCGGTCGCCTCGGCTCGAGTGGGAAAGGGGTGGTCCACCATGGATTCCAACATCTGGGTGGCGGTGATCACCGGCACACCTTTCTGATTGCACAAGGAGATGATGCGCTTCTGTATGGCCGGAACCAAATGGTTGCCCAGTTCAACGCCCATATCCCCCCGGGCAACCATGATCAGGTCCGTCACTTCCAGGATATCTTCCAGATCTTCGACGGCCTCCCGATTTTCGATTTTGGAAACAATGGGAACAATACGGTCGTTCTCTTCCATGAGTTTTCGCAAGTCCAAAACACCGTCCCGGTTCCGCACGAACGAGAGGGCCACATAGTCGACATCGTTGGCCAGACCAAACAGGCAATCCTTGCGATCCTTTTCCGTCAGATTCGGCGCCGACACCTTGGAGTCGGGCAGATTGATCCCCTTGCCAGACCCAAGTTGCCCTCCGGTAAGTATTCGCATTTTATAAATATCACCATCTTGCTCAAGGGCTTGGGCCACGATCTGTCCATCATTGAACAACACACGAGCCCCTTCCGTTAAATCCGCCATCAAATTGTCATACACCGTGGGAATAAATCGGTCGGCGTATTCCGGATAATCCCCTTTGTCCCCGCTTTGGCCGATCGCCCACACCTCGCCTTCTCTGAGCAAGAGGTCCTCATGGAGATGGCCCACCCGTATCTTCGGACCCTGCAAATCGAGCAAAACAGCCACCTCCAGCCCCACCTTCTGCGACGCCGCACGTATGTTCGCGATCAGCTGGCCGTGCTCTTCATGGGTTCCATGGCTCATGTTGACCCGTGCCACGTTCATTCCCGCCAGAATCAGCTCCGAAATCACCGACACCTCTCGGGACGCCGGCCCCAGCGTGGCCACCACCTTTGCGTTTCTTCTCACCTTCGTCCCGGCCATTACGTACTCCTTTTTAAATATTGGACAAGGAATTCCGAAAAAAGACCTTCTCTTACTTTGAAATTATTTTGCAGACATTTACGACATACAGTTAAAGCAATACATTATCTTTCGGAGGACCCAACCGGCAAGATGCGCCGTTCTTCCCAAATCCCATTATTCCAGTATTCCAATATTCCACTTGCGAAAATGCCAAGCAAGGCGTGCTCTAGTTCCGGTGTCGCTTTCCAACCCAATCTTTAATCAAAACTCGTCCTTGACTTTCCCTCAAGGAAAAGACTATGGCTAGGCCCTGATGTTGGATCGTCAAATATATCGGATCTCTTGATAAACCATTGCCGTTTGAATAACCTATGTCCGACATAAACGCGAGACACCGAAACGCCCTCCAACAGGAACTGGAACGACGGATTCTCCATGGGCTTGCCCTGGAATGGGAAACGGCCCTGTGGGTCTTGGAATCCACTCATCGTTCCCGCATGCATAAGCCCCTCTTTCGTATCAAACCGCTTACGGATCGTCTAGGATATTGGTCGGCGGAGCGCAGGGAGATCTGCATGAGCAGTGCGCTGGTCCTGCACCATACCTGGGACGCGGTTCGCGAGGTGTTGATTCACGAGATGGCGCATCAATTCGCCCACGAGGTCCTTGGGGCTGCCAACGCCCCCGCCCATGGTCCCCAGTTTCAGGAAGCCTGCCACCTTCTGCGTGCCAACCCCAGAGCATCCGGGTCGTATCCCACACTTCACGAGCGGATCAGTGGCAACGGACAAAGCGAGAAGGACCGCATTCTGCTTCGCATTCACAAACTTCTGGCCCTGGCGGAAAGCAAAAACCGGCACGAAGCCGAATCCGCCATGACCAAGGCGCATCACTTAATTGCCAAGTACAACGTCGACGTGATAGTTCACCACCAGGAAAGAGATTTTGAAAGCATTTTCCTCGGTAAACCCGCCTTGCGTCACTTCCGTGAAGACTATCACCTGGCCGGCCTATTGCAGGATTTCTATTTTGTCTTCGGCCTCTGGGTATCCGCCTATGTCTTCGAAAAGGAGAAGATGGGGCGCGTCCTGGAAATCACCGGCACGGCCCGAAACGTGCAAATGGCAGCTTATGTCTATGATTTCGTTCGTCATTTCATTGATTCTCAGTGGATCCACTACAACCGGAACAGGCGATTTAACCGCTATCGAAAAACCGACTTTGCCGTGGGAATCATCGAAGGGTTTCGATCCAAACTCGAGCGAAACTCCCAGACAAACAGACACGCCTCAACAGACCGCGTCCTGATGAAGATCGAAGATCCCCTTTTAGTTGCCTATACCGGCCACAAATACCCGCATACGAAAAGCTTTCGCCCCAAGGCGGCCGGCCGGGATCCCGCGGTGGCCAGGGACGGCAGGCGTATCGGAAGAGACCTGGTCATATCCAAGGGCATCACCGAGAAAGGCGTTTCCCGGAAGGCCTTGATCGAAGACAGCTCGAAATGGACGGAACCTTAAATGACGTGGGAACCCGTTCTTTCCCGATCCGACATTTCAGCGATCGCTTGTAAAAACGCATCTCCGTACTTTTTCAGCGTTACCTCCCCGACACCGACGATACCGAGCAACTCGTCACGATTCCGGGGGAGCACGGCCGCCATTTCGCGCAGTGTCCGATCCTGAAATATGCAATAAGCCGGGAGGTTTTCCTTCTTGGCCAGAGCGAGACGCAGGTCTCGGAGTTTGTCGAACACAGCGGGGTCCGGTTGATTATCCCGATCTGGGACCGGTTCCAACCTCGGTAGGGGACGCTCCGGTCGGGACAGCAGGATGGTTTCATCCCCTTTCATGACACGAGACCCCAGACCCGTCAGTTCCACGACGGCGTAAATACGGCCACTCATGGTCGTTCGACGGGCAGCGACGCACCCCCGGGAAATCAATTCCTTCACCCATGCCAGGATCTGAGCCTGGGCGCACTCTCGCAAGATCCCGTATGTGGACAAGCGATGAAGTCCAAATTGAAAAATCGTTCGGTCTTTGGAACCGCCGAGGACCTTTGCCACCATCCCCTGACCGAAGCGGCCCTTCATCCGTGCAACGCCACTGAGGATCTTGACGGCGAGGAGTGGATCCTCATGATATTGCCTTCCGCCGTCCGCCTTGTCCCCGCTGCACCGGTCACAGGCCTCACAATCCTCCGATTTTATGGATTCCCCGAAATACCGCAGCAGAATCGCCCGCCGACAGGTGCTTGCGCCCGCATACGCCATCACCTGATCCAACTTTTCCAGCTCATACGCCTTTCGACGCTGAAGATCTTGAAAATCGATATTCAGCTCCGACGATGGCAAGCGCTTACAAAGCCGAACCCCCCGCCCGCGAAAGGGCGGTATATATGTCGCTTTGGGAGAGGCACCGATTTCCATCAGAGATTTCCGCACCCCTTCCTCCGGGATACCCGCCCGTCCGGCGAGTTCTCTTACGTGAAATTGAACGCCGTCTTTCAGTTCGTCCGGTCCGAAGATGGACTGCAGTGTCCGGACGATTCGCAATTTGTTCTTTGCCTGAGGGGAAATGGTCCTTACGAATGCGTGGGGTTCCACATGCAAAAAGAGCTGTGCCCGGTTGTCATACCGATTGAGTCGCTGGACGACCCCCGCATCTTCCAGAATCTTGATACTCGAGGCCACGGCAAGTTCCGGGGACCGATGGGGCGTCATATCCCCGATCTCACGATACGTCTGCCAGACCAGATCCTCCGGGTACTCCTGTAATGTCTGATAAACGGAAAAAATGACTTCTCGGGGCGGATACCGGCAATCGATGAAAAACTCCTGGAGCCGCCGATCGGACGGCGTGTAGAGGAGCAGGCACGTCGCCCCGTCCCCATCTCGTCCCGCCCTTCCGGCCTCCTGATAATAGGCCTCTACCGTTCCGGGGAAGGTGTGGTGTATGACCATTCGGATGTCCGAGCGATCAATCCCCATGCCGAAAGCATTGGTGGCCACGACGATGTCATTTTGCCCACCCATGAATCTTTCCTGCACCGTCGTTCTTTCTTTCTCATCGAGGCCAGCGTGATAAGCTTCGGCCTTGATTCCGCAATCCCCCAATCGGGCAACCACTTTCTCCACACCGTTTCGGGTTCCCGTGTAAACGATGACGCCCCCGGACACCCCCTTTAATCGTCGCGCGATCACCGCTTGCTTTTCGTCTTCGTCGGCGACGGAAACTACTTCCCAGAACAGGTTTTCCCGGTCGAACCCCGTGACGAAATGCCGGGGATTCCGCAGGTCAAGGTGACGGACGATATCTTCGCGGACCCATTCGGTTGCCGTAGCGGTCAGGGCTACGATCTGGGGGCGACCCAACTGGTGTAATGCTTGATTGATCCTCAGGTAGGACGGCCTGAAATCATGGCCCCATTGGGAGATACAGTGCGCTTCGTCTACGGCGACCATAGATACGCCGCTCGTCTTCAGGGCACGGACAAATCCGGCATTCTTCAGTCTTTCCGGCGCCGCATACACCAGTTTTACTCGCCCCTCGGCAATGGCCGAAACCGTCTTTTCCTGTTCCCGGAGGCCCATAAGACTGTGCACGGCCGCCACGGGTAAATCCAAAACTCTCAAGGAATCGACCTGATCCTTCATCAAGGCAATCAAGGGGGAAATCACCAGTGTGATTCCGTCACGCAGAAAAGCGGGAACCTGGTAGCATAAGGATTTGCCGCCGCCGGTGGGCATAATGACCAGGGCATCGTCACCGGCAAGTATGGCCTCCAGGATCTCTTTTTGCCCGGTCCGGTAGCCCTGAAAGCCGAACGTCCGCCGAACAAACGAAAGTGCCTCGCTCAACAGACCGGCATCCGCGTCCATATTCGATCTATGTTGAGAGACTTCGGTCAACTTCTCCCACCCCTATGCACATTCCGCATATACGCCCGCCACGTCCCCGTTTTTCAGGATATGGAGGTGGGTCTTTTCGTCTTTTTGGTCAAACGTCTCGAAAATTCCTTTGGCCGCATCCTCAAGGCCTTTTACGTCGTCCGTCGACACAACCGCCCGAAACCGGTTCATCCCTTTGTCGTCCCGCTCTGCTTTGCCGGCCCGTAACATCTCGGGAAGTCTTTTCCGGACAACCTCAATATCGTCGACCTCCAGAATATAGACCAACAGTCGTCCGCCAATGGAAATCCGTAGGGAATACGGCGCCGCGACGGCATCGCCGCGCTGACACTCAATGACCTTGAAGACCTCGTCGGGACAGTCACAGCCCAAGACATTTCGGGCAAAATCCTCTATACGACTCCTTGTCGGCATCATGATCTCCTTTACGCTTGGTGAATGGGTGTTCGTTGTTGGTTATTCGTTATTTGTTATTGGTTATTCGTTTCTTCGGTTCTGACTCAATCCCTACCGGCCGGATGAGCATCGATCCGTTAGCCGGCCCTTTTGGAACTTGACCATTTCGGAAAACTGCGATCTCAAATAACCTGAACCAACAACCCCTACCACCGCCGCAACAGCTGATATCGCACCAGGGTTGTCCCTTCCGCCTCTACGGGGACGACAAATTCCAGGTGGTTGACGTCTTTCTTTGTGTACGGAAAGTTTGCATCTTCGATTTCCCAATCTCGGTAAGGAATCGTTTCTTCCACCACGATCTGGACATCCTCATCCTTCTTATTGTTTCGAAGCTCAATCTCCACCGAACGCCTCTCCGCGCGATCAGACACCTTTTTTACGTCTGCCACGCTTCGCTCCGCCCGGAGGTCGAAGGCTTTCCCCATGGTAACCTCTACCGTCTCTCCGCGAGGGGTGTGCCCAATACGATCCTCCCCCACGAACGCCAAGCTCTCCTTATCCTGCCTGTACATCCGGAATGTCCCGCCGGGAAGCGGTCGCCCCAAACCGGCCTTTTTGTCGTTGACAAAGGTCAGCCTGACCTCCACTTTTTTTGCGTCACCGGCGGCATTGTAAAAGAAACCCTTTTCCGTTGACACACGGGTGGAAGAGAACAGGGCGATCTGTTTTATCTGGTTGTTTGTCAGGGTGGTTCGTCGATCCAAATCATACATGTGATACTCGAAGAATTCCCGTTCTTCAAAGCCCCGGTCCGCACGGGCCTCCGCCTGCATCCGATAGACGTCGGCCTTTCTCGCCTGTTGCACCGGGACCCGGTGAACTTCACCGGCAACAAGCTTCAAATGGGCATCTTCAAAGGTGGCGCCGCATCGACTGTTCACGGACACCCAGGCTTCCAGATTCATTCGGGCGGCATCTTCGTTCTGCACGCCTACATACTCGGCCTGCCAACTCATGCCCTTGGTCAAATAGCTGACCGCAACAGCCTCTTCCTTCTCCTTGACACCCGCCAGTTTCCAAACCAGTGTGGGCCGGGTCACCAGGCCCTCGGGAAGTTCTTCAACAGTGACCGTAGTCCGGTCGTTCCAAGGAACCAGCTGAATACCGTCGTACGTCCGCAGGATCAGAGAGTTCGGTTGATTCTTTAAGAGGACCCCTTTCATGAAATCCCCATATTCTGTAATAACCTCTACAGGGTGATCGATATACTTCTGGAGGATCCTCTCCGAGCTGACGAGATCGTATTCAAAAGTCTGCTCGATCACCCGAAGATCGGTATTTCCACTCGTCGAACGGAGATGGACGGAAGACGGAATCACTTCGGCCGGCACATCGGTAAATCGAAACCGATCCATGTCCTCTATCTTGAGGGTGCGCACCTGTTTGATAAGGGCCAGGTCATCACTGTAAACCGTCACATAATTCTCTGACGCCCCGGCAACTCCGTAAAAGGCAAATACGAGGAAAAGAAAGCCGACGTACCTTTTCATAGACATGCCCCTTTCGCTTTCCGCACTTGAAGTAATGGTATTTGAAACAGCCGATAAGTGGATGAACATATATCACGGGATTCGCTACGCTTGTCAACCACCGAGTGATTTTTTAGAGGTCGCCGTCCGAAAGGGATGATTTTTCTTGCCTTTTCAGGGGGATCTATATGATACAAAGGCTCTTGTTTGTTCTTGGCCCGATGCATTCCATGAGACAGAACTCGTTGTAGAAGTTCGGCCCCCGATTCTTCCGGTCAAGGGAAAAAAGATTGTGGATACGATTCAGTCATGCGCTACGCAATCCTAGCCAATCCTGCATCCGGCACCGCACCCCGGCGAAAAAAAGAAGCCATACTCGAAGAAGTGAGTCGGATTCTCGGGGCAGGTGTGTTCGGGCTGGATACACGGACTCCGAAGCAACTGGTGGAGTGCGGGCGGGCCCTTGTCGCACACTGTGACATACTGGTTATTGCAGGAGGAGACGGGACCTTTTCGGATATGATCAACGCAATCGATACCGTGGAAACCCCTGTGGCCTTTCTTCCCCTGGGCACCGGCAACGCCTTGGCCTGTGCCTTGGGATATAGAGGGAGACCGTCAAGGATCGCCCGACAGATCAAAGACGGCAAAATCCGGGAACATGACCTGTTGGAATGTAAAGGACATAAACGCGGTTTCATGATGTCGGTGGGATTGGAAGGAGCGGTGGTGCAGTTATACGATCGATATCTCAGTCGGGGCTACGGAGGACTCGGCGCCTATCTGGCTGGTTTTATGGACGCCTACTTTCGGAAATATAAGCGTGCGGGTGCAAGAATTACCTTGGACAACGGGACATTCAGAACAGAAAACCTGTTGAGCCTCATGGTAGTGAAACAACCCTATTACGGCTTCCGCATGAACGTAGTGCCCGGCGCGCGATTCGACGACGGGCTCGCCCATATCCTCTGTATAAACTCAGGCTTGATCGGTTGTGCCGTAGGGGCGGCAACCGCATTTGCGGGGGGAAACCGGATAGGAACATACGCGACCGGACATCGGGTGGAAATCCGGGCGGCAACCCCGCTACCCCTCCAGATCGACGGAGACTTCATCACCGAAGCTGCGCGTTTCAGCTTTACCGTCCTTCCGCAAACCCTCAGGATCAAGTATTAGAGGGCGGCTCGTCCCACTCATCCATTGCGAGTTATCTTACAGAATATCCTGATCCATGATCAAGCTGGATAAAGTAATCATCCCGACAATCTCACCCATGTGTTCAACGGGAGCCCGGTGAATACCGATGCGCTGGATGAGCCGGATTGCATATCGGATATCCATTCCCGCCGGTATCGTTATGACCGGTTTGGTCATAATCTCGTAAACAAAAACCGTTTCGGCATCGCGGCCGGGGACCATTACGCTTTTGATCAAGTCCATGACGGTAACAATTCCCCACGCATCGTCGTCGCTGCGTTTCGCCACCAGCAATTCGGTAACCTTGGACGAACGCATCATCGCTGCCGCTTCCTTGGCAGACGCCATGCCGTCGATGCTAAGTACTTCCTTATACATGACATCCCGTACTCGTACAACTGGCGCAGACATAAGACCTCCGTATTCTCTACCGATGATAGGTTCTTTCCTTCCCGTAATTATAAATACTTGTTCCGAACCTCTTCTTTAAATTTCTCCATCTGGCTTTCAAGACCGATAACGTGTTCCACCGGGAGAACGAATGCGATGCCCGTTCCCGGTTTGTGAAACTCTCCGGCGGTTTTTATGGCCTCCAGGATCGGTTTGACAAGATGCTCCTCCAGCAGAAACATAGCGATATCGGTCTGATCTTCCAGCGTAAGACCGAAAATGGTTTTTGCCTCGCCCATGCCGGTTCCCCGTGCAGGGATGATTGTGGCACCCGTTGCACCGGCCGCCTTGGCCGCGTCCACGATGGCATCGGTTACGTGGGTTTTAACCGGAGCGAAAACAATTTTGAATTTCATCGATCTTCTCCTTTGGAACGCTTTTTGATCTTTAGAATGACAATCCAATGGGCGATCTGGGCGTACCCCATGACCGTAATGATCGGAAACAAAACCGCAAATGCGATGAGACCGAAGCCGTCCAGCGCCGGATTGCGCCCGGGAACCGCCTCGGATAAACCAAGGCCGAGGGCAGCGACCAATGGCACGGTAACCGTAGAGCTGGTCACTCCCCCTGAATCATACGCCAGCGGGATCATTTTTTTGGGCGTCGTAAACGTTTGCAGGACAACAACAACGTATCCGGCAAGGATATAAATATACAACGGTGTTCCCGTAACAATGCGAAATGTTCCCAAAGTAATACCGATCGCAACTCCCAGTGCCACCGTAATCCGCAGGCCCCAAGGACTGATAACACCGCTGGACACCTCCCGCGCCTTGAGAGCCACCGCCAGAAGAGAGGGTTCGGCAAGTGTTGTCGAAAATCCGATAAGGGCGGCGAACAAGTAGACCCATCCATAGTCAGCCCATCCAGCCTGAACAGCAGTGCCTTTAGGGAAGAGGAAAGCCGGGTCGCAAAGCTGCATGGCCATAACCTTGCCCACCGGAAACAAGGCTTTCTCCAGACCGATGAGGAACATGGCCAAGCCGACGACCACATAGACACCGCCGAGAACCAGCCGGCGCAAATGAGGGATGGGCTGGCGCAGGATCAACAATTGAAAGGAGACAATCAGTACGAGGATCGGCAGAATATCGCGGACCGTCGCCAGCAGGACTGCCCCGGCATCCAACAAAAACAGCAAATTCCTTCCTTCCTATGATCAGTTGAAAACGACCATACCGTAACCCATAACAAAAATTATGGGAAACAGCGACGCCAAAGCGATAAGCCCAAAACCGTCCAACAAAGGACTGCGTCCCTTGATTATGGATGCCAGCCCGACGCCCAGTGCTGCCACGAGAGGAACCGTAACGGTCGAGGTCGTAACACCGCCCGCATCGTATGCTATGCCGATAATCTCCTCGGGAGCAATCAACGTCACAAGCATGACCAGCACATAGCCTCCAATGATCAAGTAGTGGATGGGCCAACCACGGAGAATCCGCAGGACACCTACAAGTATGGCAATACCCACGGAACACGCTACCGACAATCGTAATCCGAGAGCATAGCGTTTCATGCAGGCCTCTGATCCGCCGATAAGATTTCCTTGTGCCGCGATATCAGCCGCTTCAACCGATACCGCGATCAAAGCAGGTTCGGCGACTGTAGTAGAAAAGCCGAGCAAAAAAGCGAATATCAGGAGCCAGAACAGACTACCCTTACGGGCCAACTCGTGGGCGAGGGTTTCTCCGATCGGAAACAGGCCCATCTCCAATCCTTGTACAAAAATCATCAGCCCCAAAACCACAAACACACCGCCGACGATTACGTCCAAAAAATCCGGCAGGGGCTGTTTCAACACCAGTATCTGAAAGAAGGCAATTACCAAAATAATCGGCAGTAAATCCTTGAATGCCATCCAGAGTTTTGTCGCAATCTCCGGCAAAATGGTTCGTTTCAGGGACCGGCCTGTTTTCCCGTTCATAATTCGTGCAATCTTTGTCGGCTGAAAAAAGTGTTCTTTCCTAACAAGGGCGCGGAAAGTCTTACCGATGTTTTGCCACTCTCATCGGAAACCTATCTTTTCATTTTTCTTTTATTAATTGAAGAAATTTTTTCTCTCCTTCGTGGGTCCCGATCAATATCAGTTCAGAGTCTTCCCGAATCGGCACCTGAGGGTCGGGATTAATCGCCGTGACGTCATCTGTCTTAATGGCTACGATGGAGCACTGCGTCTGTTCACGAACCTTCGACTGGGCCAGGTTTTTGCCTACCAGCACCTGGGGAGCCGGCACCCGAAAAACATTCAAACCCTCACCCAGAATTAAGGTGTTCTCGTTCTTGAGAAAACTGAAGACGGCATTGGCGCCAAGAGAAGAGTATGACATAACGAAATCGGCACCGGCACGGTGCAGTGTAGAAACATTGCGCTCAACACTGGCCCTGCTCAGAATTTGCATATCCTGCCGTAGACTTCTCAGATACTTCGTTAGATAAATATTCGTCGCATCGTCATGGGTAGTAATCAATGCTGCCGGGGCTTCCTTCACCCAGGCCCGTTGGAGCGTACCGATGTCCGCAGCATTGCCCACTACGTAATTCTTTTCGTCTTCCTGCATTCTTCGCGGATTTTTTTCGATGATCAGGTAGGACATTTCCCGCTCCTTGAACTGATCTGCAATGGTCTGGCCGACACGCCCACCCCCGATAATCAGTACGGGGTTAGTGGTCAGTTGACAGATGTGGTAATAGGAATAGACTTCATCAAAATCCCCCAGTTTTTCCTTTGTTCCGGCCAGCAACAGTACTGTATTCTGGCTGATCCTGGCTTCAGTACTCGGAACACGGAACTGACCTTGTTCCCATATTCCTGCTACCGTAATGCCGAAATTCTCTCTCAGGCGGCTTTCCACTAGTGTTTTTCCGACCAGAGGCGTCCCCAGGGCAGGAAATGCCGCAAGAAACAGTTCGTCAAACTGACTGATAACGTTTGATCGACAGGTACCTCCCACTGTCCACGCGGCCAAGGAACGTCCCAAGATGTCATGGAGCTGAAGCACATGGGTACTTCCCGCCATCTGCAGGATGTCTACGGAGTAGGAAGAATCAGCGGTGGTTATGATCGGGACCTGCTCGTTGAGTTCGCGAACCGTAAACGCGACGTTCGTATTGATTTCGTCTCTGTTCGTAGCCACAACAAGGGCCGCACTGTCAATCTGCATCTTACGGTAGGTTTCGGGGTCATCGATAAACCCCAGGGCAACGCGAATGCCCATATCATAGAGCTCCAACGCGTGGCGCAGGTCCTCTACGATAAAAACATATTCGCGCCCGTAGGTCTTCAATTTCTCGATGAGGGCCACGGTGATCGGATCATAGTTGGTAAGGATAACGTGGTCTCTCGTTTTCCCCGGTAATTCCTTTGGGGCCCGATTCTTCGATTCCGCCTCCATCCAGGGCGCGTAGAAAAATTTTATAAATATGAAAGGAAGCAACGTAAGAAGAAAGATAACTCCGGTCATGAGCACACAAAGGGAGAAAAAGCGGCCCAAATCCGAATGAAATGTAATATCGCCAAAACCCAGGGTGGTCATTACCGTAAGGGTCCAGTACAAACCCGTAATCCATGAATATGCCCGGCCTTCAATCGCCATCAGGAAATGGAAAGCGATGCTGTAGAAAATTACGAGGGCAGCAAGCACCAGGAGAAACTTAAAAAACAAAAGAAGATTGCGTCTGGAGCTTTGTCCTTCCAAAAAGTAACCCAAAAGGGCTGACAAAATTTTCATCTGAGTCCCTAGTTTCTTTTGGGGGGCCAGTATCTTGAGGATAGCGTTCTTTCCGACAACCGGTTGGCGTCGCTTTCCCGCATTCCGAATATACCATGCGGACTCCCTGCGGCACCTCCCTCTTTGCCTCTTTGAATCGCTTCCTCTTATTACCATATTGAAGGTGTGCTGATTTCACAGCTCACCTCATTCCTGCGACTTTTGCATAGGTTTGAGGTGATTCTCAAGTGAATTTGTATTCGATATCACGTAAAAAGCAATTTGGGGGTTTCGTAGAACCAGAAAGATGTGAAATCATGACCGCCGGCAAAGCCAGAGGCCTGAAAACTTCGGAGCCCCTTCGAAGCGGCCGAAGAAGACAATCTGTTTTTCGTCCAAAAAACGAAGGGTACTCCCGGAAACATCAAACCCTGCGAGTCTCCCCGGCAAAGCCGAGGGTTTCCCCGGCTCCATTACTCCGTGGAAATCGTATTCTTTAAAGCAAATGGAATATAATCCTAAGGGCCAAATAATATTCGACGGAGCATCCCCATCGATGCTAGAAGCAGTGGAGCCGACATCGGTAACGGATAGCCTGTGTCAGGAGACCGAACCATGACTGACTGGTACCAGCTCGATATCGAACAGACTCTGGACGAACTCAATTCTAACCAGCAACAAGGACTGAGCGACGAGGAGGCCGCCCGGCGCCTGGAGCAGCACGGACCGAACGCCATCCATGGGCGTGGCGGGAAGCATCCGGCGCGTATTCTTTTCGAGCAGTTCACCAGCACGATGGTCTTGATTCTGATTGCTGCTGCGGTGATCTCCGCCTTTTTGGGTAAGCCCACCGAGACAATCGCCATTGCTGCCATCGTGATCCTGTTCGCCCTGCTCGGCTTCGTCCAGGAATATCGGGCGGAGCGGGCAATGGCGGCACTCCGGAAAATGACCGTGCCGATCGTGCGCGTGCGGCGGGGTGGCTCCTTATCGGAACGCTCGGCCCGTGAGCTGGTCCCGGGTGACATCGTCCTGTTCGAGGCCGGAAACATCGTTCCCGCCGATGTCCGGCTGGTGGAAAGCGCCAACCTCCGTACCCAGGAAGCAGCCCTTACCGGTGAGTCGGAGCCGGTGGAGAAGGTCACCGCCGCACTTGGCCAACCGGACCTGTCCCTCGGCGACCGCCGCAACATGGCCTATATGGGGACCACGGTCACCTATGGTCGAGGTGTCGGGGTGGTCGTCCAGACTGGGATGTCCACTGAACTCGGCCGCATCGCATCGCTGATCTCGGGCCCCCGCGACCAGCTGACACCCCTTCAGCGCCGACTCGACAAGGTCGGCAAGGGTCTCGCACTGCTGGGAGTGATCGTGGCCGGACTCGTCCTTGCTATCGGGATCGTCCGCGGAGAGACCCTTGAGCATATGCTTCTAACGGCAGTAAGTGTGGCTGTGGCAGTGGTGCCCGAAGGGCTTCCCGCGGTGGTAACCATCACCCTGGCCCTGGGCGCCCAGCGGATGTTGCGGCGAAAGGCGCTCATTCGCAAACTCCCAGCCGTGGAGACCCTCGGCTCAGTAACCGTCATTTGCTCGGACAAGACCGGAACCCTGACAATCAACCGGATGACCGTCACCATTATCGACGTGGCCGGCCACTACGTGGAACTGTCCGGAGCCGACGATCACCCTGCCCAGGTTCTGGCGCAGGCCGCCGCTCCCGGTGACAGTCTGGCCCAGTACCCCCCGGCCGTCCGGCTCATGCTCGCCGGCGGCGCGCTCTGCAACGATGCGTCGCTCATGGTCGAACCGGCGACGAGCGATATCGTCACAGCCGGGGATCCGACGGAGGGCGCCCTCGTGTTCGCCGCCTCGGTAGCCGGGCTGTCCAAGGAGGAAATCGAGGCCGGACTGCCCCGGGTGGCCGAATTGCCGTTCGACTCGGAGCGCAAGCGAATGACCACCGTCCATGACCTGGTGGGCACCCCGCAGCTCGTCCCGCCGTCATTGAAGCCGTTTCTTGGTGAGGGCACGCCCCTGATTGCCTTCACCAAGGGAGCCGTCGATGGGTTGCTGGACGTCTCCAGCCGGATCTGGATCGACGAGGCAGCTGCTGAGTTGAACGAAGAGTGGCGGGACCGGATGCGGGCCGCCAACGAACAGATGGCCAAAAACGGCATGCGCGTGCTGGGAGTGGCCATGAAGCCCCTTCAGGCCATGCCGGATGTCCGCGAGGAAACACTCGAGCGGGAATTGATCCTGGTGGGCCTGGTAGGGATGGTCGACCCACCACGGCCGGAGGTACGCTCGGCAGTGGCGGTCTGTAGGAAGGCCGGCATCCGGCCGGTGATGATAACCGGCGACCACCCGCTCACCGCCAGCTTCATCGCCTATGACCTGGGCATCGCTGCCGATTCCCGCGTTCGGACAGGGCGTGATTTGGCGGCCATGTCGCAGGCAGACCTGGAGACCGTGGCGGGTGAGGTTTCCGTCTATGCCCGGGTGGCGCCCGAGCAGAAGCTCCGAATTGTGGAGGCGCTACAGCGGAAGGGACACATCGTCGCCATGACCGGCGACGGCATCAACGACGCGCCGGCCCTCAAGCGGGCCGACATCGGAATCGCCATGGGGATCACGGGGACCGACGTTTCCAAGGAGGCGTCCGATATGGTTCTTCTCGACGACAACTTCGCCACGATCGTCTCCGCCGTGGAGGAGGGGCGTTCTATTTACGCCAACATCCGCCGGTTCGTCAAATTTTCCATCGCCGGCAATATCGCCAAGATCATCGTCATGCTCTTCGCACCTCTCTTCGGCATCGTGGTTGCCCTTCTCCCGCTGCAGCTGTTGTGGCTCAACCTACTCACCGACGGTTTGCTGGGCCTGGGCCTGGGGCTCGAAGCCCCCGAGCCGGACACCATGGAAAAGCCGCCCCGTAACCCCCAGGCCGGCTTTTTCCCGCGAGACTTGCTGTTCCACATGGCCTGGGTCGGGGTGCTGATCGGCGTGATAGCTCTCGGGATCGGTGCCTTGTTCTTCGACCCGGCGGCTCCGGAAGACCGCGTCTGGCAGACCATGATCTTCACCGCCCTCGCCTTCTTGCAAATCGGCCAGGCGATCGCCTCGCGCTCTGCAAACATCTCCATAGCCTCCCTGGGCGTCCGCACCAACCCCGTCATTTTCCTGATGATCTTTCTGGTAGCGGGGTTGCAGCTCGCCGTCCTCTACGTTCCGGGTTTGGTGGCGGTCTTCGGGGTGGTCCCGCTTTCGGCGGTGCAATTAGGGATCTGTGCCGGACTGGGCGTGCTTCCCCTGGCCGCCATCGAAATGGAAAAATGGATCCGGCGGCGGAGACTGGAGACGCGGGTCAAATAGCTGGAAGAACTTCGGATAAAATCTGAGGCCGCTTTCGAAGCCACGCCAGTAAATATCAGGGTCCAAAGGGCCCGGCTTTGATAGCCCCTGGAAGGGTTGTTTCAAGCGTCCTTCTGGCATCCATTATAGATTCAATTGAAAGAAGCAACGGCAGCCCCGTTTCACACCCTTCCCGCTTCAGCCGGACTGCATGCGAATAATCTGTTGAAAAGCTGGCGCATATTCATGTATAGCTTGATGAAGTCAATTAAACCCTCATCGAGCGCCGGGAGCGAACAATTGAAGCTGAGTCGTTTGCAGAACCTCAGTCTGATTTGGAAACTTGTAATTCCCTTCCTTTTTCTCGCCGCCGCAGGAGCAACGGCCCTTTTTGTCGTCTCTTACCGGTTTCAAAGCAGCTTGATCCATGTAAACGAGGCCAAACGGCTGGAAAACCAGTACCAATATTTTCTCAATAAGATTGAGCTCAAAAAAGATATGGTCATGAGTGCCGCCTGGCAAGTGGCCAAAGACCCGGTGGTAGTCGCGGCATTTGCGGACAAAAACCGTGCACGGTTGATCGAACTCCTCCATCCGGCCTACGTGAAGCTCCGTGAGCGTTATGGGATCACAATATTTCATTTTCATCTCTCCCCGGCCACCTCATTCTTGCGTCTTCATGCCCCGGACCAATATGGCGAGGAGATGGAACAGTATCGAGGTACGATCGTGCGGGCCATGAACACCGGCACCGGGGTAGGTGGACTGGAACGGGGCGTCTTTGGTTACGCGATTCGCAGCGTCGTGCCCATTGATTACCAGGGACAGCGCATTGGAACCGTGGAGCTAGGCATGTCTTTTGAGGAACCCTTTCTGGACGAGTTCAAGAACAACTTCGGTTCCGATATCGTCTTGTACATAGAAGAAGAACGTGGGCAAGAAACGCCGAAGGTCTTCGCCTCCACTACACACGAAGGGCTTCTTCCGCAAGACCTTTTGAGGAAATGCTTTTCCACCGGAAACACGGTTTCCTATACCGGAAGCCTGCAGGGGCGGGACATGGCCGTGATCGGAGGACCGATCAGAGACTTTTCCTCACGGATCGTGGGCGTTGTTGAAATCAGCGTCGATCGAACTCCCACGTTGGCCCTCCTTAAGAAATACGGCGGGATCGCCGCCGCCGTCGGACTGGCGGGTTTGATCTTGTCCGTTTCCTTCGTCTGGCTCGTTTCCGTGGTTTTCACCCGGCGCATCCAGCACGTGGTCGATGCAGCCAATGACATCGCCGCCGGACATCGAGACAAAAGAATCGAGGTAAAGGGCTCCGATGAGCTCGGGGTGATGGCGGATGCTATCAATAAGATGTTAGGTTCTCTCGAGGAATCGCGCAGGAAAATAAACAACTATGCTGAAAACCTGGAATCGATGGTCGACGAGCGTA
>Ga0207797_1000494_pt1 | contig 30377 bp, 25 predicted proteins | sample PRCRCaboRojoPR_6_FD_187275 | JGI IMG/M metagenome (GOLD analysis project Ga0207797, IMG submission 187275) | Marine sediment microbial community from Cabo Rojo, Puerto Rico - PR CR 10% Liquid 1 (SPAdes) | ecosystem: Environmental > Aquatic > Marine > Coastal > Sediment | place: Cabo Rojo, Puerto... | reverse complement strand
GACCGAAGCGCAGAGGAGAGCGGCCGAACGAGCGTTGATGTGGAAGGACCGCTGGAATGAGGTGGGAATCATCCTCGCCATCGTCGCCGTCGTCGGTGCCCTCGCCGTGGCCGCGATTAAGCTGGGTGGTCCCGTCGCCCTACAGATGTCCGAGGGTCGAGCGGGGATCCGGGCAGAGGTTCTGGAGCAGAAGATAGCTCTTGAGGAGAAGGTCATCGAACGGGAGACCAAGCAGGCAGAACGAATGCGAGAGGAACGGCTTCTAGAACAGGCACGCCTGCAGACAGCCCGCTTCAAACGTCAGCATCTGGCGGGCAACGGTAGGGACAACGAGCTCCATACGACGCCGCCGACATCGACATCGAGAACCGGCGGCACGCGTTCAAATTAGCAGCACAAGAACCTAAGGAGGTCAGTGATGAAACGAACGTATCCCTCAGCAGCTCTAACTCGTCCCGTAGGGACATGCCCAACCAGGTGGCTTCGGGCCATCAACAGACCCGCCGCCGGACCCCTCTTCGCCATCCGCGGCACGCGGCGGGCCAGGGGGCCACCACCCACTTTGTCTCGATTGCTTTACCATAGAATCAACCAAGTGTCATTGCCCGGCAAGGAGGAGCCGGGCAATGTCTTGCGTGGCCCGGTCGCAAGACGAGGCCCTTTCCACCTCCCAGGCTTCGCCTGCCGAGGCATATGACCCCAACGCAGGGAACGACTTCGTTCGGCCCCAATCAGACGACGGACTGCCCGCCAACCGCCCATTGACATCCACCCCCACCCGCGGTATACTACCCCCACACGAAAACCCTGATCCCACGAAGCCTCTGCGCTCGCTTCAGCGACGCAGGGCCACCTCCTTCACCGCCGGACGCGTGCGACGTGCAGAGAATCGCCAATGAGCTTCCTTGAAACCGGACGCTTGAAGGTGCTCCTCGCAGCCCTCCTGGGCACCGTCCTTCTGCTGCTTATCGCCTTCCTTCCCACCCGCCTGCTGGCCCAGCGACCTGACGATCAAACCGTCAACCTCGACATCATCCTCCTCATCGACAACTCCTGGAGCATGTCGAATGAGGATCCGGTGACCGAGGACCCGCCCAGCGACCCCGAGGGACTGCGCATCCGGGCTGCCAAGTTCCTGGTCGACTACCTGCGGGCCAACGCCGACACGCTGGACGCCAACTTCCGCGTCGGGGTGGTCAGCTTCGGCGGGGTGGTCAGCGACACCATGCCGCTGCGCCTCCTCCAGGATGAGACCGTGCGGGAGGGCATCGGCGCCGAGGAGATCCTCTTCACCGATTTCCGCGGCCCGCTCCGGTTCGCCCACCGCGAGTTCAGGGCCAGCAGCTTCGGCAGCAGCAATAAGAAAGCCGTGATCCTCTTCACCGACGGCCGGCCGCAGCTGACCGATAACCCGATGTCGGAGCAGGAGCTGGAGGCTCACTTCGACGACCTGGCCCCTCTGGTGGGCGACCTGCAGGGGGGCGGCGCCTCGCTCTTCGTCCTCGGCATCGGCGACGCGCGGAAGGACCGGGACAACTGGACGGAGTTGATTCCCAACGACCACTACATTCCCATCACCAGTGCCACAGAGCTGGCCGACGTCTATCTGAGCATCGTGGCGGAGCTTTTGGGCAGGGCGTCCTCCGCGCCGCAGACCCTGCCCGCCGGCGGGTCGGCCTCGATCCAGGTCCCGCCCTACCTGGACCAGCTGACGCTCTCGTTCATGAGGAAGGATCCCGGGAGCCGCATCACGGTGACTTCGCCCTCCGGTGCGGTGCTCACGCCGACGGTGGGCGGGGCCGAAGACGTCCATCACGCCATCTACGGCATTCGGAACCCAAGTCCCGGCGAGTGGACCGTCTCGGGCGAGGAGGAGGCGCGCTACTGGGTCGAGGAGCGGCCGCCCGTCGTGCGTATCGAGCCCGCCAGGACGACCTTCCTGGTGGGGCAGCCCGTGACCGTCACGGCCAGTCTGGTCCGGGCCGGAGAGACGGTCGTCGACCCCGCCCTCCGGCTGGAGCTGGTGGTCGCCCAGCCCGGTGGCGGCGACGTCGCTGTACCCCTTCCAAGGCGCGACGGGGGCCGGTACGTCGGCAGCTACGAGGAGGTCGAGGCGGCGGGGACCTATACCATGACCGGCCGGGCCTTCCTGGGCGGCGAGCCCCTCGATGTGCGCTCGGAATCGGCCGTGGTGACCGTCTTCCCCCTCTCAGCGGTGGCGCCGTCGGATCCCGCTTTCGGCGCGGCTCAGGCTCAGGTGGAGAATCCGACGCCCACGCCGGCCCCCGTGGAGCAGGGGACCGGGCGGCTCTCTCCGCCGTGGTTCTGGCTCGTTCTTGGTCCTCTCGCTGCTGCTGCGCTGGCGTTTCTGGTGTGGATGGGCTGGAGGCGGCTGCCGGGCCGTGCTGAACGAGAGGATGTCGGCAGGCGCGAGGACGGGTTGGAATGGTTTATGGACGCCGTCCGCTCTCGTGACTATGCCGACGCCCGGGCCGCGTTCGACCGGCAGGACGAGGCGACCCAGGCGCGCTGGCTCTATCGCGCGGAGGAGTACATCTGCACCGAGGAGTTGGGTGTGGCGGGCGCCGAGGGGCAGCCTCTTGACGAGGGATCCCGCGGGCTGCGGGATCTGCTCTCCCAGTATCTGGGTGGCGCGACGGCGAGCTACGCCGCCGGAGACGTCGATGGGCTCCGCGAGCAGTGCGGCAACCTCCTCCGATGGATCCGACACAACCGCAGCGCGTCACAGCTGCGTGACCAGGTGCAGCAGCCGTTCGTCCGCTGGTTTGGCGACGCGGTGGACACCGGAGCGGGCGAGTCCGTCAAGGCGGGTGAGCGCCACCCCCACATCGCTCGGCTCGACGACCTGCGGAGGCTGCTCCGCGCGGTGAATCTCCAGGCTCTGCGGGGTGACGGGCGAGGGGGTGAGCAGGACTGGCCCGGGTATCGGGAGGCCACGGAGGATGCGCTGGCGGAGAAGGGATGGGAGGGCGTGGTCGTCCTCTGGGGGGTGGGGGAGCACCATCTCGCCAATCCTACCCTGCGGTTGATCGCCCGGCTGCTCCTGGATGCCTATCAGGACGACATTCTGGAGGGCATTCTCCTTCTCTTGAACGCCCGGACGTTTGCTAACTCCCAGCGGCAGGCTGACTTCTACGAAGCAATCTGCGACGTGCTCCGCATCGCATCGGAGATGGCGCGGCGTGAGGATCGGGACCTCGCCTACCGCCTCTGTGACGGATTCGGCCGGCTGGCGTGGAAAGTGGCGAATCGCAACGCGGGGGGCGCTTCCCTGGCGCTGACCGAGATTCTCGACGCGTTGGACGCCCACCAGCAGGGCCGCGGCCTGCGCCACGGCGAGGACGTCTTCGGACTCTGCTACCTTCTGATGAGCCTGGACGCTGGAAGGGCGCTGTCCGGGGATGGGAGCCTCCATTTCTTCCAGGAGGCGAAGGACACTCTGGCGCGCGGGCCTCGGTATGTGAGCCTGCTGAATGCCGAGGGGCCCTTGGCGCTTCAAGGGCTGCCGTTGGTGGAGCCTACCGGGCGGGCGGAGGAGGTTGTAAGGACGCTGGAACGCGTCCGGGGCCAGATTGCGGGCGATCCATCCCTGCCCGGGTTCGAGAGGACCACGGTCGTCCTCCTGCTGCATGGTCTCATTGGTGCGGTCGAGACGCGAGCGGAGGCCGATGCTGAAGAGGTAGGGAGGGCGGCTGGTGACACTTGACCCTGGCGAGCGGCATGTGACCGTCACCGTCGGCAGCGGCACTGATCATCCCGCGTCGGACGCCGAGCGCCGCACGATCTCACTCACGACGGATTCCCGCGACCCGCTCATCGTTCTCACCAACTTCCTCACCCTCTCTCCGCCTCCCTCGGAGGATGAGACCCTGGCCCGCCGCTGGCTGGAGGCCTTCCTCGGCATGGTTGACGCCTGTCGGGAGAAGGGACGCGCCCTCGGGCCTCTCGATGAGGAGCCCCGTCAGGTCGTCTGCCGCGTTCCCTGGCAGGAGTCACCGGCCGTCGACTGGATAGCTCTGGCCCTTGATCAGGGCTGCGGCTGCCTTGTCGCAGGGCAGGATGAGGACCCCTTGACGTTCGTGTGCGCTGTCGACAAGCGTCTGGCTCACGGCGCAGCGGTCGGCGCTGGGGCGCCGCTGGAACCGCTGGAGCCGGAGACGGACAAGGTGGTTATCATCTCCTACGCCGCTGACGATCAGAGGCGGGAGGTGCTCGGCGAGGGGGCGGCCATCTTGCGCGGGCTGCCCGCGGGATTCCTGGAGAGCGCCCGGCAGGTGGTCGCCAACAAGACGCGGCAGTTCACGGAGCGGGGCCTTCTGGAGCAGATCGTGCCGGGGGAGCTGCTGGAGAGCTCCCCGGTGCGGAGCACGCAGAGGGCGCGTCTGGAGGCGGCGCGCGTCGTCTGGCTCCACAACGCCCCGAAGCGGGACGTCCTCAGCACCCTGGCGTGCCTGCCCCCGGAGAGCGGCTTGGTGATTCATCTGCTGGGCGACGCCCCCCGCCACGGGTTGGCCATTCACGAGCCGGCCCTGGGCGACGCGCTCCGGGCGCTGGACCTGCTGAAGGACCCTCGTTGGCGCAGGAGGAAGGTCAAGCTGCTCTACCTCAGCTTCTCCGGCGCTGAGGAGCCAGCTCGCCCCCTCCTGGGAGCCCCCCACAGTTTCCCCCGGCAGATCCTGCGCGAGTCCCCCCGGATCGCGGCGACGATCTGCCTCCGCTGGGCCCTTCCCCGGGCCGTGGTCAGGATGATCTCCGCGACGTTCTACGAGAGATATTGGGAGGAGCAGAGCCTGGGTGCTGACCCGTCGCGATCGCTTCTCGAGGCTCGCCGGCAGGCCTACGCTCGCTGGCAGGGAGGCGGCGGCGGGCGCGATTGGCGCTACTACTGCGCCTGGGCGGCGCCCATGCTGATCACGCAGGATCCACCAGCGCCAGAGTCCCTCCCCTCGGAGACTCGCTGAGGGGCGCTCCGCACCCATAGCCCCTTGGTCACCCCCGCTCGGAGCCTCGTCTCGGGGCGGTCCGTACCGATCGCCACGCTGACCTGTCCCGCGCCGCAAGCCCCCGCGAACACCGACCTTGTCATCTTCCCTCTCCCGGGGTATACTGGCCTCGTAAACTATGCTTCTCAAACACCTCGTACTTCAGGGCTACAAGTCCTTCGCCAACAAGACCGAGTTCGAGTTCCCGAAGGGCGTCACCGCCATCATCGGCCCCAACGGAACAGGGAAGAGCAACATCGCCGACGCTATCCGTTGGGCTCTCGGTGAGCGAAGCATGTCCACGCTGCGTGCCAAGTCCACCTCCGACATGATCTTCGCCGGGGGCGACGGCCGCGCCCGGGCTGGCATGGCCGAGGTCGCTCTCACCTTCGACAACACCGACGGCGGCCTGCCCATCGAGTACAGCGAGGTCACCATTGCGCGCCGCGCCTACCGCTCTGGCGACAACGAGTACCTCATCAACGGGTCGCAGGTGCTGCTGCGGGACATCGAGGAGCTGCTGGCTGAGAGCAGCCTCAGCGAGCGCACCTACACCGTCATCGGGCAGGGCGTCGTGGACGCGGCCCTCGCCCTTCGTCCCCAGGAAAGGCGTGCTCTCTTCGAGGAGGCAGCTGGCATCACCCTCTACCGCGACCGGCGCGAGAAGACGGTCGAGCGCCTCGATGAGACGGAGCGGAACCTGGAGCGGGTGCAGGACATCATCAGCGAGATCGCCCCGCGGCTGAAGCGGCTTGAGCGGGATGCCCGGCAGGTAGAACAACACCGCCGTCTCAGCGCCCACCTGGAGCGGCTTCAGAGGACCTGGTATGGCTACCAGTGGGGCCAGAAGCAGGCCGCGCTGGGACGGGCACTGGAGCGCGCGTCCACCCTGGAGGAGAGGCTCGACGCCCGGGCCGAGGAAGCGGCGGACCTGGATCAGCGGTTGTCCGAGGTCCGGGAGCAGGAGGGCGCCCTGCGCGGCAAACTGCGGGACTGGTACCGCCGGAGCGGCGACCTGCACGACGAGGTGGACAAGGCCCGCCGGGAGCTGGCCGTCTCCGAGGAGAGGGAGCGTCTGCTGAAGGCGCGCCGCCAGGAGTTGCTGGAGGAGATCGAGCCCCTAAAGGCTGAGCGGGCCGAGCAGGCTGCCCGCGTCGAGGAGCTCCGGGAGGCGATCGACGATCTGGAAGGGAATCTGGCCGAGCGGCGCCGACATCTCACTCAGGTGGAAGACGAGGCGGCGGACAAAGCGGGTCGGGCTGAACAGCGGGAGCGCGAGCGCATTCAGGCCGAGGAGGCGCTGCACCAGGGGCGAGGGCGTCTGGATCGTCTGGACCGCGCCCTGGCGGAGGCCCGCAGCGAGATATCCCGTCTCGCCAGCGAGCAGGCGGTGGCCGAGGAGCGAGCCCGCCACCTGGAGAGCCGCCGTGAGGAGGTGGTGGGCGGCCTGAAGCCGGTTCGCCGTGAGGAGGAGGAGCTGGCAGAGCAGGTGGCCCGCGACCGTCAGCGGCTCGCTGACCTGGAGGAGGCGCTGGCCGAGCGGAAGAAAGAACTGGCCGAGCTGGAGGAAGCCTGGGAGACCTTCCGCGGCGAGGCTCAGGAGCCGGGCGACGAACGGATTGAAGTCGCGGAGGAGCTGCGCGCCAGTCGGGCCGAGCTTGAGCGGCTGGATGAAGCGCGGCGCCGGGTGAGACAGGAGGAGGCGGAACTGGCGGGCGAGCTGAAAACGCTTCAGCGTATGCACGCCAGTGGCGCCGCCTTCGACAAGGGTGTTCAGGCTCTTCTCCAGGCCGACCTCGACGGCGTGCTCGGGCCGCTGGCCGGGCTGATTCAGGTGCCGCCGCGCTGGGAGCAGGCCGTCGAGGCCGCCCTCGGCGGCGATCTCCCCGGGAATGCGCTCCAGGCCATCGTGGTGAGGCGGAAAGCCGTCGTGGAGCGAGCCCACCGCGTTCTCCAGGAGCAGGGCGGCCGGCTCACCGTCCTCGCGCTCGACGGCATCCGGGCGGCGACGGCGGCCAGGGCGCTCCCCCCGGGCGCGACGTCGGCGGCTGATCTGGTCGACTGCGAAGGGGACATCCGTCCCGTGGTCGACGCCCTCCTGGGGCCCGTCGCCCTCTGCGAGGATCTCGCCGAGGCGAGAAGGCTCCAGCCGGCGATGCCCCCCGGAAGCTGCTGCGTCACCCGGGCCGGCATCGTCCTCCGCGCCGATGGCGCGTACGTGATCGGCGAGGTCGGGGCGGGCGGCGTCCTGGCCGACGAGCGAGCGCGGCGCGAGCTGCCGACGCGCCTGGACGAGGTCCGGCGCCGTCTGGAGGAGCTGGCATCGCTCCGGCAGGAGGAACAGAACCGGCTCGCGTCTCTCAACGAACGGCTGGAGGAGATCGACCGGCGCGCGTCACGGGCCCGGGAGGAGAGGAGGCAGCGGCTCCAACAGAGGCTGGGCGAAGCCCGCACCGCCGTGGCCGTGGCTCGGGAGACGCTGCGCAGCCAGCGCTCGTCTCTGGACCAGAGGGTCTCGGAGTTGGAGCGGATTCGCTCCCGGCGGGAGAACATGCAGCGGCAGGCCGCCGAGTTGGAGGAGCAGGCGGCGGCGCAGCTGAAGCGGGCACACTCGCTCCAACTCGCCCTGGATGCGCCAGCGCAGCTGGAGAAGGCCGAATCCCGTCAGTTGGGGCCCGATGCACCAGCGGACGAGGTCCTCCGAGCCGAGGAGGGCGAGGAGGAACCATCCACCCCGGAGCTCGCCGAGGGCTTCCGCAGACAGCTCCAGAAGGCGCACCGCCGGTGCCGCGAGCTCGAGCAGGAGCAGAGGAAGGCCGCGGAGCGCGTCGCTGCGCTGGAGGAGCGGCTCAGCCGGCTGGCGCGCCAGGCCGCTGACGCTCGGGAGGAAGCGGCCCGATTCGAGAGGGAGACCTTGTCGCAGGCTCGCACGAAGGTCGCCGTGTCGGAGGCCTCGCTACGGAGCGAGCGCCAGGCGCTGGAACGAGAGTCGGGCCTGCTGGAGAGGCTGCGCTCCCAGGTCGACGCGCGGCGGGAGCGCGCGGCAGAGCTGAAGGCTGAGCGGGAGAATCTCCTGCAGCGCGTCGATGACCTGCGGCGTGAGGCGTCGCGCCGCGAGGCGGAGCTGGACGAGATCCGCGAGCGCATCCAGCCGGCCGAGGACGCCCTGGAACGTCTTGAGGAGGAACAGACCTCTCTGGAGAAGCGGCGCCGCCAAGCTCAGAAGCGGGTGCGGAGCGCCGAGGAGCGGCATGGGCGTGCCGAGCTCGATGTCGAGCGCCGCCGGGACGATCTCCAGCTGCTGGCGGAGCGGATCGAGGAGGACCTCGGCCTGGTGGAGCTGGAGCTGGCTGCCAGTGTCACGGCCCAGACCCCTCTGCCTATGCGTCCGCTGGTGTCGGAGCTTCCGGTGGTGGAGCAGCTTCCCGACGGGTTGAAGGACGAGATGCAGTTTGTGAGGAAGCGGCTGCGGCGGCTGGGTGCGATCAACCCCAACGCTCCGGCGGAGCTGGCCGAGGTGCGGGAGCGGTACGAGTTTCTGACGGAGCAGGCGGCCGACCTGCGCGCTGCCGTCCACCAACTGCGCCACAGCGTCTCCGAGCTGGACACGATGATGGCGCGCGCGTTCGGGGAGACCTTCGACGCCGTGGCGGAGAGGTTCTCGGAGCTGTTCTCGCACCTCTTCGAGGGCGGCGAGGCTCGCTTGACCCTGACGGAGCCCGACGCTCCCCTGACCACCGGGGTCGATATCGTGGCCCGGCCGCCAGGGAAGCGTGCCCAGCGGCTGGCCCTTCTGTCCGGCGGCGAGCGCGCGCTGACGGCCGTGGCGCTTCTCTTCTCGCTCCTCTACGTCAGCCCCACGCCCTTCTGCGTCCTGGACGAGGTGGATGCCATGCTCGATGAGGCGAACGTGGGGCGCTTCCGCTCGAAGCTGGAGGAGCTGGCCCGGGAGACGCAGTTCATCGTCATCACCCACAATCGCAGCACCGTGGAGTCGGCCGACGCGGTCTACGGCGTCTCCATGGGCTCCAACGCCGTCTCGCAGGTCGTCTCCCTCAAGATGGACGAGATGGAGAACGTGGGATAGCGGCTGGAGCATCTCGCTCCGGCCTGGCGTGCTGGTTGGCCGCCCTGCATAAGCTGAGGAGGATGGTCTTTGTCTAGCCTGAAAAGCGGCGCAGTTGGGTCCGATGTCTACGTGGCTGTCGTCACGACCGGCGGCACCATCGCTATGCAGCACGACGAGTCGGCCGGGGGTGCCGTGCCGAGCCTCGCCGGGTCTGATTTCACGGCGGCCCTGCCGCCCGACGCGCCGCGGCTGCGCACCGAGGAGATCGTCAACCTACCCAGCTCTCACTTCACGGTGGAGACGCTGACGAGCATTCGGGAGCGCGTCAGTGCTCTGGTGGGGGAGCCGGACGTCGTCGGCGTCGTGGTCACACACGGCACCGACACCATGGAGGAGACGGCCTATCTGCTCGATCTGACCATCGCCGGAGAGAAGCCCGTCGTCCTGACCGGGGCCATGCGCACCGCATCGGAGGTGGGCTACGACGGCTACGCCAATCTGACGGCGTCCGCTCGGGTCGCAGCGGCACCGCAGGCGCGCGGCCTGGGAGCCGTCATCGTCTTCAACGACGAGGTCCACGCTGCCCGGCACGTGACCAAGATGCATACCCTCAGCGTCGCCACCTTCCAGTCGCCGGGTTGGGGGCCCATCGGCCGCGTGGAGGGTGACGCCGTCATCATCCACCAGCGCCTGGAGCGGGCGAGCCTGCCCTGGCGGGGCCTCGAGTCGCCCGTGGCGCTGATCAAGCTGACTGTTGGAGCGGAACCTGATCCCCTGGAGCACGCTTTGGAGCGCGGGGTGCGGGGCATCGTCATCGAGGCTCTGGGCGGCGGGCGCGTCCCGCCCTCGTGGCTGCCCGTCATCGAGCGCGCTCGCGGCCAGAGAGTTCCCGTGGTGGTTGCCAGCCGCTGTCCTTCGGGACGGGTCTGGGACGGTTACGGCTATCCCGGGGCCTACCGCTCGCTCCTCGACCTCGGCTGTCTCTTCGCCCAGGGCATCAACGGTCAGAAGGCGCGCATCAAGCTGATGGTCGCGCTGGCCGCGGCCGACGCGGCGGAGGACGTTGCAGGACTGTGGCGCAGTTCATAACCCGTGCTCGCTGCGTCCAATCGTTGTCGTTTCGTTTACCCTTGCTGATCGCTCGTGGTTAAGGCACAAGGAGGTGGGAACCTGGATTCACTGGAACTGGCGCGGCGGATCGTTGACGTCATCGCTGACAAGCGGGGAGAGGACATTCTCCTGCTCGACATTCGTGAGGTGTCCATTCTGGCCGACTACTTCGTCATCGGCAGCGCCGTGAGCAAGCGGCAGACGAAGGCCATGGTGAACGGCATCATCGACCAGGCCAGGGAGGATTTTGATATCAAGCCGTGGCGGGTCGAGGGGGAACCTGATTCGGGCTGGGTGCTCATGGACTACGGGGACGTGGTGGTCCATCTGTTCGCCCCCGAGGCCAGAGACTACTACGATCTGGAGGGGTTCTGGGAGGACGCGCGAGTGATCGTGCGCATGCTGTAGCGCACGGCTCACCCGCTGCGTGCCGACCACCAGCGGGGCAGCGCTTCTCCTGCCGGCTCGCGAAGGGTCTGGTGGGCGTACGTCGAGAGCGGGGTCTGACCGGGGTTGATCTCCACGACGCGCGCCTCGTTCCTGAGGGCGACCAGAGGGAGGGAGGCTGCCGGCTCCACCACGGCTGACGTGCCCACCACCAGCATGGTGCGGCAGCGTGCCGCCGCCCTCCAGGCCGCATCGAGCACCTCCCGCGGCAGCGGCTCGCCGAACCAGACGACGTCGGGCCGCAGGAGCCCGCCGCAGGAAGCGCAGTGAGGGGGAACGTCCGGCAGCGGGACGCTGTGATCCTCGGTTCGATTCCCACAGCGGGTGCATCGGGTGCGCCAGATGTTCCCGTGGAGCTCCAACACGCGCTGACTGCCTGCCGCCTGGTGCAGTCCGTCAACGTTCTGGGTGATCAGCGTGAAGTCTGCTAATGCCCGTTCCATCTCTGCCAGCGTCTCGTGGGCGGGGTTCGGTTGGCACGGCCCGATCAATCCCCGGCGCCACTCGTACCACTCCCACACCAGGACGGGATCACGGCGGAAGGCCTCCGGCGTGGCCAACTCCTGCGGGCTGTAGTCGCGCCACAGCCCCTCCTCGCCCCGGAAGGTCGGTACGCCGCTCTCCGCGGAGATGCCGGCCCCGGTTAGCGCCGCGACGGGTTGTTCTGGCGCCGTACGTGAAGTCGTACTCATAGAAAGCAGAAGACCCCAGGGCAGGGAAGCCCTGGGGTCTCGGTCGTCAAGCTACTCGAAGATCCAGGGATCGTTGTTCCGATCGTACGAGAGAAGCTCATCCTCGTCGAAGAAGAGCGGAACCTCAAACTCGGCCGTATCGCGGCCGTCGGAGCCGTGGACCAGATTGCGGCCGATCTCCAGACCGAAGTCGGCGCGGATGGTGCCCGGCGCGGCCTCGGCTGGATTCGTCGCTCCCATCGTGCGCCGGGCGATCTCGATGGCGTTGTTCCCCTCCAGGACCATGACGACCACCGGGCTGGAGGTGATGTACTCGATCAAGGGCTCGTAGAAGGGCTTGCCCTCGTGTATGGCGTAGTGTCGCTTCGCCAGAGACTCATCAATCTGCATCAATTTCAGCCCCGCGATGCGCAGCCCCCGTCGCTCGAAACGGGCGACAATCTTCCCTATCAATCCCCGCTGAACGGCGTCGGGCTTGATGATGATCAGCGTGCGTTCCATGTCAATCTCCTTGCTTGCGTCGTGAACGGGTAACAGTGGCTACCTCTACCTACAGGCTTGCTAGAGCCTTGCGGTACGTATCCAGGGCATCCTGGAGCCGGTCGGACTTCATATAGGCGTCGCCCAGCGTCTGCATCAGGCCGGCGTCCGACCACTGCTCGTCGTAGTCCTCTAGATCTGCGATGACGTCGTCCAGGAGTTCGCCCTTCTCGATCAGCTCCTCGTAAGCTTCCACGGCACCCTGGCGCTGATCCGCCTGCCACAAGACCCGTCCCAGCTCCAACTGTGCTTCGTGGTCGTCGGGATGCTCGGCGGTGTAGGTCTTCTGAGCGTCAATGAACGCCTCCAGATCCTCTGTGGGCGGCTGCTCCACCGCTTCGGCGGGGGATACCTCCTCGGGAACCGCCTCTGCCTCGGCGATCCGCGGCTCAGGTTCCGCCACCGGCGGAGCTTCCTCTTCAACCGTCGGAGCCGCCTCCGGCACCTCTGCCGCCGGCACCTCTGCCGCCTCCGGCACTTCTGCCTCCCGAACGGAGGGCGCTGGCGCTGCTTCCTCCTCGGCCGGCACGGCTTCCTCCGGCGCCGGCGCACGCTCCTCCACCGGCGGCGCTTCCGCTTCGAAGACGGGGATAAGCTCCGGGACCTGAGGGGCCGCCGGCTCCACAGCCCTCGGCATCTCTGGCGCCCCCGGCACTTCTTCCTCTACTTCTTCCTCCACCACAGAGGGCTCCGCTGCTATGTCTTCCTCGGCGGGTGGGACCTCCTCTGGCGCGGCCACCGGCTCCTCCGTCGGCGGAAGCTCCTCCTCCATCGCCTCCATCGTGGGGATGAGCTCCGGGACCTTGGGGGCCGCGGGCTTCGCGGCTGCCGATACCTCCTCCTCTTCGGGTGGGGTGGGCTCGGGCTCCTCTTCCTCCTCCACCGGCGCTGCCCCTTCCGTCACCGGGGTCACCTCTTCCGCCACAGGAGGCGCTTCAAACTCAGGTATCTCCATTTCCTCGGCCTCGGGCGCCTCTGCCCCGGCCACCTCTTCTAGTGGTGGGGCGGCCTCCTCGGGGACAGCCTCCTCGGGAACGGCCTCTTCCTCGGCAAAGGCGGTCCACCCAAACGGTTCTTCCTCTTCAGCCGCCTCCGCCTCGGGCTCCACGCCCAGCTCGGGCTCTTCGACCTCTTCCACCTCCTCCGCCTCGGGCCGTCCCATGATCTCAGCTAGCCGCGCTTCACCTTCCTTCTGAGCTTGAGCGCGGAGCTCTTCCTCTTTCCCCTCCGCAAGCTGAGCGAGCCAGGCCAGCGCGTCGTCGCCGGACGGCATCTCGTCGCTCTCCATCCAGGCTGGCAGCTCCGCTGCCCCGGGCTCTTCAGCCCCGGGCTCTTCAGCCCCGGGCACCTCTGCCCCGGGCTCCTCCGTCTCCGGCGCCCACATCTCGGGTCGTTCTTTCTCCAATTCCTCTTCCGGCGGTCTCTCGGCCGGTACGTCCTCCTCAAAGATGTCCGCTGCGGCCTCGGTTGGGGCCACGTCCTCCGGCTCCGCCGCCGGTGGTGCGAGATCCTGCAGCCAGTCTGGGATCTCCGCTGGCGCGGGCTCTGCTTCCTCCAGCGCCTCTCTCTCTGGGGGAGCTTCCTCTTCCTCTTCCGCCGCCGCCCCCACCTCCGCCAGCCATGCCGGAATCTCCGCTTCTTCCAGTTCTTCGCCCGGGCTGGGGGGGACCTCCTCCCCCTCCAGCTCTCTCAGCCAATCCAGGGCGTCCTCTTCAGCCATCTCCTCCGGAGCTGTCTGCTCCGGGACGACCCTCTCCTCTGCCTCTTCGAGCTCTTCTTCAACGTCTTCGGCGAGTTCCTCCTCCGGAGCGAACGTCTCGACCGGCGCAGCGGGCTCGAGCTCCGCCTCAATCTCTGCCTCGATCTCCTCTGGACGTTCCTCTTCCTCCGGTTCGGCCGCCGCCTCCGGCCCTGGCGCGCCCGCCAGCTCCTCCAGCCAGGTGGGGATCTCGATCTCGGTTTCCATCGCGTCCTCTACCTCGGCTGGGACGGCCTCCTCGGGCTCGGCGAGCGCGCCCTCTTCCGCCTCCACCATCCATTCGACCGGCTCCTCGCCGGCCTCAGGCTCGTACGATAGCGGCGCGATCTCTGGTTCCTTCGGCGGCAGAGGGGAGGACGATCCGAAAAGCTCCTGGGCCATCCGGTTCTCCGGGTCCAGGGCTTCCGCACGGTCGAAGTAGGGCTCAGCCTCCGCTGTCCTCTCCCCGCTGGACCATATCTCCCCCAGGATCAGGTTCGCCTTCAGGTTATAGGGCTGTTCCTCGAGGATCTCTTGGCACACCTCGGAGGCTTGCAGTCGCTGCCCATTTCGCCACAGCGCTTCGATCAGGGCGACCTTCAGGTCCAGTCGATCGGGATGCTCTTCCGTCAGCTTCCGCAGCTCGGTGGTGGCCCGCGTGAGGAGGTCGCCTCGCAGGTAGAGCTTCGCCAGGGCGCTCTGGGTAAGCTGGAGCCGCTTAGGTTCGCTTCCTTCCAACTCGCCATAGAGCTGACGCAGCTCCTCGGCCACCGCCTCGTTGTCCGTCTCCAGCTCGAAGGCCCGCTGCAGATACCAGACAGCGTCCTCCAACTCCCCCTGGCGTCTTGCTATATCGCTCATTGCCACCCAGGCGAGCAAGTGCTCAGGATCAGCGCTCAGGACGCGCTCGAACATATCCGTCGCTTGCTCAGCTTGGTCAGCTTCGAGCATGGCTCTGCCCAAGAGCCAGTAGGCGTCGACGTCCTTGGGATATTGCTCCAGGATGTGCTTACTGTGAGCGACGGCCTCTTGATACCGTCCGTCCTCAATCGTCTCCTCAATCTGCTGACGATACTCCGCCAGGGTAATCTGGTTCACGGGTCTACCTCCACCAGGCTAAGATCCATCAAACTGTCCAGTATCTGCGGCGCAACTCATTCAAGTTGGTGCAAGTCCTTCAGGTCCTCGATCAGATCGTCTATTGGCCGCTCCGGGCGCGGAGAAGGCCCCAGCGGATCGACCGTAGTCTCCTCCCCGAGGAGCGCGTAGAAAGCGTTCAACACCCCGTAGGCCAGAGCGTCGAGCCGGTAGCCTCCCTCCAGGGTGAAGACGATACGCCCCTCGCACAGCTCATTGGCCATGTCGACCAAGGCACGCGCCATCCGCGCGTAGCCGGACAGGGAGAGCGCCATGTGCGCCAGGGGATCGTTCCAATGGCCGTCGTAGCCGGCCGACACGAGCATCAGGTCTGGGTTGAAGCGTGTGTTCAAGGGTCTCACCAGGGCCTCGTAGATGCGGCCGTACCCCTCGTCTCCTACGTTCGTCGGCAGTGGGACGTTCAGCGTCGTCCCCGCCCCGGCCCCGGTTCCGACCTCTGCCTTGGCCCCGGTGCCCGGGTAGTAGGGGTACTGATGCGTCGAGAAGAAGAACACGTTTGGGTCGCTGTCGAAGATGCTCGCCGTTCCGTTCCCGTGGTGCACGTCGAAGTCCGCGATGAAGACCCGCTCGATGCCGTCGTGCGTCAGAGCGGCTCGAGCTGCTATGGCGACGTTGTTCAGCAGGCAGAAGCCCATGGCCCGCTCGCGCTTGGCGTGGTGTCCCGGCGGTCGCACGAGCGCGAAAGCGTTCCCAACCTCCCCCTTCAAGACGTCGTCCACTGCCTGCACGACGCCGCCCGCCGCCATGAGGGCCGCCTCGTATGAGCGGGGCGACACATACGTGTCCGGATCCAGGTAACCTCCGCCTCTCTCCGCGACTTCTCTGACGCGCTGGAGATGGCGTTCGGTGTGAACACGCAGCAGCTCCTCCTCCGTCGCCGGCCGCGGCTCGAGAAGCGGCAAGCGGTCTCGAAGCCCTCGCTCCTCGAGGACCTCCAGAATCCGCTCCAGCCGCCGGGCGTTTTCAGGATGGCCCGGCTGGTTATGCTCTAGGTAGATCGGATGGTAAACGTAGGCCGTCTCCATCATTCTCTCCTGAAGCCGTCTCTCCAAGGCTGACCTATACTCTGCTGCGGCAGCCTGCGACTCGACGCCTCACGGCACCGCACGATGAGGTGATTATACTTGCCTGTCGGCGTGTGTCAACAGACGGTGACCGTGGGGGAAGGGGAGTGGCATTTGCCAAAGACCCCCGAGGTTTGGGTGGCACGCAGGCCGCAAGAGACGCATCTCGCCACGGCCAGGGTCCAACCTCAGGTGACCGGCACTTCCGACGAGACCTCGAAGAGCCGAAACCGACGCTTGGCGGGGCCAAACACGGGCCTATCGCGCCGCTCTGTTAAGTGCCGGTCACCTCGGCGAGGAGGAGGAAGAAAGCCCCCACGCCCACCCCCCAATTTGCACGCCATGTCCCCGTGAGTATAATAGTGACCGGCAGTCAGTTATCCCGACCGACCCACGTTGGGCATGACATTGCTGCTCACATCCGATGCTGCGCGGAGAACCGTCCCGGGAGCCGCGCGCTCCCTCCGGCCGCTTTCTGAGCAGCTCTCATAGTTCTTTCCAATCAAGGAGGTAGTCATGGATTTTGCCTGGTCCGAGGAGCAGCGTCTTTGGCGTCGGGCCGTGCGCGACTTCGCTCAGAATGAGATCGCCCCCCGCGTGCGCGAGATCGACGAGGAGGAGCATATTCCTCGCGAGATCATCGACGGCATGGCCGAGATGGGGCTTCTCGCTCCCACCGTCGGCGAGGAATACGGCGGCGTAGGAGCCGATTGGATGATGGCCACCATCGCCGCCGAGGAGCTGGGACGGGCCGATATCAGCCTGGCAGTTCCGGTCCTCTACCTGGTGGAGGCAGCCTGGGGCTTCATCTTCTACCAGTACGGCTCGGACCGGCTCAAGGAGGAGTACCTGCCCAAGGTCACCCGGGGAGAGGCCTTCCTGGGCATCGCCACCACGGAGCCGGAGGGCGGGTCCGACATCCTCGGCGCCTGCCAGACCCGGGCCGAGAAGGACGGTGACGGGTGGATCGTCAACGGCGAGAAGACCTACATCAGCGGAGTCCGCGAGTCCTTGGAGTGGGGCGGCATCCATCTGATGCTGACTCGCACCGGGGACGTTGACGAGATGGGCCACAAGGCCTTCACCTTCCTGGCCCTGCCGGTGAAGGGGACCGAGGGCATCTCCCCGACGTTCTTCGACGATATGGGACGGATGGGCATTTCCACCGGAGGCTTCGCGCTGGACGACGTCCGTCTGCCCGCCGATCATCAGGTGGGCGACTTCAACCGCGGCTTCTACCACGCCATGGAGGGCTTCTCTGCAGCCCGCACGCTGATCGGAGCGACGTGCGTGGGCGCCTCCGAGGCGACGCTGGATATGGGGATGGACCACATCAAGATGCGCCAGGCTTTCGGGCGTCCGGTGGCGAGCTATGAGGGTGTCCAATTCCCGCTGGCCGATCTCTACACCGAGCTGGAGGGCGCCAAGCTCTCCACGTACAAGTCGGCGTGGACCATGGACCAGAAGTATCAGCACGATGCCGCCACGCATCACGACATCGCCCTGGCGGCGGCCATGTCGAAGCTGAAGGCACCGGTTCTCGGCTACAAGATCATGAACGAGGTGGCCGATTGGTTCGGAGCCATGGCCTACACCAAGGAGTGTCCCGTCGAGATGGGGATCCGCGGCATCCGCTCCTACTCCATCGGCGCCGAGGGAACCCCGAATATCATGCGCATCATCATCGCTCGCGAGCTGTTGGGGCAGGAGTTCCTTCCCACCCTCTACACGGAGAAGGCCTAAGGCGCCGGCGTGCATCCGGCCGAGGCGAGATGAGGGACCTGCGTCTGCATCCTACAGCCAGTCCTTGAGCGTGGCACCCAAGCGCGATTTTCGGTACGACGTAAGTCGGGTGGGCAGTTCTTACCCGTCACGCACTACGCTTTAGACTAGGAGGTGTACCTTGCACATCGTGGTATGCACCAAATACACGCCCGACTCGGAGGCCAAGATGTCGGTGGACGAGGCGGGAAACGTGTCTTGGGGAGATTCACCCCTGATCATCAACCCCTGGGATGAGTATGCAGTGGAGGAGGCTCTTCTGCTGCGGGACGAGTACGGCGGCACGGTCACGGCCATCTCGATGGGACCGGAACATGCGCTGGAGGCGCTTAAACACGCCGTGGCGATGGGCGCCGACGAGGCGATTCGGATCTGGGATGATGTCTGTGCCGGTTCGGACACCTTAGCCACCAGCTACGTCCTGGCCAGGGCGATCGAGACCATAGGCGACGTCGATCTGATCCTGTGCGGCAAGTCGGCCATCGACGCTGAGACGTGGCAGACGGGGGTGGCGCTGGCTACTCGGCTGAACGTCCCTTCCTTGATGTACACCATCAACATCGCCGCTCTCGATCCCGATGCAGCTACCATCACGGTCGAGCGGCTGCTGGAGCAGGGGCGCCAGATCGTGGAGGCTTCACTGCCGGCTGTCGTGGGGACGACCAAGGGCATCAACGAGCCTCGCTACACGTCCTTCATGGGCATTCGCAAGGCCGCCAAGATGGACTACCCGCTCTGGACGCTGGAGGATATCGGCGCCGACCCGGACCGGGTGGGGACGAGTGGATCGGGAGTCCGCTGGCCCACGGTCTTTGAACCGCCCGTGCGGGAGGGAGAGGCGGAGATCATCGAGGCCGAGACGGTCGAGGAGAAGGCCAAGATCCTGGCCGAGAAGCTCTTGGCCGAGAAAGTGATCTAGGAGGCGAGACGACATGACAAACGATATCTTCGTCTGGGTAGAGCAGTTCGAAAACGAGGCTATTGGTGCTTCCTGGGAGGCCGTAGGGGCGGCTCGGAGCTTGGCCGATGAGCAGGGTGGTGACGTGGTCGCCTGTCTCTTTGGTGGCGATGGGGTTGAGGCCCTGGCGCAGGAGGCCTTCGCCTACGGCGCGGATCGGGTGCTGCTCGCTGCCGATGCCACGCTGAGCGATTTCCGCGTTGAACCGTATGCCGAGCTGCTGGCGCAGGCGGTTCAGAACCACGAGCCCGACACCGTTCTCGTTCCGGCGACGTTCCGCGGCCGCGAGCTCGGCCCGGCGCTGGCCGTGAGGCTGGAGACCGGCTGCATCGCCGACTGCACCGAGTTAGCCTTCGAGGACGGACAGCTGATGGCGACGCGTCCCATCTATGCGGGCAAGCTGATGTCCAAGTGCGCCATTCCCGAACGGCGGCCCCGGGTCTTCACCACTCGTGTTCGTGCCTTCAGCAAGCCGGAGCCGGATGCGGCCCGGGACGGCGAGGTGGTGGAGCTGGAGTCGACCGTGGCCGAGGATCAGATCATGACCAAGGTCACCGGCTTCAAGGAGAGCGAGGGCGGCGTCAGCCTGGCCGATGCCAGCATCATCGTGTCGGGCGGCCGCGGTGTGGCCGGACCCGAGGGATACGACCCTCTCCAGGAGCTGGCCGACATGCTCAACGCGGCGCTGGGTGCGTCCCGCGCTGCCGTTGACGCGGGGTGGATCCCGTATGAGCACCAGGTGGGGCAGACGGGCAAGACGGTCAGTCCCGACCTGTATATCGCTTGCGGCATCTCCGGCGCTATTCAGCACCTGGCCGGCATGCGCACGAGCAAGGTGATCGTTGCCATCAACAAGGACCCCGAGGCCCCCATCTTCAAGGTGGCTGACTATGGCGTCGTCGCGGATCTATTCGACGTTGTCCCGGCGCTCAAGGCGGCGTTGGCGGAGCGAGTGGATTGAGTTTCGGCTCATAGGCGCAGCCAACCTGGCTGAAGCACCTCGAAGCCCCGCAGTGATCTGCGGGGCTTCCTGATTCCCCGTTAACCCTTCCTCCACCCGGCGCCCCGGAAACTTGGAGCAGATCAAGATCAGCTGCAGCGAAGAAGAATGCCGCCGCCCGGGGGAAAAACGCCCGTTCTCGGCCTGCTCTGGAAGCCGCTTCCGGGGCCTGCTTGTCTCCCTTTCCGGCTGTGATATAATCACCATCGTTGACATTGTAACGGGAGGTACTGTGCGCAGCTCAAGAGAAAAGCGGAATCGCATCATCATCTGGATCATCAGCCTTTTGGTTGTCCTCAGCATGGCGCTGGGCATGGCGGAGACGCTTGTGTCGACACGCCGAGTTACGCCAACGCCTCTTCCCTCTCCTACGCCATTCCCCACCTGGACGCCGACGCCGAATACCGCCTGAAAGAGGAGTCGACCCTTGGTGTAGGTGGGGCTGAGAGCTAGACGGTCGGTCACGAGTCAGCGCGCTCGACGATACAGTCCGGGGCGAGACCGCCTCCGGGGATGCGTTCACCTCGAACGCGGCTTTTTCCAGAATCAGAGACCCGTCGAACGGGTGGGGAGAACACACAATGACTGAGAATCCGCTGAAGATCCTCTTCGTTTCCGCCGAGGCCGTCCCCTTCGCCAAGGTGGGAGGGCTCGCCGACGTAGCTGGGTCCCTTCCCAAGGCGCTTCGCTCGTTGGGTCACGACGTGCGGCTGATGATACCGCGCTACGGAACCATCAGCAGCGACGAGTTCGACCTCCAGAAGATCGGGGAACCGTTCCGCGTGCCCGCGGGAGCCGGCAAAGAGTACGTCCATCTCATCGGGACCACGATGGGGGAGGACGTCCCCGTCTATCTCCTCTGGAACGAGCACTACTTCACGTCGCGCGAGAAGGTGTACGGCTTTGAGGATGATGCGCAGCGCTTCGCCGTGTTCGGCCGCGGGGTCTTGAAGGCGCTCAAGCTTCTCGATTGGCAGCCCGACGTTATCCACGCTAACGACTGGCACACCGCCCTCGTCCCCACCTGGCTCGATATCTCTGGCTGGCGCGACCCCTTCTTCCGCGACGTCGCTACCCTATTCACCATTCACAATCTTGCCTATCAAGGCATCACCGGTCGGCTTATCTTACGGTTTGCTCAGATGGAAGACGTCGAGCACCTCCCCGTCGAGCAGCCGGGAGCGGTCAACTGGATGGCTCAGGCTGTCCGCCATTCGGATCTGATCAACACGGTGAGCGAGCGGTACGCCCGGGAGATCCTCGAGCCGGAGATGGGGATGGGGCTGGACCCCCTGCTGAGCCAGCGGAAGGACCGCCTCTACGGCGTCCTGAACGGGCTCGACTATGATCTATGGGACCCCGTCACCGATCCCCACATCCCGCACAACTTCGACACGGACGCTCTGAACCGGCGGGCCGCCAACAAGACGGCGCTGCAGCAGCAGGCTCGCCTGCCGGTGCGGTCCGACGTCCCGCTGGTGGGTATGGTATCCCGCCTTGACGAGGTGAAGGGCATGGATCTTATGGAGCCGGTCCTGGCCTGGCTCCTCGGCGAGCACGATGCGCAGTTTGTGGGGTTGGGCACCGGTGATCCGCGGTATCACATGCTGTTCCAGGACATCCAGGAACGGTTTCCGGACCAGGCGCGGGTCTTCCTCACCTTCGATGCTGTCCTGGCTCGCCGCATCTATGCCAGCGCTGACATGTTCCTTATGCCCAGCTTTGTCGAGCCGTGCGGCCTCGGTCAGATGATCGCCATGCGGTACGGCAGCGTGCCCGTCGTCCGAGAGACCGGCGGACTGGCCGATACAGTGACGGACCACACGTCTGAGCAAGGACACGGCACCGGCTTTGTCTTTGGCGAGAAGACGCCCCACGCATGCCAGGACGCCCTGCATCGAGCCCTTGAGACCTACCAGGACAGGGACACCTGGCGCGCGATTCAGATGCGCGGCATGATGTCCGACTTCTCCTGGACAGCTTCGGCGGAGGAATACGTCGATCTCTACCACAAGGCCATCGAAGTGCACGAATAGCGATCCCCCCCGCGAGCGGTTCAAACTCGTCTCCGCCGTCCATCTCTTTCTCATCCGCGGCAGGCGCGTGCTCTTGCTCCGCCGCTGCAACACCGGGTACCAGGATGGGAACTACAGCGTCGTCGCCGGCCATCTCGACGGCGGCGAGCGAGTCGCGGAAGCGGCCGTTCGCGAGGCGCGGGAGGAGGTGGGCATCGAACTGGCCCCGGAGGATGTGGAGATCGTCGGGGTGATGCATCGTCTGTCCGACGACGAGCGTATCGACTTCTTCCTGACGGCCGCGTCGTGGTCAGGCCGGATCAGAAACGCCGAACCGGATAGGTGCGATCAGCTGGCCTGGTCCGACCTCGATGACCTCCCTGAAAACGTGATCCCCTACGTCCGGAGGGCGCTCGAGAACTACCGGAGCGGGCGCTGGTTCGACAGTTTCGGGTGGCCGTGAGCAGGATTCTCGTCGCTCTGCAGCGTGGTCTTTCGCGACGGCTGCTGCCCAGGGCGAGAGAGCTGGGCACGCTGACTGCGGCGGACGTTCACGCGATCCGCGAGCTTGACGATGCCTGCCACCAGGACGTCATGGCGGACGCCGATGGTCTCTTCGTGAGTGACGAGCTCTTGCCGTGTCCGCCCGCGGAATGAGCTGATGCGGTGGTGGAGCGTGATCACCCTCAGGTCTCGGTGACCGGTCTGGGGAGCGGCGGTGCTCTGCTCTCGGCGTTCGTCCACGTCTAGGGCCAGACGCGGGATCCTTATGGGGCGGTGGAAGAAGCGGTTCTGTTTGCTTCCTACAAGATTGGCGAGGCCGGCGCGGCCGAAGGATTGCTGTATGCGGACGCGCTGGACGGAGTTTTCAAGGAGTTACACGCGGTATGAATGATCGACAGGCGGACGCTTTTTGGACCGTGGATCCCGATGCCAGCTTGCAGTCCCTGTTGGACGATCCGGACTGCCCGAAGCTGCTCTCTCGGGTCCTGACGACCATCCACTCCTGGCAGCTTCGCAGTGAGACCACGGTTGGAAGGACCCTCCGGGCGTCCCAGCTGATGCCCCAATGGACGGCGGCGCTTCTGGCGTTGGGCGCTCGGGTGACGGTAGAGGACGAGGACGGGGCCCGGGAGGTGGACCTCGAGGCGCTGGTTCAGCGGCAGGCCAAGGGAGACGTCACGGCCCTGCACGTTCCGCAGCGGGCCGACAGCGGCTGGGGGGAGGCCCACGTGGCCCGCACGCCGTCGGACGACCCCATCGTGGCCGCGCACGCCGTCGTCCGAGCCGACGGCGGGGTGGTGGAGGAGGCCCGGATCACGTTGACCGGCGTCTCGTCCGACCCGGTCTGGATCGCCGCCGCCTCGAGCCCCTTGGTGGGGCAGAGGCTGGACGATGATCAGATCGGAGCGGTGGCGGCTGCCGTCAGAGATGAGGTCGAACCTGAGGGGGATTACCTGGGCGGCGCAGACTATCGACGAGCCATGGCCGGCGTACTGACGCGCCGGGCCCTCGAGGCCTGTGTCGTTTCGCTTACGGAGGGAGACGGCGATGAGTAACGATCGGATGACGACCATCACATTGACGATCAACGACGAGGAAAGGACACTGCGCGTACATCCGGCCGATACGCTCCTGGACGCTCTCCGGGCGGCCTCCTACACCAGCGTCAAGTACGGCTGCGGCACGGGGGATTGCGGCGCCTGCACCGTCCTGCTGGACGGAGAGCCGGTGCACAGCTGCCAGGCCCGGGCCGTCCACGCCGAGGGACGGCGTGTCTTCACCGTTGAGGGTCTGGCTCCTTCCTCTGCGCGGGAAATCGAGGATCTCCATCCCATCCAGCGAGGCTTTGTCGAGACCGGGGCCATCCAATGCGGTTACTGCACCCCGGCTCAGATTCTGACGGCGAAGGCGCTCCTCGATCGGAATCCGAGTCCCAGTAGGGAGGAGATCGAGGAGGCCCTGAGCGGCGTGCTCTGCCGCTGCACGGGTTACGTCAAGATCATCCAGGCGGTGGAGCGGGCCGCGGCCCTCATGCGCGGGGAGGAGGTGGCTCCCTTCCGCCACGTGGAGGCCACGCTGGGCGAGGATGAATCGCCGGCCGATCTCCTCGGCGACTTCTACGCGGTCCCGGGCGACGGCCGCCATCCGCGCACCACGCTCGTCATCTCCCCACCCGAGATGGAGCCGCTGGACGTCGTCGGTAAACCGGAGCTAAAGGTGGACGGCATCAAGCTCGCGGCGGGGCGGCCGGTCTTCACCGATGACGTCAAGATGGAGGGCATGCTCTATGGAGCCCTTCTGACCAGCCCCCACGCTCACGCCCGCATTAAGGCTATCGACGCCAGCGAGGCCCGAGCTCTGGATGGGGTTCACGCCGTCCTGACGCACGAGGATATCCCTCGCGTGAAGTACGCCACCGGGGGACAGAGCTTCCCGCAGCCGCCTCCCTTCGACCAGGTCTGTCTGGACGACAAGGTCCGTCACGTGGGTGACCGCGTGGCCATCGTCGCCGCCGAGACGCCGAGGTTGGCGCAGCGCGCCCTGCGGCTCATCGACGTCGACTATGAGGTGCTGCCTCACGTCCTGGAGGGCGAGGAGGCCCGTGCGGCGGGCGCTCCCGTCATCCACGACGAGCCGGACACCGAGGGAATCTTCAACGTCGAACACAACATCGTCCATCACATCGAGGCCGCTGAGGGGGACGCCGACGGGCAGTGGGGCCGGGCCGACACGATTTTCGAGCGAACGTACCGCACGTCCCAGCAGCAGCAGGCCCACATCGAGCCCCACGTCTGCATCACGTACTGGGACGAGGACGGCCGCCTGGTGGTTCGCAGCAGCACCCAGGTGCCTTTTCACATCCGGCGGATGCTGGCCCCGCTCATCGGCCTTTCCGAGAAGGAGATCCGGGTCATCAAGCCGCGGATCGGGGGCGGGTTTGGTAACAAACAGGAGATGCTCCTGGAGGACCTCTGTGCTCATCTGACCCTCGCCACGGGCCGTCCGGTCCGCATGGAGTACAACCGCCGCCAGGAGTTCACCAGCTCGCGCAGCCGCCATCCCACGGTCCAGCGGTATCGCATCGGCGTCACCGACGATATGGAGGTGGTGGCTACCGAGCTCGACCTCCTCGGCGATACCGGGGCCTACGGGACCCACGGCTTGACGGTGAATATGGTGGCGGGCCAAAAGGGGCTGACGCTCTACAACACCCCCTACACCTCCTTCGTCTGCGACGTGGTCTACACCAATAGGCCGGTTCCCGGCGCCTTCCGCGGCTACGGCGCTATGCAGTGCTTCTTTGGCATCGAGACTATGATGGCCGAGATCGCCGACGAGATGGGCTGGGACGTGGTGGCGTTCAAGCGGAAGAACTGGATCAAGGAGGGGGAGGAGCTTCTCATGGCCAAGGCGCTCGGCGAGGGCCGTGAGGGCTTCGAGCAGAAGATTCATTCCAGCGGACTCGACGAGTGCGTCCGAGTCGGCGTGGAAGCGGTGGACTGGTACGAGAAACGCGGCAAGCTGGACGACGACGCCGACGGGCCCATCCGCCGCGGCATCGGAATGGCCGTCATGGCCCACGGCAGCGGCATCGCCGGCCTCGATATGGCTGCCGCGACCATCAAGATCAACGACGATGGATCCTTCAACCTCTTCATCGGCGCGACCGACATCGGGACCGGTTCGGACACCATCCTGGCCCAGATGGCCGCGGAGGAGCTGGGCGTTCCTCTGGACGACGTTATTGTCTACTCATCGGACACCGACTTCACGCCCTTCGACAAGGGCGCGTATGCCTCCAGCACCACCTACATCAGCGGCGGCGCGGTACGCAAGACGGCGCGCCAGGTGGCGGATCAGATCCGTCGCCACGCCGCCGCTATGCTTGGCGTCGAGCTGTACGATAAGGGGGATGACGAGGAAGGGGTAACCGGTGAAGGGGTCAGGCTGGAGGACGTGGTCCTGCAGGACCGAGAGGTCCGATTCCCGGACGGCCGGAGCGTGACGTTGGAGCGGGTGGCGCTCAGCAGCCTGCACCAGCAGAACCAGCACCAGATTATGGCCACGGCCTCTCACATGAGCTACGACAGCCCGCCGCCCTTCGGGGCCCAGTTCGCCGAGGTGGCCGTCGACGTCGAGACGGGAGAGGTGACCGTCGAACGCCTCTTGATGGTCGCCGACGCCGGGCGGGTGATCAATCCCGTTACGGCCTCGGGACAGGTGGAGGGAGGCATTGCCCAGGGGTTGGGCTTCGCCCTCTGTGAGGAGATGGTTTACGATGACGAGGGGCAGCTGGTCAATCCCCGCCTCGGGCCCTATCACGTCTACAAGGCGGACGAGATGCCCGAGATAGAGGTGCTCTTCGTCCAGACGGACGAGCCCACCGGCCCGTTCGGGGCGAAATCCGTGGCTGAGCTCTCCATCGACGGGATCGCGCCTGCCGTCGCCGACGCTATCCACGATGCGACCGGGATCTGGCTGCGGGAGGTGCCCTTCACGCCGGATCGGGTGTGGCAGGCGCTGAGAGAAGCCGGGCGCGCAGCGTAAGGCTGTCCGCAGGTATGGCTCTCGTCGATGGGTAAGCGCACGTCGTTTCACATAGGAGGAAACCATGTACAAGACGATCCTCGTCCCACTGGACGGGTCGAAGCGAGCAGAGGCGATTCTGCCTCACGTGGAGGAGCTGGCTCAACGATACGACTCGAAGGTCGTGTTCGTGCAGGTGATTGAGCCCATCCCGTACGTCGCGGGGCCCGAGGGAACGCCGATCACGCTCCGCGAGCAGGAATTTGAGAGGCGGCGCGCGGAAGCAGAGGACTACATCAAGGCTATGAAGGGGGAGTTTCGAGAGAAGGGCATCGAAGCCGAGGGCGCGATCTTCCAGGGACCGGTGGTGGAGGCGATCAGCGACGCTGCCGAGAGGGAAGGCGCCGATCTGATCGCCATCGCCAGCCACGGGCGGAGCGGCCTCTCTCAGTGTTTCTACGGCAGCGTGGCGGCCGGCGTGCTCCACCGGGCCGATCGTCCTCTGCTGGTCATCCGTTCGCTCAGGCCGGACGACGATTGATAGAGGGAGGAGACCATGTCCGACGACGCGCTGAAAGTAGCGACCTACAACGCCAATTCGATTCGAACCCGCCTGGACCTGATCCTCGACTGGCTGGACCAGGAGGAGGCGGACGTCCTCTGCGTTCAGGAGACGAAGGTCCAGGATAAGGACTTCCCCGAGGAACCCATCCGCGAGGCTGGTTATCACGTCATCTACCGGGGTCAGAAGTCCCACGCCGGGGTAGCGATCATCAGCTCGATGGAGCCGGAGGACGTCGACTACGGCTTCGATGACGACGGTGAGCCCGACAAGCCGCGCCTGATCCGGGCGACGTATGCCGGGGTGCCGGTGGTCAACACCTACGTGCCCCAGGGCCGTTCGGTGGATTCGGAGCATTTCGAGTATAAGCTGGACTGGTTCGATCGCCTCCGCGATCTCTTCGAGCGCCACTACGACCCGGATGAGCCGCTGCTCTGGATGGGTGACTTCAACGTCGCGCCCGAGCCGATAGACATCTACGATCCGAAGGCAAAGGCGGACCACGTTGACTTCCATCCCGACGCCCGGGAGGCGCTGGACGACGTGAAGGGCTGGGGCTTCGTGGACGTCTTCCGCCGCCACCACCCGGACGAGGAGGATCAATACACGTACTACGACTACCGGGCGAAGGACCCGATTGAGCGCGGGGTCGGCTGGCGCGTGGACCATATCTGGGCCACCGAGCCGCTGGCCGAGGTCTCGACAGATTGCTGGATCGATTTCGATACGCGACGGGCGGAGCGACCCTCGGACCACGTGATTCTGGCCGCCGCCTTCGACGTCGGGGAGCTGTGAGTTGTACGTTCCGGTAGTGAATGACTGGAAGCAGAAGCAGAGACGTGCAGGAGGCCCAACGTCGTCTTTCTCAGTGGGTCTCCGTGTCTTCTCTGTGCGACTCTGTGTAGGTAGTTTGCTGAAAAGCGAGCTTTAAGGAGCATTATGTGTCAAGCAACGGTCTATCTCGGTGATGAAGAAGTAGCGCGCGAGGTCACCGGGCTCACGCCCGTCGAGGGTGGGGTCCGGCTCACGTCCTTTTTCGAGGACCCTCAGGTGGTGCCCGGTCGGGTCCTTCACGTCGATTTCCTGAAACACCGCGTCCAGTTGGAGCCGGTAGAGGAGGAGGAAGAATGAGTGATCAGGTCGACGCAGCCAATCGGGAGAAGCTGCGCATCCTGCTGCCGCATTGGATCGAGCACAACGGCGAGCACGCCGGTGAGTTTCGGCAGTGGGCAGAGAGGGCCGGCCCGGCCCAGGACGCCATTCTGGCCGCCGCTGACCTGGTGGAGGAGGCCAATGCGCGCCTCGAGGAGGCGCTCGAGGCCCTGGGTGGGCCCCTGGAGCATCAGCACGACCACGGTCATCCTCACGAGCACTCCCACGGTTGATGAGCGAGGAGGGAGCGGCCGCGGTCGTCGGCGGAGAGCGCGGCACGACGGAGGGCGCGGATAACGTCGAACGTTGGGGCTGGTACTCCATCGGCATCAACGTCGTGCTGGCCGCCATCAACTTCGTCGTCGCCCTGGCATCCGGGAGTCTCGCCGTCCGAGCGGAGATGATCCATAACCTGGTCGATCTCCTCACTGCGGTGGCGGTGCTCATCGGCCTCAAGCTCTCCACGCGGAAGACGAAGGCCTTCCCCTACGGGCTCTACAAGCTGGAGAACGTCATCACCGTCGGCCTGGCGGTGATGATCTTCGTCACCGCCTACGAGATTGCCCGCGACGCACTCTTCACGCCTCCCAGTCAGGCCGTGGTCGATCCCTGGATGCTGGGCGGCGTCGTTGTAGCGACCGTCATTCCCCTCGTCTTCAGCCACTTCGAGCTGCAGGCCGGCGAGGAGGCGAACTCCCCGGCCCTCATCGCCGACGCCAAGGAGTACCGTGCCCACGTCTTCACCACCGGCGTCGTCGTCGCTGCCCTGTTGGCCCAGCGTCTCCAGCTTCCTCTGGATCGGATCGCGGCCCTGATCATCGTGGTCGCCATCGCCAAGACCGGTTGGGAGCTCCTTGCCGACGGCATGCGCGTGCTGCTCGACGCCTCCCTCGATCCCGATACGCTGCTGGAGATCCGCGAGATCATCCTCGACGAGCCCGCCGTGGCCGATCTGGCCTGGGTCACCGGGCGAAACGCCGGCCGGTTCCGCTTCGTAGAGGCGGAGCTCACCCTGCGCGTCCAGGACCTGGAGAAGGCCGAGACGATCACCCGGCGCATTGAGGAGAAGATCGACCAGGCAGTGCCGCACGTGGAACGGGTGCTGATACACGCGGAGCCCATGGAGCGGACCCATCTCCGCTACGCTGTCCCTCTCGCCGACGCCCACGGCAGCCTCAGCGAACACTTCGGCGAGGCGCCGTACGTCGCCCTCGTCAGACTGCGCCTGGAGGACGGGACGGTAGAGGACCAACGGGTGCTGCCTAATCCCTACCTGCAGGAGGAACGGGCCAAGGGGATCAAGGTGGCCGAGTGGCTGGTCGAGCAGAAGACCGACGTGGTCTTCCACCAGGAGAGCCTGCGTGGCAAGGGCCCCGTCTACGTCTTCGGCGACGCTGCCGTGGAGATGCGGGAGACTGAAGCCCAGACGTTGGAGGAGGCGCTGTCGGAGGCCCGGAAGGAGGACGCACGATGAGGCAGGGAGATCTGGTGGAAGCCAGGCTCTACGAGAGGTTGGAGGATCAGCGGGTGCAGTGCTACCTCTGCGCCCACCGCTGCACCATCGGCGAGGGGAAGCGGGGCGTCTGTTCCGTCCGCGAGAACCGCGGCGGCACGCTCTACACCCTGGTCTACGGCCGCACCGTCTCACAGCACGTCGACCCGGTGGAGAAGAAGCCTTTGGCTCATTTCTATCCCGGCACGACGGCCTACTCCATCGCCACCGTAGGCTGTAACTTCCACTGTCAATGGTGCCAGAACGCGAACATCTCCCAGATGCCTCGAGAGACGGGTCTCATCGTGGGAGAGAGCGCCAGCCCCGAGGAGATCGTCTCGGCGGCCAAACGCTCCGGCTGCCGCAGCATCGCCTACACCTATACCGAGCCGACCATCTTCTTCGAGTACGCCTACGACACGGCGAAACTGGCTCACCAGGAGGGCATAGCCAACATCTACGTCACCAACGGCTTCATGACGTCCGGGCCCGGGGAGATGTTGGAGACCTTCGACCCCTATCTCGACGCAGCGAACGTCGATCTGAAGGCCTTCCGGGACGAGATCTACCGCCAGCACGTCGGCGCACGGCTCCAACCGGTGCTGGACAGTCTGAAGAAGATGAAGGAGCTCGGCATCTGGGTCGAGGTGACCACGCTCGTCGTCCCCGGCATCAACGACGGCGAGGACGAGCTGCGGGACGCGGCGCGCTTCATCGCCCAGGAGCTGGGGCCGGAGACGCCCTGGCACATCAGCCGCTTCTTCCCCGGCTATCAGATGCGGCACGTCCCACCGACGCCCTCCCGGACGCTCCGTCGGGCGCTGGAGATCGGCCGGGAGGAGGGCCTGCGGTACATCTTCGTGGGCAATGTGCCCGGCGAGACGAACACGGAATGCCACGCCTGCGGCGAGCTTCTGATCCGGCGCTCCGGGTACCGCATCCTGGCGAACCACGTGACGGCGGACCAGGCCTGCCCCAACTGCGGCACGGTCGTGGACGGCGTGGGGATGGCAGCGGCGGAGGGTCGGCCTGGGTCTTGACCTGCCCGATTCCCCAAGTCGCCTT